>JADHEF010001891.1_pt1 | contig 11061 bp, 12 predicted proteins | sample 8952391 | NCBI WGS metagenome assembly JADHEF01 (sample SAMN16124439, study PRJNA663245) | bioreactor sludge metagenome | isolation source: sludge (nitrite) | place: India:Bengaluru | collected 2019-02-28
GATAAAGAGAAGGGAATACCCACGACGCCCGCCATCTATGGAATTGCTGCAACAGCCAGGATGGTGGCAGGCTTCTGGATAATAGGCGTGGGCCTATCCCTGGCCCTGGGGCTGGCGGCAAATCTGGGATGGCTCTACCTGGCGGCAGCGGCGCTGGCGGGCGGATGGCTGCTCTGGCAGAACCTGGACTTCGTGCGCCACCCCACTGCAAAGCGGGGGGAGAGGCTCTTCTACCAGTCCGCCAACTACCGGGCGATTCTCTTTGCTGCGTTGATCACTGATGTCCTGCTTCAAGCTGGGCTGGGCCTGGGAGCATAGAAGAGATCAATCGAAGAGATCAATCTAAAAAAAAGTATTCAGCGCCTAGAAAAATCACGATTCGAGGCGCTATTCACCATCTCCCACTCAGGGATCGGAGAGATACTGGAGGATGAAAGGCGTTCCAGGATAGTTTCCGTCAATAGTCCCCAGTGAGAAGTCCCGGCCAAAATGGTATTGGGAAGAGTATTTTGGAAAGGCTATGCCCTTCTGGTAATTCATGAGGTGCGAGCCGATGGGATAGTACTCCAGCATCAGCGGCTCCTCGCACTCCCGGCCGGATAGTGAGACCGGCTGGAAGCGAGCCGGAGCTTTGACCGGCTCCTTAACCAGCACCGGCTCAGGCTCCGGACAGGGGGCGGAACAGGGTGCAGGGCAGGGCGGAGAAGCACGGGGCGGAGCATATGAGGCCGGACCGCAGGGGTTGATGTCCACAGTTACGGTGTTGCTCTCCTTGCCGGCCAGGACATATGAGAAGACATGCCTTCCCGGCTCATCGGCATACATGGGAAGACGATCATAGCCCAGGAAGAAGTAGCTATATTTCTGGATGGTTCCATTGGGATAGAGATGGTTGAGCCTGGCCTGGCCCTCATCTGCCGGAAGCACTACCAGAAAGAAAGTCGATCCCTGGCAGGTCTCCAGACGCTCCGTCCAGCCACAGGGGCTGTCTGCTCGCAGCAGGCTGGCTTCAGCTGCCTGCCCGGCATTGCCGCATAGAAGAAATGCCGATATTGCCAATAAGGCATAAAATCCTGGTCTTTTCAATTCAATCCCTCCTCTGGAATACGATGCATGGCTGTATGATGTTGTATCACCGATAATGATATCTTTGGATTATAATTGCCTCTCATTCTATATAAAAAAATAGGGCGGATCTTCTGCAGCTCTGCTGCGGCCATCAGGCCTTGACCTGGTAGGTGGCCCGGACGTAGGCGGTGACCTCGGCCATTCCTTCCGGAATGTATTCCCCTCTCCAGAAGCGATCCATATCGGAGAAGGGATCCATCCAGTGCATCCAATGCATCCGGCCCATCCTCCAGGGCCTCTCCCAGCCGTAGCTCGGACCCATCTCGATATCGGGATAAGCCGGCTCCTCTATCTGCATCGACTCTCCTAAAGTGAGATCATAGCTGGAAGCATAGTACGCCGCCTTGGCCCTGGCATTCTCCAGGGCCTTCTTTCTGGCCTGCTCCAGAGCATCTGATGGATCTCTCAGATCATAGCCCCATATATCTGCCTTTGCCCCGGCTGCCTCAGCCGCCTCTATGATCCGCTTTGTCTCATTGGCGTCGCTGCTGTTCAGCCGGACCACCATCCTCATGGTGGCGGCATTGACCGTCACATCCCGGCAGTCGGTGCTGTTGTTGACTGTATTGCAGATCACCTTATGAGTCGTGATGCGACCCTTGGACCGATGAGGGCCGATCTCCTCTTTGCTTAGCCCCGCCGCCAGGAGGGCCTGCTCTGTCTGATTGAGCATAAGAGAGGCGGCCTCCTGGGCTATGGTGAAGTTGTCGCTGCTGTTCTGAACATAAAATGCTATTACCGTTGTATCGGCGGGAACCTGAACGCTTCCCTCGCCGGTAACTCGCAGGGTGCTCTCCTGGGCCGAGGCGGCGGCGCAAAAAGCCAAGGCCGCCAGGCTTAACCAGAGAATTAGCTTCGAACTCAATTCTTCGGCCTCCATTCTCGTATTTTCCTTTTTTGCATTCTTATCGCAGGCTTTGGGCTCTATAATGATCGACTGAAATACCCCATTCCCCAATCGCCTGGCGCGATATAGGCGCTGCTAAGCTATAAATGTTAGCGAAATCTGAGACATAAAACACCGATCATAACAGCAATAGGACATTCAATTTAAATGGAAAAAGACTTAAATGATGTAGCCGAAGAAATCAGCTTCATTACGCCTTCTGTTCGATCCGGTCAAGATCCGTCTCAAGTGGTTTTGTATTCATGAGTCCTGCCTTTCTGTTCAGCAAACCTTACCAACTTATCATCTCTGAAGTTGAATGGTCCTACAATCTTTGTAGGAAATTTAAAGAACATAAATGAGAGTCTGCCTGCCAAGGTATAGTCTATGTCCTTTTTAAAAGTTAAAACAAATTCCTTATTGAGACCAGATGGATCATGGATCGAGTACTTATCCATCCCGTAATAATCATCATTGATAAAATTCTCTAATCCAGAATGCAATAATTCAATAGTTTTCGATTGATTTCTATCTGCAAAAAAGATCCATTCTCTGCAATTAAAAAATTGAAGAGAATTTATGGCATCAATATCTGATTCAGAAGTTATGCACACAATATTGGTCGAAGACTTGAAACTATAATAACGTGAATCATAGAGCATTAACATCTTTCTGGAATTCAAAGGGCAAAATATCTGCAAACCATGAGCTTGTATTCCTGAAGAACCAGATCCGTCCCTGTGATTAAAGAAGCTATTGTAAAATACAACAGGGGAATCACTAAAGATAAACTCCCGTGCAGTATTATTGATAAAGATAATAGGAGTTAGATCTGAAATAAGAAGCGCCCCAGTTTCAAAAGAATTCATTAAGGCAATTGCATGACTTGGCCCTGAAATCGTTGGCATCTGATGAGTCTCAATAAAATTTTCGGTAATCCAAGGTTGCTTTCCGACATTTTTCTTTAAAAGATCCTTGTATAAATCTTGAATTAAATAATTAACAAAATCTTCAGCTAGTTCCTTGCCTTTGGCCGTTCTTGCGTTTTGAAATACCAAGAAGAGGAGTAATAGATAGTATTCTCTATCGGTTAGTTGATTTATATCATTGGTATCAATTATTTTATTAAGAATTCTGCTGAAATCTTGCTCCAATCTGCTAAAACATTTTTCTATTTGTGCATCCTTAGAATAAAACCAATCTTCGGCACAAAGGTCTTTGCAGCTGCCTGGATGAAACTTTTTATCCCTCACGTCATATACTTCAACAAAGCCCCTTTTAGAAAATAGTTTGAAATAAAATTTGGGCAAATAATGTTGGCGCTTGCATTCAGCCATATTTAATCATCTTCATTTTTAAGCAAAGTCTGGCCGCCTTCTGCACGCTCTGGTCAGGGTCCTCCGCCAGCCGCCTCAGCGTCTCAGGAGGCGTATGGGGATTTTCCGCCACAGCGGCCCGCACCATCCAGGACCAGTGGCCGGCCAGATCCTCCAGAGTTTTAGGGTCCAGCAGGGGATTTTTAGCCAGAGCCTCTCGGACCTCCCAGCTCTTGTCCGAGGCCAGGGCAGCCAGAGCCTCCGCCGGAGTGCGGGGATTTCCCGCCGCCGTGGCCCGCACGTCCATGATCCTATCTGCAGAGAGATAGGCCAGCAGATCCTGGGGAGTGGATGGGTTCCTGGCCAAGTTGTTTCGCACCTCCCAGAATACATCCTTGACCAGTCGGCTCATGGACTCCGGCGGCAGCAACGGATTGGATGCCGCCGCCGCCCGCACATGCTCGTCGGAGTCACGGGCTAAAAAGTCCAGGGTAGAGGGATCTATATGGGGGCTCTTCGCCGCCGCCTCCTTGACCAGATAGCGGTTCTTCTGGAGGGTGCTGTCGTAGTCGGTCATCTCGTCCCCGGCCAGGAGATCAAGGATCCCGGCGCTTGCCCGCCCGTTCAAAGCCACCGCGGCACGCACAAAGCCGGAGCTGTCCTCGGCCAGACGGGCCAGAACCGCCGCTGGCGTGCTGGCGTTTCCAGCCACCGCCTCCCTCACCCACTGGCTTCTATCCCGCGAAAGCTTCTCCAGGATATTCTCCGAGGCCTCGCTGCTCCAGGCCAGCTTTCGGCGAATATGCCAGTCCCAGGAGCGGGCCAGCTCCTCCGGATCATCAGGATCTTTTTTATCCTCAGAAAGCATGCTCATGAATTCACTGTCGTTGTCCGGTTTCTAAATATCCATCCGGTAGCAGACAAAGCCGTAAACCTCGTCTAAAAGCAAATTGGTCTCTCTGGAGTCAATGCGGGAGAGCCTCCTCTCCACCAGGGGAAGATCGACGAAGGATGCTATCTGGCGCACCAGAGACTCTTCTCCGGATAGAACAGCATAATGCAGCACGGGCTTGTATCTGCCCAGCATTGCCTGCAGCTTATCTATGACCAGATCCACATGGGCTTTGACATCCTCATCCCGCAGCCTCTCAAACCTCTTCTGGCTCCAGCCCCCTTTGCTGTGCCGTCCCATCACCGAGCTCTGAACCAGTTCCTCCGCCTCGAACTTATCCCGGCAGAAAGAGACACCCAGGAAGGTATCCCCGGCGTGGGCGGAGACTAGGAGAACAGGCTCCTCCATCATCTCCCGGATGGTATTAAGAGAGAATTTGCCCCCTTCATGAGATTGGCTCTCCTTGATGGGAAAGGGCGGAATCAGAAGCAAAGAGAAGAGCTGGGGGCAGTGCAGGATTATGCCCCCCCGCCGGGAATTGATGGCAGAGGCTGCCCTCTTCAGCGGCTGGGGAATCGCAGGGTCCTCGGGAATGGGACCGGGATAATAAGCTACCAGCAGGTCTTCCCGGGGAGAGCGGATGGCATGCAGCTTCTCCAGGAGAAAATCCATATCCCTAAGGCCGAGCCTTCTTGCCTTGGGCTTCTGCTCCTCCGGGCTTTCCCCCGCCGCATCCGAAGGAGCCGGAGAGGCTCGGGCAGATGCTCTCTGCTTTGCTGCCTTGAGAGCCAAATTAGCCTCCTGGATGGCAGCAGATAGCGTTCTGATCCTCTCATCCCTCTTTTCCAGGGTGCGCAGCAGGTCCTCCCTCTCGCCTTCCAGACGGACCAGCTCTACCTCAAGCTCCTGTATTCGCTCCTCCAGCTTCTTCTTGCCGAAGAGGTCCACCATCTCCTCACCTATTCCTGGGAGGGCTCATCGATATGGAATGCAGGAGGTTGCCTTCCATCGATGTCGACAAATCCATACTGTCGGGCCAGGTCGCCCACCGCCAGAACCTGCCCGGATCTTTCCATCACATTGGGGTCGGCAGCCAAAAAGACCACTGCTCGGCCAATATAATCCGGAGACTCAGTCCGGTCCAGGGGAAATGGCTGCCGGGCATGAGCGGCCATGATCCTCTCCGTTCTCACAAATCCCGGCGCAAGAGCCAGAGCGGCCACGCCGTGAGCCCGCAGCTCAAATGCCATGCCCCAGGCCATGCGCACGATTGCAGCCTTGGCCAGATCATAGAAGAGGTTACCCAGGTACAGCCCTCTGTCCCAGGCCAGGGTGTCTATGATCAGGCCACCCTTTCGGGCAATCATGATCGGAGCAGCCAGCCGGCTGGCGGTGAGATGAGCCCTCAGTCCAGCCTGGAACATCCCCTCCCAGTGGCGCAGGGGCTGCTCCCAGAAGGGCAGGCTGAAGCGCTCAAAGTCATATTGCTCATATCCGCCCCAGACGTTGTTGACCAATAGGTCCAGCCTTCCCTTCTGCTCATCCTCTATCCTAGAGAAGAGAGACACTACCTCCTGGTCTCTGGTGTGATTGCAGGGCACGGCTATGCCCTGCCCTCCCGCAGCAGTGACATCTCGCGCTGTCTGGTCCACGCTGCCCGGCATATCCTCGGTCCTTTTCTCATCACGGCTCCGTCCGGTGACATAGACCGTGGCTCCTGCGCTGCCCAGCACCAGAGCTATCCCCCGCCCGATGCCCCGGCTGGCTCCGCTGACAAGAGCCACCTTTCCCCCCAGGTCAGGCAGTTGAACTAATTTACTCGTCATTATAATTCATCTCAGAAATCGATCGATGCAATCCAGCGAGGTCGTATCCAGGCCGCACTCCTGCAGATGATGGGCTAAGAGGCCGGCTCTGGCTCCCTGGGGATGATAGACCAGCACCCTCTCCGGTGAGACATGCTCAATCATCCTCATCAGGCCCCGGAAGTCCAGATGATCGCTGAGCTGAATGGTGGGATAAGTGGTATCCCTTCTGCCGGTAAGGAAATATTTGGCTCTGCTCCTCACCAGATTAAGGTTCCAGGGAGTGACCACATTGATGGCGGCGCCGTTCAGAGCCGCCAGGGGCCCGGCTGCCTGGCCCAAGAGCTCGCTTGTAAGCTGCAGGCTCTTGTCATCCATGCCGATCTCATCTTTGTATCCCATGGCCCTCATCAAGGCCACCGCCCTCTGGGCCTTTCCGAAGGCATAGGCCCCAAAGCTGGCCCCCTCGTCCAGGGCCTCGGAGAATGCGGCTATGTCGTCCTCGAAGATGCAGGAGGGATCATAGGGATCGCCGTAATTGGCCTCCATGACCAGAAAATCGCTCTTGGGAAGGTGGCGGTAGTCCTTGACATCTCCGGTCACCAGCACCCTCTCGCCGTTTTCTGTCTGCCAGGAGAACGCGCTGGATCCGATGGTGTGGCCGGTGGGATGGGTGTCCACCAGGACCTCATCGACCAGTATGCTCTCGCCCACCCGAAATGTCCGGCCCTGGTACTCTCGATCGTAGCGGATCTCCAGAGCCCTTGCCGTCTCCACCGATGCCACCGCCCGGGAGGAGAGCATGGCCGACTTGCCATAATGATCGCTGTGGGCATGGGTTATGAGATAAGCATCGGGCTGAAGCGCCGCCTTGGGGGCGCGGCTGGTGTCGATGGAGAATATGTGGGAATCGAAGCTTATGGATAGATGCGGGGCGCAGCCTCCTCTGCTATTGATCCGGCGCACGGCTTCCAGGCACGTCTCCCCTCCCAGCCTCAATATATTGCCCTCCTCACCTAAGCAGATCGGTCTCTTCCTAATCCAAGGCTTTATTGATGGCCTTTACCAGCTCCTCTTTGGATGTGACCCCCATCCACCTCTGCACCTCCACGCCGTCCTTTTCCAGGATGACCGTGGGCACAACCATGATGCCCTTCTCCGCAGCCAGGTCGCCCTCCTTGTCCACATTGACCTTCCGGAACTCCGCCTTCCGGCATAACTCCTCATCCTTTTCCATCTCCTCGAAGATGGGGCCCTGCAGCCGGCAAGGCCCGCACCAGTCAGCATAAAAGTCCATCAGAACCAGTTTAGCCATAATATACTCACACTCCAATGCAATATCAGACTATGTCAAATTTCACTCCAATCTTAAATATCCTGAGGGTGGGCAGGACCAGCATCTTCCGGCCCGTCTTGGCCCTGATCTCCTGCAGGATATCCTGGATTCGTTCCTCGGTCCCGGATACAGTGAACCAGAGGTTGTAGCCGCTATCGTTGGGACGGAGATAGTTGTGGGAGATTTCAGGATAAAGGCTGACCATATCGGCCACGCCGTCCGCCTCATCAAGGGGCACAGCCAGGGCAGCCAGAATGCCGCTTCTTCCCATGCGGCGCAGATCCAGGATCGGGCCTATCCTCCTCACCAGCCCCTCCTTCTGTAGCTCATCCAGACGGGATATGACCTCATCCTCCTTTAGCCCCAATGCGGCTCCCAGGTCCCGAAAGGGTCTGGGGGAGACGGGAAAGCTATCCTGAACTGCTGCGAGGAGCCTTAAATCCATCTCATCCATGGCTCTCTACCTCCAGAAGGCAGGATGGATCGGGGCCCAGGTAGTCGCCGCTCTGAGCATAGGAGCGGGCCCGGCATCCACCACAGATCTCCATATATCTGCACCGCCCGCATTTTCCCTTGAGGGACCTCTCTCGCAAAGCCAGGAGCGTGGGAGAACTCTCCCATATCTCCACAAAATTCCTCTCCCGGATGCTGCCCACCTTGATGGGAAGATAGCCGCAGGGATAGACATCTCCCTTCCGGGAGACGAAGATGAAGCTTCGCCCCGCCAGGCATCCCCCGCCCCGCCTCTTTCCCTGCTTGGAAAGCCGCGCATATTGGGGAGCGCAGGTGACCTGGACCTCCAGAGGGCTGCTGTCCCTGGCAAGGTCGATCTCCATCAGGATCTTCTCCTGCTCTTCTCCGGAAAGCTGATCCTCCTCTTTGCCCCGGCCGGTGGCCACCAGGAAAAAGAAGTGCAGGGCCCGGGCACCCATCTCCTCCGCCAGGCGGAACATGGCGGCAATGTCGCTCCTCCTTCTGCCGGTTATGGTATGATTTATCTGGAAATCGATCCTGCCCTGCAGGCAGGCTATTCCCTGCCGGGCTCTCTCAAAGCTGCCCTGGCCCCGCATCTCATCATGGCCCACTGGCCCGGCTGCGTCCAGGCTGATGCTGACCCTGGATATGCCGGAGAGAATGATCTCATCAGCGACTTGGGAAGTGATCAGAGTTCCATTGCTGGCTAAAGAGACCCTCATCCCCAGGGATACAGCATGGCGGGCCAGGAAAAAGATATCTGGCCGCAAGAGGGGCTCTCCGCCGCTCAAAATGAGCATGGGCTTGAGTGGGGCGATGCTCTCCAAAAAAGAAATAGCCTCCTCTGTGGAGAGCTCATCGGGATCGGGCTGGTGGGATGCCTCTGCCCTGCAGTAGGTGCATTCCAGATTGCAGGCAGCGGTAGACTCCCAGGCAACTATGAGCATCAGAGCAGGCCTTTTTTCACCAGGAGCTCAGCATTGAGGATGCTGGCTCCGGCCGCGCCGCGCACGGTGTTGTGGCCCATGCAGATGAACCGGATTCCGGATCGGATCCGGCCCACGGATACGGACATTCCGTTACCACTTCCCCGATCCAGCCTGGGCTGAGGTCGGTCCGGCTCATCCTTGACTATGATGGCCTTCTTGGGCGAGGTGGGCAGATCGGAGAGGCCGGGATCAAACTCCAGCATTGCCTTTTTAACCTCCTCGGGGGTGGGATTCTCCTCCATGCTCACCCAAATCGCCTCGGTGTGCCCGTCCATAACCGGCACGCGATGGCAGCTGGCGCTCACAGAGAAATCGGCATTGACTATTTTCTGGCCATCAAAGCGGCCCAGGATCTTCTGGGGCTCCATCTCCACCTTCTCCTCCTCCCCCCCGATGTAGGGGAGGACATTGCCCAGTATGGCCATAGAGGGAACGCCCTCATATCCGGCTCCGGATACCGCCTGCATAGAGGCCACATGAACGCTCTTAATACCGAATTTCATCAGGGGCTTGAGAGGCAATGTGAACATGATGGTTGTGCAATTGGGATTGGTGGTGAGAAAGCCTTCCCAACCTCGCTTCTCGCGCTGAATTTTGATTATATCCAGGTGGTCGGCATTGCACTCCGGAATGAGCAGGGGCACATCCTCCACCATGCGGTAGGAGGCGGTATTGCTGGCCACAGCCATGCCAGCTGCGGCAAAGGCCGGCTCCACAGTTTTGGCGTCCTCGGAGGGGAGAGCGGAGAAGACTATATCCGCATCTACTTCCCGCGGATCAACATTGACCACAGTCATATCCGCCACGTCGTCGGGAAGCTCGCTCTCCAGGCGCCACTTGGCAGCTTGTCTATATTTCTTGCCCGCACTTCTCTCGGAAGCTGCCAGGCTGGTCAGCTCAAACCAGGGATGGCTTTTCAGTCCTTCGATGAAGCGCTGTCCAACGGCACCGGTGGCACCTAAGACGCCAGCTTTGATCTTGGCCATTATCAATCACCTAAAAGTTAAATGGGAGGCTCAATAGCCAGGGGTGTATATATTCCTTGTCCGAAGGATCAATTTCCCACGCAGGATTTTCTCCTCACGCCATAGCTGGAGGCAAACTCGCGATTGACCTCCACCACCTCGTCATTGAAGTGCTTGAGGGCGTCCGGTACCGCTCCCAGCGAATCGGCCTTCTCCTGGCTGTCTATCACCGCCCCGTGGGGCACGAATTTGCCGTCCGCCAGGCTGACGCCAATAACTGCTGCAGCGTGGCCTACAAAGCACTTCTCCCCCAGAGTTGAGGCATGGACAACGGAGTTGAAGCCCACGAAGCTTTCATCGCCGATCTTCATGGGGCCGTGGATCACCGCCCCGTGGGCGATGGAGACCTTCTTGCCCAGCTCAATACAGCTGCCCATCAGGCCGTGAAAGACCACACCATCCTGGATGTTGCATTTGTCGCCGATGATGATGGGGCTGGCCTCATCCGCCCGCAGAGATACGCAGGGGCCCACATAGACCTCTTCGCCCAGGCGAACATCGCCAATGATCGAGGCCATATCGTCAACATAAGCGCTAGAAGCGATTGTGGGCATGCACTCATTCTTGTTCCATGATGTCTTGGGATTCATCTTCTGCATATTTTGCACCAACCGGTATGGTAATTGGACATCCACCTTAAAAGAGATTGCCACATACTACTATCCACTAGGATTTGAAAAAGACTGAATCATCATTGATGATGTCTATAGATAGTCCTTATCGACTAAAGAGTCTATCGCGGATTGTGCTTGACAATATCAGAATACAAGTGCAAATTGACGAAGTCGTATTTACGATATATGTAATATTATAATCTATAATCGCAATAATTGCCGCTAAATTTAAATATATGGGAGGCGAAATTAAGTCCAGAAAATTGAATAATCCTTCAAGGGATATGGAGGGGATAAGGAGGGATAAATGAGATTAAAGCTTATGGTCTTCTCTGTTACAGGTTCATCATATTAATTGCAAGTATAGAAGTATGATTATTTATCTTAAATATATTCATAAGAGGTGAATTAAATCATGGTTCAGAAGGACCCGCCAGGTGGGCGGTGGTTGTTTGTGATTCTAGGCACCATAATCATGTTGTGCCTTGGTAGTGTTTATTCGTGGTCAGTTTTCGTCAAGCCTCTGACAGACCACTTCACTGCAATGGGCCAACAGGTATCGGCAAGCGAAGTGCTTTTACCCTTTTCAATCTTCC
>JADHEF010001890.1_pt1 | contig 11053 bp, 8 predicted proteins | sample 8952391 | NCBI WGS metagenome assembly JADHEF01 (sample SAMN16124439, study PRJNA663245) | bioreactor sludge metagenome | isolation source: sludge (nitrite) | place: India:Bengaluru | collected 2019-02-28
TCTTAGACTTGGAAAATTGCAGTTCAATCTACCCACTTGATTTAGCGAGGAACCCCGGTGGGGAAAGAAAAAGCGAGAAGCAAACAAAAATGGCAAACGATATTCCAGGAGTTCCCATTCATCAAACTGCCCCTCTGGCCCCATTAAAGGTTATTGAGATCAAGAAGAAGCGCTGGTGGCAGTTCTGGAGATGACCAGAGGTTTCTGCTCCCTGTTGTGGACAAGAAGATCGACTCGGCTCGAATGAGAAAGAAAAAATGCCGGGCTTATGCTCTAATCTAAATAGTTTGGAGAATCAATCAGTTCCTCATGCCCGAGGAGATGGAGACTTCCAGAAGGTTGCTGTATGGGGGAGTTGCAGCCTGCTTTTTCATTGCCGGGCTTATATTGATAGTGTTTCTCTTCTGGTTGGTATTCCCGGTGGTAATCGGACTGGGATTATGGATTTTTGCCGGGCTGTTTTTAAACCTGGCTATAAAGGGGCGCACATTCGCCGATTGGAATGCAGAAAAGATCGCCCGGAGAAATATGGCCGGGAAGAAAGAGCAGAACTGATGGCAGGGGCAAGAGAAAATCGCTCTATCTATAGAGCAGGATCCGGAGATCAGGGGAAAGGCTTATTATGAGATCCGAAACCTAGAGACGCCCTGTGCCGAGATGACAGATCCAAGCCGTCCGATGGTCCTTAAAAGGCAGCTGCTTCATTCAGTTAGCGGTAGTGGAAAGATAATGTTGTCGGAAAAGATGCTCGATGAGGCGGGGCTTTCTCCAGGCATGTTCATCGAGGTAGTGATCAAAAAGGGCTCGATAACCATTTATCCTTATTTCCAAAAGCAGTCAGATTAGAGATGATAACAAGGCTGCCACCCCATGACAACAAATACTGATAATTGCTTAGCCACCCGGCAGAAGTTCCGCCTGGTCTCATCTTTTCAGCCCACCGGCTCCCAGCCCCAGGCCATAGAGAAGCTGGCCACCGGGCTCTTGGCAAATAACGGGCAAAAGGACAACCTTCATACCCTCCTGGGGGTGACCGGCTCGGGTAAGACCTACACCGTGGCCAATGTCATTGAGAGGCTACAGCGGCCCACCCTGGTCATAGCCCACAACAAGACCCTGGCCGCCCAGCTCTATAACGAGTTCAAGGAGTTCTTTCCTGACAGCCGGGTGGAGTATTTCGTCTCCTACTATGATTACTACCAGCCGGAGTCCTACATCCCCTCCAAGGACCAGTACATAGAAAAGGATGCCCTTATCAACCCCAAGATCGAGCAGATGAGGCTGGCGGCAACTGCATCCCTTCTCTCCCGGATGGATGTGATCGTGGTCGCCTCCGTCTCCTGCATATATGGCCTGGGCAATCCAGAGAACTTCCAGAAGATGGGCTTTGAGGTCCATTTGGGGGATCATATCTCCCGCCGGGAGATCCTCTCCAGACTGGTGGATATCCTCTTTGAGAGAAACGACATAGACCTCGCACCCGGACGCTTCCGGGTCAAAGGTGACACCATAGATCTGGTTCCCGGCTACTTCAACGACATCATCAGGATTGAGCTGTTCGGAGAGGAGATCGACCGCATCTCCGAGGTGGACCGGCAGACGGGGCAGGTTAAAGAGGAACTGAGGTACTTCTTCATCTATCCGGCCCGGCATTATGTCATTCCGGAGGAGGAGCAGAAAGCGGCCATGGACTCCATCATGGCCGAGCTGGAAGAGTGCCTGCCACAGCTGGGAATGATCGAGGCCCACCGGCTCAAGCAGAGGACGCTGCACGACCTGGAGATGATCTCCGAGACGGGAAGCTGCAAGGGCATAGAGAACTACTCCCGTCATTTCGACCGCCGTCTGCCGGGCGAGCCTCCATACTGCCTTCTGGACTATTTTCCCGACGACTTCCTCCTGGTAATAGACGAGAGCCACCAGACCCTGCCCCAGCTTCGAGCCATGTATAATGGCGACCGATCCCGCAAGAAAAGCCTGGTCGACTATGGCTTCCGCCTGCCCAGCGCCTACGACAACCGTCCTCTGCGCTTTGAGGAGTTCGAAAGGCACATGAAAAATGCCATCTTCGTCTCCGCCACTCCCGGGGACTATGAGCTGGAGCGCTCGGCTCAGGTGGTAGAGCAGATCATCCGGCCTACTGGCCTCCTCGATCCTCTGGTGGAGATCAGGCCTATAGATGGCCAGGTCAGGGATGTCATGGCCGAGATCCGCAAGGTGGTGGCCGCCGGAGAGAGGACTCTGGTCACCACCCTGACCAAGCGCCTGGCCGAGGAGCTGACCGACTTTCTGGCCCAGAATGATATCCGGGCCCGCTACCTTCACTCCGACATCGATACCCTGGAGCGAACCGAGATCATCCGGGAGCTCCGGCTTGGTCAGTTCGACGTATTGGTGGGAATCAACCTATTGCGAGAGGGCCTGGATATCCCCGAGGTGGGATTCATAGGCATCCTGGATGCAGACAAGGAGGGCTTTTTGCGGGATGAGAAGAGCCTGATCCAGACTATAGGCCGCGCCTCCCGCAATGCCAGCTCCCGGGTGGTCCTCTATGCCGACAGCATCACCGGTTCCATAAAGTCAGCAGTGGAAAAGACGGAGCAGCGCCGGGCTATGCAGATGGCTTACAATCAAAAGCACGGCATAGTGCCCAAAACCATCAAGAAGCCCATTCGGGAGAAGGTGGTGGAGATCGCCGACATCAGGCATATTCCCAAATCCGACCTGCCAATGTGATCATAGAGATGGAGGCGGAGATGAGGGCGGCGGCGGAGAGGCTGGAGTTTGAGAGGGCCATACAGCTGCGGGACAGAATAAAGAGGCTGGAAAAGGAGATGGATCCTTTATAAACAGCCACAGGCAAGCGCTATTTTATGTCCACCGGATAGATTTTATTCCCGCTGTCTTTTACCTTCCCAAAATATCTAAATAGCTTAGAATATCATCTATAATAAGATGAAATCCATTCCTTCTCTGCCCTGTACCTCCCAGCATCCCATGTATTGCACCAGAGAGGAATTGGCCAGACTGTATAAGAAGAGCAGAAGCCAATTTCCCGCCCAGGCGCTGATCAATTCTCCCCATCTTGAGATAATGGATAATGTAAACTGGACCTTTGATCCGTCCAGCATGACCATCTGGAACGACAGGTACTGGAAGGGCTTTTATCCTGCCGATTATGATTTTACGAATATCATCCTGATGTACGGTTTTGGCTTTTACAAGAGATTCTGGCCGGATAAAGACGATAAGGGCCAGATCAGGAGCGAGAAGGTAAAAGGGGAGACTCATCCCTTCAACACCAGCATCCATGCTGCCAACCAGGCGAAAGATATGGATCTCCCGGAAAGGGGAAAGGTGATATACATTAAATACAGCGACTTTCCCTTCAATAACTTCGATGATCTTCTCAAGATCATAGATAAGGATACTGTGCTGGGAGAGGCGTTTGTCTCTCTGCGAAGTCCTGGCCGGGGAATTTCCGTATTTCATTTCGTCCTCTCCCGAAGGTATTCCACGGATTTCATGACCCAGGCAGACTGTCGGTTCATCTTTCAATTCAAATCAAAAGAGGTGGCATCTGAGGATGCCCTGGGGGTCTGGGATCTGAAGCTGGTCTCCAATGCGGCCCACACTCCTCCCATATTGCGCCTGGAGTTTTTCCGGGAGGGCAGTCACATGTCCGCCAGAATCATCCGGATTGGCAGTCTGCCTGATGCCAGCCAGATTAGATCCCTGAGCGAAAAGCAGGTCCATTCCCTGCAGCTGCCGGAGAAAATTGAAAGCGGACTCATTCGAGCCGCAGGCAGGGACCTGATGTTGGGAATTCTGGAGGAGCCGGACAATCCCCTCTTCCAGGCCATTCTTGGATCAAGGGGATTTGTCACCAGAGGCAAAGAGGGATTGATGCTACCATATATCCTTAAGCGTGTCCAATGATCGTTATTATTTAAAGAGATCTAAAAAAAAGAGGTGCCATAATGAGCTTTATCATAGATCCGCCGCTGCTGCTCTTCTGCGGCCTTGCCATCTACTTTTTAGGCCAGAGGCTTAAATGGAGCAGGCATGCTAAGATAGTGTTGGGATTGGCTGTGGCTCTGGTATTCATAGTTTTCAGCGTTCTCTTATATGCGGATATCATCGACTGCGCATTTCCATTTTTCTCGGAATTGAGCGGCTCAAGATTTATGTTCCACAGCGATATAACCGGAATCGAGAAGTCCGAGGTCCCAAAAATCATCGTTTTATTTCTCTTTCTGCTCTACCCCATCTGGATTTTAGCCGGCTACTCCATACCGATGCTTCTGAAAAAGAGGAGCCGGGTCTCCAAGGAGGTCTTTTCCTATTCCCAGGTCAAGAGCAGGATAGGTGCCGGGCCAGAGAGCACAGAACAGATTGATCGGGGGAGCCAATCCGAGCCACTTGAAGCCGATTCAGGTGCATACAGCTTGCGGGAGGATGAGAATGCATCCGATTCAGCTAAAGGATCATCCGATTCAGTTAAAGAGTCATCCTATTCGATAAGAAGAGGGCAAGATACGGGACAGTGCGTCTTTGAGGCCATTGAAGAGCTGGGGGGCATCGGTCGCTTCGTCAAGAGGAATGATAAGGTGCTGGTGAAGGTCAATATCTGCGGGGGAGTGCCGGACAAGAAGGGAACATTCACCAGCATTGAGGTGGCTGATGCTCTGGCCGATCTGATTCTCTCCTCAGGCGGCGAGCCAACTTTTGCCGATGCCGATATGATCTGGGTCAAGTTCTGGCCGGCAGCTAAGGATTCTGGATATGTGGACTGGGCGGAGAAGAAGGGAGTCAAGCTGGTCAACCTCTCCGAGACGGAGATAGTGAACTTCGATTTCGGCCCGGACAGCGCCCTGGGCATAGAGAAGGTATCCAAGCAGCTTATTGATGCCGATGTAATCATCTCTATCCCTGCCATGAAGACCCATCTTCTCACCGGGGTCACCCTGGCTATGAAGAATATGTACGGCACATTTCCGGACATAGATAAGGCCAAGTTCCATAAGATGGGAATTGAAGAAACCATTCTGGCGGTCAATTCCGCCTTCACCCCCAATCTGGTCGTAATCGACGGAAGCGTGGGTGGTGAGGCCGTAGGACCATTATCCGCAACTCCAGTCAACTTCCAGACCATAATTGCCTCCAATGATGTGGTCTTGGCCGACTCCGTGGCCAGCAGGCTGATAGGCTATGATCCCATGGAGATTGTCCATATCAAGATGGCTCAGGAGACCGGCCTGGGAACTGCTTCTTTGGACGGTATTGTGAAGATCCTCTCCCATCTCCCGTCAGAGGAGACAGACGGCAAATTTGGTGAGAAAGACCGCAAGTGGGGGGAGAAAGATGGCAATTGGGATCGCCCGGACCCCAAGATCAAGGACTTCTACGAATGGGCTGTAGAGTTGATATTGATGTTTCCCGGCTGGGCCACCCTCTTTAATTTAGGGGCGGACTTCTTGCTCTATGATACTGCCCGCCTGCCGGTGCTAAATTATCTGGTACCGACAATTCTCAAGCTCCTGCATGATTTCTTCCATGCCAATCTCAAAGGGATCAAGAGCACAACGGGAGACATCACCAGAAGGGTGGTAAATGTATGTTTGATAGGCCTGGTGGCGCTGGGCTGTACTATTGGCTACTATCTGGATGGATACGTCTGGAAGTCCAGCCTCCTCTTCGAGCTGAGCTTTCTCCTGGCCATAGCAGTTGCCGCCCTGGCATCGGCCAGGATGAAAACTATTCGCACCATAGTACTTCTGGCTATATCTTCCCTGGTCTGCTATGTGGTGGAGAGCACCAACATCGGGGCGGGACTTCTTCAATACATCCAGGAAGGAGGCAGATCCGAGGTTACTCTCTTCACCATATCCGGCTGGATTGTGATGATGGTGGTCATATTGCAGCTATCCGACTTTCTGGCTGCCTGGCTGAAGAGGCTGGGAATATTCCAGGAGATGAAGAGCTGGAGGCTGCTGCCATTCCTGGCGGCAGTATCCCTCTTCATCCTTTTCGCCTACTGGGAGGGATATCTGGCAGCAAAATATATGCATGTATGGGGCATGTATGCGGTCATGGCTGCCCTGGGACTGATCTACTTCTTGAAGCATCCCATAGAGTGGAATGCCTCGCTGGTAGCAGTGAGCGTGGCTGTAGGCGGCTACATGGAACTCCTAGGCTGGCGAGCGGAATTCTGGACTTATGCCCCCCTTCATGAGACGCTGCCGGTATTCTTTGTCCTCTCCTGGGCCATGAACAGCATGGCCGTGCATGCTCTGGCCTACATCCTGGGCGTGGACCTGGGAGACATGCAAGGAAGACATCTGTTACCAGAGAAGCATGAAAAGAGACATTCAGGAGGATGACTCATCCATCAAGAGAGGCAGCTTTTGCTTTGAACTGCGGCGAAAGCTCTTTCACCTCTTTTTCTGATATTCATCTTATTGCATCTGGGCAGAAGCAATCCCATCGTCTTCTTGGCCTCCATTCTTGTCGCAGGGAGCATTCTAATCGTCTTGATGAAAGAGGGCCGCAAGATCCCTGCCGTAAACTGACTTAAGGACAAGTTGCAGAGGGAGGATGTTATCTTCCCAAGCTACGGAGCCTTCTGGTTTGTGGTAGTAGCGCTGCTCATCGTGGTATCCTTGAGCAGCAGGGATGAGACCGCTGCTGCGTTGCTGGTGCTGTCCGCGGGAGACTCGGCGGCAACCATCTTCGGGGTCCTAGGCCGGCATCTGCTTCCCCATAACCGGAAGAAGACGGCGGAGGGATCGGCGGCATTCTTCATATTCTCCTTATCATCCTGCTTTTTCTTGGGATCGAAGGGAGTAGCCCTGGCTACTCTGAGCGCGGCGGTGGAGAGCCTAGACACTCCAGTGGACGACAATTTATTAATTCCTATAGCATCAATATTATTTTTCTATATTATTATAATATTTATTTAAAAAGAATTGGTTGATCTCAAATCGGCAAATAGAGTTAGTTATTAATAGTAGAAAAGAGGAACTTTTAGAAAGAAATTGATCTATCATATTGTGGGTAATATATGAATGTTAATGAATTAAAGCAGAAGTTCTATATCTTTTGTAGTAGGACAAAGATCCTAATTTGGTCATTATTTTGGACTGTATTATTAATCTTAGTTCTATACTATAGTTCATCTATACTTTCTATCGATCGAAACCAAATATTAATGATGTGGGGTATTTTTATAATAATCATAGTCTTATTATTGGTTTTTCCCGCCTGGCTCAGCCTACGTTTTCGCTATTTTGCTTGGGGATCCTCTAAAAGCTTGGGACGCATGAGGAATTGGCTGGTTTGTGGCTGGAGGCCTGCTTTATTTCTAATTCTCGGGACCGCCTCAATGCTAATCATTCGAGAAATAATTATAAACTATATCTCTTCAGGGGCTAAGGATTCCACAATGGCTGGTTATCACCTTGGAAAACTAACCGTAGAGTGGATAACTCTCTTATCGCCAGACTTTTGGGTGAAGGTCTTTGCAATCTCATCGCTTACTTTCTTGATTTATTGGTCCTATAAATCCAAGAAACGCATAGTGATAACCAATTTTTTAAATCAAACTGGTGATGAGAGTATGAAATCCAGCGTTGACGCAATATCTGCGATCCTATTAAATGAATTGGCTGCGCTGGTAAGATTGTATTCAATTATAGATGAGAGCAATCCCTATGCACCAGGAACCCAAGATCATAGTGATAGAGAAAAATCCATAGATCCTAATATTAACGTTTCTGGAGTAGGGGAGAGCCTAAAAAGTGCTGTTGCATCCGACTCAAAAGTAAAATTAGGAATTTTAGAGGTACCTATAGGTGCAATTATGAGCATCTTGGGGATGACTGTAGAAGGACCTCGATTAACCGGCTGTCTTGCCAAAGAAAACGATTGTCTGTCTCTTGTAGCTAATATAGGGGGTGGTGGGATTAAAGGAAATTGGAGGATCTCCAGTTCAGATCTATCAGAAGGAGAAACACCAACCAAAGACCAGATTACGCACATGACAAGACAATTAGCCTATAGGATATTCACGGATCTCGAAAAGGAACACATAGGATCTCCTCGATGGAAAGCAGTCTGTCATTATATTAATGGTCTTAGCGCCTATCGAGAGACTCTTAGAACAGATAGAGATAAAAATATTAAGCTGCTAAAAGCTGAGAGGGAATTTCTAATGGCCTTAGGCGAAGACAAGAAGTTCCTCAAATGTTACTATAATTTAGGAATAATATATTATGCATTAAATAAACCAGAGTCAGCCTTTTCTGTGCTCAATAAGGCCATTGATCCTGGTCAGCCGGAAAATTTTCTGTCTTCAGTTTATTATGCCCTTGCGCAGAACCATTTTTGGATGCAAGGAAGAAGAGAGGAGAATGCTCGTGATTACGAATTTTCTATAAGGCTCTGTGATAGTGCAATTAAGATTTACCCTGACGAGGCTAGAGCATGGGATCTGAAAGGATGGTTTAAGAAGAATGGACGAGATTTTAAATTAAATAAAGAAGAAGGGAAACAGTCCGATTACTATGGAAAGAATATTGCTCCTATTCGAGAGATAGCATCTGCCCTAGCTTGGAGAGAGATGTGCTGGTCCACAATAAAAGGCAAAAAAGATATAGGAGCGAGAAAAATAGCAGGAATATGCACTCGCAACCTTGCAGTTGCACATGCCCAGGCGAACCGCAAATCTGGTATCTCCATACTTTTACAAAGTATTCATTTAGACCCATTTAATGCCGATCTCTTTTTCGAATTGGGAAAGATATTGATTAAATTTAAAAATTGGGAGGGAGCTATAGATGCCCTGGAAGAGGCAATAAGATTGGATCAACAGGCAAAATTTTGGAGCCACTTGGCTTATGCATATTCTGGTCTATATGAAAAGGAACAAAATCGTTTTTGGCTTTTAAAAAGAATATTTTCATTTTGGACATATGATCGTAGTAAGACCTCTATAGAATCAGCGTTATATGCATGCAATCATGCCATAGATTACATTTCCGCAATAGATAACGAAACTTTACAGATATTGAAAGATACATTAGATAAGTTAAGAACTAGTTTAGCTCTAAAAAAGAAAGAAGGCGACGACAAGGAAGCCAGTGATTTAGAAACAAAGATAAACTTAGTTACTAAAGGATTTGATCTTCGCTCTCTATTGGATAGAACCCATGCAAAAGACGGGAAAGAAGAAAGCGACGAGCAATACAAAGAACGGCTTACTGAATTGAAAAATAGGTGCTCTAATTGGGATCTAGGCAGCGCGTTGATTTCAATTCGCCTATCGTCCGTTAAGGACGGCAGCGACAAGGCTAAAGAGCTAGAAGATGCAATCAACAAGCTTAGAGTAGACCATCCGGAGATCATAAATCAAAACCTCCATGACGAACTAGCAAATGCTTTATCGATGCCATCTAGTGAGACATTAGGCCAGGCCCTATACCATGCCCAGCGATCTGTGAACTTGGACCCAGATAATCCAGTTAATCGCTATTATCTTGCAGAAGTATATGGACGCTATAAGAGCTACGATGAGGCTAATATCCAATTGAAGATTGGCTCTGGCCTCGATCCTGAAAAAACATATTTTTTGGATAAAATAGCTTCTCTGCAACCAGGATTTAATCCGGGAAAGAAAAAAGATGCTGATTACAAGAGAACGCTGGATAAATATGTAAAATATTCGACTCACTCACTTGAAATTTTGCAGAGCAAATCTCTGGATAATATGGATATGTCTAAAGAGAATATGCAGAAAAATATGCTTCAAAGAAGTTCAATTCACTATTGGCTTGGCTATATATATTCTGAACTAAATGAGTACGATAAAGCAATTCATAATTGCATAATTGCAAAAGATTTAATGCCAAAAAGCAGATTATCGTACTTTATGGCCAAATTGAACCTTGGTGCGGCACAATTTGAGAATAAGTCGTATGATGAGTGTGAAGTTCTCTTTCAGGAACTGATTAAGGATCTCGAAACATTTGTTGAAGATAAAAAAATACCCCACAATAATAAGACTCTTGAGGAAATTGCATCCGATACAAAGGAAGAAGATAACGACTTTGGATTAAATGACGTATCTGCCGGTTTCATTTTAGGATTAGCCTACCTTAATCTAGCATCTTCCTATTCAGAACGGGATACAAATTTTATGTATGCCCTTAATTTGGTCGAAAAAGCAAATGAATATATAAAATTTCTGAAAGAAGAGGGACCGAAGAGTTGGCTTGAAGCAAAATATGCAGATCAGAAGGGCTGGCTCCTCTTTAAACTGGCAAAGCTGGGAATTGTCAATTTCGATACACAAGAAGCCATTGCCTGTTTAAGAAATGCAATTTGTATGAGAGCACATTCGTTGTTTTATCTACATTTGGCGCTGTCTTTAGAATACAATATAGAAATACTGTGCAAGAAGCCTAAGAAAACAGATGATGACAACGCCCAAATCCAGCGCATTATTGATCAGGCTTTTGCTTGTTGCGACCATATCGTAGAATTGGATACTGATCTGCAAGGAAGACCAACAGAAAAGGCAAAAGAACTTCGGTTGCGTTTGAATGATTTGAGAGAAAGCCAGCAAAAGACGACCGAAGCAACTGATAAAAAATCTGACGCAGATAATCAACCGATTTATGCATAGAGCTTTTTAGTGCAATCTACATGATCCCAGTCATCAGTGTCTTGCTAAAAGAGGCTATTTAAAAGGATTCTTGATACCTGATACCACACAAGTATCTCTTCCTATTAGGCAATATATGATGCGCGATCCCTATCAAATCCCTACCCCAGCTCCATCGCCCATCATCTGCTTTCCAGGCCACGCCTGGATAGGAGAGATGGCGGATGAACTCGCCGCAATTGGCAGCCATCTTGGTAGCCAGGTGCTCCTCGCCCACGGCATTCCGGCTCATGGAGAGGACTTTTAACCTGACCTCGGATTCATCCAAGAAACCCAGGTAGTGTCTCGATATTGATGTAAAATAGTAGTAACAATCCTTGCGATGTACAG
>JADHEF010001895.1_pt1 | contig 11011 bp, 11 predicted proteins | sample 8952391 | NCBI WGS metagenome assembly JADHEF01 (sample SAMN16124439, study PRJNA663245) | bioreactor sludge metagenome | isolation source: sludge (nitrite) | place: India:Bengaluru | collected 2019-02-28
GCCGCCCAGGCGTTACCTGGCACCGTGCCCTGTGGAGCCCGGACTTTCCTCGGCACCCGCAAGGGGTGACGCGACTGTCCGGCCGACTCCGCCGCGCGCATTGTCCCACACCTGGCCGCGCGTGAGCTGCCATCATCCCGCCCGAGGCTCAGAGGACTATATTCACGCTCATGAAAACGATGCTGCTGCGCCGACAAGGACAACCGCTGGAGGCGGCCGAGCTGCCCGACCCCGTGCCCGGCCCCGGCGAGGTGTTGATCAAGGTCGCCGCCTGCGGCGTGTGCCGCACCGACCTGCACGTGGTGGACGGCGATCTCCACCAGCCGAACCTGCCGCTGGTGCCCGGGCACGAGATCGTTGGCCGCGTGCAAACCCTCGGCCCCGGCGTGGACGGCCTGCACGTCGGCCAGCGCGTCGGCGTGGGCTGGCTCGGCCACACCTGCGGCCACTGCGAATACTGCGCCGAACACCGCGAGAACCTGTGCGATGCGCCCGGCTTCACCGGCTATACCCGCAACGGCGGCTTTGCCGAACTGGCCGTGGCCGAGGCGCACTACACCTACCCGCTGCCCGACGGCGATGACGACGCCGGCTTCGCGCCGATGCTATGCGCAGGGTTGATCGGCTGGCGCGCACTGGCGATGGCAGGCGAAGGCAAACGGCTGGGCCTGTACGGTTTCGGCGCCGCCGCTCACCTGATCCTGCAGGTGGCGCTGAAGCAGGGCCGTCGGGTACATGCCTTCACCCGCCCGGGCGATGCCGCCGCACAAGCCTTCGCGCTGTCGCTGGGCGCCAGCTCGGCCGGTCCGTCGGACGTGCCTTCGCCGGAACCACTGGACGCGGCGCTGATCTTCGCCCCGGTCGGCGACCTGGTGCCGCTGGCGCTGCGCTCGTTGCGCAAGGGCGGCCGCGTGGTCTGTGCCGGCATCCACATGAGCGACATCCCCGCGTTCCCCTACGAGATCCTGTGGGAAGAGCGGCAGATCGTCTCGGTGGCCAACCTCACCCGCAAGGATGCCGAGCAATTCCTGCCGCAGGTGCCGGCCTTGGGCCTGCACGCCACCGTGACCCGTTACCCGCTGGAACAGGCCAACCAGGCGCTGGCCGACCTGCGCGAAGGCCGGCTGGTGGGGGCAGCGGTGCTGGTGCCGTAAAGTAGCGACACCTCACCGCACATACCCGCGATGCCGAACCACCCACAGACCATCCAGATATTCCTGCCGGATGGAGATCCGCAAGGCATCCGGGTGGCGGAAATCACCACTCGCATCGTGCGTGTCATCGAGGTACCGAGGAACCTGATCCAGCATTTCCTCAACATGCCCGAATCGGGACAGGTTGGCGTGTATTTCCTGTTCGGCGAAGACGAAACCAGCGGCCGGGAAGCGGCCTACATCGGCCAGACCGGACTGCTTCGCCAACGGCTCCAGCAGCACAATGTGCAAAAGGATTTCTGGAACCGGGCGGTCATCGCCGTATCGCTGACGCAGAGCCTGACCACCACGCACGCCACCTATCTGGAATGGTGTTCGATCCGGCAGGCCACGCAGGCCAACCGCTACCTGCTGCAGAACGCCACCGCGGGTGCACAGCCGTACACTCCGGCGCCGATGGAAGCCGATTGCCGGGAAATCCACCAGACCATCCGCATCCTGCTGGCCACGTTGAGCTACCCGCTGTTCGAGCCCGTGAGCCAGAGCGGCGAAGGCCGCGCCGATGTGCGCACCTATTATTGCCGCGGCCCGGACACGGACGGACGTGCCGAATACACATCCGAGGGCATGGTGGTCAAACGCGGATCGACCGGCCGGCGCGAAACGGTGCCGTCATATCCGGACAGGGCCAAAGGCGTGCGCGAAGAACTCATCGCGCAGGGCATCGTGACGATCCAGGGCAACCACTTGCGCTTCGAATCCGACCATGTGTTCAAGAGCCCCAGCGCGGCCTCGGTCTTCCTGCTCGGCCGCCCGTCCAACGGCTGGACCGAGTGGGTCGACGCGCAGGGCCGATCGCTCGATGCCATGGAACGACAATCCCTGGACGCCTCACTCGCTTCCTGAGCCATACAGGGCCTTCCTCGGGGCGCCGGTGATTTCGGCGGCCAGCTTGGCGGCGGCCGAAGGCGGCAGGTGCGCTGCGAGCAACGCGTAGACGCGGCGACCTTCGGCGATCTTGCCCGCTTCGTCCTCGCCGGCCCCCTGCACGACGATCACGAACTCGCCCTTGCGCTGGTTCTCGTCGGCCTCGACCGTGGCGACCAATGCCGCCAGCGTGCCGTCGAGCACGGTCTCGAACAGCTTGGTCAACTCGCGCGCGACCACCGCCGGGCGCTCGCCGCCGAAGGCATCGCGCAGATCGGCGAGAAATTCGGCAATGCGGTGCGAGGCCTCGTAGAACACCAGCGTGCGCGGCTCGCCGGCCAGCGCGCGCAGGCGCTCGCGGCGCGCAGCCGGCTTGGCCGGCAGGAAGCCCTCGAACGCGAAGCGGTCGCTGGGCAGCCCGGCCGCGCTGAGCGCGGCGATGATCGCACTCGGGCCGGGGACGGGGCTCACCTTGATGCCGGCCGCGCGCGCGGCGCGCACTGCGCGGAAGCCCGGGTCGGACACCAGCGGCGTGCCCGCGTCGGACACCAGCGCGAGGTTTTCGCCGGCCTGCAGGCGCGCCACCACGCGCTGCGCCATCGCCTCCTCGTTGTGCTCGTGCAGGGCCAGCAGCGGGCGCTCGATGCCGAAGTGCGCCAGCAGCTGGCGGGTATGGCGGGTGTCCTCGGCGCACACCGCATCGGCGCTGCGCAGCACCTGCTGCGCGCGTGGCGAAAGGTCGGCCAGGTTGCCGATGGGCGTGGCGACGACGTACAGGGTTCCGGACATGTGCGAGGGGGTGTTCACGGGGTGGAAGGGTAGAATCCTAGCGTTTTCCCTCCGCTGCCCCGCAGCTTTCGCCGAGAAGACCGATGCGATCCACGAGGCTGTTCACCGTCTGCCTGCTTGCCGCCGCACTGGCCGGCTGTGCCACATCCCCCACCGCACAGGCACCCGCCGCCCCCGAACACGCCGCCGCCATCGCCCTGCTCGACCAAGGCAAGGCCAAGGATGCCGCCGCCCGGCTCGAAACCCTCGCCGCTGCCGCGCCGGCCGCACAACGCGGCAACCTGCAGGCCGATGCCGCCTTTGCCTGGCACGATGCCGGCGACGATACGCGTGCCCGCGCGCTGCTGGCCCAGCTGCAGCCGCGCCGCCTGAGCGGCGAGTCGAAACTGCGCCACGACCTGCTCGTCGCCGAACTGTCCATCGCCGACGGCCGGGCCGCCACCGCACTGCCTTCGCTGACCGCGCCCGCCGCGCAAATCCCCGAATCGCTGCGCACGCGCTGGCTGCTGGCCCGCGCGCAAGCACAGGAGGCCGGCGGCGATGCATGGTCGGCCGCAATCAGCCGCGCGCAGGCCGACGCCACCCTGCAAGGCAATGCGCGCGACGACAACCGCCGCGCCATCGCCAAGGTTCTGGCCGGATTGGACAATGCCGCCCTGGCCGCGCATGCGACGGCCTTGCCCGAAGGCGACCCGCTGTATGCGTTTGCCGGGCGCGCCCTGCTGGCGCGCGGCCTGCCGCTGCCGCATCCGTTCGCCCGCGCCGACCAGTGGAACTTCTCCCGCCGCGGCCCGGCCCAGGCCGATGGCTACCGCCCGCCGGCCAGGCTGGCGGTGCTGCTGCCTTTGTCCGGCACCCTCGCCACTGCCGCCGCGCCGGTGCGCGACGGCCTGCTGGCCGGGTATTTCGCCGAACGCCGCCCCAAACCGGAGCTGCAGTTCTACGACACCGCCGGCACCCCCGCCGGCGCGCTGGCCGCGTATCGCAAGGCCGTGGCCGCCGGCAGCGATTACGTGGTCGGCCCGCTCGGGCGCGACGAAGTGGATGCGCTGTTCCGCCAGAAGGACTCGCCGGTGCCGGTGCTGGCGCTGAACCGGGGCCAGACCCCGCCGCCGCCCGGCGATGCGGATTTCTCGCTGGCGCCGGAAGACGAAGGCGCCGCCGCCGCCGAATTCCTGCTCGCGCGCGGTCGCAAGGCCGTGCTGGTGATCGGCAGCGCCGACGACACCGGCCGCCGCGCGGTCGCGGCCTTTGGCGAACGTTTCCGCCAACGTGGCGGCAAGGTGGTGGCCAGCATCGATGCGGGCGACACCGTTTCGCCGCTGGCATCGCCGCTGCAGGCCGCCGCGCAAGCCGGCGCCGATGCGGTATTCCTCGCCGTGCGCGGCGCCCAGGCCCAAGGCTTGATGCCGCAACTGGCACTGGCCGGCCTCGGTGGCGCAACGCGCGTGGGCACCTCGCAGCTGGCCGGCGGCACCGGCAAGCCCGAGCAGGACGTCAGCCTGGACGGCATCGCCTTCCCCACCGAGCGCTGGAGCCTGCACGGCCTGCCGGGCCTGCCCTCGCCCGGCAGCGCGGTGGCCAACGACCTGCCCACCACGCGCGGCGGCGCGGCGCGACTGTTCGCCTTCGGCCACGACGCCTGGCTGATCAGCGCCTACCTGCCCAAGCTGGCGCTGGACGCCGACGGTCAGGTGCGCGGCGCCACCGGCACGCTGCGGCTGGACGGTTTCGGCAACATCGTGCGCACGCCGGCATGGGCCACCTATTCCGGCGGGCAGCCCGTGGCACTGCCGGATGGCCGCTGAGCGGCAACTGCGCGGCGCACGCGCCGAACAGGCCGCCGCGGCGCTGCTCGTGCGCGCCGGGCTGACGCAGATTGCGGCCAACGCCCGCTTCCGCGGTGGCGAACTCGATCTGGTGATGCTCGACGGCACGCCGTCCAAGGGCACGCTGGTCTTCGTCGAGGTGCGTTACCGCAGCGGCATGGCCCACGGCGGTGGCGCGGCCTCGGTGGATGCAGGCAAGCAACGCCGGCTGATCCATGCGGCGCAGGCATTTCTCGCCGCGCACCCGCAATGGCAGCGGCTGCCTTGCCGCTTCGACGTGATGGAAGCCGACGGCGACCCGCAGGCCCCGCGCCTGCACTGGATCCGCGACGCCTTCCGGCTCGACGGCTGAAGCGCGGCACTGGCCGCCTTTTCCGGCCTCCGTCCCGGTCCCCATCCGCAGATGCGCGGCGACGTGCGGAAAGCACGGCACGTCACGCGCGTGCGCGGACACACCGCACGGCGCACGCGCACCGGATGGCACGCGCGGCCGGTTCCCGCGCCGGTTATCAGGCCTCCGGCTCGAACCGGGCCAGATGACGGCGGCGGGCGAAGATGAAATGCCCGGTCAGGCCGGCCGCAATCCCGATCAGGCCGCCGCTGGCGCCGGCATGCACCGCCATGCGCCATTCCGACGGCAGCGCCAGCCCCACCAGCATCGCCCCCATCCAACCGGCCAGCACCGAAGTGCCCATGCGCCAGTTGAACTGGATGCCGGCCAAGTCCAGCGGTGCGGCAGGCACGAACACGTCGTAGACCTGCTTGGCCTGTTCCACCTTCACCAGTGCCGGCAGGTCGATGCGGATGCGCCAAGCCGGATCGCTGCCGTGGTGCTCGATGGCCTCGCGCACCACTTCCGGCTTCACCCAGTCCTCCGGCCACGCCAGCGGCCCGGGCACGCCGTAGGCCGCCAGCACAGGCAGCGTGAACGAAGGCAGCGGCAGCGGTTGCAGCCAGCGCTTGTCCTTCAGGCACCAGTACACCGGCTGGCCCGGTGCGGGCACGCCGTACACGGCCAGCCGGTCGCGCGCCGGGTAGTCGATGGATTCCACCCGCGCCGGCATGTCCGCATGCGCCATGCGGCGCAGGAACGGCACGCGGTTGCGTCCCTCGCGCGCCACGCCCAGCGCCAGCGCCTGGATCCACACCACTTCGGCCGGGTCGGGGTCGTCGCGCGCGGTGCGCTCGTCGCTGGACAGGTACTCGGCCAGACCGGCGCGGTGCTCCTCGCTGTCATACAGCTCGCTGCGCGGCTCGCGCCACGGCTCGCCGATGACGTTCAGCAGCGGCACCCGGCCGGGAAAGCGGCGGCTGCCCGAGCCCAGTTCGAGGAACGGCACCACCGCCCGCGCGAACGTCCACCCGTCCACCGCTCGGCCATGCGAGGTGGTGAGGTACGACGGCACCAGCGCCTGCACGGCCGGGCGGCCGATCAGGTCGTCCAGCTCGTCCTTGGCATCGACCAGGTTCTGCGCGGCAAGGCACAGTTTCTGGTCGCCGGGGAGGTCAACGGGCGTCAGTTCCATGAACATGAAAGCGGCCGCGGCGCGCGCGACTTTAGCGCCCGGCGGCGGGGCCACGCCTAGAATGCGCGGATGACCACCCTGCCCGATGCCCTGCGCCAGCGCCTCGCCTCCGCCCTCGGCGAGGCCGGCTGGCGTACCGACGAGACCGCGCGCGCCGCGCACGGCGCCGACGACTCGCGCCGCTTCGCCCTGCCTGATGCCGTGGCGCTGCCGGACGAACGCGCGCAGGTGGTCGAACTGGTGCGCGCCTGCCGCGAATTCCGCGTGCCGATCGTCGCGCGCGGCGCCGGCACCGGTACCTGCGGCGGCGCGGTGCCCGATGCCGGCGGCATCGTCGTCTCCTTCGCGCGGATGGACCGCATCCTCGCGCTGCGCCCGGATGACCGCTGCGCCGTGGTCGAGCCGGGCGTGCGCAACGGCGAGCTGCAGCAGGCGCTGGCACCGCACGGGCTGTTCTGGCCGCCGGACCCGTCCAGCGCCGAGCACTGCAGCATCGGCGGCAACCTCGCCACCAACGCCGGCGGCCCGCGCGCGGTGAAGTACGGCACCACCCGCGACAACGTGCTCGGGCTGGCCGCCGTCACCGGCGCGGGCGAGCTGATCCGCTGCGGCGGGCCGTACACCAAGGACGCCACCGGCTACGACCTCACCCATCTGATCGTCGGCAGCGAAGGCACGCTGGCCTTGATCGTCGAAGCCACGCTCAAGCTGGCACCGCGCCCGCGCGCGCAGGCCGGGATGCGCGTGCTGTACCGCGCTGCCGCCGCCGCCGCCGCCGCGGTGTCGCGGATCATGGCGCGGCCGGCGGTGCCGGCCATGCTCGAATTCATGGATGCCAACGCCATCGCGCTGATCCGCCGCAACGGCAGCGACGTGCCCGAGGCCGGCGCGATGCTGCTGGTCGAGGCCGACGGCGACGAGGACACCCTGCCCTACGCGCTGCAGGCGCTGGCCGCTGCGGCAGAGGGCGACGGAATGCTCGCGCTGGACGTGGCCGCCGACGGCAGCGCGCGCGACCGGCTGTGGGCGGCGCGGCGCGCACTTTCGCCGGCGCTCAGGCGCATCGCCCCCGGCAAGATCAACGAAGACGTGGTGGTGCCGGTCTCGCGCATCCCCGAGCTGGTGGCCGGCTGCGAAGCGCTGGCCGCGCAGGCCGGCCTGCCGATCGTCGTGTTCGGCCATGCCGGCAACGGCAACCTGCACGTCAACCTCATGCACGACGATGCCGACCCGGCCGAAACCGCGCGCGCCTGGGCCACGCTGCCACGCGTGTTCGATCTGGTGCTGGCCCTTGGCGGCACGCTGTCCGGCGAACACGGCATCGGCACCTCAAAGCGCGACTACATGGCCCGTGCCTTCGACGCCGCCACGCTGGCGGCGATGCGCGCTGTCAAGACCGCACTCGACCCGGACGGCATCCTCAACCCGGGCAAGGTGCTGCCGCCGGCCTGAGCGGGGCCGTCGAGATTCCCGGCGCGGAACCAAGCCAGCGCAGTGGCCGTCGGCTCGCGAACACGAGCGTGCCGCATCGACCCAGCGGCATGGTGCAAGGGCAGCAACCGGCCCATTGCGCCCGTTTCACCCGTGGCGGCGGCAAAACGCGGGGAGAACCGCCCGATGACCCGGCCCGTTTCGGCCCGCATTGCTCGCCGGCACCGCCACCGGACCGGCGTTCCGCCGCCCCCGGCCGCCCATCGCGGCAAGCTCTTCCTGCACGCGATGACCTGACCACCGGTCCACGCCAATGCCACCGGCTCATGCCATTGGGGTACGCAAGGCATCACTCTCGACGACGCGTTGCGTGCGGAGCCCGCCGTTCAGTCGAAGTGATCGAAGCCGCGCCTCGGCGATCGCCATTCGCGGCCAGCGGCAGCGAGGGCACGCACGCCATGTCCGGCCACGATGCGGCCGATCCGGGTGGCCGTGGTGCCGGCTTGCGCCAACGCCTCGGCGATGGCCTCGCGTCGGTACGGCGCAGCGGTGAAGCACAGCTCGTAATCGTCGCCTCCGGTGGCCTGCCAGCGTCGACGATCTTCCACACCGGCCGTCACCGCACTCAGCGCCTGCGACATCGGCAACCCGTCCACCTGCACTTCGGCGCCGACGCCGCTGCGCTCGCAGATGTGGCCGAGGTCGGCGAGCAGGCCGTCGGACACGTCCGCCGCCGCATTTGCCAGCCGCAGCAACGCATGGCCGGCGGCCACGCGCGGTGTCGGCCGATCCAGCCGTGCGCGCAGCGCCGGCACCGCCGCCAGCCCGGCTTCGCCGCCAGCCAGCCACCGGGCCAATGCCGCGGCGGCATCGCCGAGCGTGCCGGTCACCCACACGTCGTCGTCGACGCGGGCACCGTCGCGGCGCAGCGCGGCATCGGGCGGCAGCCAGCCCATCGCGGTGATCGAGATCGACAGCGGCCCGCGCGTGGTGTCGCCGCCAACCAGCGCGATGCCGTGTTCGCCGGCCAGCGCAGAAAAGCCGTCGAGGAAACCGTCCAGCCACGCGGCATCGAGTGCGGGGGCGGACAGCGCCAACGTGCACCACGCCGGGCGCGCGCCCATCGCCGCCAGATCCGACAAATTGACCGCCAGCGCCTTCCAGCCGATGTCGGCCGGCGCCGTGGTGTCGGGGAAATGCACGCCCGCGTTGAGCGTGTCGGCGGTCACCGCCAACTGCATGCCGGCCGGCACCGCCAGCAGGGCGGCATCGTCGCCGATCCCCACGCGCACGCCTTCGCCGCCCGTGCCGGTACGGGCGCGGATGCGCTCGATCAGATCGAATTCACTGACACTCATCGGGCATCCCGGTTTCGGGAGGCGGGCCGACAATCGCGCCGCCGACGAGGCCACGACAGGCATCGCACCGCATCGAGCGCATTCCCGGCCGCTCTGCCCACCGGACGCTGCCCGCCTGGCTCACGGCCTAGCCTTCGCCGCCGGACCATTCGTCGCGGATGGTGTAGATGACGGAGAAGATCTTCCAGCCCTTCTCGGTGCGGACGAGCTGCCACATTTCCCGGCCCCAGTTGGTTTTCTGCCCGTTGGCGAGGAACGTGTAATCGAACGAGACCGCGGCAATCTCGCCATCCGTGTCGATGCCGATATTGGAAAACGTCTCTTCTCTCGGTTCTTTCGTGGCAACGGCACCGTCGATGAGGGCGATGAAGTTGTTGCCGGGAATCCTGCGGGCCTTGATGGCGTCGGGCTTGGTCTTCCTGATGTGTCCGAGCCGGACGTCTTCGGAAACGAACTGCCAGCCGATGTCTTCGGCCTTGTCCGAAAAAAACAGGTCCATGTAGGCGGGTTTGTCCTTGCGCACGAGCGCGACCCTGAAGGATTCCACGACCGCCCGGACCGCGGCGACGTCTTCCGGCTTCGCATGCGGGCGCTCCGGCAACGACTGGCAGCCGGCGAGGGCAAGGCAGACGGCAAGCGGCAACGCATGACTTTTCGACACGGGCAACCTCGATGCTGAAGTCACGGACGGCGCAGGTGCGCCCGATGCCACGAAGCGCGGAGAACACAAACCCGGCTCACTGCGCCTGCATGTCCAGAGCGGACAGGGCCTGGCGCGCACAAAGCCCGAACGATGGGCACCGCGGCCTTCCGGGGCACCCACGCCGGGATTTCAGCGCGCCGGACCTGTCTCGGCCGCGCGCCATTCAAGCGCTGCGCGGTCGAGCACGCCGTTGATGTAGGTGTGGCCGTGTTCGGAGCCGAAGCGCTTGGCGATTTCGATGGCCTCGTTGAGCACCACCCGGTACGGCACGTCCAGCCGGTGCAACAGCTCGTAGGCGGCCAGCCGCAGCACCGCGCGCTCCACCGCGTCCACCTCCTCGATGTCGCGGTCGAGCTTGGCGTTGAGCGCGGCATCCAGTTCGGTACGGCCGGACAGCACGCCGCTGACCAGATCCTCGAAATAGGCCAGGTCGGCCACTTCGTGGGCCTGCTCGTGGGCGAACTGGGCGATCACCTGCTGCGGCGTGCCGCCGGAGATCTGCCACGCATACACGGCCTGCAGCGCGCGCCGGCGCGCACGCCCGCGCAGCACCGGATCGACGCCGTCGCGGCGGGGCTTGAACGGACCGGGCTTGCTCACGGCAGTTGCTCCATCAGGTTGACCATCTCCAGCGCGGCCAGCGCGCATTCCTCGCCCTTGTTGCCGTGGCTGCCGCCTGCGCGGTTCTCGGCGTCTTCCACCCGCTCCACCGCCAGCACGCCGTTGAGCACCGGCACGCCGGTATCCAGCGACACGCGCATCAGACCTTCGGAACAGCGATCGGCCACGTGCTCGTAATGACGGGTGTCGCCGCGGATCACGCAGCCCAGGGTGATGATGGCCGCATGCTGGCCGGCCACCGCAAGGCGGCGCGCGGCCACCGGGATTTCCCACGCGCCGGGCAGGCGCACCACGTCGATGGCGTCCTCGGCGATGCCGTTGCCGGCCAGGCTCCGGCGGGCACCGGCCACCAGCGCATCGACAATGCGGGCATTCCAGCGGCTGGCGATGATCGCGAAGCGCGCGCTTTCGGGCACGCGCAGATCGCCTTCGTAATGACTCATGCGGTCGGGGCTCCTTCTCGGGCGGGCATTTTAACCCGCCGCGGCGGTGGCGGCCCCGGCCGGCTCCACCGTCTCGACGATCTCCAGCCCGAACCCGGACAGGCCGACCTGCCGGCGCGGCGTGCCCAGCACGCGCAACTTGCCCAGGCCGAGGTCGGCCAGGATCTGCGCACCGGCGCCGTTGCGCCGCCACTGGCCCACGTCCTTGTCCTTGCCGGCCGGGCGCACTT
>JADHEF010001883.1_pt1 | contig 10981 bp, 10 predicted proteins | sample 8952391 | NCBI WGS metagenome assembly JADHEF01 (sample SAMN16124439, study PRJNA663245) | bioreactor sludge metagenome | isolation source: sludge (nitrite) | place: India:Bengaluru | collected 2019-02-28
ATCGCACGCAGGTTCTTCAACTGCGGCCGGCCATCGAGACCGATGATATTGACGTTGACCCGGTAGCTGCTCTCAAGGTCGGTGGTGGCGAACAGGTGCTGCATCAGCTCGTCGGCATCCACGCGGTTGGAACGCGGGATGATGACGATGCGGCACGGGTTTTCGTGGTCCGACTCGTCACGCAGGTCGGCGACCATCGGCAGCTTCTTGGCCTGCATCTGGGCGGCGATCTGCTCCAGCACCTTGGCCCCGGAAACCTGATGCGGCAACGCAGTGACGACAATATCGCCATCTTCGACGCGGTACACGGCACGCATGCGGATCGAGCCACGGCCGCTCTCGTACATTTTGAGGATTTCCGCCCGAGGCGTGACAATCTCGGCCTCTGTCGGGTAGTCCGGCCCCTGAATGTGCTCGCACAGCTGCTCGATGGTGGCCTTTGGCTCGTCGAGCAGGCGCACACAGGCACTGGCCACTTCACGCAGGTTGTGCGGCGGTACGTCGGTGGCCATGCCCACGGCGATACCGGTGGTGCCGTTGAGCAGGATGTTGGGCAGGCGCGCGGGCAGCACGGCCGGCTCCTGCAGGGTGCCGTCAAAGTTCGGCACCCAGTCGACGGTGCCCTGGCCGACTTCGCTCAGCAGGACTTCGGCGTAGCGCGACAAGCGCGCCTCGGTGTAACGCATGGCGGCGAACGACTTCGGATCGTCCGGCGCACCCCAGTTGCCCTGGCCGTCGACCAGGGTGTAGCGGTAGCTGAACGGCTGCGCCATCAGCACCATGGCCTCGTAGCAGGCCGAGTCGCCGTGGGGGTGGAACTTACCGAGCACGTCACCGACGGTACGCGCCGACTTCTTGTGCTTGGCATCGGCATCGTAGGCCTGTTCGGTGAAGTCAGCCAGTGAGCGGCGTTCTACGCCGTCCAGGCTGTCTTGTAGTTCGCTCATGCGAGCCTCGTCATTTCAGGTTCTGGCGCAGCAGCATGGTGCCGCCGCGCTGGGTAAATTCAAGTTGTTTCAGGGCACTCATGCCCAGCAGTACGGTTTGCCCTTCAAGCCCAGGCACCACGGTGGCGCGCACATCCTGCAGGCGGATATCACCCAGCTGCAGGTTGGCCAGACGCGTGCGATAGCCTTCGGTGCGGCCGTTGGCGGTGCTCAGCAGCACCGCGCTGCCCCGCTCCAGGTTCAGGTCCCGGGCCAATGCCTCGGGGATGGCCACGTCGGTAGCGCCGGTGTCGAGCATGAAATGCACCACCTGGCCATTGATGGCACCATCCACCACGAAATGGCCCTGGCCATTGCTCAGCAGCCGCACCTCGATAAAGCCTTCGCCATGCTCGGACTGCACCTGGGTATTGGGGTTACGCTGGCTGTCTTCCCACTGGCCAAAAAAGCGCGTAGCAAGAAACAGTGCCGCCGCCCAGGCGACGACCATCAGCACCCTGCCCGCGCGCTTGCCCGGCGTCTGGCTCATGGCTTGGCGCTCCAGCCACCTTCGGGCGCGTCGAAGCGCCAGACGATCGGGCGGGTTTCGCCATCGGCACGGGCGCCGTTGTTGTTGTCCAGGCCAATCCAGGCGCCCTTGGCATCGATGACCAGCGCTTCGGCCAGACCGAACGGTTGCGCGTAGCGGCGCGACTCCACCAGGGCATCTGCTGCAAACGACCAGCAACGCTCGACCTTGCCGCTGTCGACATCACGCCGGCACACCCGGTAGGCGTTGCGTTCGAGCGTGAACAGCTTGCCCTCGAACCAGGCCAGATCGGAAAAATCGCGCGAAAGCGCTCGGGCATCGGGCATTTGCGCCGGCTGCATCTCGACCCCGGCCTCGCTCAACAGCACACAGCTGCGCCCGCAAGTCCACACCGATTGCTGGCGCTCGATGGCTACCAGGCCACGCCGTTCGCGCTCGGCGGCCAGCCACAGGCGGTCGCCCGCCGGGTTGATCGCCAGGCCTTCGAACAGTGCATTGAAGTTCAGCAGCATACCGCTGGCGCGGGCCTGGCGGACCATGGCCGGGTCGATCTTCAACCAGTCCGGTTCGCCGTCCACGGGCAACTGCAAGACGGCGGCATGGGCTTCACTGGCCAGGTAGAGGTTACCCGCCTGATCACAGGTGATGCCCTCGAAGTCCAGCTCGCCTCCGCGAATGTACGACGCCGCCCAGTTGCGCGACTTCAGGCCCCACGGCAGGCCGCTTTCCGGCGGCGATGGCGGGGTAAAGGTCAGCGGTTGTGCGCGCCAGGTCGGGTTTTGCTGGTCGAAGCGGTAGATTCGGTCGTCGTCGCGATCGGACACGCCCCACAGCCCGCCCCGGCACTCCACCAGGCCCGAAAGGTTGCCACCGCGCATGCCCTCGATCGGGTGTTCGGCACTGAGCTTCAGCTCGGGCCAGTTGCCCGCCAGGCTTGGCAGGGCAACCAGCGCAAGGCAAACGGCAAGAATCTGCCGAATCAAACCATGACCTCGGCCAGGTTGCCTTTGGTTTCCAGCCAGCTCTTGCGGTCGCCGGCGCGCTTCTTGGCCAGCAGCTTGTCCATCAGCTCGCAGGTGGCCTGCACGTCATCCAGGGTCAACTGCACCAGGCGCCGGGTGTTCGGGTCCATGGTAGTTTCGCGCAGCTGTGGCGGGTTCATCTCGCCCAGGCCCTTGAAGCGGGTGACCTGCGGCTTGCCGCGCTTCTTCTCGGCCACCAGGCGGTCGAGGATGCCGTCACGCTCGGCTTCGTCGAGGGCGTAGTAGATTTCCTTGCCCAGATCGATGCGGTACAGCGGCGGCATGGCCACATACACGTGCCCGGCCTCGACCAACGCCCGGAAGTGCTGAACGAACAGCGCGCACAGCAGCGTGGCAATGTGCAGGCCGTCAGAGTCGGCGTCGGCGAGGATGCAGATTTTGCCGTAGCGCAGCTGCGCAAGGTCGGTGGCACCGGGGTCAACGCCAATGGCCACGGCAATGTTATGCACTTCCTGGCTGGCCAGGACTTCGCCACCGTCCACTTCCCAGGTGTTGAGGATCTTGCCGCGCAGCGGCAGGATCGCCTGGAACTCCTTGTCCCGCGCCTGCTTGGCCGAGCCACCGGCCGAGTCACCCTCGACCAGGAACAGCTCGGCACGCATCGGGTCCTGACCGGCGCAGTCGGCCAGCTTGCCGGGCAGTGCCGGGCCTTGGGTGATGCGCTTGCGCTCGACCTTCTTGCTCGCCTTCAGGCGGCGCCCGGCGTTACTGATGGCCAGCTCGGCCAGTTGCATGCCCAGCTCGGGGTGGGCGTTCAGCCACAGGCTGAAGGCATCCTTGACCACGCCCGAAACGAACGCGGCCGCCTCGCGCGACGACAGGCGTTCTTTGGTCTGCCCAGAGAACTGCGGCTCCTGCATTTTCATCGAGAGCACGAAAGAGATGCGCTCCCAGATGTCCTCTGGCGCCAGCTTCACGCCGCGCGGCAGCAAATTGCGGAACTCGCAGAACTCGCGCATGGCATCCAGCAGGCCCTGACGCAGGCCGTTTACATGGGTGCCGCCCTGGGCCGTAGGGATCAGGTTGACGTAGCTTTCCTGGATGCTGTCGCCCCCTTCCGGCAACCACAGCAACGCCCAGTCAGCGGCTTCCTTGTTGCCAGCCAGACTGCCGCAGAACGGCTCGTCAGGCAGGCGCTGGAACTCGCTGACCGAGTCGACCAGGTAGGAGCGCAGGCCATCCTCGTAGTGCCATTCGACCTTTTCGCCACTGGCCTTGTCCTCGAAGCTGACCAGCAAGCCCGGGCACAGCACGGCCTTGGCCTTGAGCACGTGCTTGAGGCGGCTGATGGAGAACTTGGCCGAGTCGAAGTACTTCGGGTCGGGGCTGAAGTAAACGCTGGTGCCGGTGTTGCGCTTGCCGACCGAGCCGACCACTTCCAGCTCGCTGGCCTTGAAGCCATCGGCGAAGGTCATCTGGTACTCGTTGCCGTCACGTTTGACGCGCACGCGTACCTGGGTCGACAGGGCGTTGACCACCGAAATGCCCACACCGTGCAAGCCGCCAGAGAACTGGTAGTTCTTGTTGGAGAACTTGCCGCCAGCGTGCAGCTTGGTGAGGATCAGTTCGACCCCGGACACCCCCTCTTCCGGGTGGATGTCCACCGGCATGCCGCGGCCATCGTCGCTGACTTCCAGCGAGTGGTCGGCGTGCAGGATAACCTGCACGGAACGGGCGTGGCCGGCCAGGGCTTCGTCGACACTGTCTTCGATGGCGTCTGCGTTATAGGCGCTAGCGCTGGGATTGGCCATAGGGTCTCTTCGTCAGTCTGGTGAATGCAAAAAAGTCAAAATACAGAAAAGTCGAGCGCCGCGTACTGCCCACGGGCAATGCCGGCGAAGGCCAGTAATGCTGGCAAGCGCTCGGCAAAGCCCTGGAAGCTGTGATCACCACCGGCCTGGATGCGCAGGGCACAGGCACGGTAATAGTGCTCGGCATGGCGATAGTCCAGTGTTTCATCGGCGGTCTGCAGCCACACTTGATAGCGGCCAGCATCGACCGGAGCCGGCACTTCCAGCTCGGCCAGGGCCTGCACGTGATCGTGGGTCAGCTCCCAGGTTTCACCACTGTAATGATTGCGCTGGGTGCCCAGGTAACCGTCGAAATGCTTGTGCGGGGTTACCGCCGGGTTGACCAGCAGGGCCTTGAAGCCATGGCGCTCGGCCAGATAGGTGGCATAGTAGCCGCCGAGCGAACTGCCCACCAGCAAAGGCGCACCGAGTACGGCGATGGCCGCTTCGAGCTGGGCAATGGCCTGGCGCGGGTGGTGGTGCAAGGCGGGCACGCGTAGCTGAGCCGACAACCCCAGTTGCTGCATCACGGCTTCGAGCTGGCGCGCCTTGGTGGAAAGCGGCGAGCTGTTGAAGCCATGGATATGATGCGGGCGCAGGGACGCGCAGTGTAGCGCGTTCGCCGGGTTTTGACGCAGTGTCACGGGTTTCGCAACAATTTCTTCACGACACAAACGAGAGTGGCATCGACGCCCATGGCTTGGGCCTGACGTGCCTGCCGACAGGCTCTAGGCCGCTTACCCAGACTATTTGATCGGCCCTAATACCTACAGGACAGCATCATCGGGCGCATGTATGGCTGACAGAAAACCGTAGGATAGGGACACGCCTCGACAAATTCGCGAAAAGCTATGCCGCCATGATTGCACTGGCTTGCTCCATGCCGTGCGACATCTCTTTTCGTACAGATCCTGGTCAGCGTAAAGGAATAGCACTACTGCCTTGATTCCTTATGATAAATGAGTTCCTGCGAACAAGGGGCCCCTCCGCATACTCTCGAACGACCACTCTATTAGATGCATAGAAACGAACCATCATGGTTTCACTATCACCCGCATAGACAAAATCCAACCCCTCAGTCCAGCCTTTAAAATCCTTTGCATACACTCCATATACATGCCCCTGCGCACCGTGGTGAGTGGTATAGCTTTCTGCGACTGCTCTATCCTGACTAAAATAAAACCCTTTCCCAAAACGATTGATCCCACCAGACTGAATTACAACGCTAGCCTCCAAAGATTGCTTATGCATTATATTGCTACCATGAAAACCCACGAGTTCGAAACCGGGCGGCAAAGGTTTACGACCATTCGCTCTGGGCGTTTCGGTAGGCAATCCACCCCGCGCGGGAGCTTTCTGCCGCCGACTGAACAATTTCGATAAAAGACGCATTACTGAAAAGTGCCCGCTTGGATCTTGTAAATTTATTGGATCCCCTTGGCAGTAGCCATAGGAATTCAGACCACCACGCCCGAACGGGCTCATACTGTCCGGCGCATAGAATCGCATCAGACCAGGATCGAACAATCGATAACCGTTCCCAAGCTGATAACTAAAGATAAACTGATCCAGTCGCTCGCCGTTAAAACCAAGTAAACTCGACGACCGAGAACCGTAGCCATAAGCTGAATAAGCAACAACACCTAGCCTTGACATGCCAGACAACGCACCAAATAACTCTCTTGAGGCAAGCGTCATGATGATCCTCCTCTTCCAGATCTACGCAAGATACTAACTGCTAGTTTTACGATCGTATACTGGCAAAAATGCTAGACTTGATGCTTCAGAAGAACCGATGAAAATCTCAATCAAGTTCAATATAAACTCTCTCACCAAGGGTGTGTTTCATCATGGGCCGCCACATCCATAACTTGAGCAGGCCCTGCTGAAGTCTTTCAATAACCAGGGCTGCTGAAGTCGAGCGTCACCTCAAAGTCCGTGGCCCGCTCCACCCCGGTCTCCAGCCGCCCGTCGACATGCAGGCGCAACCAGCGGTACCCCGGCTGCTCTTCGCTCACCTGGAAGTCCTCGCTGCGCGCCGCAAACTGAATGCAGGTTGAAGGCGTGGCCAGCAGGCGCCGGCCATCGCGCAGTTCGTCCCATTCCTGATGCACATGCCCCCACAGCAACGCCCGCACCTGTGGATAAGCTTCGACGATATCGAACAGGGCCTGGGCATTGCGCAAGCCGATCGGCGCGATCCAGGCGCAGCCGATGTCCACCGGCTGATGGTGGAAGCACACCAGGCAATGGCGCTCGCCGGCGCCTTCCAAGGCGGTTTTCAGCACCGCCAGCTGCTCATCTTCCAGAAACCCGTGGGTTGCACCGTGCACGGCGGTGTTGAGCATGACCACGCGCCACGCGCCAATATCGGTCACCGCCTGCACCAGCTCCGGTGCCACTTCGGCCATGACCCGGGCTTCGTCATGGTTGCCCGGCAACCAGCGGGTGGGCACGGCAAATGGCGCGGTCAGCTCACGAAACGCTTCATAAGAAGCAACACTGGCATCCTGGGACAGGTCACCCGTGCACAGCAGCAAGTCGACAAGCGGTTGCTCTCGCCGCACCTGGGCCACCACATGGCGCAAGCTGTCACGGGTTTTGAGGCCCAGCATGCTGCCGGCCGGATCGGCGAAAAGGTGAGCGTCGGTCAGTTGCACCACATGCACTGGGCGCGTCAGGTCTGGCCGCATGTCAGCGAACACTTGCCAGTTCGTGACCGCAAGCCAGGCAATGGCTCAGCCATTCACCGAGGAACAGGTTGAGCTGGGCCTTTTCGTCCGGCTGATGCATGGCCTCGTTAGGGTACGGATAGATGCTGCGCAGGCGCCGCGTGTGTTCGGCGCTGACCACTTCGGCCATGCGCGCATCGTGGTACACCTGCACTTCCAGGTGCGGCACAGGCAGCCACGGCAGGCTGTGTTCCTGGCGTACATGCAGGGTGGTGGTGTACGGGCAGGCCAGCACCACGTCGAGCACCAGCACACCGAGCATCTGGTCACCCTGGGTCATGCCGATACGGCGCGAGCTCTGGGTGGTGCGCATGTCGGGCAACAGGCGCATCAGCCGGGCGTAGTTGGCCTCGCAGGCTGCCTGCAGCCCGACCAGATCGACTCGATAGCGCTCGCGCAGCAGGTTCACTTCCACATACCTCGTACTTCGTCGCGGTTCAGCGCCAGCCATTGCAGGCCGATGATGGTCGCCGCGTTGCAGATACGCCCGTCGCGCACAGCCTGCAAGGCGTCCTCGAACGACCACACGCGCACGCGAATGTCTTCGCCCTCTTCTTCCAGGCCATGAAGGCCGCCCGCCCCCTCGCTGCTGCACCGGCCAAGGAACAGATGAACGTATTCGTCACTGCCACCAGGCGACGGGAAGTAGCGGGTCATCGGCCACAGTGCAGTGAACGTCAGGCCTGCTTCTTCTTCGGCTTCGCGGTGGGCAACTTCCTCGGGTTGTTCGTCCTTGTCGATCAGCCCGGCGACCATCTCGATCAGCCAGGGGTTATCGATCTTGCCCATGGCGCCAACGCGAAACTGCTCGATCAGCACCACTTCATCACGCAACGGGTCGTAAGGCAGTACACACACTGCATCGTGGCGCACGAACAGTTCGCGGCTGATCTCGCGGCCCATGCCTCCGGCAAACAGCTCGTGGCGCAGGTGCACCTTGTCGAGCTTGTAGAAGCCCTGGAAACAGTTGGCCCGCTTGACGATCTCGACCGCCCTGGGCACCGAATTCAATGTGTCTGACATGGAAATCCTCGTTGCTACATCAACCGCCTGGTTACTGCATCGCGCCATCCTACTCTGCACGCCTGCCGGTTTCATCCCTTTCCGCCAACCGCTGGCGCACTCGGGACAGCAGGTCTTCACTCTGTTAGCTTAGTGGCGAACTGAAGGCCGCGCAGACGGTCAAAGGCCGACTTTTCCCTGTTTTTGCAAGGATCATGTGCTGGCACTCGCTCTGGGCGCCTGCCAGAGCCTGTTCACGCCCAACTACCGGGCCCCGCTCGAGGTCAAGCGCGACGCCTGGGAGCACGTGAAGCCCGGCTGCAGCGAAAGCGACTGCCCGCTGGTGAACATCGACATGGTCCACTTCCCGGCCTTGCCAAAGCTGGACGCCATCGTCGAAAAACGCCTGCTGCAACTGACCGAAGACAATCAGCATGGCACCGCGCCGAGCACCCTGCAGGCCTACGAGCAGCAATACCTGGCCAGTGCCGACAAACGTAACAGCAGCTATCTGCAAGCCAAGGTACGCGAGCAGCATGACGGGCTGGTGATCATCGAGTTGTCCAGCTACCTGGACAGCGGTGGCGCCCACGGCATGCCGGGGCGCGGTTTCATCAACTATTCGCGCAAGCTGGACAAGGTACTGACCCTGCAGGACATGCTGGTACCCGGCCAGGAAGACACCTTCTGGAAAACCGTCGAAGAGTCGCACCGGGCCTGGCTGATGAGCGTGGGCATGGACAAGGACGCCGAGTTCGTCAAAACCTGGCCGTTCAAGAAATCACCGCACATCGCCCTGACGTACGGCGCAGTCGTGGTCAAGTATGAGGTCTACGCCATCGCGCCCTATTCCATGGGCCACGTAGAGCTGAAGATCCCTTACCCGCGCCTGAATGGCGTGCTCAAGCCTGAACTGTTTCCCGGCCGCGGCTGAGGCTCAACAGCCCGTGCAGTAGCCCTGCCAGCACCAGTGCCGGCAGGGTCGCCCCGAAGTCCGGCGCTTGTGTTGCGATGACATGGTAAGCCGCCACACCCACCACCCAGGCCAGCAGCGCCTGCCAGTGCAAACCACCCACCTGGGCCGGCAGGCGGCGGCGACGCACCACGTAGTGGTCCATCAGCACCACGCCGAACAGCGGCGCGAACACCGAGCCGATCAGTAGCAGGAAGTTCTCATACTGGGCCAGCGGCGCCAGCAAAGCGATCAGGGTACACAGCACGCCAATGGCCAAGGCCAGGTGCTCGACCTTCACCGGCACCAGCACACCGGTGGACACGGCCGCCGAATGGATGTCGGCAAAGGCCTTTTCCGACTCGTCCAGCAAAATCAGCAACAGCGGAATACCCATGCCGGCGGCCGCCAGGGCCAGCAGCAGGGCATTGACCTCGCCATTGGCGGCGAAAGCCAGGGTGTAAGCCACGCCCAGGCTCATCAGCCAGGTGTTGCCGATGAAGTAGCCCACTACCGTACCGCCAAACACATGCTTGCCGTTGCGGGCGAAGCGTGAGTAGTCGGCGATCAGCGGCAGCCACGAAAGGGGCATGGCAATGACGATGTCGAAGCCTACCGCCAGCGACATCGAGCCGTCCCCGGCGCGGCTCCACAGATCAGCCAGGTCAGCTTTGGCGAACAGGTTCCAGGTCAGCCAGACGCAAGCACCCAGCAGCAACCAGATACCCCAGGCGCGCAGTACCTTGCGCACGAAGGCCAGTGGCCCGCTCACTGCCAGCAAGGTGGCCAGGGCACCGAAGCACAGGGTCCACAGCATCGGGCTGTTCCAGGCACTGTCTTCGCCGAAGGCGCGCGCGCCCAGCAGGCTGGCGGCATCGCGCATGACAATGATCTCGAACGCGCCCCAGCCGACCAGTTGCAGCAGGTTGAGCAGCGCCGGCAGGCGCGCGCCGTGGCTGCCCAGGCTGAGTTTCAGGGTACCCATGGCCGACAGGCCGGTGTCGCTGCCGATCACACCGGCAGCCCCCAGCAACAGCACGCCCACGCCGGTGCCCAGTGCGATGGCCAGCACGGCGCCCGCCAGGCCCAGACCGGGGGCCAGCATGGCGCCGACCTGCAGCACCATCAGGCCGATGCCGAGGGAGAACCAAAGCGAGAACAGGTCGCGGGCACCGAAGATGCGCTGGTGGGTGGGGACCGGGTGGTCGGGGGAAAACTGGCTGGGGGTGGTCATGCTTGTTGGCACTCGGCAAGGTATTGGATTGGACGCGGTCGGTGTAGGAGCGGCCTTGTGTCGCGAAAGGGCCGCATAGCGGCCCCGGCAAACTCAACTGCGAAGCTGAAAACCTAGGGCCGCTTTGCGGCCCATCGCGACACAAGGCCGCTCCTACAGGGGGCAGCGCTGCGACTTAGACTTTGTGGTACAGCTGGCTGCCTTCCTGGCGGAACCGCTCGGCCTGCTCGCGCATGCCTTCTTCGACCGACACGTCCACGGTCTCGATCATGGCGGCGTATTCACGCACTTCCTGGGTGATCTTCATCGAGCAGAACTTCGGCCCGCACATCGAGCAGAAGTGCGCGACCTTGGCCGATTCCTTCGGCAGGGTCTCGTCGTGGAAGGCACGGGCAGTGTCCGGGTCCAGGCCCAGGTTGAACTGGTCTTCCCAACGGAACTCGAAACGCGCCTTGGACAGAGCGTTGTCACGAATCTGCGCGCCCGGGTGGCCCTTGGCAAGGTCGGCGGCGTGCGCGGCGATCTTGTAGGTGATGATGCCGGTTTTCACGTCATCCTTGTTCGGCAGGCCCAGGTGCTCCTTGGGCGTGACGTAGCACAGCATGGCGCAACCAAACCAGCCGATCATCGCCGCACCAATGCCCGAAGTGATGTGGTCGTAACCCGGTGCAATGTCGGTGGTCAGCGGGCCGAGGGTGTAGAACGGCGCCTCGTCGCAGCATTCCAGCTGCTTGTCCATGTTCTCCTTGATC
>JADHEF010001897.1_pt1 | contig 10976 bp, 12 predicted proteins | sample 8952391 | NCBI WGS metagenome assembly JADHEF01 (sample SAMN16124439, study PRJNA663245) | bioreactor sludge metagenome | isolation source: sludge (nitrite) | place: India:Bengaluru | collected 2019-02-28
CATCCTGTGTTCCGGCTACCGATCTGGAGACGGCGGGGGCCCGCCTGGGGGCAGAGGATCTCGCTTCCCTCCTCACGGAGGAGCGGGTCCTGGGCCTGGCGGAGATGATGAACTATCCCGGCGTACTCTTGCGAGATACGGAGGTGATGGCCAAGCTGGCTTTGGCCGAAGGCCGGCCGGTGGACGGCCATGCGCCCGGCCTCTCGGGTCGGGACCTCTCGGCCTATATCGCTGCGGGCATCGGCTCGGATCATGAGTGCACCAGCATCGAGGAGGCGCGGGAGAAGATGCGCTCCGGGATGCATATCATGCTGCGGGAGGGAAGCGCCGCCAAAAATCTCCGCGATCTGCTGCCTCTGGTCACAGCCAAAAATGCCGCCCGCTTTTTATTCGTCTCGGACGACCGGCACCCAGCCGACCTTTTGGGGCAGGGTCATATCGACTTCATGATTCGGACGGCGGTCGAGCAGGGCCTGAAGCCCATCGTGGCTATGCAGATCGCCAGCATCAACGCCGCCCGCTACTTCGGCCTGCCCCATCTGGGGGCGGTTGCGCCGGGATACCGGGCGGATATGGTGATTCTGGAGAGCCTGGAGAGCCTGCGTCCGATGAAAGTGATCAAGGATGGCAGCGTGGTGGCAAAAGACGGGCGACTGTGCGTTTCTCTGAAGCCGGCGGGAGGGGCGGATAGGCGGAGCATGAATATCGCCCCCCTGGGCCCCGCATCCTTCAGAATCGCCGCCGGAGAGGGCCCGGCCAGGGTGATTGGGGTGGTGGACGGTCAGATAGTCACCAGATCGCTGTCTCTAGAGCCCAGAGTGGAGCAGGGCCTGGTGGTCTCCGACACCGGGCGGGATATCCTGAAGATGGCGGTGGTGGAGAGGCACCGGGGGACGGGCAATGTGGGCCTGGGCCTGGTGCAGGGCTTCGGCCTGGCCTGGGGCGCATTGGCCACATCCGTAGCCCATGACTCGCATAACATCGCCGTTGTGGGGGTCAGCGACGGGGATATGCTGGCCGCGGTCCGGGAGGTGGCTCAGATGGGCGGCGGGCTGGTGGCTTTGGCGGAGGGCCGGGCCCTGGCCCGCCTGCCCCTGCCTGTGGCCGGGCTGATGTCGGAGGCGAGGCTGGAAGAGGTGCAAGAGGGGCTGGAGAGCTGCATTGCTGCGGCAAGGGGGCTGGGATGCCGGCTGACTGATCCATTTATGACGCTGTCTTTTCTGTGCCTGCCGGTTATACCGGAGCTGAAGCTGACGGACCGGGGGCTGGTGGATGTGGGGGAGTTCAGGCTGGTGGGGATGTTTTAAGGATTCTCAGTCCGTTTTCTAGAATGAGATAGATTGCATTCAGGTGGTCGTGGAGTCAATTGCATATCTAAAATCCAATCTCAACTGGTTCTGCATCTCAGTTATGGCAATGTCGATAGCTTTATCTTTGTTTCAGATTGAGAGCCAAAGAACGAGATTGACAATAGGGTAGAATCTAAAACGAGATAAAATTATAAATATGGAGAGAGAAATATGTGGATGAGGCATGTAGACTTTGAGAATATCAAAGATATGCTTCATTTGGTTAATCAGAATAATGGCCTATTAAAACCTAGAGATTTCGATAGTCTAGGTATAGCCAAAAAAGTATTAATATCAAAATTTAAAAATAAACCTATGGCAAGATCGACTCGATATAATTACAGGAAAGTAATGGAGAACCTTGGTCTAATTAAAATATATAATGATAAATATGTAATATCTGGAGAATTCAAAATTAGACGATTACTAGAAATAACTGAATTTGGAAAACCGATATCCGAGCAAGGGAGAGAAATAATCCGCGAAATTATTGTTAGCAACGATGATTGTAGGAGAAATTTTTTTGATATATTCATGGAAAGAACAAATTATGATCTTGCCGATCTCAGGACGAATGGTATGCCAATATTTATTGAAACACCTGCGATGAGAACGTCTTATTTAAATTCAGATACAATCAAATTTTCTGATCAAGATAGACATAATACAAATATTAATGCAATAATACTAAGGAACATAAATGGAAAGGAAATGGTTCTGCAGAATGCTGATCAAATATATGCGGTATATTGGGGAATCAGACGATGGTCCGCTAAATTAAATATAACTAATGAGGTAATGATAGACTTTTCTGAAGGTCGGCTAATATATCCGATAAATCCTAATTTTGATGAGAAAAGAATTTGTGAAGTTCTCCTTAAGTATATGGATTCTGCCAAGAGTCAAAATGAATGGGTTATAATTCATATACCTAATCTTATAAAATTAATCTTAATTGAAACACGATTTTCATTAATTGATGTTAAAAAATTTTTAATTAAATTAAAAAATAAATATACGTATTTAATTATGTTTATCCCCACATCAACAATTTTCATTGATATTAAAACGCCTTATAATCGTCAAGATCATTTATTTAGAAGCTCTTATCTTTACGATGAGAGAAAAAGGTATATATCTCACCTGAGAATCAATAAAAAACTATCGGAGATGTTATTAAATGATCATGCCAACTCTTGAGGTATATCGCTTGAGTAGGAATCCATTTCCTCCTGCAGCCACTGGGATCGACATCGAAGATGATCTATGGATTCCGCCTTCTTGGGAATTAAAAGTAAAAAAGTATTTCAGTGAGCTTTCATCCGGGGATGGTGTAAAAGCATTTCCAATTATCGGAGACTATGGCTCCGGGAAGACTGTTTTATTGCAGGGATATCTTAAGAAATTTTTTGAAAATAAGCGAATCAAGAGCTTTTATTTTGAGAATCCTGGCGTCCAATTTTATGATTTAGCTAATAATTTGTTAAGAACATTAGGACGCTATGAGTTTTCAAAAGCGCTTTGGGAATTATGTAAATTGCATCTAAGGCCAAGGGTACAGACTACATTATTTCCGCTATCTTTTGAAGAAATGCTAAAGCAGCTAAAGACAAAAGAGGAGCGCGAAGAAAAATTACAGCAATTATCTCGAATTATAAAAGACGATCTCGCAATTACTGATGATGAAGAGATTTCATTTCGGCTAGCTTCCATGATTGTTGAAACAAAAAACAAGCCATATTTTGAATATCGAGAATTCATTGCCGGTCAAAAAGGATCACTAGTTGCGGAAAGGGCAGAACACAAATATTTTAAAGCTATTATAAAGTCTATAACTACAATTTACAATGTCGATGGAGTGGCTTTTCTTATTGATGAATTTGAAGATATTGCAATTCCGAAAAGAATGTCAAGAAATAAGAGTTATGAATATTTAGCAACTCTTAGGCATTTGATCGATATATCCGAAACTGAGAACCTTTGGATCGCCATCGCGATGACACCAGAAGCAGCAGAGGCATCGAAATCCATGAATCCACCTCTGTGGGAGAGGTTCACACATAGTGGTTCTAATGCGTTAAGTCTAGATCCTTTGACTCGCGATGAAAGTAGGGAAATGATTATTTGGTGGCTAAATCGAGCAAGAGATCCCGAAGAAGAATCCCTATATCCATTCTCCGAAGAGCTCATTGATATACTGGAGCAACGTCCTGATATCAGATTACCAAGGTCAATAGTCAAACTCTGCTTTTATGCGATAACTCGGGCAGTCCAAGACCAAGAAGAGGCTCCATTTTCCGCAGAATTCATAACAAAGATTATTGGAGAAACATATCCACTTATGGAGGAACAAATTCATGACAAGCAATAAATATGTTTCTCTTTTGGATACAACAGCAGTCACATTTTTAACGCTTTATATTGAGGCTTGCGATACTTTGCAGGAAGATCTTTGGGTCGACTTTGATGTTTTTAAGTCGAATTATGAGTCAAGAGTCCCTGGTCAATATATTAATTTCAGTGATATAAAAAAAGGTCGAGATGTTCTAATTCATTTGGACTCAAAATCAAGAGAATTTAACGGGAATACGGAAATATGGTTCTCACTCTTGAACGAAATTGAGCTTCTAAATATATTAACAGATAGACGCTTTGATGAAGAGCTTCGGAGAAAATTGGTTCCATTTAGAATTAGAAACAAGAAAATGCTAAAATTGCAGATAGATTTCGATTATGATAATGAGATATTTGGATATTGGAATTCTATGAAGTCCAGGCTTGAAGGCCTAAATATAGAAATCCGAACTCCTGAGGGCTTTTCAAGAGATGGCGGAGCGCTAATAGATATAGTAAATATCGCTAAAATTATAGCAAAATATATTAATCTCACTTCGGTCGATTTATATCTATATGCCACAGGTCTATATTTGAGATCTGACGAGATACTAACACATGATACTGAAATGGGAAATATTATTAGTTATATACGAAGTGATCAAGAATGGTCCGATATCAAGTTAGGGATACAAAATGATCTTATCCAAAATATTCCGTCATTTGAGGAAGAATCTATTATTATGAATGGAGCTATTAATTTTCCAAAATGGCATCATTGAAGGCGAAGAATTTGATGATTGGGAGTTATGCTATTATAATAGAAAAAGGCGACGGCAATCGCTCTGCCTACTGCCCGGACCTGCACGGTGTTGCAGCCGCAGCCGAGACCGAGGAAGAAACCGCAGAGCTGATGAGAGAAGCCATAGAATTCCACCTGGAAGGCTTGAAAGGAGAGCATCTTCCCATCCCGCCGCCGACGGCAGCAGCCAGAAGCATTAGAGTGACGGGCTAGAGGCATAGCTATCGCCTTTTGCCCTTCGGTCGAGGTGAGAAAAAACAGCCAGCTATCAAAGCGGAGAGATATGAATGCCGGAGTTGGCTGCGTGGCCCCATGACATTCCCGAGACAATCAAAGCGGATTGCCGGGGAGAGGAGGCCGGCGAGGACTTGCATGGCGGATGATCAAGAACAAGTCCCCTTGCCGCCGGCCCGGCCACTGTTCAGGAACACCTCCGCCTAACCTCTCCCACAGTGCGTAGTTCTCGAAGCTCGGCAGTTGTTCAACCCTTCTGCATTATCTAAAGAGTCGATCCTTTCAAACCACATTGATTCTAAAGCTCATCTTGTCTCCATAATTCAATGAGCCAGTTACAGTGGCCAGTGTGACCTCCAATCTCCAGGACCCCGCCGTCCTGGGAGCGGCCTTCATGTAGAATGTCACCTCTCCGCTTCCGGAATGCCCCCGGGAAAGGCCGGTGTCCAGAATGCCGGTGCTATCCCTCAATATGGCCTCTATCTTGGTCCCTGCCGCCACATTGGAGTAGGCGGCATGCACCTTGATCAGCGTCTCCTCCCCCACGGCAATGGTATCCGGCGGGATGACATATTCTATGGAAGTGATCTCGACCTCGGGCTTTTTTTCCGGGTTTTCCACCAGGAGGGTGAAGTCCTTTTCCACCCTCAGCCGGTCGCCCTTCCAGACCTCGGCAGTTAGATGCCACTCGTTTATGTATTCCGGCCAGCCCGATGGTATGGAATAGCTGGCAGGAACCATGATCTCCGCAGGGGGGAATTGATAGGTTCCGCTGCCGGAGACGGTAACATCGCTCCCGCTCTGAAAGCGGGGTGGGAAATCGGCATAGGCAATATGCAGGCTCAGGGTAGATTCGGCCATGTCTGTGTATCTGATGCCGACGATGATCGGCACCCTCTCCCCTACAGTCAGCGTCTCAGGTGAAGCCGGATAATCCAGGGTGGTGATGCTCACAGCCCCGCCCTCTGCCGGCAAGATGGAGATAAAGGCCAGACTGCAAAAAAATAGGCATGGCAAGAGGCACGAAGTAATAAACCTATAGCACCGGTATTTCATGGAGAATATCTCCTTTTCACATATCAATTATCTCACTAATTAAAACTTATAAATAAACTTGACTGGAAATCACATCTGACATCCAGCCACTCTAGCAGATCAGTCTCTCAAAGCACCCCTTGCAGAGCACCTTCCCTTCCGCCGTCCGGCCCATGATCTCCATGAACCTCTCCCCGCACTCCTGGCAGACCAGAGAGGGATAGATCCTGGCTTTCTCCGGGGCTGGTATCTCCGCCTCTCTCACATCCAGAAGATCCTCGTCCCTGCCCGCCAGTATCTGCTCCATGATCCGGGAGCGCATGCCTTCCATCTCCTTCTTATCCGCGGCAGTGAGGGTCCCGGCGGCCATCTTCTGGCGCATGGCATCCATCCCCGCAAAGACATCTCCCTTGAAATAAATGCGCAGAGCCTTTCCCTGATCCCGTGAGTAGAAGGTAAAAGCCTGCTTCCCGTTGTCAATTACAATCAGATTTCCCTTTCCCGCCGTGCAGCCCAAGAGAAATTGAACCGCATCCACGCTGCAGGATTTGTTCTCGGCGATGCAGACCAGCTCCTCATCCTCCGACCGGGGATAGTGCGCTTTTACATAGCGGGCCACCCGGTAGCCCATGGCCAGACCGGGACAGACGTGGCCGTGAAACTCGGCCGCCTTCTTGAAGTCCTCTTCCATAGAAATTCACCTCATATCGAATTAAATGAAAATTCTCTCGCGTCTAAGCTCTCACTCAGATGTTCTCTCCCTGGTACCGCCCGGAATACTCCTTCTCCGCCTCTTTTTCCAGCCGCAGGAATACCAGCTGCATCAGCCGGGCCTCCTTTTTCAGTTTCAGCCCCGCCGGGTTATAGACCACCAGCAAGCTCTGGCTCCTGCCCCGATAGCCGGGGTCCCAGAGGGCAGTCTCCAGGGACGCTCCGCATCTAAGAAGCGAAGATCGGGCCCGGCCAATGGCTGCTGCATCCCTGGGAATGCTTACAATCTCATTGAAGGTCACCAGGTAGGAGCCCGGAGAGAGGCTGATCCAGCCATCAGAATCGAAATCCATGACCTCGGTCTGGGGCAGCACCCGCTCGTTGTTATGGAAGGCCAGACCGCCGCCGGAGGTAAACCGCTCTACCTTTTTCAGCGTCAGCTCCAGGCCACACATCTGGGTCTGAGCCTCCCGGTCAATCATATCTTCCACCAGGCCCTTGAGTTCTTCTCCCGAGATTATGCTCATATCAAACACCTCCAAACAGCATCATCAGTTCTCCTCTCCACACATTCCTCTCCGAGTGTTCCGCGGAGCAAATAAGCATTATGCAAAGGAGAGGGCGGGAAAGCTCTATTAATCATCAGCAGAGATAAAGCCCTCAGGTGCCCCGGCCTTGTTTGATCTGCTCCTGCTGCCTTTGACCCTTGTTGTCCTGCTGTTGATACTTCTAGCGCCCTTGATCTTCATCTATCTCTTTCTCCGCCTCTCCGGAGCAGCCTTCCAGATGGTGGGATTCTCTCACTGGCATGCCACATTGGCAGTCTTCGGCTCCATATTGGGAAGCCTGGTGGACTTCCCCCTTACCTCAATCATATCCAGCTATCCGGAGTGGTATTTGGACTTCATGAGCCTCTTTTATTCCGATGTTCCGGCTCAATTTCATCCCCTCATCCTGGCCGTGAACCTGGGCGGCTGCATAATTCCCGTGCTCATCTCCGCCCATCTCATCTTTCGCCATCAGGTGAGCATGAACAAGGCGCTCCTGGGCGTGGGCATCGTGGCCATAATCACCTATGAGGCGGCAGCAGCCATTCCCGGAGAGGGCATAGTTTTGCCGGTCTGGCTCTCCCCCCTCCTGGCCGCTCTGGTGGGCCTCTTCTTGGCCTGGGGTTTTCGCCGCGCTCCTGCCATCGCTTATATCAGCGGCACCCTGGGAACCCTGGTCGGGGCAGACCTCCTGAGCCTGCTCACCCCGGGAGTTCTGCCCGCTCTCTCTCCCCTGGAGTTGCATCATTCCCGGCCTTTAGTCCTCTCCATAGGAGGGGCGGGGATCTTTGACGGCATTTTCCTCACCGGGGTGATAGCTGTGATCCTGGCGGCGGGGATTGTCTGCCTCTTCCGGGGAAGCTGCAAAGGAGTGCGCTGAAATGCTTTTTTCTTCAAAGCCATTCAAGGCGAAAACCTTAAATATCGTCTATTGATAATAAGTTATTCGGCAAAAGTCGAATGCACCTCTATTCTTCCCTCCTACAAGACTTTTGCCTCCCTCCTATTGCTTACTCAATTCTAGGAGCACTCCTTTAGAGCGGCATTATACCATACCAGATACTAATATTCATTAAGAGCATAAGTTGATTGGAGGAAAATATGGCTATAGCTACCAGGCTATTTGGAAAGAGCGGCCCGGCCATCAGCCAGGTGGGATTGGGCGGAGAAGGAGTATTGCGCACCTTTGGGCGGGGCCAGGAGGCAAAATCGGTGATTGAGGCGGCAGCAGACCAGGGCATAACTTATTTCGACACCGCCCCGGCTTATTCCGGCAGCCAGAGCTATTATGGCGCATTCTGGCGGAGCCAGGCTCATCTTCGAGCCTCAATATTTCAGACCAGCAAATCGGCAGAAAGAAGCTATGACAAAGCCAAAGCGGATCTAAAGGATTCCTTGAGGACCCTGGGTCTGGACAGGCTGGATCTCTGGCAGATTCATGATGTCAGGACCAGCCAGGACATTGAGGAGATAGAAGGCCCGGGCGGAGCCCTCCAGGCTTTTGTAGAGGCCAGGGAGACAGGAGTGGTGCGCTTTTTGGGGGTAACCGGCCACCATGACCCGAGTATTCTTTTGCACGCCGTGGAGAACTGGCCGGTTGACTCTGTACTCCTGCCCGTAAATCCGGCGGAAGCCGTCCTGGGCGGATTTCTTGATCGGGTGATGCCCGCCGCCATGGATCGGGGCCTGGCGGTGATAGGAATGAAGGTCCTGGGAGCTTCACACTACATATCACCGCAACATGGCGTGAACGCTGAGCTGCTACTGCGCTTTGCCCTCTCACAGCAAATCAGCACGGCCATCGTGGGCTGCTCCAGCCCCGCCGAGGTGGCTGGCCTGGCGGAAACCGGTCGGCGCTTCCAGCCCCTTTCTGATGCAGAGGAGAAGATGCTGCTGGAGACATTCCGGCCTCATGCCACAAGGCTGGCTTACTACCGGGGAGTGATCTAAAGACTCTCTTCTTTTGAGCAATCAGCCTTTGCGAGCCTCAAGCCATCTCTGCAGGGCCCTCATGGATGCCGCCCGATGGGAGATCCTGTTTTTCTCCTCAATCTCCATCTCCCCCAGGCTGATATCATTCACATAAAATATGGGATCGTATCCGAATCCCTTCCCGCCCCTCTTCTCAAAGCCTATCTGGCCCTGCACCTCTCCCTTGAACATGACCGGCTCCTGCCCCGTCTCAACATAGGCCACCACCGACCTGAAATAAGCATCACGCCGCTCTATGCCCTCCATCAGCCGCAGTATGCCGTCGTTGCCTATGGTCTTTTGCACATAGGCGGAGTATACTCCCGGAAAGCCCTTCAGGGCTTCCACAAATAGGCCGGCATCCTCGATCATTACCGGGCCGTCCAGTCTGGAGGCGACCTCCTTGATCCCGTAGGCCGCCACCTCCTCCAGGGCGTCCGCCTGAATCTCGGTATAGCCGATATCCTTCTGCACCAGATCACCAAATATGGCCCGGGCCTCGGCGTGCTTTCCCTTATTGCTGGTTACAAAGTAAATCATCCGACTCTCCTCTTTTTTTGCCTGATCTTACTGGAGTTCATAGTCTACTGCTAATTAATCGTCATTGCCCGAAGCAAGATGTCCGAGGGCAACGTTTTTAGTCATCCAATATAAGGGATGAGCGGTTAAAGGACATCTGGTGAGATGATCATGGATCTTGGAGACAGAATCTCTGTAGAGAGGGGCGGCACAACTTATGAGGGCGCAGTCATGCCCTCTCGGAGAGAGGGTTATGTAGTCATTAAGCTCGACAACGGCTACAACATAGGCTTTGATGCCTCTAAATCCAGGATCTCTCTTGTACAAAAGAGGCAGGAGAGCCAGAAGATTAAGAGCGAGACGGCCTTGCCGAGAAGAGAGGGCCTGCCCCAGGTCTCAATTCTCTCCACGGGAGGAACCATAGCCAGCAAGGTGGACTACCGCACCGGGGCGGTTACCAGCCAATTCTCCGCCGGGGAGATCATCTCCGCCATACCGGAGCTGGAAGAGATCGCCAACTACAGCGCCCGGGTCATATACCAGATACTGAGCGAGAACATGCGCGCCGAGTACTGGATAGAGCTCGCGAATAAAGTGGCCCGGGAGATAGAATCGGGAGCGGAGGGGGTGATCATCACCCACGGCACGGATACCATGATGTACACTGCTGCCGCCCTATCTTTTATGCTCAAGACGCCGGTGCCGGTGGTATTGGTGGGATCGCAGAGAAGCTCGGACCGGCCCAGCAGCGACGCCTCCATAAATGCCGTCTGTGCCGCCAGCGTGGCCATCAGCGACATAGCCGAGGTCACCGTGGTGATGCACGGCTCAACCAGCGATGACTTCTGCTCCATTCATCGGGGCACCAGGGTCCGAAAGATGCATACCTCCCGCCGGGACGCCTTCCAGAGCATAAATCAGCCGCCACTGGGAAGGGTGGACTATCTCAGCAGAAAGGTGGAAACCTTCCAGCCCTATCGCCGTCGCGGCGAAGCAGCACTGGAGCTGCAGGCCCGGATGGAGGAGAGATGCGCCCTGGTCAAGTACACCCCAGGCTCCTCTCCTGATATCCTCAATTACTATATCGACAAAGGCTATAAGGGATTAGTCCTTGAGGGGACCGGCCTCGGCCATGTGGCTTCCGACTGGATAGAGGGCATCAAGAGGGCCACAGAAGAGGGCATACCCGTAGTGATAGCTTCGCAGTGCCTGAGGGGCAGGATATGCGACCGGGTATATGATACGGGACGGGATATGCTGCAAGCAGGGGCGATCGAGGGCGCAGATATGCTGCCGGAGGTGGCCCTGGTTAAGATGATGTGGCTGCGGGCCAATCATCCCGAATCATTCACCGCCCTCATAGGCCAGCCTCTGGCCGGGGAGATCGCATTCTCCACGCCGATCACGGTATAGACTAGGCCAAACCTTATAAGCAAGGTGCGTAGTGCACCAATCTCAGGATTATCGGAGGAA
>JADHEF010001898.1_pt1 | contig 10969 bp, 6 predicted proteins | sample 8952391 | NCBI WGS metagenome assembly JADHEF01 (sample SAMN16124439, study PRJNA663245) | bioreactor sludge metagenome | isolation source: sludge (nitrite) | place: India:Bengaluru | collected 2019-02-28
TCCCCCCGCCCCCCCCCTGCGCGCCCCCCGCCCCCCGCCTCCGGGGAGCCGTCCCCACGCCATCCGCCGTCGGCCCGCCGTGGTTAGGCCATCCTGTGCGCCCCCTGGTTCTGGTCACGCCAACAATCCTTTCCCGTCGGTGAAGAAAACCGCCCCCCCGGATTATATCAGCATCGCTGTGTTCGAGTCATCGTCGGGCTGTGTGCCCCTTGATCGGCTCGGCGGTTTGGGTGACGCGGGGTGGAGCAGTTGGTAGCTCGTTGGGCTCATAACCCAAAGGTCGGAGGTTCGAGTCCTCCCCCCGCTACCAAACCGGAGCACGGCAATCCTTCCCATCGGCGCGGCGCCCCCGCGAATCTTTTGGCCCCGCCGCGCGTAAGAAGGAACCGACCGTGGCGACGTAGCTCAGGTGGTTAGAGCGAGGGTCTCATAATCCCTAGGTCAGTGGTTCGAGTCCACTCGTCGCTACCAATTCTCTTTTATCAACAACACCTGTCATTCCTTACTGAATCAAGGCCTGCGGCTCGTTCAGGTTACGCTCGCCGAGTGCAATTAATGGGGTCGTGCATTTTTCGTGCATTTTCCCCTAGTGCATTCGCCCAGCATTCCCTTTCGGTCGGGCTGTGGGTGCCACTGTTCAGATGGCGTCGGCGATCTCGATGATCCGGGCAGTCGGGACGTTCTCGGATGGGTCAACCACCGGGTTGCCGGAACTGCGGTGCCGCCTCTCCGCAAGGACCTGGTCTATCGCGGCATCGATTTTCGGCGTGATGGTTTTGGCATACAACTGCGCCAGCCGGCCTTTCTTATCGCCGTAGTAGTGTTTTTCGCGGACGCCGGTTGGCGCATGGCCCATGAAGCGTTCCAGAATCCGCAAGTTCCACCGCTCTTCTGCCTGGTTGTCCTGGGCGTGGGTGCTCAGTGAGTTCCTGAGATCCTTTGGCGGAATGTCCAAATCCGGCCGCCACCGATCCAAGGCCGCGCCGAGCAGGCTGCCATACGCATTGTAACCATGGTCGTAGGGTACCACGCACCGGTGTTCCCGCGGCATGGCACGCAGCCACGTCAAAACGTGCCGGGCCAAAGGCAACTTCCTCACGCGGTACCGGTTCTTGGGGCGGTCACCGGTGTCATCGTGGCCTTGGATGATGATGGTGCCATTGGCCAAGTCCACATCATCCCAGCGCAATCGCAGAGCCTCCTGAAGTTGGAGTGCCATGAATCCCTGCAACATCACCCCAGTGATAAGTACCATCCGGAACTCGTGGGAATCGAGCCAGTCGATGAAGTTGAAGAGATCCGCGAAGGACAAAAAAGGATTCCCATCATCGTCATCGTATGACGCATCCCAATCGAAGTTTTTGGGAACAGAATAGCCCTCGCAGATATCCGCGAAGACGGTCCGCCAGTTGCGGTGCATATAGCGACTGGTTTTGCGAAGGGGTTCCAGGTAGTGGTTCACGGTCGAGCCCGTCAGGTGATCCTGACCGTCCTTCGACCTTGTGGGGATGTGCTCCTCCATCAAGTAGTGCATGTAATTGCCGACGTCCCGCGGCTCGATGTTGATCCACAGACTGGCGGTGGCACTGGTAAGACCGCGGGTGGACCGCAGATAGCCGCCACCGCACCACCAGTCGATGAAATAGCCGGCTTTCCGGATCAGATCCGCTTTAGAATCTGGCATTATCGACAGGGCGGCCACTGCCTCGGAAAAGGCGGTTGCCAGATCATATTCCATCGCTCCGACGACTGGAGGCAGAGGATAAAGGGCAGCCGAGGCAGCGTAAATGGCCTCCTCAAGCGTGTTGGCGTTTATCCTGACTCGCATCGTGGAGCCGCTGGAGTTTCGCCCGCTGATCCTCCAACGATTTGCGGTCAGAAGGTGCAGGGTGAACTGGCGTCCGGCGACCTGTTCCCGGATTCCCCGGACCTTCCATTGCACCGCTTGGCCCCTGGTTTCGCGGCGGACTTCCGCTTCGAAATCCCGCAGGATTACTACATGTTTCGTTTTTTTCAAAGAGCTCATGGGGTTCCTCCTGAAAGCGAGGAGCCCCACCACGTTTGGCACGGCGGTCATCCTGCAATCGCCGGATGGCGTCAAGAAGATCAGCGCCGAAATACCCCTGTCCGGGAAGGGCAATAAGCCCCCCACGGGTGCGCAGAAGCTCAATGGAGACGAAGCCTTTCAGCATCGTTTCCACCTCCTCGGCAGTGTACAGGGCTCGTGAGTTGATCTCGACCAACGTCTGGGGACTCCACATCGTTTTTTAGTTCGCCGCCGGGTGTCATGAGCCACCCGACAACCCCATTATCGCATATGTCGGAGGACCGGCCGCGCGATTTGCCCGGATGGTCCCTGATCCCATTGATTCGACGCGTTTGCCCAAGATGATCGTATTTTTCCCCGTGCCCGGGGAGGTCCGGTTTTCTGCGGAATAATCCACCACTGCGCTTGCGAGGGCCCGGAACTAGGTCCATCTGAGAACGCAGTGGGGTCCAGCAGCCCATGCTATGATGTAATCATGCGGATTCGGGCAAAGCCTGGCCGTGACCAAGACAAAGGAGATTCATCATGAAGAAAACCAAGGGTGGCCCGGGCGCCGTTCCGACGGACGTTTCGGCCGCCTTGGCCCAGGCAGTTGCCGTCGGGGCAACCACGGAATACCGGGAAGTCCCGCTTGACCAGATCGACGCCAGCGGAACTTTCCAAGAAATTACCCCGGTGGATGATGCCACCCGCGCACACCTGAAGGCGCAGTTGGAAACGGTCCGGCTCCCCATCCCGCTCGTGTTGGACGAGAACAAGACAATTCTGGATGGCCATACCCGCTATTCGTTGTTTCAGGAACTGGTGCGCGAGGGGCACGCCATTTCGGCGGTTTTCTGCGTTATCGTGAGTGGTCTGACCGACGTTCAAAAATCCGAATTGGCTGCGCACCTGAACTGGTGTCGTCGTAACATGACGGTCGAGGAACGCAAAATCGCAGCCATGCACTACATCAGGCGCCACTCCACGCACTCCGACGAGCGTATCGCCCGGGTGCTCACCGTGGTCAGTCGGCCGACCGTGACCAAGTACCGTTGCAGGTTGGAGGAGGCCGGGGAAATCCCTGTCCACGACCGTCTCCTCGGCGATGACGGACGTTTGTACACCCGACCAATTCCGAAAAAGACCAGCGCCGAAACACCCACCAAGAAGCCTACCCCGGCCACTCCGTCAACAACCTGCCCGGCAATTCCTGCAACCCCCGAAGGCCGTTTCTTGGCAGCCTGGTGGCAGAATTCCGGGTTCCGGACCGTCACCTGCACCGATCTGCTGACCATCGCCGTGCAGTCGGGAATCCTTGGATCTGAGGGGGGAGTGGACGACTACATGGACATCCGGCGTATCGGCCACGTGATCAAGCGCCTCAGCGAAGCGACGGACCTGTCGCATCGCATCCTGACCATTACCATTAACAAGCAGAGGGCTTACCAGATTTTCCCTTCGGGTTGGACGATCCACGGGCCGGTGACCACGGGGTAGTCCGACTGAAAACACGCCGTCGTGTAAGTCTTTGGGGGCTGTGGGCCGGAGTTTTGAAAGGGTTCCGGCCCTCTTTTTTTTGGCGTAACCCGGGCCCGATATCGTCGGCCGGATGGGCTTGGATTCGACCCTGAAGATGCAAGGAGGAGAGGGTGACCCGTAACTTTTACGGGTCGAGCCACAAGTGGCGCGTACCACTCTTTTTCATATCGCGCCGGGTGACCCGTAACCGTTACGGGTCGAAACACAACAGGCCGGAATGTCCCCCCAAAGCCCTCGCAGGACACCCTCCCTTTTCTCGCGGTTGTCTTTTGTCACGTCCGCACTCCGCATGGTACAAGCCGTCCCGGTTGCCCCCCCGGCCGGTAACTTCCGCGCTTGCGAATGGTGTATCCGCCCCGTAACCGTTTGTGGATCGCGGATGGATCTTCTGCCATGCCCGGCCAAACTGCCACGCAGCATTGCCGTGGCCTCTGCAGGGATTCAGTTCGGCGAAGACAGGCGAAGGAGATGGGGGCAACATCGATGACGAACGTGAAACAGACGTGCAGGCCACGCAAAGAGGTCCTCAAAGGGGATCTTCAGGACGCCATTTTTGCTGCCGACTTTGGTGACCTGATTGCGGGCAAGGCCCCCGATGTTTACGGCAAACCCGACGTTTTTTTCCAGAATACCCACCCGGCCAAACAGCTGTGCGAGGTTGTTCGCGCAGTGTTCACCAAACTGTCTGATACCAAGGAGGTTGGAGCCACGGTCCGCCTGAGTACCGGGTTTGGGGGCGGGAAATCCCATACCCTCATGGTGCTATGGCACTTGGCCCAGAACATCCAGGATCCGTCATTGGGCACCGAAATCCTTCCGGCTGCCGGGCGCCCCACCCAGGTCAAGGTGGTGGCCGTGGATGCCTACAAGGCCGGTGTGCCCGAGTTCGCCCGACACGGTAGCACGATCATCAACAGCCTTTGGGGAGAGATTTTCTTCCAGTTTGCAGGCAAAGACGGGTTGAAGGCCTTGGGCCAGGCTGATTCGGTGGAGGCCTCGCCTAGCGAGGATCAGGTGCTGGCCATATTCCCGAAGAAGGGGCCCGTGCTCATCCTCCTCGATGAATTGGTGGTTTACATGGCCCGGGTCAGCGAACGAGGTCAGGGCAATGTCCTCGGGTTCGTGAACACGCTTGCATCCGTCGCCAGCAAACGCCCGCAGACCGTCCTGATTGTCACGGATCCGGCCGACCAGCGCGCGTATGCCCCCCAAGCAGCCCAGTTCAACGCACAGCTTGCCACGGCCGCCATAAAACTCGATGAAGTGCTGAGCAGGAAGGTCAGTGACTTTGATCCGATTGGCGGGGAGTCTGCCCAGGTTATCGTGCGGCGACTTTTCGAGCATATCGACAAGACCGCGGCCCAGAAAACTTCTGCCGAATACCATTCGTTGTACACGCGCGTGTCCCAGGAGAAACCCGGCCTCATTCCGCCGGAGGCCATCCGGCAGGACTATGCGCAGGCCATCGTCACATGCTACCCCTTCCATCCCCGCCTGCTGGATACCGCCCAGGGCCGTCTGCGTGCCCTTCAGAATTTCCACCAGAGTCGGGGTGTCCTGCGTCTTTTCGCGCGCATCATCCGCGACGTGTGGGAGTCCAAGGCCGATTATGAACTGATCGGTGCCGGCGACATCAACTGGTCCAGCAGCCGCATCCAGGCCGACCTGCTGCAGCGCCTGAACCGCGACAACTTCAAGGCCGCCATCAACGCCGACATCGAGAAACATGCGGTCGAACTCGACAATGGCGTGCCGGGGGGCATCCACCAGCGGGTGGCTTCCGCCCTGCTGTTGGAGAGCATCCCTCTGGATCCCAACAGCGGCCTCGACCACAGCGAGATCACGTTGGCCACCCTACGGCCGGACGAGGCCGGTCCGGAACCCAGCGAGGCAATTGACCGTCTCTATGGCACGAGCTGGCACATCTATCCGCTGCCCAGCGGCCGGGGATACCAGTTCCGCTACGACCCCAACGTGAACAAGCAGATCGAAGAACGCATGGGCAAGGTGAGTATCGAGGATGCCCGGGGCCGTGTCCTCGCCGAGGTCCAGGGCTATTTCTCCGGCCCCGGGTTCAAGCTGGCGTCATGGCCCCAGAATGCGCGTCAGGTGCCCAACAACGCCGATCTGCAACTCGCCCTGTGCGATGACGAAGCCAAGGCGCGCCTGGTTTGCGCCTGCGAGGACGACAGCAATCCAGAGCGACCCATGCCCCGCCAGTTCATCAATGCCATTGTGGCGATCACCGCAAACCCGTCGGCCTTGAGCGCGGCCGTCGAACGGGCCCAGAGGATGCTGGCGGCCGATCAGATCCTCGAAGAGAACAAGAGCGGCGAGTCCGGCAAACTGGTGCGCGAGCAGCTGAAGACCATCCTTCCCCGTCTTCAGAAGGACTTCAGGATTCAGGCTTGCCGCGCCTTCGACCGCGTGGTGCTGCCCGGTGGAACGGCCTACTCGATCGAGGAGAAGTATCAGGTCTCCGACGAGGATGTGCTGGCCAAACCACGGGGACAGGAGTGCCTCCGCCGTTTTCTGAACGATAAGGGGCTCATCTACCAGCCCGGGGATTCGCTGGACGTGGAACGCTTCCTCCGCGATGTCCTGCCCGGCGCAACTCCGGTTGCCGGCCAGGCGGATGCATTCAGCGCCAAGGCTGTCCACGAGCGGTTCCTTTCCACCCCGAAGATGCGATTGGTTCCCAGTCCTCCCGATGTCGTGCGCGAGACCATACGCAAAGCCGTTCAGGCCGGCAAACTGGCGATACAGTTCGAGGACGGCCGGGCCTACGACCAGAACGGCTGTGTGCAGGGCCCTCCGGGCAAGCGTCGTCGGATTGCGGGTTCACCGGATGCCTTCACCCTGAGCGACAAGGTCCTTGTTGCTCCCGTCGGATCCGCCGCGGCCCAGCAGTGGTTGAAGGAAGACGCGATCCCCAAGCCTGGCGGCGCCAAAGACGGGGAGATTGTGCCTCCTCCCCCCCCTCCGCCCCCCAGCACATCAAAGATCACCGTGCAGGGATGGGAAAAGATCCGCGAACACGCCGCAAATCGTCCCCTCCTTTCGCTGCGGTTGACCGCACGCACGCCTTCGGCCGCCGCCACATTGCTCGTCCTGGCGCAACCGCTGGGTGCCGAATCCCTCGCCTCGACCATCAGCGTGAATGGTCCAGCCAAGGATGGGGGGCACCTGCATTTCGCCGCGACTGACGTCAAGCCGGCCCATCCCACCAAACCCATGGCCATCGCGCAGACCCTGTTCAATGCACTTGCCGATGGTCAGGCCCAGTACGAAGCCGACATCAGGATGTCATTCGGTCCGGATGGCCGTGCCGGGATGGATAGCCAACTGGAGAATATGGCCGACAATGCTTCGGCAGACATCTCTCCCATGGCCGAGTTTGGCAAACCCCTTGCAGGAGGTGATGCATGAAAATCCGCGAGGCCCCATACGCGCTCCGCGTGGTGCGCCGCGTCCAGGGCGACGCCGCCATTCTGTACAGGCGCCGGCTGACCCAAAAGGGTGAGGAGCGGCTTGATCGCGTGGCCAGCATCTCCGCATTGGCCTTTACCAGCGGATCGGGGCTGATCCGCACTGCTGTGCGCCAGTCGTCCCCATCTGGAGCGGTCGCCCGTCTGGTGCCGGGCCCCTTCCTGGGGCTGGATACGGACTGGGGTGCCCGGGTTGGCTGCTACGCCCTGGTCTGCCGTGGCCTGCGCAATGCCGGCCGGATGTCCAAGTCCGCCGATCAACTGCGAAATGCCGAATCCACCGAGGCGTCGTGGTGGTTCGGTCTCATGACCGGCAATCGCGGCCTTCGCGCTGTCCGGGCCCTGCGCATCCTGCTCGGGGCGGTTAAATGACCGAGGCAGAACTCCGGGCGCTCATGGGGGAGCGGGAGGGGGTGGTGGATTTCAAGTGCGCCATCCCAAACCGCAGTGAGATCGTCGAGTACGCCGTTGGCATCGGGAATGTCGGAGGCGGATTTCTCGTGCTTGGCGTCACCGACCAGTTGCCGAGGTGTATCGTCGGGGTGGAGATTCCATCGCCCGACGAACAGGCGAAGATTCTCACCGCCGCCGCGGAATCCGCACAGATTCACCTGCGCCTGGAGCCGGTGCACACGGCGGAAGGCGACGTGCTGGTTGTCCATATTCCGCCGCGTCCGCGCGGCATGCCGCTCCATACCCGAGCTGGCAAATTCCTAGTCCGGGTGGACGAGCAACTGCGCGGCATGACCATGGCGGAACTGGACGCCATCCGGGCCGAGGCAGGTATCGAACTGACAGCACGGCCCGTCTCCGGGTCCCTCGACCGTCTGATTCGCCCTGCCGGCATGGAGGTCTTTCGCGAGGTGATGCGCGATGCCAACGCGCCGACCGACATCATGGCTCAGAATGACGCCGACCTGATTCGCTCCCTTGGCCTCGTCAACACCCGCGGGGAGCTTCTCACTGCGGGCCTGTTGCTCGTTGGCCAGTCCGATGCCATCCGCGACCTGTTGCCGCACGCCCGGTGGCAGTTCCGGAGGATGATCTCGGATACGGATTATGACCGGTCGGAAGGCGACTGCGACTGCATCGCCATCGCTCTCAAGCGCGTGCGCGAGTTGGTCGCTGCCCATAATCCCATCACAACCGTGCCCGGCTGGCTCGTTCACCCCGAATTTCCGCGGTATCCGGTGGTCGCCCTGCGCGAGTTGCTGGTGAACGCCTTCATCCACCGCGACTACGAGGCCCCCGGCAGCGTGTTCGTGAAGTTGTATCCGGACCGGATCGAGATCACCAATCCCGGCGGTTTTGTGGGCGGGGTGACCCCCGAGAATATCCTCCACCACCCGTCCACCCCCCGTTACCCCACGCTGATGTCCGCCCTGACCCGGGTGCGGCTGGCCAACGAGTCCAATCTCGGTGTCCCCCGTGCCTTTCGCGAGTTTTTGCAGGAGGGCAAAGAGCCCCCCCTGTACGTGGTGGACCCCGGCCACGTGCGCGTCGTGGCAAAGGGTCAGGAGGTCCGGCGCGAGTTCCTCGAGTTCCTGCGCCAACACGAGGGGCTGAACGTGGACCACCTGCTGGTCATCCATTACCTGACCCGTCACCGGGAGATCACCACCCCCGTCGCCGCCCGCATCTGCCAGCGTCACCAAGGTGAAGCCCATGAATTCCTCGACGCCATGTTGCACCAGCATGGAATCCTTGAAACCGGCGGGCGCGGCAAGGGCGCCTACTATCGTCTTTCCCGCTCCGCCTATACCGCGCTGCTGGGTGCGCTCCAGTACCATCTGGACCGCAGGCTGCTCGACGAGAATGCCAAGGCCCGGGTCCTGGCCGTGCTGGCCCGGCAGCCGCTGGGCAACAAGGAACTGCGGGAGATCACCCAGATGAGCCGCTACCAGGTGGTGCGCCTGATGGATTCCTTGCGAACAGAGGGGCGGGTACGCGTCGACGGGAAGGGAAGCAAGCGCCGGTGGGTTCTGGTGCCCGGACGACCCATGGATTCCAACGACTGGGGGGTGTTGGCCGATTGAGGACCGGGAACCCATCTCGCGAGCAGAGTTGTTGCACTTGTTGTGCGTCAATCATTGATAGTGCTTTGGTTGCCAAAAGTGCCATAACCACCATGTGCGAACGCACATGGGCATTCCCGATCCGGCCTTCCGGGCTAGGGTACGAGTTCCCTTGTTCGCCCCGAGCGTCCCGGATGCCTGCCATGACACGTTTTGCCACAACTGCAACAAGCTGCTCGTGCGTACCACAAGACCGGCTGACGAGTCCTCGCTCCTTCGCCGGGCTATTCCAACGCCCCGAAAGGTTGATCCCATGACCACGAAGAAGGCACCCCGCAAGGATCCCCCCCGTGTACTGATCGAGGAATGGCTGCCTGCCGCGGCGATCGGCGTGGAATGTATGCGTGAACGTGGCAGCGCCAGCGCCCTGGCCCCGACCACTTACCTTCATGTGTGGTGGGCACGGCGGCCCCTGTGCGTATCGCGTGCCGCTGTTCTGGCCTCGCTCCTTCCCGCCGATTTTCCCCGGGATGTGTTTGAGCGGTTGTTGGGGTTTGGCAAACCGGGCAAGGAACTCGTGAAAATCCGGGCCCTGATGGACCGGGGTGTGCAGGTGGACGGTGGATTCGGATGTGACCGGGCGTTCAAGGCCAACCTGATCCCGGAAGATCTGGACCTCGCACATCGCCAACCCAAGCGACTTTGGGGCGGTGACATCACGGTGATGGACCCCATGTCGGGAGGTGGTTCCATCCCCTTGGAATCCGCGCGTCTTGGTTTCCACACGCTCGCCAACGAATACAACCCGGTAGCCTGTTCGGTGCTTGAGGCCACGGTGGACTATCCGATTCGATTTGGCCCTCAATTGGCACAATTATCTAAGAAATGGACACAGATTTGGATAGACCGAATCGGACGACGGCTTGCTCCCTTCTATCCTAAAGATCCTAAAGGTTCCGTTCATGCTTACATTTACTGTAGAACAGTTCCCTGTCCAGATACGGGTTTTCATACACCACTAGTTCCAGATTGGCACCTTGCTAGACCGACAAATGGCAAGCCAGTCGTAGCAGCGGAACCCATTGTTAACCGTCAGCAGGGAACGTGGAGCATTAAGATACGAGAAATTGGTGCGTATGCCGGGCAAGCAAAACAAGCAAATCAACCAACGTATGTGAGAGGGAAAGGGATTTCTCTGTTTACCGGGCGTCCAATTGCCCCCGATTACATCAAAGCAAAAGCAGCCACGGGAAAGATAAAAAGTTGTTTGTACGCTGTTGCTGTTAAAACGGCAAGCGGTCTTATTTTTCGACCCCCGACCAATAGTGATCTGGACGCAATCATCCAGTCCGAGAGGGAGTTAAACAGGATTTGGTCCGGTTTGCAGAAAAATGGCCTTGTGCCATTCCAAACGCTTCCGAAAGGTTTCAATACAAAACAGATCATGAACTTTGGGGTTGCCGCATGGGATCAGATGTTTTCTCCCCGCCAACTCCTTTGTGCATGTGTGCTGGTAGAAGAACTGAACAAAATGAAAAGCGACATAGAGAGGGCTGAAGGGTCGGATTTTGGCCCGGCAGTTTTTCACCTTTTGGCGCTTGCCCTGGACAAGTTTCTGGATTACAATAACATGCTCAATACCTGGGAGAATCAAAGATGCATTGTGAAGCACTTGTTCCAGCGGCACGATTACTGTTTTAAGGCGACATACGCGGAGTTGGTAGCGTGCAATTCTGGGTCTGGGTTGAGTTGGGCAATCAACAATTCTCTAGATGGTTTTGCCGACTTGTCTTCTTTGTCAAGAAGTCATGTTTCGCGACCAGCAGTTGTTTCAAAAGGGACGGTCGGGCTGTTGAAAAACCCTCCAAGGGCGCACGATTCTTGCTAGGATAGTGGCA
>JADHEF010001900.1_pt1 | contig 10966 bp, 7 predicted proteins | sample 8952391 | NCBI WGS metagenome assembly JADHEF01 (sample SAMN16124439, study PRJNA663245) | bioreactor sludge metagenome | isolation source: sludge (nitrite) | place: India:Bengaluru | collected 2019-02-28
CCACTGCGGGTATTCTTGCGGCTGGTGTTGCCATTGAGCCGTCGCGCCGCGCGGAGTTCCGCGCCGCGAACCGCGCCCGGGCGCTCGCCGAGGCGCCCCCCGAGAAGCCGCCCGAGGCGCCGGGCGCCCCGGTGCGCGAGGGCGCGCCGCCGCCGCCGCCGCCGACCCCCAGCGTGGACGCGCCGGACGCGGACCTGCGCCCCTTCCGGCCGCCGCTGGACCTCGGGCTCGACGCGGACCGCAAGGAGCCGTACCGCACGAAGTGGGACGTCGACGTGCCGGACATCGGCGTCGGCGTCACCGACGGCGGCCAGTTCCTCGCCGACGTGACGGTCAACTTCTCGGACCTGCTCGGCGACCAGCGCGTGGGCATCCGCGCGTTCTCGGTGTCGAGCTACAGCAACCTCGACCTGTCGTACGTCAACTTCAAGCGCCGCCTCGACTGGGGCGCGCGGATCCTCGACTACCGCGACTTCTACTACTACGGCAACGAGCGGATCGAGCAGAACCAGCGCTACACCCAGGCGTCGGTCTTCGCGCAGTACCCCCTCAGCCGCCACACCCGCCTCGAGGGGACGCTCGCGTACACCGACCGCAGCACGAACTACCCGTTCCAGAACGAGAACGGGTTCGTGGAGTTCCAGGACTTCTCGGAGAGATACCCGTCGGTCTCCCTCGCGCTGGTCGGCGACACCCTCCGCTTCCAGTCGTTCGGGCCGTTCCAGGGGCACGCGTACCGGATCGAGTTCGGCCGGCAGCACATTTCGAGCGACTTCGAGGGGCAGTCCGGCGCCAACAACACGCTGCTGCTGGACCTGCGCGGCTTCCAGCGCGTGACCGAGCGCTCGCAGCTGGCGGCCCGCTTCACCGCGATCATGCAGTCCGGCAACAACGGCGGGATCTTCTCGCTCGGCGGCATCAACCAGCTGCGCGGGTTCGAGTACCGCGAGTTCTTCGGCACCAACGTGGCCTGGCTCAACCTCGAGTACCGCTTCCCGCTGCTCGAGGCGCTGGTGTTCGGGTTCGGCGGCGGCGTCGGCCCGTTCCGCGGGTTCGTCTTCGCCGACATCGGGACGACCTGGTTCGAGGACCAGCTGCACTTCGTCTGCGAGCCCCCCGGGCCGGGCGGGATTGTCGCCTGCGACCCCACGCCGGTCATCGGCCGGGCGACGTTCGACAACCAGCTCGGCATCTACCGGCAGTACGACGCGCGGAACGGCGACTTCCTGCGCGACGTGCACGCGAGCGCCGGGCTCGGCTTCACCGTGCCGGTCCTCGGCCTGCCGATGACGTGGGCCTTCTCGAAGGAGTGGGACGGGCAGGACCTGGGCAAGTGGCACTCGTCCTTCTTCATCGTCTACAACTGGTAACCTGGAAATTCTGGACATTGTGTGGGGGTGGGGCTACGCCCCACCCGTCGTGGGGGTGGGCCTACGCCCCACCCGTCGTGGGGGTGGGGCTACGCCCCACCCGGGCCGGCCCCCACATGTCTGTCTCAGCGCAGCGCGGCGCGCCCGGCCGCCAGCGCGGCGGTGAACGCGCCCGCGAGCGCGGCCCCCGCGACGAGCCCGGCCAGCGCCGCCGCGGGCAGCGCCGCGGGGAGCAGGCCGGCGAGGGAGGCGGCCCCGGCCCAGCCCTCCAGCGCGCCGCGGGCCGCGGCGAGCAGCGCCGCGGCGACGGCGCCGCCGACCCCGCCGAGCAGCGCGCCGGCGAGCAGCACCGGCGTCAGCACGAACGACGCCGGCGCCCCCACCAGCCGCAGCAGCCGCACCTCGTCGAGCCGGTCGTCCAGCGCGAGCCGCACCACGGCGCCGATCGTCGCCAGCGCGGAGAGCAGCAGCACGAGCGCGCCCGCGGCCGCGGCGGTCGAGACCGCGCGGCCCGCGCGGGCGAGCGTCTGCAGCCACTCCCGGTCGTAGCGGACCGACAGCGCGGCCGGGTGCGCGCGCACGGTCCGCACGAGGCCCGCGAGCGCGGCCGCGTCGGGATCGCGCGGCAGCACGCGCAGCGAGGACGGCAGCGGGTTGTCCCCCAGCAGCTCGCGGACGTCTCCGAGGTCCGGGTAGAGCCGGACGAGTTCCGCGAGCGCCTGCTCCGGCGCGATCCGGCGCACCTCGCGCACGGCCGCGTCGGCCGCGAGCCGCCGCACGAGGTCGTCGACCTGCGCGGCCTCCGCGCCCGGCCGCAGGTAGACCTCGATCGCGGCCTCCTGCGCGACGCGGCCGTACGCCGCGCGCAGCCCCTGCCCCGCGAGCACGAAGCCCGCGAGCACGAGCAGCGCGAGCGCCATCGCGGCGATCGCGAGCAGCGAGAAGAGCGGCCGCCGCAGCAGGTCGGTCGCCGCGGCGCGGAGCGCCTCGAGCGCCGTGCGCAGCGCCTTCACGCCTGCTCCAGCCGGCCGCCGCGCAGCCCGAGCACGCGCACCTGCGCGCGGTCGATCAGCGACCGGTCGTGGGTCGCGAGCACCACCGTCGTGCCGCGCGCGTGGATCTCGCGCAGCAGCCCGAGGACCTCCTGGCTGCGGTCGGCGTCGAGGTTGCCGGTCGGCTCGTCGGCGAGCAGCAGCCGCGGCTCCGGCGCGAGCGCGCGCGCGATCGCGACCCGCTGCTGCTCGCCGCCCGAGAGCATGCTGGGCCAGTCGTCGGCGCGGTGCGCGAGCGAGACCCACTCGAGCACGCGGCGCGTGCGCTCGCGCCGCCGGTCCGCCGGCCACGAGAGCGCGCGCAGCACCAGCGACACGTTCTCGCCGACGGTGCGGCGGGGCAGCAGGCGGAAGTCCTGGAACACGATGCCGAGCCGCTGCCGCAGCTGCGGGACCGTGCGCCAGGTGAGCGCGCCGAGGTCCCGCCCGTCCACCTCGACGCGCCCCTCGCTCGGCCGCAGCTCGCGCGAGACGAGCTGCAGCAGCGTCGTCTTGCCGGCGCCGGAGGGGCCCGTGACGATCACGAACTCGCCGGCCTCGACCCGGAACGAGACCTCGCGCAGGGCGGCGGTCTCGTTGCGGTAGCGGACGGTCACCCGCTCGAAGACGATCACCGTGGCGGCTCCTCGTCGGCGCCCTGCGTCACGTCCGCCGCTTCGTTCTCCGGATCGGACGGCTCGGCCGGCTCGGGCGGCTCGGGCATGCGGGCCAGCGCGGCGCGCCGCTTGCGCCGCGCGGCGACGACCGCGACGGCGCCGAGCAGCCCGAAGACCGCGTTGGCGGCGAGCCCCGCCGCGACGAGCGGCAGCGCCCCGTACTCGCGCCGCAGGCCGGCGCGCCAGTCCCGCTCGAGCAGCGCCGGGTCGATGCCGTAGGCGATCGTGAACGCGCGCTCGAAGCCGGCCCCGGCCTGCAGCGCCTCGACGAGCCGCCGCGTCGCGCCCGGCCGCGCGACGCGCTGCGCGTGCGAGACGAACGACAGCGCCTGTGCGTAGGCCGCGCGGGACCCGGCGCCCGTGCGCGGCCAGTTGTCCGCCAGCGCGGCGAGCGGGGGCGGGTCGCCGCCGAACGAGATCCGCGCCAGCTCGAACGCGTCGCGCAGCGACAGGTCCCGCTCGACGAGCAGCGCGGTCCCCTCGTCGTACCAGCGCGGCAGCCGCGTCCCGGGCGGCAGCGCCGCGCGGAGCACCAGGTGCGCCCCCTCGTGCAGCACGACGCCGGGCAGGTCCTCGGGCGAGGCGGAGCCGGTCCGCTCGGCGAAGATCGTGATCCGCCCGCGCGCCGGCTCCGCCACGCCGGCCGCCCAGTAGGGCGCGAACGGCAGGTCGTTCGCCGCGGCCTCGGCCGCGTCGCGCGGCGCGCGGCCCGCGATCACGAGCTCGACGCGGGGCGGCGGCGGCAGGTCGAGGCGCGCCGCCGCGAGCCAGACGAGCCACGCGCCGTCCTTGCGCAGCCGCGCGGGCGCGCGGGACGGCGCGTCGGCGGCCGCGCGCACGGTCAGCTCGGGCAGGTTCGAGGGCTCGGCGCCCCCGGCGGCGGACGCGGGCGCGGAACCGAGCCGCAGGGCGGCGGCCAGCAGCAGCGCGGCCGCCGGCAGCGAGGCGCGGGTCATGCGCCCTCCGCGAGCAGCCGCCTCAAGGTCTCGTGCACGGCCGCCGGGGCCGCGGTGCCCCTGGTCGCCTGCATCACCTTGCCGACGAGGAAGCCGAGCACGGCCTCCTTGCCGCCCCGGTACTGCGCGACCTGCGCCGGGTGCGCCGCGACCACGGCCCGGCACGCCTCGGCGACGGCGCCGGCGTCCTCGACCCGCGCGAGCCCGCGCTCGGCCACGATCCGCCCGGGGTCGGCGCCGGTCGTCCACGCCTCCTCGAAGACCGCCTTGGCCGCCTTGCCGGTGACCGCGCCGGTCTCGACGAGGCGCACGAGCGCCCCCAGGCGCGCCGGCGCGAGCGGCGCGCCGGCGAGGGCGCGGCCTTCCTTGTTGAGCCGTCCGAGGACCTCCGACAGGACCCAGTTCGCGGTCGCCCGGGGCGCGCCCGACGCCGCCGCCGCCGCGTCGAACCAGTCCGCGATCTCCGGCTCGACCGTCAGGCGGTGGGCGTCGGCCTCCGGGACGCCCGCGGCCTCGTACCGGTCGCGGCGCGCCGCCGGCAGCTCGGGCATCGCCTCCGCGGCGGCGCGGCGCAGCGCCGGGTCGAGCCCCAGCTCCGGCAGGTCGGGGTCCGGGAAGTAGCGGTAGTCGTGCGCCTCCTCCTTGCCGCGCATCGGCTGCGTCGCCCCGGCCGCCTCGTTCCAGAGCCGGGTCTCCTGCACGACGGCGCGGCCGGCCGCGAGCTCGGCCTGCTGGCGCTCGATCTCGTGCGCGAGGGCCCGCCGCACGTGCCGGAACGAGTTCAGGTTCTTGATCTCGACGCGCGTGCCCCAGGGCGTGCCGGGAAGGTGGACGGACACGTTCGCATCGCAGCGCAGGAAGCCCTTCTCCATGTCCGCGTCGCAGACGTCGGTCGCGCGGAGCGTGGACTTCAGGCGCTCGAGGTAGAGGTAGGCCTCGTCCGGGTCGTGGATCTCGGCCTCGCCGACGATCTCGATCAGCGGCACGCCGCAGCGGTTCAGGTCCACCCCGGTCGCGCCGGCGCCCCCGGCAGCGCCGCCGCCGCTGCCGCCGCTGCCGCCGCGTCCGCCGTCACGGCCGCCGACGACACCGCCGAAGCCCTCGTGGACGGACTTGCCGGCGTCCTCCTCGAGGTGCACCCGGTGCACGCCGATCTCCCGCCGCGCGGCCCCCGCGGGCTCGATCCGGATTCGTCCGCCGGTCGCGAGGGGGCGGTCGAACTGGCTGATCTGGTAGCCCTTGGGCAGGTCCGGGTAGAAGTAGTTCTTGCGCGCCCAGGTGGAGCGGTCGTGCACGGCGGCGCCGATCGCGAGCGCGAACCGGACCGCCTGCCGGACCGCCTCCCGGTTCGGCACCGGCAGAGCGCCGGGGAGGCCGAGGCAGACCGGGCAGACGCGCGTGTTCGGCTCGGCCCCGAACTCGTTGGGGCAGGAGCAGAACAGCTTGGTGCGCGTCTTCAGCTGGGCGTGGACCTCGAGGCCGATGACCGCGCGGTAGCCGCCCACTCGCCTCGCCTCCGTAACCGTCCGTAAGGGACGAGGTTAGCACGCCCGCGGAACCCGCCCGCGCCGCCCGCTCGCCTCTGCTAGGATGCGACGCGGGTAACCCTCCTATCCCGTCGAGGTGACTCCATGCTGCCGGTCCGGCGTCCGCGCGTCCCGCTCGCGATCGTTGTCTCCGTCGTCTCCTGCGTCCTCGCCGTCTGCCTCCCCTCGTTCGCGGGGCGGCTGGCCGAACTCCCCTGGGACAGCAGCGTCCCCGGCGACGCCCGCCGCGGCGCCGCCGAGGTCATGTCCAAGGAGAAGTCCTCAATCGAGGACCAGAAGAACGCGAAGGGCAAGTCCTTCAACCGGTTCGACTGGAACATCAACGACGTCCGGGCGGACGGCACGATCGACGTGCTGGCGACCTGGCAGAAGTTCCTCGACGACAAGATGCAGGTCGAGCGCTGGCGCTACACGCTGGCGAAGAAGGGCAGCGGCTACGAGATCGCCGACAAGGTGAAGACGGCCACCAACGAGGACGGCAAGCCGATCCGCGTCGAGGCGGCCTCCCTGGCGCGGCCGATCCGGGCGTTCACGTTCACGCACGACCAGCTCGAGCTGAAGGTGGATTCGGGCTCGTACGTCCTGCGGGGCCTCGGCGCGCTGCCGAGCGGGATCTACGCGGAGGTGAAGGGGCGGATCAAACTGACCCCGATCGACGACTACGAGCGGATGTACTTCGAGCGACGCCTCGAGGGCGCGAAGGTCCTGGAGGACGCGATCACCGGGCTCGAGGTCCTGTTCTACCCCGGGGCGAAGACGTTCACGGACCTCGCCGGCGTCCCCGACGGGGCGCTCTCCGCCGCCGGCGGCGGCGGCACCGCGGGCCCGGTCCTGCAGGACCTCGTCGAGGAGGCCTCGAAGGACCTCAACAAGAAGCTGTACACGCAGGCCGTCTACGACGTCATGCCGCGCAAGGAGCGCGAGAAGGCGTTCGGGATCAGGGTCAAGACCGAGAAGTACGGCTGGGTGGTCTACACCTACGACCCCACGAGCGTGCGCGAGATCTTCGCCTTCAAGTACACGGGCAGCGGCAGCACGCTGAAGTGGGAGATGCTCACGACGTACTACGCGCCCGAGTCCCGGGCGCTGCCGCTCCAGGTGCGCGAGCGGCGCCGCGAGCCGCGGCTCGCCGACCCGATCCGCTACGACGCGCAGTTCGACATCGACTCCGACAAGCTGGACGCGCTGATCAACGTCGAGCTGCGGATCATGCAGGACACCTCCGACCTCGACTTCTTCCTCGCCGGCAACCCCGTCGTCCGCTACGTCCGCACGGAGGACGGGAGCGACGTCCTGTTCATCCCGTACACCAACGAGTTCTCGAAGGAGTACGGCTTCGAGGAGACGTCGAACCTCTACCGCGTGCTGCTGCCGCAGCCCGCGAAGGCCGGCGACGTGCTGCGCTTCACCGTGAACTACGGCAGCCCGAAGGCCGTCACCCCGCTCAGCAACACGTACTGGGAGATCGCGCGCTTCGGCCTGCTGCCCTTCATGGGCGGCCTCGCCGAGAAGAGCTACATGCGGATGGTGATCCGCACGCCGCAGGGTTACGACCACATCGGCGGCGGCGACAAGCTGGCCGAGGAGACCGACGGCAGCTTCCGCTACTCCGAGTGGAGCTCGGATTCGGGGTTCAACTTCCCGGTGATCGGCGTCGGCAAGTACCACAAGCCGAACCCGCTCGTGGCCGACGGCATCACGTACGTCGGCTACCTCAACCGCATGTACCTGTCGAGCAAGGAGCAGATCCGGGCGCAGATCCAGAAGGAGGGCGGCAGCGCGGCCGACGCCGACAAGCTGACGGCGCAGTTCCCCGAGCCGAACCCGTCCGACATGGACCGCCAGGTCATCCAGGCGGCCGACGCGTCGCTCAAGTTCGCGCAGGCCTACCAGACGAAGTACCCGTTCAAGACGCTGAAGCTGATCAGCTCGCCGCTGATGGGCATGAGCGCGCAGGCGCCGTCCTCGGTCGTGTTCATCGGCGAGCAGATCTTCTGGCCGACCACGGCGGTGACCCAGATCTTCAGGTCGATGGACCCGACCTGGATCACGGCGGTGACCGCGCACGAGACCGCGCACCAGTGGTTCGGCGGGATCGTCACGAACATCAGCAGCGAGCACTACTGGTTCGTCGAGACCTTCGCCGAGATCTCGTCGATGTTCTACCGCCAGTGGACCGACGACACGACGGGGCTCAAGGGCACGCTCCAGTACTGGCGCAACGCCTCGTTCTTCGCCGACTACCAGAAGTCGGTGATGGACGACCTGCTGCCGCGTGAACCGGGGAAGTACACCCTGCTGCGCTACACGAAGGGCCCGTACGTCTTCTGGATGCTCCGCGAGTACTACGGGGAGCAGAAGCTGCTGCACTTCCTGCGCAAGCTCGTGAACTCCTACAACGGCGACCTGATCTCGACCTCGGACGTCCAGATCGTCGCCGAGCAGGTCTTCGGCGAGGACATGGACTGGTTCTTCGACCAGTACATCCGGGACATCGGCGTGCCGGTGGTCCGGTTCCGCTTCGACCCGCCGCGGCAGGCCGAGGACGGCAAGGGCTGGCTGATCACCGGCCGGCTCGAGCAGACGATCACCGGCAAGGACGGCGACGTCATCGCCGGGAAGTACTTCAAGAAGCTGCTGGTCCCGCTGACGATCGACACCGACGGCGGCCCGGTGAAGGAGAAGTACTACCTCGACGGCCCGGGCCAGGACGTCCGCATCCGGCTGGAGTCGAAGCCCAAGGGCTCGGTCAAGGTGAACGACGGCGACGTCTGCTACATGAAGGTGAAGCCGATGTGACCGTTCGGACTCACGTGATCGTGTGAACTCCGCGTGAAATACGCGGGGCGACACTGGACCGGCGCGCGGGGGTGGTCAACACTGCGCGCCGGTTCTGCTATGTTCGCCCCGGAGTGGCCATGAGCGACCGCCGCATCGCGCTCGTCGAGGACGAGCCGGACATCGCCGAGGTCCTGCGCTACAACCTCCAGCGCGAGGGCTTCGACGTCGAGGTCTTCCCGCGGGGCGACAGCGCCCTCTCCGGGATCCGCAAGCGGCCGCCCGACCTCGTCCTGCTCGACCTGATGCTCCCCGGCCTCGACGGGCTCGAGGTCTGCCGCATGCTCAAGCGGGAGCCGAAGACGGCCGAGATCCCGCTGATCATGCTGACCGCGCGCGGCGAGGAGACCGACCGGATCGTCGGCCTCGAACTCGGGGCGGACGATTACATCCCGAAGCCGTTCAGCCCGCGCGAGGTGATCCTGCGGATCCGCGCGGTGCTGCGCCGGCGCGGCGTGGCCGCCGCCGACCCGGTCCAGGTGCTCGAGGCCGGCCAGGTCCGGCTCTTCCCGGACGCGTTCCGGCTCGAGGTCGCGGGCGAAGAGACCACGATGACCGCGACCGAGTTCAAGCTGCTCCACTTCCTGATGTCGCGGGCGAACCGGGTGCAGACGCGGGACACGCTGCTGACGGACGTCTGGGGGTATTCGGAGGGCGTGGACAGCCGGACGGTGGACACGCACGTCCGCCGGCTGCGCCGGAAGCTCGGGCCGGAGGCGGCGCGGATCGAGACGATCGTCGGGGTGGGGTACCGCTTCCGGACGTAGCCGGCGCGTCACGTCCCGCGGGCGGGGCGCAGCCCCGCCCCCACACGTCTGGTTGGGGCGGCTGTCACCGCGATTTCACACGTTTGACGCGGCGCTGTTGCGGGCGGCCGCCAGAGTGTCGGCGTGCGGAGCAGGGCGCCGCGTGCCTGCGGGGCCCCCGCCTCCGCCTCTTGGGAGAGTCGAAGAATGTTCGTGACGCTGAAGCGCGCGGCGTGCGTCGCCGCCCTCTCGCTCGTCCCGGCGGCCGCGCTCGCGCAGGCCGTCCAGCTCGACCCCGGGCTCGGCGCCTACACGAAGCAGTCGGGCGTCGCCGGCAACCTCAACTCGGTCGGCTCCGACTCGATGCTGAACCTGCTGACGCTCTGGGCCGAGTCGTTCCGCAAGCAGTACCCGAACGTCCGCGTGCAGATCGAGGGCAAGGGGTCGGGCACCGCGCCGCCCGCGCTGATCGCCGGCACCTCCCAGCTCGGGCCGATGAGCCGCCCGATGAAGCCGTCCGAGATCGACGAGTTCGAGAAGCGGTTCGGCTACAAGCCCACCGCGATCGCGGTCGCGATCGACGGCCTCGCGGTCTACGTCCACAAGGACAACCCGCTGACGCAGCTCACGCTGCCGCAGGTCGACGCGATCTTCTCGAAGGGCCGGGCCTGCGGCGGCAAGGCCGTGAAGACCTGGGGCGACCTCGGCCTGACCGGCGACTGGGCCGGCAAGCCGATCAGCCTGTACGGCCGCAACTCGGCCTCGGGCACCTACGGCTACTTCAAGGAGCACGCGCTCTGCAAGGGCGACTACAAGGACACCGTGAAGGAGCAGCCGGGCTCCGCGGCCGTCGTGCAGGGCGTGACCTCGGACCTGTACGGGATCGGCTACAGCGGCATCGGCTACCGGACCTCCGGCGTGAAGGCGCTCGCGCTCGCCGCGAAGCCGGGCGGGGAGTACGTCGCGGACGAGACGGAGAAGGTGCTGTCGGGCAAGTACCCGCTCTCGCGGTTCCTCTACGTCTACGTCAACCGCGCCCCGGGCAAGCCGGTGGACCCGCTCACGCTCGAGCTGCTGCGCTTCGCGCTGTCCCGCGAGGGGCAGGAGGTCGTCGTGAAGGACGGCTACCTGCCGGTGACGGCGGCGATGGCCGCGAAGGAACTGGCGAAGCTCCAGTGACGCTGCTGGGCACAGAGCGGCCGGCCGTGCGGAACGGGGCGACGGGCGACGGGACCCCGCGCCGCACGCCCGCGGCCCACCGGACGTCCTGGCGGCGGCGCTGGGCCGACCGGGTGGGCCGCGGCGTCGTGCGCGTGGGCGGCTTCCTGATCATCGCGAGCGTGCTCGGGATCCTGCTGTTCATCGTCCACGAGACGCTGCCCCTGCTGCGCGGCGCGCGGGTCGAGGCCGGCCCGGCGCGCGGGGTCGGGCTGCCGGACGGGGCCGCCGTCCTCACCGACGAGTACCGCGGCACGATCGCGGCGCTCGCCCCGGACGGGCGCCTGCACGTGGTCGAGGTCGCGTCCGGCCGGCACGAGGTGCGGGACCCGCTGCGCGAGGCGGTCGGTTCGCCCGCCGCCTTCCCGTTCGCGCACGTCGCGGTGGCGGCGAGCGCGCCGGTGTTCGTGGCCGCCACGGCCGACGGCCGGCTGGTCCTCGCGCGCGTGCGCTGGGAGGCGCGCGGCGAGGGCGCCGCGCGCGTGATGCTGCCGGACCTCGGCCGGCCCGCGGTATTCGCGGCCGACCCGTCCGGCCGGCCGGTCGCGGTCGTCGCGGGCCGCCTCGACGAGGCGGGCGCCGC
>JADHEF010001896.1_pt1 | contig 10959 bp, 13 predicted proteins | sample 8952391 | NCBI WGS metagenome assembly JADHEF01 (sample SAMN16124439, study PRJNA663245) | bioreactor sludge metagenome | isolation source: sludge (nitrite) | place: India:Bengaluru | collected 2019-02-28
CTTCGTGCTACCGATCCGAAAGCGGCATGGTGGCGTTGAGGGCTCGCGCCCCATGTCCGCGACTGCGATCAATGCCGCATTCAATCGCCTGGCTGACGAGATGGGCGAGCATTGCCGGCGCTTCACTCCCCATGATTTGCGATCAACCGCGCGCAGTCACCTTGGCGCTATGGGCGTTGAGGTGGCGATTTCCGAGCGTTGCTTGAATCACGCCATCGGCGGCTTGGTTGCAGTCTATGACCAGCACGACTACATGACAGAGCGCCGCCGTGCGCTCGATCTGCTGGGCCGCTTTTTGGTGGCTTGCGAGAGCGGGCAGGGCTGGAACGTCGTTCAGTTTGCCAAGGTCGCGGCGGCTTGAATTGTTAGAAATGTCCGGCTCATGTGTTTTTGAGGTGGGAACGGTGGGAACGGTGGGAACGTCCCGGAAACCCGCGCCAGTATTGGGTCTGTCGTTTCCACCTCGCGGGGAAGCGGGTGGGAACGGGGTGGGAATTCCCACCTTTCGGCACTTTTTGGCGCGCGAAGAGGTTTCCACCTGCCGCCCATCAACCGTGCGCGGTAACGTGTAACGAGTAGTCCGAGCAAGCGCCGCCCCTAGCCTTTGGCCGGGCAAAAAGCGGGGAACCCTTCCCCCGCCTGGGGCGGCGGTCCGATCTGGAAGGGAGCGCACGGAAGGGGTGCGTATGGCGAACCAGAACAAGCAGCAAGACAAGCCTGCGGCGCGGTTCTTCAGTGACGACGAACCGAAGTTTGAGGCGTCTCCTGCGCCGACCGCACGGAAAATGCGTTTGTGCAGGCTCTTTGGTCTCGAAACGGACGCACCTTACCCGGATGCGATTACTCCTGCCGAGCTTGCTTTGATCCAGTTTCCAAATGATGAGTTGGCGCGTGGTGATTTGATCAGGGCTGCGTGGGGGTTTGAGTGGTCGCAGTGGATTGGAGAGCACGGAACAACGGTTATCCGCGATAACGCGCCGGGGCCTGGACTCTGCAGGCAGTCCGCCCCTGAGTTCCTGCGAGCGTATGGCGTCGCGCCTAGCGATTTGGTTCGAGAATGGATTGACGGCAACGCACAGTACGAAGAGCAGGATGAATTAACCCCAGTCAAAAAGAGTGCTCTGCTGGATCAACTCGACGCCACCTATCCTTACCTTGCTTCGGCAATGAAGAAGCCTGGCAAGTATCCCTGGATCAGGGAAGCCAGCACCGGACGGAGCGGTTGGTACTACAAAGAGAAGATCATTGCTGGTTGCCGTAACCAATGGGCGGCGGACAGTGCAGTTGATTCGGACGGTACTCCGATGCGTACGGCGAGTATCAGGCGAATCGCATAACGCCACCGGAATAGCACCCTTTCAGCACCTGCATGCACCCACCTGTGAAATGCGCTCCATGCCGTGCATTCGGCGTGACTTGGAGCGAATTTCATGGGTCTCACAACTGAACAACTCGCAGATGCGCTGCACCTCAAGGCGCAGTCTCTGCGTGCGGCTGTCTATCGCTGCGGCCATTACTACGGCCTGCGGCCGAAGCGTCTTCCTAACGGGCGTTTGTTGTGGCCGGACGACGCACTAATCCGGCTTAGCGCGCCGCGAGCGGTGGGGTGCGCGAAATGAGCGCCGCCGCGAATCAGTTTCAACCCTGTGACGGAGTCCCCCGCCTTGAGCGTGTTCCTGTGGCCGCTAAGCGCATGGGGCTCTCTACCTCGCAGGCCTATCGAGAGATTGCAGCTAAGAGGCTAGGCCCGCTGGTCAAGCTCGGTGCTCGTGCATCGGCCGTTCCCGCATCATCGGTTGATGCTTGGATCGCTGCGCGTATCGCTGCCGCCATGAAAGGCGGTGAGCAATGAACGCCCACCGCGATGTGCTGCTTGAGCGCTGGCGTGCTGCGCTGGTCTTCCGCTTCCAGAACGAAAGCGCGGGTGACGATGCCATTCCGGACGGCCGCGATTTCCCTCGTTTGTTCCCCACCGAGAATCCGGGTGCACCGTGCCTGCTTGGCCGTGTTTTGGGTATCGCGTGGCTCAAATTCTTCCGGCCCATGGGGAGCGATTGCAGCTACGGGATTTGGCGGGATGGCGCTTGGCTGATTAGCGCTGTGAGCCGACATTACGGGCACGACGATATGAAAAACGAAACACTTTCAACGCTGGATGTCGTGATCCAACTCGCACTCTGTTCGTCGCCGTGCCGACTTGAAGTGCTGCGGAAACGGATTGACGCAGTCACCAATGCCACGCTTCACGAGTGGGCAATGATCGAGCCGCCCGACCTTTTCGCCGGGTTGTTGGACGATGACGGCGGCAGCTCGTCGCCGATGGCCGCGATTCTTCCTGCCGTCTCTGTGTTGGTATCCCCCGCAGCGCTGTCCGCCGTGATGCCCGCGACGGCGGCCGTGCTTGCCGCATCGGGAGGCGTGTGATGAGCGATCCAACCACGCTGCGCACCTTGACCGGAACCCGCGCAATACGGCATTCTGATCGTGCCGTTGAAACAGCAACGGCCGGGTTTGGCGACCTGAATCAAATCGGCGGACATGCCGCCACTCGTGCGGCATTTTTCATGTCCGTCTGCGCACGCGCACGCCTCCTTCATGGCGTCCGGGCGCGGGGCAGCCTTCGGGCTGGCCGGTTCCGATTTGCCGGTTCGCCAACCCCGCGTTTCGGGCGCCGCCCGTTTGGCGACGGGTGGCGGTTCAACACCGTCAAATCGGAGGCCATCATGCCTAGCTTCACCCGCACGTCCGCGCACTCGCGCGCTTCGCATCGTCCCGTTCGTTTGTCTCTCGTTGCCTCGCGTTGCTCCGATGCTGCGCCACCGTATGTCGACTTCGCGCCGCTGGCGAGCATTGCCGAGGTCGAAGCCTTTGACCGCGACTATGAGCGCCGCTGGGGCGCCTCGCGTTTGGTTGCGTTCGGCCTGCTGACAAAATCCCGCGAGCAGATCGAGGCATTCGCCGCCGAGCATGGCGCCACTGCGATGGCGGACATGCTCAAGCGTGTTGCGACTTATCAGGAGCACTTGCAGGAGGGCGCCGCCGCCGCACAACTCTGTGTTGATCGGTTGGCTGCGGTGCTGGCTGGGCAAGGGGGTGCAGCATGAGCGCACGCACATCAAAGAAGGCGAACCCCAATACGGTGGCGATTGGTTTCATGCCATCGGCGAGTACGGGCGCCCCGATGTTTGAAGTGCGGGCGGGGCTGCCCTTGGTCGAGGTATTGAATCAAGCGTCGGTCCTCATGGGCTCGATTGCGGCACTGTCGCACCAGTGCGCCGAGAACATCGAGCACGGAACACCTGATGCGGTGCTTCTGTATGCGCAGGCCGATCTGATCGAAATGGCTGACGCATGCATCTTGTCCGTGCTGGCAGCGCTGAGCGGCGGCGGTGAAGTATCCGGAAAGAAGGGCGGTGCAGCATGACCTGGCAAGTAGGCATTGGCGGCACCATCGAAATGCTGTTTGAACGCGCCTCGGAATCACTGTCGCCAGCCGAGATGGAGAAGGCAGCAGGCATGGGCGATAGTGCGTTGAGGATGATTGACCAGCTCAGGTGCACCCTTGAGGGCATTGGTTGTCTCGTCCGTTCCGACATCGAGAACAGTAAAGCCGGCGCCGGTTGGCGCTGCGGCTCATTGCAGGGTGACGACGTTCCAGAACTGCTGTTCCTCGCCTCAAACGTGCTCGACACAGCCGGTGGGCTTCTGCGCATAAGCAGTGATGCCGAATTGAGAGCGCGGTCTATGCAGGTTGGCATCGCCGAAGGTGCCGACGGATCAAGCGCCGCCACGACAGAAAGGCCCTAACCATGGACAAGACCACTAGAACGGCGGCCAACAGTGCTGCCGGGACGGCGCTCGTCTCTGCACCGGCGAATGCGCATGCTGCGGGGGCGTTGGAGGCTCGCGCTTTCATCCAGTCGCTGCACAGCCGCGGCGAGGTGATGAGCCGCGAAGATGCGGCGCAGGCATTCGCCGATACCTTGGGCGAGATCGTGTGCGCAGGCAGCGCCGCCGATTGGAACGACGAAGGGCAGGCGCGGTTTGACGGGTTTGCGCGGCACATCGGCGCCGCGTTGCACGAATGGGTGAAGCCATGAGCGCGCCTACAAGCTGGATCAAGCAAGTCGCGGCGCTCGCGCTGGAACGCTTCGATAGCACTGCGGCCCTTCTGGGCATTGGTGATGGCAAGCGGCACGGGCCGGAATACCAAACAACAAACCCCACCCGCACCGATAACAAGGTCGGATCGTTCTCGATCAATACGACCAACGGTGCATGGTCCGACTTTGCGACCGGCGACAAGGGCGGCGACTTGGTATCGCTTGCGCGTTACCTGTGGGGCATGCCTTCGCAATCGAGCGCCGCTGATCGCTTGGGCGAACTGCTGGGGCTGACTCCGCCGAAGCGGAACGGAAAAGCTGCCGATCAGGCCAACACGGGCCGCAAGGCACCAGCGGGTGGCGAGCAGGGCATGCGACCGCCTGGGCAGAGTAAGCGGCCAGAAGCACGCGCCCATGGCGCCACCGACACTGGCGGCTTCGTGTGCGTAATGCCTGCGCCGGACGAAGCGCCGCCGCCGCCTCGCGCTCATGCGCGGCATGGCAAGCCCTCACGCCGGTATGAGTACCGTGATGCAGCCGGCCGCCTGTGCTTCATCCATGATCGTTTTGAGCCCAAGCGCGAAGGCGAGCGCAAGCAATTCGCGCCCCTGTCGCTGTGGCGTGCGCCGGATGGTGGGCTGGTGTGGCACTACAAAGCGCCGACCGCACCGCGCCCGCTGCTGGGTTTGCCTGAGCTGGCAGCGCGACCCGATGCCCGCGTGATCGTCACTGAGGGCGAAAAAGCCTGCGAGGCAGCACAACGGCTCGCCCCGCATTGCGTGTGTGTGACCTGGGCGGGTGGTGCGCAGGCGGTGGATAAAGCCGACTGGCAGGCGTTGGCGGGCCGCGATGTGTGGTTGTGGCCCGATGCCGACGAGCCCGGCGCCAAAGCGATGCAGTCCGTGGCGGCGACGCTGGGAACGGTTGGGGCTGCGTCGGTGGGTTGTTTCGACCTGGCGGCGCTGGCGCTCAAGGCGACGGGTGAGGATGACGCGGCGGCGCTGGAACCCGGCGATGCACTCGCGGCAGGCGATGACGCGGCCGACCTTGAGGGGCGCGGCTGGACGCCCGCGCACTTCACCTTGTGGCTACTGCGGCCCGATGCGTTCGTGGCGCCAGCATTGCAGGCCACGGTACAAAGCGGCGGTGCCGGCGCTGTTCCACCCAGCAGTACAGCCGAGGCGCCGCCGGCTGCCGCATCGCCCGAACCTGCGCAGAGTGAGCGCTTCCGGCTCGATGCCAAGGGCGTCTGGCTGATCGAGCGCGACCGCGAAGGCAACGAGCGCCGCCCCCGTTGGCTATGTGATCCACTGCGCCCGGTGGCGCGGGTGCGCGACCCGGAAAACCGTGGCTGGGGGCTGCTGGTCGAGTTCCGCGACCCTGATGCCCGGATGCACCGTGAAATTGTCCCGATGGAACACTTCCGGGGCGATGGGCTGGAAGTGGCGGCGCTGCTGCTCGCGAACGGGTTGCAGATGGCCGCCAAGGCTCGCGCCTTCGTGGTTGAGTATCTGCAAAGTGCACGGCCGGAATCGCGAGCGCGCACAACAAGCCGCGTTGGTTGGCACGAAACGGACGGTAGGCTGGCGTTCGTGTTGCCGGACGGCGCCATCGGTGAGAGCAACGAGGAATGGCTATTTACGGCCGATGGTGCCCCGGTGAGCGCCTTCCGCACACGTGGCAGCCTTGCCAAGTGGCGCGACGAAGTCGGCAGCCTTTGTGCCGGCAACTCGCGCCTGGTGTTTGCCGTGTCGGCCGCCTTTGCCAGCCCGTTGCTCTACCTGGTGGAAGGCGAAAGCGGCGGGTTTCACTTCCGATCCAATTCGAGCGACGGCAAGACCACCGCGCTGCGTGTGGCTGCCAGCGTATGCGGCAGCCCCGACTACATGCAGCGCTGGCGGGCGACGGACAACGGGCTTGAAAGCCTCGCGTTGCAGCATTGCGATGCGCCCTTGTTGCTCGATGAGCTGGCGCAGGTCGATGGGCGTGTGGCGGGCGAGTCTGCCTACATGCTCGCCAATGGCGCGGGCAAGGTGCGAAGCATTCGCACGGGCGGCGCTCGCGACCTTGCGCGCTGGCGTCTGCTGTTCCTGAGCGCGGGCGAGATTGGCTTGACTGAGCACATGGCCGAGGTTGGCAAGGTGACGCGCGCCGGGCAGGAAATCAGGCTGGCAGAGATCCCTGCTGATGCCGGCGCCGGTATGGGTGCGTTCGAACACCTGCATGGGCGTACAGGTGGCGCGGATTTCGCAAAGGCACTTGATGCTGCAGCCCGCAAGCACTACGGGCATGCGTTCCGCGCGTTCGTGTCGAAGCTGATCGAGTACCGCGACGATGTAGCCGGCACCGCACGCGGTTTCGTGAAGAAGTTTGAGGCCACGCACCTGACTGCCAATGCCAGCGGACAGGCACGCCGCGTGGCTCACCGATTCGCCCTGGTGGCTGCGGCGGGCGAGCTTGCGACCGACTGGGGGATTACCGGCTGGGAGGCAGGTGAAGCGCTGGGCGCATCGGGCAAAACCTTTGCCGCATGGCTGGCACACCGCGGTGGCGAAGGGCATCAAGAGTCGCGCGCCATGCTGGAAGCGGTGCGGCGGTTCCTGCACCAGCACGGCGAGGCACGGTTTTCTGATTGGGACCGCCCTTTGGCGAAGGATGACCATGCGCCCCGAGTCATCAACAAGGCGGGGGTTCGGCGCTTTATTCCAGATGCTGCGGCAACGACCAGCGAGGACACGCCAGGCGCGTGGGAGCACTTCATCTATCCCGAGGTGTTCAAGGCCGAGGTCTGCAAGGGCTACGACTATAAGGCCGTAGTCCAGAACCTTGTAAAGCTGGGCGCCATGCAGGAGCCGGACAAGGATGGCAAGTTCGCCCGCAAGGTCCGCTTGCCGGGTGAGGGTGACAAACGGGTGTTCCGTATCCTGCCGACGATTTGGGAGGCCGACCATGCTTGACCTTGATCGGCTGTTCGCGGGAACGGGGCAAGCCGTTGAAGTGGGAGCGCCGGCCGAGGTGGAAGGCATGTCGGAGGCGATCCCTACCGGGCTTGGGGTGGGAATGCGAATCGCACTGGACGCCAGCGCCGATGCCGTGAAACTACCCAAAAAGGTGGGAATTCCCACCGCGTTCCCACCCGTTCCCACGCAAGGTGGAAACGCCAAACCCAATGCCGGTGCGGGTTTCCGAGGTGTTCCCACCGTTCCCACCGTTCCCACCTCAAAAAAGCGTGAGCCGGAATCAAAGCCGATCGCCCCGGCTGGGGTGGGGGCCGCAAGTTCTTTTCGCGCCGTGGTGGCTGAGGTGGTTGGCGATAGTCGCTGCCATGAAATCAACCCGGCTGCCGTGGTGCTCTGCTTCCATGCAATGACGGCCATGGATGCAACTGATGCCGAGATGGGCGAAGCCCTGCGCACCCTCGCGCACTCCCCGCCATCCGAACAACAGCGCACTTGGTCAGATGTTTGCGAGGCGCGCGGGCTTGTGCCGTGGCGACTGCTGACATTCGCTGCGGTGGAAGAGGAACGCGACTGCATGGGCTGTGCGAACTTGCGCAGCCTATCTGGCCCCGTCAATGGTAACGAAAGGCGGCGCTTTCGCTGGGGCTGTGCTCTTGGCTATCCGATCAGAGAGGTGGCGCGGGCGTCAGAGCGCATCATTACTGCGCCACCGGAGTGCCGCAGTTGGCACAAACACTTGCCAGCGGCGTTGTGACTTGTACAAGCAGCCTTGGCCGTAAGGGGGGGGCGGGTAAAAAGTCTGGGGCACGCGGAGTCTAGACCGCTCGGCAAAGTCCCTGTGCAACGCCGCGAAAAATGGGAGGGGGGGTATTCCTTATGGGATCACTATAGTCGGGTCGGCGAGCGCCGCCGATCTGCTGATATCGTCACGACAGAAGCCCCCAATGAGGCTTCCTTGAGTAGCTAGATGAGTAGCTAGGAGCTTGCAGTGCTGTGAAGAAGCTCATAGATAAAGGCTCTCCGGAAATTTTCAATCTAACCTTCTGTAATCTCTGATGGCTGCGCCGGAACCTCCGGCACGCCACGTCGCTCGAATCCCTTAAACTCGCGCATTCCAAAAGAGCCGGTATCGCGGCGCAACCGCCGCCTAACCGAGCCTGGTCGGGCCACGCCCGTTCCTTCCCCTGACTGGAGTACTGATCATGACGAAGCCACAGATCGGCGTCATCGGCATGGCCGTGATGGGCCGCAACCTCGCGCTCAATATCGAAAGCCGCGGCTACACCGTGGCGCTCTACAACCGTTCGTTTGACAAGACCGACGAGGTGGTGCGCGAGAATCCGGGGCGCCAGCTGGTGCCGACGCGCACGCTGGAGGAGTTCGTCGCCGCGCTGGAAAGTCCGCGGCGCATCCTGATCATGGTGAAGGCGGGCGACGCCACCGATGCGACGATCGCCGCACTGCGCCCCTTGCTCGCTCCGGGCGACATCCTGATGGACGGTGGCAACACGCTGTTCACGGACACGGTCCGCCGCAATCGTGAGCTGGCGACGACCGGCACCAACTTCATCGGCATGGGGGTTTCCGGCGGTGAGGAGGGCGCGCTGAAGGGGCCGTCGATCATGCCGGGCGGGCAGCGTGACGCGTATGAACTGGCGGCGCCGATCCTGCGCGAGATCGCCGCGCGTGCGCCGGACGGCGAGCCCTGCGTCTCCTACATCGGCCCGGACGGCGCTGGCCATTACGTGAAGATGGTGCACAACGGTATCGAGTACGGCGACATGCAGCTGATCGCCGAGGCGTATGCCTTGCTGAAAGGCGTTGCCGGCCTGTCGAACGACGAGCTGGCCGACACCTTCGCCGACTGGAAGACCGGCGAACTGGACAGTTTCCTGATCGAGATCACCGCGCAGGTGTTCCGCAAACGCGATGCGGAGACCGGCGGTTACCTGGTCGACGCGATTCTCGACAAGGCGGGGCAGAAGGGCACCGGCAAGTGGACCTCGCAGTCCGCGCTGGATCTGGGTGTTGCGCTGCCGCTGATCACCGAATCGGTGTTTGCGCGCTGCATTTCGGCGTTGAAGGATCAGCGCGTCGCTGCGAGCGCGGTACTCGCTGGCCCCGCGACGACGCCTTTCGAGGGCGACCGCGCGGCGTTCGTCGAGGCGGTGCGCCGCGCGTTGTACCTGTCAAAGATCATCTCGTACGCGCAGGGCTTCGCACAGTTGCGCGCTGCGTCGGACGAGCACGGTTGGGATCTGCAGTACGGTGAGATCGCGAAGATTTTCCGCGCCGGTTGCATCATCCGTGCGCGCTTCCTGCAGCGGATTACCGACGCCTATCAGGCCAATCCGGCGCTGGCGAACCTGCTGCTCGACCCGTATTTCGCCGGTATTGCCGCGGACTACCAGGCCGCCCTGCGCGATGTGGTGTGCCACGCGGTGCGCGCCGGCGTGCCGGTGCCGACCTTCGCTTCCGCGGTGGCGTACTTCGACAGCTATCGCTCGGCGCGCCTGCCAGCCAACCTGATCCAGGCGCAGCGCGATTTCTTCGGGGCGCACACCTACGAGCGTACCGATCGTGCCGGCATCTTCCATTCCGATTGGCAACACGCATGAGCAGCCCGACCCCACGCACCGTCAAATGCCCGACCTGCAGCCAGCCGGTGCTGTGGGCGCCCGAGAACCGCTGGCGGCCGTTCTGTTCCGAGCGCTGCAAGTTGATCGACCTAGGCGCCTGGGCCGACGAGAAGTACCGCGTCGCGGGCCAGGAACCGCTTGCGGACGATCTGCCGCCCGGCGCCGATCCGCGCAGCTGACGCGGCGCCGGGGCACCGCTGGCCTTTGCCGTTAGCGCTTCTCAGTGATGCGTGCTGCTTCGGGCGAGTTTGCGGCGGGCCAGCGCGTCGACCAGGTCCGGCAGCAGCAATCTCAGCCAGCGGCCAAGCTTGCCCTGGCCGGTCATCACGCATTCGCGGCTGCGCCGCAGGATGAGGTTTGCGCAGGTTTCCACCGGCATCGCGCGGCCTTCATCGAGCCCGCTCTTGCCGGCCGGTTTGCCGTTCGCACCGTAGCCGCGGTAGCGGATCTCGGTCGCCACCACGCCTGGGTAGGCGATCGTGATGCCGATACCCTGCGGCGCCACTTCGATGCGCAGCGCTTCAAGGAAGCCGGTCATCGCGAATTTGCTCGCGCAGTAAGCGGTGCGGCCCGGTACGCCGAAGAGCCCGGCGAGGCTCGATACGCCGACGATCTGCCCGTGCCGCGCGAGGATGTGCGGCAGCGCATGGCGCACACACCACAGCGTGCCGAAGTGGTTCACCCGCATCATCTCGTCGTACCAGCCAAAGTCGCTGACTTCGCTGAACATCGCGTGGCCGGATACGCCTGCGTTGGCCACCAGCACATCGATGCCGCCGAAGCGCTCGACCGCTTTGCGCGCCAGCGCTGCGCAATCCGCTTCGATACCCACGTCGGTCGGCACGCAAAGCACCAGCGCGCCGAGCGCACTGCATTGCTTGCCGACCGCCGCAAGCTTGTCGGCGTTGCGCGCGGCGAGCACCAGCTTGGGCCGCTGCGAGGCAAGCTGGCGCGCGAGTTCGGCGCCGATGCCGTCCGACGCGCCTGTGATGACGACCACCTTGTCGGTATAGCGCTGCTTCATGGGGCGCTGCGGTGCCAAACGCTGCGGATCGCGGCGATGCCGTGGGCGCCATAGCTGCGCGCGGTGTCCATATCGGTCGGGATCAAACCGCCGATTGCAAATACCGGCATCGGCAGATCGCGCGTCAGCATGTGGAAGGCGCCCCAGCCGATGCCGCTGGCACCGGGGTGCGTGGCGGTCGGCAGCACCGGGCCGAGCAGGGCGTAGTCGAGTTCGAGGCGGGTCGCAGCTTC
>JADHEF010001904.1_pt1 | contig 10947 bp, 11 predicted proteins | sample 8952391 | NCBI WGS metagenome assembly JADHEF01 (sample SAMN16124439, study PRJNA663245) | bioreactor sludge metagenome | isolation source: sludge (nitrite) | place: India:Bengaluru | collected 2019-02-28
AGCCGAAGATGGGAATCGAACCCATGGCCTGATCATTACGAGTGATCCGCTCTGCCAACTGAGCTACATCGGCGTTACAATCCCTGTCATCAGCATGAATAAAAGCCCAGAGAATGAATTTACAGCTATTCTATTATTATTAACCAAGATTTTTCAAGTATCTTTGTTTATTTTCACTCCTCTTGCACCATTTATTAAGTATTTTTTTCCATCTCCGATAATCAGAGTAAGGAACCTTTGGAGGAATAATGATCAGAGGATTGTATACAGGCGCTGCCGGAATGGTTGCGCAGATGCACCGGATGGACGCGCTGTCCAACAACCTGGCAAATGTCGATCTTAACGGCTACAAACTGGACACTTCTATACATAAATCTTTTCCGGAAATGCTTATCAGAAGAATGAGCGACGACGGAGTATATAAATTTCCTCTCGGCTCGGCCGATATCGCCCCGATTGTAGGCAAACTGGGGACAGGCGTCGAGCAGAACGAGGTTTTCACTGTTTTTACTCAGGGAGCATTAAAGCAGACGGAAAATCCTTTTGATCTCGCGATGGAAGGAAAGGGCTTTTTTACAGTCCAGACACCACAGGGAGAAAGATTTACACGCAACGGTGCTTTTACCCTCGGAAAGGAAGGGCTGCTTCTTACCAAGGAGGGGTATCCTGTCCTGGGGAAAAACGGCCCGATCCGGATAAAGGAAAACAATTTTGTAATTGACCAGAAGGGAAGGATATTTGTCAACAAGGCAATGCCAGAAGACCCTGACCGGCTGATATCAATGATTGAAAACGAGTGGCAACAGACAGAGCAGATTGACTCTCTCAAGATGGTAGACTTCGAGCAGGAAAGGTACCTCAGGAAACAGGGGAGTTCGCTATGGGTTGACACAGAGGATTCAGGTCCTGCCGTGATTATACCTGAAGAAAGCATCCCGAAAATAAGACAGGGTTTTGTAGAGGCATCGAATGTAAATCCTGTTACCGAAATGGTAAAGATGATTGAGGTAAACCGCGCTTACGAGGCAAACCAGAAAGCGCTGTCAAACCATGATGCCCTTACAGGCAAGCTGATAAACGAAGGCGTAAGAGTCTGATATAAAGGAGAATAGATTATGATGAGATCACTGTGGACTGCCGCATCAGGCATGACCGGACAGCAGTTCAATATAGATACAATTTCGAACAACCTTTCAAACGTCAATACTACAGGATTCAAGCAGACAAGGGCGGAATTCGAGGATCTGCTTTACCAGACAATAAGAACAGCAGGGACCCCAGCGACAGAGCTCACAGTGGTGCCCACAGGTATCCAGGTCGGCCACGGTGTAAAAGCCGCAGCGACACAGAAGATATTTACGCAAGGCTCACTCCAGGCGACAGGCAATGTCTCGGACATGGCAATACAGGGAGAAGGTTTTTTCCGCGTGATGCTTATCGACGGGACATTCGGCTACACACGGGATGGCTCATTCAAGATTGACTCAAACGGACAGATTTTAAACTCAAACGGATACAGGCTGATGCCTGAGATCACCCTGCCCGAGGGCTTTGTGAGGGAATCACTTACTGTAACACAGGATGGGCGTGTAACGGTAAAGGTAGCCGGGAATGACGATCCGATTCTTGTCGGCCAGCTTGAGATTTACAGGTTTGTAAACCCGGCAGGGTTAAGCTCGATCGGGGAAAACCTTTTCAAGATGACTAACGCATCAGGCGACCCGATCGGCGGCAGGCCGGCGTATGACGGAATGGGAAGCATAATACATCAGTTCCTTGAAATGTCAAACGTCTCTGTTGTCAAGGAAATGGTAAACATGATTGTAGCGCAGAGGGCTTACGAGATCAACTCAAAGGCTATTCAGACAAGCGATAATATGCTTGGGATAGCTACAAACCTTAAACGGTCATAATAAGCAGACACGGGAGGTAACTGACAGATGAACAGTATCAATGACAGCATGATGTTCTACAACAACAGCTCACTCGAAAAAATAAAAGCCTCGGCCGCGGCGGGCAACAAGTTTACACCTGCGAACAAGGAGCTTTACAGCGCATGCAGCGAGTTTGAGGCAATGTTCATCAAACAGATGCTTGATTCAATGAGGAAAACTGTTGAAAAAACATCGCTTACCGAATCGGAAACAGACAGTACTGGAAAGGATTTTTTCGAAGACATGCTCTATGACAACTATTCCAAAAAAATGGCTGAGACTGCTAACCTCGGTATCGCAAAAATGATGTACCTTCAGCTATACAGGTCACAATCTTCGCAGAAGGCTGATTTTTGAAAAAAATCGAATTAAAAATCAAACTACTTATATCAGGGCTGTTATTATTAACAGCCCTTTTAATTACAGTGCTCATTTTTTACACCCCCGGGAAAGGGAAAAATGAGACCTCCCCTGCCCTGCCTTCCGGCCTCACGGAAAAAAATATCCCGCAACTGGAGGATGATATCATAAAACAGGCTGATGAAGAGAGGCTTGCCATCAGCACATTACCTCAAGTGCCGGACAAGGCAATTCCAGCATATACAGTAAAAAAGAAAGAGAAAAAGCTTTATTTTATTATAGATGACGCAGGATACAGCACAGAAAAACTCGCCCCTTTTCTTGATTTTCCCGGAAAACTTACGGTTGCAGTTCTTCCAGGCCTTCAGCACTCAAGGGATTCAGCAGAAATGGCGCTTTCGAAAGGGAAAAAGGTAATCCTTCACCAGCCTATGGAAGCGGTCAATGGGAACAACACCGGCCCTTATGCGATCAGAAAGTCCATGCAGGAAAAGGAAATAATTGAGATACTTGAAAAAAATATCAATTCCCTCCCCTCCCTTTCAGGTGTGAATAATCACATGGGATCAGCCATAACATCTGATATCAGGATAATGGAAATTATACTCCGTTTTCTTGGAAAACATGGTTTGATTTTCATTGACAGCCTTACAACATCTGATTCAATATGTTTGGAAGCATCGGAAAACACAGGGCTTGCTATTGCACAAAGGGATATATTTCTGGATAATGTCGACAACAGGGAAGCTATAATGGAATCAATAAATCAGGGCCGGCAGACAGCAGAGAACAAGGGGTACGCAGTAATGATCGGCCATGTCTGGTCATCGGAACTTGCCGATACAATGATGCAGATTTATCCCAACCTCATAGAAGAAGGCTTCACGCTGAAAGATGCGAGCGAGTTCCTGATGGGGGACGAATAGCTTGCTTGTACTGGGAATTGAAAGCTCCTGTGATGAATGCTCCGCCGCGGTAGTTGAAAACGGCGCAGTTCTTCATTCAAACGTAGTAGCAACTCAGATAGAAATACACAAGCCTTATATGGGAGTAGTACCTGAAATAGCTTCCCGCACCCATGTTGAATGGATAAACGGGGTAGTAAAAAAGGCACTTTCCGATGCCGGAACACATCTTGATAAAATAGATGGTATTGCGGTAACAAACAGGCCTGGCCTTACAGGGTCGCTTCTTGTCGGCCTTTCCTTTGCCAAAGGGCTTTCATTTGCATCAGGCAAACCTTTTATAGCTTTGGATCACATCTTTGCCCATATCTACGCGGCCCACCTTGAAAATACAATCAGCTATCCGTATATCGGGCTTCTGGTCTCAGGCGGGCATACAATAATTGCGATAATCCGGGGTTATGAGGATATGCAGATACTGGGAACCACGATTGATGACGCATGCGGCGAGGCATTCGACAAGGTAGCGAAATATTATAACCTGGGGTACCCGGGCGGTGTCATTATTGACAGGCTCTCCGCCAAAGGGGACCCGGAATCATTTTCATTTCCCGACCCTTCGCTTCACAAGGGTGAGCACCCATACGATGTCTCTTATTCAGGGCTTAAAACAGCTGTCATAAACCAGCTTGACCAGTTTCACAACAAGGGCCATGAAAAAACGCCTGAGAATATCGCGGCTTCTTTCCAGAAAGCTGCTATTGACATGCTTGTAAAAAGGGTCAAAAAAGCCGCCATCGACACTGGCATGAAAACAATAGTAACCGGAGGCGGTGTTGCCGCAAACTCGTACCTCAGGAAATCCCTCTCGCAGCTTGAAGGTTTTACAGTTTACAACCCGTCTCTCAAACTGTGCGGCGACAACGGCGCCATGATCGCGGGACTAGGTTACCATTACCTTAAAAACGGGATAAAATCGCCTCTCTCAACTACTGTCTCCCCAAGGGTTTCTGGCTTCAGAAAAACCTATCCATGACTCGTGTCTTCAGCGTTGAATCATGATCCCGTCCCATTATTATAATCTTTTTATCATATATCTGCTATTTCAGGGTAAAGCGGATCGGATACCGGAAACGGACAGCGGCTGGTTTACCGTTTGCCATTGCAGGAACACATTTTATACCGTCAAGCGCTTTTACAGCAGCTTCGGCAAGACCGTATCCGGGGTCTTTCAGGACTATGATATTGCGGATTACCCCTCTCGAATCAATAAAGAGCTCCAGAAAAACAACACCCTCAATTTTCTGCATATTTGCAAGTTTTGGATACTCAATACGTCCCTTTACCAGTTCAGAAGGTATACCCGGAGGAACTGATATTTTATGCTGTGGCAAAAATTCGATGGCATTGATACCTCCCTCCGACTCAATAACCTCTTTGTCTGTTTCTGTTATGTTTTCCGCGATTGAATCCTGTTTGCCTACCTCAAGAATATCTTTTTCACTGTCAGGCCTTGTCACCCGCTTCTTATCAGGTTCTCTGTATTCCGTTACATCAACAATCTTGAATATTGTAGCATCCTCACCTGCACCCTGCTCCGCCATTTTAAAGGACATTGTATAAAGCAATATTATGTGAAGGAGAGCTGTCAGAAAATAAACAAGCAGCCTCGTAATTTTTCCGGAAGCGTTGAATCGCATCACTTTTTTCTCCATGGAAGGGGCCAAAGACAGATTGCCTGGCGAAACACTCACTGCTTCTTCTCCCTTACTACAAGTGAAACCACGCGGTGCTGAAGAAGTTTCAGCACTTCCATAATCTGGTTGATGTTTTTATAGGATGTATTTTTATCCGCGATGATATGTATCCTGATAGACGGGTCTTTTGCGACAGCATCAGAAATTACCCCCTCGGCAGTTCTGATGTCAACAGCTTTTCCGTCAATAAACAGCGTCCCGACGCTGTCAACCCAGATTTCAAGGTTTTTTTCCGCCTGGGTTATTTCCTGATATTCTGCTTCGGGGTATTCAACCTTGATTTCGCGGCGGTAGTTTATGAGCGATATCAGCATGATGAATATAAGGAGAAGGAAAGCAATGTCTGACATGGAATTCACGGGAAGAATCGGCTTGAGCCTTTTTTTTCTTGATATCTTCATGGATTATTTCCTTTCATCGCAAATGAAAAATTATCAACCTCAAGCGTTCTTACAAGCTCAACTATTTCCACAACTTTCTGATAACGAGCCTGCGGATGAATGTCCAGCATGAAAGTCATGTTCGGCCTTATGGCCCTTACATCCTTTACCATTTTTTCCAGCTCATCGATAGTAACCTTCTTTTCCTTTATAAACGGCGTTCCGTCCTCATCAAGTGAAACCCGTACAATATCATCAGAAGAGACTATTTTATGTGAATCCTTTTTCGGCATCTCAAGGAGAAATCCTTTGTTTATGTTAAAAACCGCGATAACGATAAAAAAAACAATCAGCAGAAAAGCGAGGTCGCTGAGAGCGCCTGATTCCGCGATATCAATCCGGTTTCTTCTTTTTCTTGCGATTTTCATGATTACTGTTTTTCTGCCCCATTTAAATAACCATCCACGAGAAGCGCGGTAACAATCTCGCTTCCTGCCTCTTCAACCCTTGCGGAAAACTTGTCAACAATATGGATCAGGATGTAATAGGCTGAAACAGCAACAATGGCGATGGAAAGGCCATAGGCTGTTGTAATAAGCGCTTCAAATATCCCTCCCGCTACCAGCTGCGCGTTTACCTCATCAGCCTTTGCAATTGAACTGAAGGCGCCTATCATTCCTGAAACTGTTCCAAGAAATCCTGTTATCGGGGCGATTGAGCCTATGGCCAAAAGAAGGTTAAATCCACCCTCAAGGGCATTGATTTTCTCCGATGCTTCTGTTTCCATAGCCTTCTCCATCCTGTGCTCGCCAAGATTCAGCACCCTGATCCCTGCGGAAAAAATCTGGGCGCTCAGAAGTTTCGCAGGGCATGAAGCGCAGTACTCAAGCGCATCAGCTATCCTGCCTTCTTTTATATTCTCCAGTACGTTTTTCTTAACATCCTCCACTTTCAGGTTATGAAGCATGAAATAAAAAAATCTCTCAATAATGATTGACATTGTCACAATTGAAAAAAGCAGCAGCGGCCACATTGCCCAGCCGCCAAGCTTAAACATATAATTCAAGGTCATAAACTCATCCTCCCTTTTACTGTTTGATAAAATCACTGCCGTCAAGTATATGCTGAAGATAATACTCAAGGTTATAAACAGACATGAAGAGCCCAGGTGCCTCTTCGTAATCTCTCCATATTGTACCGCTGTCCCTTAGGTTCTGCAAATGCTGCGGAAACAAAGCCCTGGTATAATCGCTTCTCCACCTTTTTTCAGCGCCGTATGAATACTCTTTTTTATTATTCCCCTTTATAAAGGCAGGATCAATACTCTCTTTTACCGCCCGCTTTTTTTGGTTTACTGTCTCGGGAAAAAGAAAAGGAGCAAGTGAATCATTCATGCTTTTTCCGTATATAGTTTCTTTTTTAATATCACCAAACACGGCCGGGAATTTATTTCTTTCACGAAGAAATCTGGATACCTCTTTTATCCTTTCCATGCGGTTTCTCGCTTTCTGGAGCCCGTCGTCTTTTCGGAAATATGTATCGTAATAGCGTATTTCCCCTTTTTTAATGTCCCATAACATTACCGGCTCTTTTAACACGCACCTGTATGTCTCACCCGAACCCTCAAGCAATACTAAACCCGAGGCTTCCCATTCTCCTGCAGTCCATCCGTTGGGCCAGCTGGAAATCACGGATATAGAATCAACTCTTATCATTATGCTTTTTTCATCAGGATAAAATGCTTCTCCCTTTATTCTAAAAGCAGGAAGCGATGGTGATGAAATTAAGGCAAAACCGCTTTCTCCGCTTCCATTGCTTATTTCTATTGCTGTAAGCACCCCGCCATCCTTTTTCTTCTTAGCGAAAAAAAGCTTCTCCTTCGAATCGTATCTTCCTGAATTTCCCGCGCATGAGAACAGAATAAAAAAGGCTGAAAGCAGCAGTGCGATTGTTTTATTTTTCATATATTTTCCACACTCCTTCAGTAACTGATTTTTGAGCCAAGAGTAATCATCAGAAAACTGAAATCGGATGACGGCTCCATTTTTTCCTCTCCGGTATACTGGTTTGTCGTTATCTGATTTTCAGGGCTTATCTTCTTAAGCAGCGGAGAGAGAACATCTTCCGCTGCTATGTAGCTCTCCCACTGAATCCGTGATTTTTTGTAATAATTATGGACCGATAGCTTAAGGTCAAGCGGAATGGAAATCCAGGTGCGGAGAGTATCGCTGTAATATGCCCTGCGGGTATACAGTTCCGCGGAAGAGGTAGACCCGTCGCTGTTCTCGATTTCAGCGTTAAACATTTCCCGCTCTCCGTATTTTTTCCTCGGCACACCGGTCGCAAAACCTGCCTTTGTCGTAAAAGTCATCCAGGAATATGGTTTAATGTTAAGAAGCAGGTTAAGTGTGTGAAATCTGTGGAAATCAGGATAGTACCACCTCCCCCTTATATTGTCATCATCAGTAATACCGTCATTCTCCGGGTCCTTATACCTTGCATAATTGAACGAATAGCTTAACATACCGTCAAAATACCTTGAAGTTCTCCTGTCAAGCAGAAGGTCAAAACCGAGAATATTCCCTGTGCCATCATTGTGGATAAGTATATCCTCCCTGCCGGTTGATTCATCATATGAAGTATTATAATAAAACCTGTCAAAAACATGCTTGTAATAGGTTTCAATTTTAAACCTGTAACCAAGTGGCATCTTTGTTTCCCATCCAAGAATTGACATAACTGTCTTTGGAACAGCTATATCATAGTCATCTATATCCATTTCCTTGTTTAACGTCAGTGTCTCAAACGGGGTTTTGGAAAAGAGGCCAGCCCCGATGCTCCATGTGTTCTCCTTAAAAAAACTTTTTTCATTTTTTCTTGTATACCTGAGATTGATCCTTGGCCCTGGCACAGGATAGGTGTTGACTGTGAAACCATCTCCGCTGAAATAACTGTGATCTATGCGGCATCCTATATCGGCTGTAAGCTCCCCGGGAATGATTTCCCACTGGAGATTTGAGTATACAAAGGAATTAATGATTTTTTTGCTGACAGGCTGCGGGTCATAAGTTTTCCTACGGTAGACCGGTACACGGCCATCAAAATCTATTGAATAATATGTCCCCCTGACTTCATAATCAGTATCATCTAAAGTGGCACCAAGGCCATTCTGCAAGATCAGGTAATCTCCAATGGTGTAATCAGTATCGCCCCTTAACTGGTAACTTCTGAGTATTATATCATTCACAAAGGCAGACTCGGTATTAACGTAATAACTGTCGCTGCCGGGAGCATAGAGGTTTTTATATTCCTCTGAATAAGCCTGATTGCCGTAATCTGTAAAAGATCCGTCTGCCCTCGCGAGCCAGTACTCGTATCCTCCCAGAAGGTGAATAAACAGCCTGTCTCCGGCAAGAAGCTTGATACCGGAGTTCATGAAAAAATCGGTGTTTTCCCATGTAAAATCGAAATCCGTCGTTACTTCTTTTGAAGTGTCTGAATCAGGATCAATTGTTTTTACTCCTATGCCGTCATTCCCCCAGAAACTGTTTAAGTACCACTCAACTGTTTCCGCCGGCTGGTAGAATACTTTCATATATCCGTCATAGATATATGGTATCCGTGAAAAGGTTGTGCCCTCATCCTCCAGTGTTGAACGGACAAGCTGAAAAGTAAGATCATAGTTGGTCAAACGGGTTCCTGCAAAGAACCCTCCTTTTTCATCCTTTCCAAACGGAGACTGCATGAAAACCTCAAACGTTGAAGTTGAGTTTACAATTGAATATCTTAAGCCATCAGTCGGATCGACAGTGCTTATCTCAAGGATTCCGCTGGATGCCTGCCCGTATCTTGGTGAAAATACGCCGGCTGAAAATTTGACCGACTCTACCATGTTGGGGTTGAAAATTGAGTATCCTCCTCCCCAATGATACGGATATCTGACGACAAACCCGTCCATTATGGCAGTAAGTCCGTCAGGGTCACTTCCCCGCACCGAAAAATAGGAACCGAAACCGCCATTGTAGATTACGCCTGGCAAAACCGAGACAGCGCTCATGACATCCTCAATAATCCCCATTTTCCCGGCAGACTGTATCATTTCCTTTTCCACCAGCGTTGAGACCCCGACCTTTTCATCACTCTTCCCTATTGCCTTTTCCTCAATTACAAGTTCCTCCCCTTCCAGAACCCCTTCCATAAGCATCAGTATTATTGTTGTTTGTGTAAAATCCCTTATGAGTGTTTTTTTTGGCGCATAGCCCGGAAGCTCGGTAAAAATAACAGTGCGTGTAACGTCTGCCGGAATTGCAAGTACAGCCTCTCCCTTCGCATCCGTAATAAATTCCTCTCCTGTTTCCTGAACCAGAATCCTCACCCCCTCAAGAGGAACACCCAGGTCGCGGTCAGCAACGTAAACTCCGGCGCTTTTCTGCTGCGCTGCCTTGTCAGTCTGGGCATGCAGTTGCGTACTTAATATGAGTAACAGCATTATAAAAGGTGCAAAGAACTGTATTTTTCTCATCAGTAACCTCTCTATGGTAATACATGGAGAATTATAGCATCTTCTTTTGAATTTCACACATGGCCTTAAGACCAGTTTAAAACTGGCCTCAGGGCCAGTATGAAAAAGCTTTACAATCAACATGGCGCAAATGTATAGTTGAAGCATGAAGCTGATGCCAAAACTGCGGTTGTGGTTTTTTATTTGGATTCGTTTTACCCTTATTTCCGCATTTCTAGCAACAGTATTGGGGTTTGCCCTTTTGTTTTTCGCATTGCGGATGCCTTCAAAAGACATTACACGTGAAACACTCACAGAAGCTGAGAACATCTCCAGGCTTCTTTCAGGCATGTTATCGGCAGGTTTTGATCCGCATGTGGTTGTTGATATTTTCACTAAAACTGTAACAGAGTATTCCAGAAACGAGGATCTTTTGTCGCAGAAAACGGAAGGATATAAGATATACTGGAGCAGCATTTTCTGGGATTTTGGCGCTTACGCGGGAAGCGGCTATTCTCATGTAGTTTCAACCGGGGAAAAACCGGAAACTGAAAAACACTTCAGGGAAGAAGCGCTGCAGCTTTTAAGGCACTCTTCGGAAACCAATACCTCAAAACAGATTGTCACCCGCGAATACTTTATTGTAACCACACCTGTCGCGGAAGGCAGCAGGGTCTATGGATCAATCGGGTATGGCGTGAGCATGCCTTCCATTACCATAAAATTTCTTCTCATCTTTTTTTCAAAACTGATACCGCAGGTTTTACTGGGGTTTGCGCTTCTCACGCTTGTTCCGGGGGCTGTAATTACATATATGCTTGGCTGCAGGATAAACATTTTAAGGCTCGCGGCGGAAGGATTTCTTGATGGTAGGTTCGGCTGTATACAAATCCCGCCGGCAAAAGATGAGCTGGGGCTTCTCGCTGATGTGATAAAAAAGCTTGACTCTTCACTCCCCGCGCTTCTTGAAGACCGCAGGCAGGCAGGCATGTGGGATGAGCGGAGCAGGGTCGCGATGAACCTTCACGACACAATAAAGCAGGATCTTTTCGCCCTTTACCTCAACGCAGAAACTCTTGAGAAAAAAAGCGCAGATAATGATGCTATCAG
>JADHEF010001881.1_pt1 | contig 10941 bp, 9 predicted proteins | sample 8952391 | NCBI WGS metagenome assembly JADHEF01 (sample SAMN16124439, study PRJNA663245) | bioreactor sludge metagenome | isolation source: sludge (nitrite) | place: India:Bengaluru | collected 2019-02-28
GGACTTCCTGGCACGCCACAAGATCCCGACCGCCGACTACCAGAACTTCACCGAAATCGAGCCTGCACTTGCCTACCTGCAAGAGAAAGGCGCACCGATCGTGATCAAGGCCGACGGCCTGGCTGCGGGCAAAGGCGTGATCGTCGCCATGACCCTCGAAGAAGCCGAAGCCGCCGTGCGTGACATGCTGGCCGGTAACGCCTTTGGTGAAGCCGGTTCGCGTGTGGTGATCGAAGAGTTCCTCGACGGCGAGGAAGCCAGCTTCATCGTCATGGTCGACGGCCACAACGTGCTGCCCATGGCCACCAGCCAGGACCACAAGCGCGTCGGCGACCAGGACACCGGCCCGAACACCGGCGGCATGGGTGCCTACTCCCCTGCCCCGGTGGTCACCGCCGACGTGCACCAGCGTGTGATGGACCAGGTCATCTGGCCGACCGTGCGCGGCATGGCCGAGGAAGGCAACGTCTACACCGGCTTCCTCTACGCGGGCCTGATGATCGACAAGGCGGGCAACCCCAAGGTCATCGAGTTCAACTGCCGCTTCGGCGACCCAGAGACCCAGCCGGTCATGCTGCGCCTGGAGTCGAGCCTGGTGCTGCTGATCGAAGCCGCCTTCGCCAAGGCGCTGGACAAGGTCGAAGCCCAGTGGGACCCGCGCCCAAGCCTGGGCGTGGTGCTGGCAGCTGGCGGTTACCCGGGCGACTACGCCAAGGGCGACGCCATCAGCGGCCTGGACGCTGCGGCCAAGATCGAAGGCAAGGTGTTCCATGCCGGTACTTCGCTCAAGGATGGCCAAGTGGTCACCAACGGCGGTCGCGTTTTGTGTGCCACTGCCATGGGCAGCACCGTCGCTGACGCGCAGCAGCAGGCTTACCGTCTGGCCAAGGAAGTGACCTGGAACGGCAGCTTCTACCGTACCGACATCGGTTATCGGGCCATCGCCCGCGAGCGCGGTGAGCACCAGCAGTAAGTACAACCGGAACGCCGTAGCGCTTTCAGCGCACGGCATCCGGCTCGTCGACAAGGCCCGGCACGGGCCTTGCCTTCGACTTGGCGCGCCGCGCATAGTTAATACCCGGCACATCGGCTAAGAAGGGATTTCGTAGTGCGTCGGCTTCGGATTGCCTCAGCTCTGATCGTCAGCTTGCTGACCTTGCTCTGCATGTTCCCGGCAGCTGCCGAACATGACGGAGGCTGGACCGTTCTGCTCGACGAACAGGCCAACCTGCAACTGAGCGATGTGCGCTCCGAGCGCTACCGCAACCAGTTCAGCCCGCTGATTCTCGCCGAGCTGGATGCAGCGCCTGCGGAACAAGCCTTGTGGCTGCACTACCGCCTGCAACCCGGCGACCAGGAACAACTGTTGCGGGTATTTGCCCCGGACCTTTCCGGCCTGGACCTCTACGCCCTCGAAGGCGACCAACTTCTGCGTCAGCTGCACCACTGTACTCCCCCTGCCCAACAGCAAGCAACCGGTGGACATCTACCTGCGCCTGGTTTCCGAACACCAGCTGCGCCCGGCCATCAGCCTGGAGCCGGCAGCCTTAGCGGCCTCAGACCAAAGCCAACCCCTGCTGTTCGGCATGCTCTTCGGCGGCCTGGTGATGCTGATCATGCACAACCTGATCCGCTTCCTCTACAGCCGTTCCACCACCACCCTGATCCTGGCGCTGTACCACGGCCTGATGCTGCTCAGCGGCCTGATCCTGCTGAACCTCAGCGGCCCTTGGTGGCATGTGTGGCATAACGCGCAAACACCGGCCGCCTACCTGACGCTGGTGCTGGCAGGCCTGGCCGGGCTGTATTTCACTCAACACTTCTTCACACCGTGCAATTCGCCACGGCTTAACCGCCTGCTGCAAGGTGAAATGCTGGTGGTCGGGGTCAGCGGCCTGGTGCTGCTGTTTGTCGACACCCTGCCCCTCAACCTGATGACCTACGCCCTGCTGGCCTTGGGCAGCGTGAGCATGCTGCTGGTCAGCAGCTACCACTGGTACCGTGGCTATGCACCCGGACGCCTGTTCAGCCTGGCCATGGTGGTGTTCAACCTGGGTGGTCTGGTACTGCTGCCGGCCTTGCTGGGCCTGACCCGCACCTCGACGCCCTGGTTGCTGTGCATCCTGCTGGGCCTGACCGTGGTCAGCGGCCTGCTGCTGAACCTGGCCGTCAGCGAACGCCTGCGGCGCATGAGCGAGGAGCGCTTCAGCGCCAGCCGTGCATTGGCCGCCAGCGATGCCGAAATCAACGCCAAGGCTGAGTTCCTGGCCAAGATCAGCCACGAAATCCGCACCCCCATGAATGGTGTACTGGGCATGACCGAGCTGTTGCTGGGCACACCGCTGTCGGTCAAGCAACGCGACTACGTGCAGACCATCCACAGTGCCGGCAACGAGCTGCTCACGCTGATCAACGAAATTCTCGACATTTCCAAGCTGGAGTCCCGGCAGATCGAGCTGGATGATGTGCAGTTCGACCTTAACGCGCTGATCGAGGACTGCCTGAACATCTTCCGCGCCAAGGCCGAGCAACAGAACATCGAGCTGATCAGCTTCACCCAGCCACAGGTGCCGCGCGTGATCAGTGGCGACCCGACACGCCTGCGCCAGGCCTTGTCGAGCCTGCTGGAGAATGCGCTGAAAAACACCGACCAGGGTGAGATCCTGCTGGTGGTGGCGCTGGACCAGCGTGGCGAGGTGCCCCGTTTGCGCATTGCCGTGCAGGACAGCGGCGAGCCGTTGCCCGCCGCCGACCGCGAAGCCTTGCTGCAGGCCGAGTTGCACAGCCACCATTTCCTGTCCAGCAACAAGCTGGGCGGGCACCTTGGCCTGGTCATTGCCAAGCAGCTGATCGGCCTGATGCAGGGCGAGTTCGGCATCAAGAGCAGCACGGGCATGGGCAACACCCTGTGGCTGACCCTGCCACTGGACCCTTCACGCCTGGAGCAACCACCGGCCGACCTCGACGGCCCGCTGCGCGATGCCCGCGTGCTGGTGGTGGACGACAACGACACCTGCCGCAAGGTGCTGGTACAGCAGTGCAGCGCCTGGGGCATGAACGTCAGCGCGGTGCCATCGGGCAAGGAAGCCCTGGCGCTGCTGCGGACAAAGGCGCACCTGCGTGACTACTTCGACGCCGTGCTGCTGGACCAGAACATGCCCGGCATGACCGGTATGCAGTTGGCCGCCAAGATCAAGGAAGACCCGAGCCTGAACCACGACATCCTGGTGGTGATGCTCACCGGCATCAGCAATGCGCCGAGTAAGGTCATTGCGCGCAATGCCGGGGTCAAGCGGATACTGGCCAAGCCGGTGGCCGGCTACACGCTGAAAACCACCCTGGCCGAAGAGCTGGCCCAGCGCGGCCGCGAGCAGGCGGTGCCTGCCAGCCTGCCAGGCATCCCCCAGGCGCTGGACCTGCCTGGCAACTTCCGCGTGCTGGTCGCCGAGGACAACAGCATTTCGACCAAGGTGATACGCGGCATGCTCGGCAAGCTCAACCTTGAGCCCGACACGGCCTGCAATGGCGAAGAAGCCCTGCAGGCGATGAAAGCGCAGCGCTATGACCTGGTGTTGATGGACTGCGAGATGCCGATACTGGACGGCTTCTCGGCCACCCAGCAACTGCGCGCCTGGGAAGCGGCCAACCAGCGCCAGCGCACGCCGGTGGTGGCGCTGACGGCGCACATTCTGGCCGAACACAAGGAGCGCGCACGGCTGGCGGGCATGGACGGGCACATGGCCAAACCGGTGGAATTGTCACAGTTGCGCGAGCTGATCCAGTACTGGGCCAACCAGCGGGAAACCCAGGTAGATCCGGCGCATACTTCCTAGCGGACACAAGCATCTGCATTGCTGAGGACTACGGCCCATGCTCCATGAGTTGTTCAGCGTCTACCTGAAAATGCTCGTGCTCTACAGCCCGTTCTTCGTGCTGTCGTGCTTCATCAGCCTGACCCGCGGCCACTCCAGCAAGGAGCGCAAGCAACTGGCCTGGAAGGTAGCCTTCGCAGCGCTGGTCGCCAGCGTGCTGCTGTACCTGTTCGGGCGGGTGATTTTCGGTATTTTTGGCATCACCGCCGACGCCTTCCGCATCGGTGCCGGCAGCGTGCTGTTCATCTCGGCCCTGGGCATGGCCCAGGGCAAACCGGCCGTGCAGGCCGACAACGTGCAGCAAGATGTGACCATTGTACCGCTGACCATTCCGCTGACCGTCGGCCCCGGCACCATTGGTGCCCTGCTGGTGATGGGCGTCGGCCAGCCGCACTGGGATGACAAGTTGCTCGCCATCATCAGCATTGCCCTGGCCAGTTTCACCGTGGGCCTGGTGCTGTACCTGTCACACGGTATCGAACGCATTCTTGGCGAGCAGGGCCTGCAGATCGTCAGCCGCTTGATGGGCCTGTTTGTCTGCGCATTGGCAGCGCAGATCATCTTTACCGGTATCAAGGGATACCTGATGCCCTAAACCTCCATTTCATGGATTTCCTTCAAGGCAATCTTCACCAGTGCCCGCTCGACACTGCTGCGACGTTCCTGATTGAACAGGCGTGTATTGAAACGCACCAGCTCTGCGGCCACCTGCATGTTGCGGCGCTCGCGAAACAGAAAGCCATTGGTGAATACCGCCGTGTTGCCAGCCTCGTGGTACACCACAATGTCCACGTAGTTGCCACTGACTGGCGCACAGGACAACAGTTGAAACTGCGCTCGGTCTCTGCTGCGAGACTCGAAATGCAGCAAGGGTTTGCCGTTTCTCTTCAGCGCCTCGAACGCCAGCGCCATGCTGCTGGAATGCTGAGCCCCTGCCACGGCGTCGATCTTGCTCAACGCCTGATCGACAATTCTGGGCCGCTGCAGGTCCGGCCAATGGACTTCTTCAGCAGACGTCGCGTCCCACCCCAGGTACATCAACTTCTTGCGGTAGTAAGCGTATTGTTCCTGCTGCGGTTCTTTAGCCATGTCTTGCAACGTCACGGTCTCGGCCCATAACGAAGCAAGCTTCACGGCCTGACGCTGCTCAAAGCTGACGCCGGGAATGAACGAAACCAGGCTTGCGCCTACGACTACGGCTTCATGCTGTTGCATCGCCACCCTCCGGCTTCAACACGCCCAGATCAATGATTCTTCCGACATGCTGTGTTCGCTCAAGCAGATCGTGCAGGCCTTGGCGATGAGCGACAGTCAGGTATTCGCTCAATGTTCCGGCACTGGCCCGCAGGTCTATCCCCTCGGCAGGTATAGGCTGAAAACGGGTATCAGGACGAATCTGTGATGCAGGCAAGGCACTCTTGAATGCCAAGCCACACATATCCAGAGACGCATCAGGCAGCATCACGCCCAGCTCGTAGGCGCAGTGTGTGGTCTTGTCCTGCTCCGCCAGCGTGAAGGGTTGCAGGTGCTTCTGCATCGCCACCTGCGAGAGCAGGGTAATGGCAGCCCGCAGATGGCCCGCCAGGCTGGGATGACGGGCCTGCAAATCGTCGCTGAGCCGCTGAACCGGCACCAGTGATTGCCCAACCTGCGCCTGCTGGTGATCACTGCGACTGCGCACGATCACCCAACCTCGCTCCTCCAGGGCTGTACGGTATCCGCTGTACCAGCGCCCGTAGTGGGTAAACCGTGAGCCGTTCAATTTGTCCGAGCGCAGCTGGGCAAACAGAATCGAGTCCAGCGCGTACTGCCTCAAGGGCTTCGCCGTGTCCGCGACCAGCAGCGCGGTGCCGCCAACGAGCCACAAGGAATAGCCTTCCTTACTCATTGCAATACCTCGAATTTCAAACTTGCAGAATGAAGAACGGGGCCCACAGGCCCCGTTTGCTATCAAATCTCGTATTCTTCGGCGACCTTGACGGCCTTGTCCGCGAGTTTCTGCTCGATCGATGCACGAACCTGGTCGGTGTACACCACTTCATTCAGGGCGAGCACAGCCGAACCACAGTAACGATCCTTGCTCGAACTCTTCCATTCGAACACCGTGGTATTCAGGTCGTTTTCGCTCGGCGAAGCACTGAATGCGTTCACCAGCATGAACAGTTCGCCCTCAGGCGTTTCGATGCACGTCCCCAACCCCGTGGTCGAGACGGGATTGCCTTTGACGTTCTGCTTGTAAACCTTCTGTGCTTCTTCGATGTTACCGAGCGCATTGATGGCGTCCCCGACCAGCTTGGCCATGGCCTCGCCTACCACCCCACCGAGCAAGGCTTTACCTGCGGCACTGGCGACCTTGAAGGCAATCGGGCCCAAGGTCAGCGATGCGCTCTGGTCGTAGTCGCGTTCGTACGAACGTCGGCCCGCCACCCAGCCCAAAGTGCGCATCACCTCCAGAAACTTGTTGAACCAGGCTTCGGACTCACCATCACGGTCATGCAGCTTGGACGCCACGCGGGAAGCAAACTGGAAGGTGGTCTTGGCATCGCGCCGGCTTTGCGCCGACATGCCTGCGCTCAGCGCCAGAAGAGATTGTTCGACAACAGCGATGCTATCGCCACTGGAAGCGTTGGTATCGTTCATGTAAAGGGTCCTTGAATGCCCCGATGGGAATCATCGAGGGGCATTCACCCTATGCCGTAAACGACGAGGGAACAGGCATGAACCGGTTCCCTCGGTACCTCACTCGGCTGCCGGGTACCAGCGCGGGGTATACACCCACTGCTTGCCATCGGCGCCTGGGAACTGGCAGGTCGTGGACGAGCCGACCAGAACCATGGTGCGCATGTCGACCATTTCTGGCAGCAATTCGGCCAATGTGACTACCTTCAGCGTCTGCCCCGGCCTACCGATGTCACGGCCAAGGACTACAGGGGTGTTGCCATCGCGATGCCGGCGCACAACCTCCAGCGCTACCCCAAGCTGGTGCGGTCGGGACTTGGAAATCGGGTTGTAGAAGGCCAGTACCAGGTCAGCCTGGGCCGCCAGATCCAGACGCTTCTCGATGATCGACCAAGGCTTGAGGTTGTCCGAGAGCGACATCACGCAGAAGTCATGCCCCAGCGGTGCACCTGCCTGGGCGGCCGTCGCGAGCGAGGCCGATACGCCAGGCAGTATCTCGAGGTCGACGCGGTGCCACGCCGGGTCAGTGGACTCATGCAACGCTTCAAGCACCGCAGCAGCCATGGCGAACACGCCCGGGTCACCCGACGACACCACCACCACCGAACGGCCCTGGGCCGCCAGCTCGAAGGCATGCCGGGCGCGTTGCATCTCTTCACGGTTGTCGGTGCAGTGCAGCACCTGGTCGTCACGGAACGGCCCGGCCATGCGCACGTAGGTTTCATAGCCGAGTACGTCTTCGGCACGCGCCAGCTCTGCCTTCACCGCCGGCACCATCAGTTCGGCAGCGCCCGGCCCCAGGCCGATCACGGCCAGACGACCACGACGGCGGCCAACCTGCGCCACCTCGACCGGGGCAGGCGCCACCGCAATGGCCGCACCCTCAAGCTCGGTCAGCCGGGCATCGGGCAACGCCGCCGCAAGCATGCTGGCCACCCCGTCTGGATTGGCAGCGAAGCGCAAGGCAACACCCAACGCCTGCGCGGCCTCATGCAAACCGCTGTCGGCCATGGCCTGCTCGTCCGCCAGCAGGCAAGCTACCGATGGCTCAGCGATGCCGGCCTGCTGCAGTGCGGCACGAATACCGTGCAGGTTACCGCCTGCAACAGCCACAACCACCGAACGCGGGTGAATCAGCAGTTCGTCGCGGTTGGCCGGGCGCGCCTGATGCCCCACATGAATGGTGCGCCGAGCCGCCTCGCTGGCGGGTAACTGCGCCTGCTGCAGCCAGGGGGCATCACCTTCGATACGCACCGATTCGCCGGCCAACAGGTCGGAGACAAAGCGCTTGCCTTGCTCGATATCCGCCAGGGCATAGCCCTGCGGCGGGTTCAGCAAGCAGGTACCAAAACGCAGCTCGCCACTGGTGGTAATGGCAGCGGCAACCCCAAGCGCTTCAGCCAGTTCACGCGCCATCACGTTCACGCCGCTCAGGCCACCGAGTAGCGGCACTACCGCGCTGCCATCTTCGGCCACAGCCAGCACAGGCGGCTCGACGCCCTTCTCGCTGAGCAGGCTGGCCAGGCTGCGGATGACGATACCTGCAGCGCACAGGGCGATGATCGGCGTGTCCTGCTGGTACAGCCGGCGCAGGGTGTCGCCGAACGCGGTGTAGTGAAGGTCCGCACCTTCGACCCGGCCTTCCAGGCCATGGATCGACGCCTGCGGGTAACGCTTCTGGATACGCTGCGCGGTGGCCAGGCTGCCCGGGCCAAGGATGACGATGGCGGGTGCCTTGTGCATGTTCAACCCTGCCATTTTTCACCCGGCACGATGATCAGCGAAAAATACGGCGACGACTGCGGGTCGACCTGGTCCAGCGGCACGATCTTCTGGTTGGCCATGGTTGCCCGTTCCACATACAGCGCACGCCCGTCCAGGCCCAGTTCGGCCAGCACCTCGCGCACCTTGGGGAAGTTGCGGCCAAGCTTCATGATCACCGCAGCATCGGCGTCGGCCAGGCGGCGCTTGAGCTCTTCGGCCGGCAATACACCCGACAACACCGACAGGCTCTGGTTGCGGTACACCAGTGGCGCGCCCAGCACCGAAGCCCCACCCAGCATCGAGCAGACGCCCGGGATCACTTCGGTCTCATACCGCTGCGCCAGGCGATCGTGCAGGTACATGTAGGAGCCGTAGAAGAACGGGTCGCCTTCGCAGATCACCGCCACGTCGCGGCCGGCATCCAGGTGCTCGGCCACCTGCACGCTGGCTTCGTCGTAGAAGTCGCTGATCACCTGTTCATAGGACAGTGGCGCCGGCAGGGCTTCGGTGGTGACGGGGTACACCAGCGGCAGCAGGGTCTGCTCGGGCTGCAGGTGTGCCTCGATGATGCCGAAGGCATTGCCACGCTTGCCCTTGGCCGCAGTCGTCCACGCGGCGCCATCATTCCACCTCCGTGGCCAGGGCGTTGACCGCAGCGGCGGCCATCGCGCTGCCGCCCAGGCGGCCCTGCATGATCACGAACGGCACGCCACGGCTGTCGGCGGCGAGCATGGCCTTGGACTCGGCAGCGCCGACGAAACCGACCGGGAAGCCGAGGATCAGTGCCGGCTTGGGCGCGCCCGCGTCAATCATCTCCAGCAGGTAGAACAGCGCGGTAGGCGCGTTGCCGATTACCACTACGCTGCCTTCCAGATATGGGCGCCACAGCTCAAGGGCTACGGCAGAACGGGTATTGCCGGCTTCCTTGGCCAGGCTTGGCACGCTTGGGTCGCGCAGGGTGCAGATGACTTTGTTATCCGCCGGCAGGCGTGCCCGGGTAATGCCTTCAGCCACCATGTGCGCATCGCACAGGATCGGCGCGCCGTTAAGCAGCGCTTCGCGCCCGGCCCGGCCGGCACCTTCGGAGAACTGCAGGCCGTCGATGGCATCGACCATGCCGCAGGCGTGGATCACGCGCACGGCAAGCTTTTCGAGGTCTGCGGGGATCCGCTCGAGTCGGGCTTCCTCACGGATGATCCGGAAGGAATTGCGATAGATCTCCTGACCATCGCGGATGTAGTCATGCTCCGTCGGCAGGTCGAGCATGGCGCCTGCTTCATTCAAGGTAAGGTCGGTGGCGCGCAGGGCTCCGAAGCCCGGATGGCGCGCATCACGCAGGTACAGGTCATAACGGCCCGGTGAACGGGCCAGCAAAGTGGCCGGGGCTACATGGGCCACGGCGCAGGAACGAGGGCAACCGGACAGGTGCACGCTGGCGGGTACACCAGGGCCCAGCAGCGCGGCCAAGGCAACGGCGTCGGCCTTGGTTTCGCCAAGGGCCTTGGCGCAGCCGCTGGCGCCGGTGCAGGCGCTGATGCGCGCCAGGGGTTCATGGTCGTGGCACAGCAAGCCCAGCGCAGACAGTTCGGCCTGGGCCTGGTCGATGTGTCGTTCTTGCAGATTGGTCAGCACCAGGCTTTGCCAGGGGCTAAGGCGCAGGCTGCCATCGCCCCATTCACGGGCAATACATGCGGCACCGCGCAACATGGCTGGGGTCAGGCGGCCTTGGGGCGGGGCAACGCCGAGGGCCACGCCCTGCAACTGCGGCAGCACGCCCAGCCAAGAAGCGCGGTGCGGTTCGCGTCGCCATGTGAGCACGGCGTCGTCGCGGCGGATGTCCAGCCCGAGCCCATCAACGAAATCGCTTGCCGGGTACACCTCAAGCAACTGGCGCATGCGCGACTGCGCAGGGGTTGCCAGGTCGAGAAAGCGTTCCAGCACGGCACGCACCAGTGCCAGGCCTTGCTCCAGCGGCACCGCACCGAGCGCCTGTCCGTCCGCCGGGCAACCCGCCAGGCCGAACGCCAGCCAGGTCTGCTGCTCCAGGCGCAGGGCCGACAGCCACAGGTCGTGAGGATGTTCGAGCATGGCCAGGCGTTCGCCGGCATCCAGCTGCACGGCGAACTTGGCCGACAGTTGATGGAAGCGCGGGGTGCTTTCCAGCATAAGGAGGATCTGCTCGGCCAACGGCCACGCATCCAGCAGCATGGCTGGGTCATGCCCCGCCAGCGGGCTGAGCATCAGGTTGCGCACATCATCACCGGCCGCTTCGCGCGGGCCCAGGCCGGCAACGAGCAACGTGTCGATCAGCGCACGGTGCTCGTTGCCGATGCCACGAATCTGCAGGTTGCCACGGTTGGTGGCCTCGATCACCCCGCCGGCGAAGCGCTCGGCCGCCGCCGCCACCGCTTCGGCCTGGCTGGCCAGCAGCAGGCCGCCCGGCAGCTTGATGCGGCAGATGCCGCCGTCACGGGCACTGACGATGCGCCACAACCCCGGGCAGGCCGAGGGGCGGGGCGAAACGTTGGGGGCATGGGCCTGCGTCAAAGGGGCGTCCGGCAATCTGTGAAAATGCGCTTGAGTGTAGAAGGCGCGGTATTATGCCTGCTTTGGCCGGCGGCATGAA
>JADHEF010001908.1_pt1 | contig 10933 bp, 9 predicted proteins | sample 8952391 | NCBI WGS metagenome assembly JADHEF01 (sample SAMN16124439, study PRJNA663245) | bioreactor sludge metagenome | isolation source: sludge (nitrite) | place: India:Bengaluru | collected 2019-02-28
CAATAGGCAATAGGCAATAGGCAATAGGCAATAGGCAATAGGCAATAGGCAATAGCGCCGGCTGGTAAACTACAATCTGCCGGGTTCATATTATTATCCGGCGGGATGAGGCCGGAAAAGGCGGAAGCAATGGAAAAATACAACAACTATTTCGGCGAATACGGCGGCAGATATGTCCCTGAAGTGCTGCGCGGCCCGCTTGATAATCTGGAAAAGGCGTATAACGAGGCAATCAACGATAGGGAATTCATGAAAGAGTTCGAGTATCTTTCAAAAACATTTATCGGAAGGCCGACTCCGCTTATGCGGGCGGATAATGTGTCAGGAAAGCTTGGCGGGGCATCAATATATGTAAAGCTTGAGGGACTCGCGAACACAGGCGCCCACAAAATCAATAACGCTCTTGGCCAGGCACTGCTCGCGAAGCGGATGGGAAAAAAACGTGTCATTGCGGAAACAGGTGCCGGACAGCATGGTGTGGCGACAGCATCTGTGTGCGCTAAGCTTTCGCTTGACTGCGTTATCTACATGGGCGAGGTTGACATGGCACGCCAGCGGCCCAATGTTTTTCTCATGGAAATGTTCGGCGCGGAAGTGCGCCCAGTGAAAAGCGGATCACGCACGCTGAAGGATGCGGTCAACGAAGCAATGCGTGACTGGGCATGGAACCCGGATGACACCTATTACATATTCGGCTCTGTTTTAGGCCCTTCCCCTTATCCTGACATGGTGCGGGAATTCCAGTCTGTAATCGGACGCGAAGTGGCAAGGCAGGCGGCGGAAGAATCGCTTGATGTAAAGGCACTTGTCGCCTGTGTCGGAGGCGGCTCTAACTCGATAGGCTTTTTTTCTCCCTATCTTGAAGCTGACAGGCCGAGGCTGATCGGGGTTGAGGCTGGCGGGAAGGGAAAAAGGCCGGGACAACACGCAGCCAGGATGACAGGCGAGGGGAAGGAGGGGATTGTGCAGGGATACAGGAGCAAATTCCTCATTGATGATGACGGGCAGGTGCTTCCCACACATTCCATATCGGCAGGGCTTGATTACCCGGGGATAGGGCCGCAGCTTGCGCGGCTCGGAGATACTGGGCGAATCGAGTTTACAAGCGCGACTGATGAAGAGGCCCTTTCCGCGCTGAAGTTTTTCGCGAAAGAGGAAGGACTTGTCTTTGCGCTTGAATCTGCCCATGCCGCTGCTGCTGCGATGAAAATAGCGAAAGAATACAGCGCAGAAGAGGCAGTGATAATAAACATGTCAGGAAGGGGCGACAAGGATATCTTTATATCTGCGATGGAGACAGACAGGGAAAAATGGACAGCGTTTCTTGAAAGTGAAATAAAAAGGGGAGGCAGACTCAAATGAGGCAGGAAAAGAATAAAATAATGGCACACCTTGTGGCAGGATATCCTGACATTGAAACATCCTTAAGGTTCGCTAAAACACTAATCGAAAGCGGGGTTTCCGCGCTTGAGATCCAGTTCCCGTTTTCCGATCCCACCGCTGATGGTCCCGCGATAGAAAGGGCGTGTTCTCTTGCGCTTGAAAATGGGTTCAGGGTTGATGACGGGTTTGCTCTTGTAAAAAAGCTCTCTTCCCTGACTGATATTCCCCTTTTTATCATGACTTACGGAAGTATCGCATATACCGGCGGGATCGGGAATTTTGTAGAAAAGGCAGCGAACGCAGGATCTCATGGTCTTATTGTCCCTGATCTTCCATTTGATTATGACGAAGGGCTTTATGCGCTCTGCCGGAAATCAGGTCTTGAATGTGTCCCGGTACTTGTTCCCTCAATGGCGGAGGAACGGATTGAAAAGATCATTTCGCTTAAGAGCGGATTTCTCTATGCAGCCCTCCGAAGCGGTACTACAGGCAGCAAGACACTTATTGATGATTCATGCAGGCAGTTCCTTGAAAAACTTGCCGGCAAGGGCCCTAAGGTGATGGCAGGGTTCGGCCTCAGAAGCAGGGAGCAGATAGCGCAGCTTGAAGGGCTTGCCGATTTTTTTATTGTAGGCTCTGCCCTTGTAGCCATTCTTGAAGAAATTACAGCTGCCAGCGGTGATGAGAGCTGCCGTAAAAAGATGAGCCTCTCAGCTGCCGGTGAGTATATAAAAACCCTTCTCTGAGATGATAAAAATGATCTGATAATGTCTGTGGAAATTATATTGACATAAAGGCAATGGCGATGTATTCTAATAATAAGAACGATTATTGATATGGAAAGCATAAAATATAAAAAAAGCAGACAGAGGCAGAGAATACTGGAGATTCTGCAGTCGACAGATACTCACCCGACTGCGGACTGGATTTACAGCATTCTCAAGGCAGAGATAAAGAACCTGAGCCTTGGAACTGTCTACAGAAACCTGAATATACTTGTTGATCAGGGACTTGCGAAAAAGCTTGAATTCGGAAGCACTTTCGACCGTTTTGACGCTGTTGTGGAAAATCATTACCACCTTATCTGTGAAAAATGCGGTTCGGTTTACGACCTTGATATGGATGTGGATGAAAGGATTGTAAAGCTTGCGGAAGAAAAGACATCGTTTCGGATAAAGAATCACCGGATAGAGTTTTTTGGAATCTGCAAAAACTGCCAGTGATTTTTTTTGGATTATAAATAATAATAGTTACGATTATTAAAAAAAATTTCAAGGAGAAAAAAATGGAAGAAAACAATGTTCAGTACAGGATGCCTCTTATAGGTGATGCGGCGCCTGGATTCACCGCCAAAACTACACAGGGGCCGATGAATTTCCCTGCTGATTACAAGGGGAAATGGGTAATACTTTTCAGCCACCCGGCAGATTTTACACCTGTTTGCACAACTGAGTTTATGACTTTTGCCTATATGCAGGATGACTTCAGGAAGCTCAATACAGAGCTGATAGGGCTTTCCATCGACAGTATTTACGCTCACATTGCATGGCTCAGGACAATAAAGGAAAAGATACAGTATAAAAATATGAAAAACATTGAGGTAAACTTTCCTGTCATTGAAGATATCTCAATGGATGTAGCGAAAAAATATGGAATGGTTCAGCCTAATGCTTCGGCCACGCAGGCAGTCAGGGCGGTTTTTATTATTGACCCCAAAGCAATCATAAGGGCAATCATTTATTACCCCCTCTCAAACGGAAGGAACATGGATGAAATAAAAAGGCTTGTTCTGGCGCTTCAGAAATCGGACAAGGAAGGGATTGCAACTCCCGCCAACTGGCAGCCGGGAGATGATGTAATTATTCCGCCTCCGGGGTCATGCGGGGTAGCGAAAGAGCGGGTTGAGGGGAAGGAAGAAGGAAAATACTGCCTTGACTGGTTTATGTGTTTTAAAAAAGAAAAATAATTTTTATTCCTTGTCAAAAATGAAAAAATACTTGTATAATTACTTATCAGAGAAACAGGAAAAATATTTCCTGTTTCTTTGTTTTAAAGTTATACTTGAAAAGTAAAAACAGCCCGCTGAAAAGATTTTATGAAAATTTGTAAAAGGTGCGAGAAATGAAAAAAATCCCTCTCAGAATCAAGTTGTCAATACTTGCTGCAGTGCCTATTGCGGCTTTTATTATCTCCGGAACTATCTCAATCAGGAACTATCTGAATGATCACAGGGTAATAGAGGCGCAAAAACAATATATCGAAATGATTAAGGTAAACATTGATCTCATTGAGAAGGCACAGCTTGAACGCGGGGTTTCTTCATTGTTTCAGGCAGGGGCAATAGGGGAAGATGAGCTTGCCGCGGCAAGGGGAGATACAGATTCTGCGCTCAAGATTTTTCTGGATTTTTTAGAAAACAAACCTCTTTTCGCAAATTACACTGAAGAGGCATCATACCTTACTGATGAATTTGCCTTTCTGCGGGATGAAGTTGACGCGGAAGATTTAAATCATCTTGACCTGATGTATGAATATAACAACCTTATCTACAGACTGACCTTTATAATCCAGGATGTAGCGAAGGTTAAAACCACCGGAGAGACAGGAAAACATTTATCCGGCATAAGCATAGTTTTACAGGCGCAGGAATACGCCGAGCAGCTGCGCGGGTATATTTCAGGCATAGTTGCCGCTGATTCAAGGATAAACAGTAATCTTTTATTCGTAGTGCTTGAGTGTTATGAAGGCACCCTTCTCAGCCTGGGAAGCCCAGGGATAATCCTGACTGAAGCGTCCATGGAAATTGACAAGTCCATTACCGACAGCGAGGAGTGGCGCTATATCAGGGATACTGTTTTTGTAATACTCAACAAGGCTGATATTGGCGATTATGGAACAGACAGTATGGAGTTCTGGGAGAAATCAAGCATCATAGTCGATTCGATGAAGACTATTCTGAAAAATGAGATTGAGGAAACTGACAGGCTGAACCTGGAAATAATCAGGGAGTTTACCCGGGGAATGGCCAGGACAATAATCACTATTTTTCTTGTAATAATCATAATATCAGCGCTGGCCATTTTCATAATACGGGTTATAACAGGGCCGGTAAATAAAATAGCTGAATCCCTGAGGGAGATAGCGGAAGGGGACGGTGATCTCACAAGGAGCATAGAGGTCCAGGGAAAAGATGAGCTTGCCCAGCTTGCGGAAAATTTCAATAAATTTACCCTTTCCTTAAGCATGATGCTGAGGGACATAAAGCGCGAGATAGAAAAACTTTCCACCCACAGCAAAAAGCTTTCGGAGAACATGGACCAGACAGGCTCATCAGAGCACCAGATAGCAACCACGATTGAGAGTGTGCGTAACCTTGTCTCAAGGCAGACCAGTATTATTATCAATTCAGCAGACGCGGTAAAAAGTTTTATAGACAACCTGCAGAACCTCAGGGGGCTGATAGGCAAACAGGCGACTAACGTAGCACAGTCTTCCGCCGCGATAGAGGAGATGATTGCCAGCATCAATTCGGTCACAAAAAATGTCGAGTACACCGGTGACATTGTCTCAAGGCTTGTTGCGTCAGCGGAAGACGGGAAGATGAAGATTGCGGATGTAGCGGAAAACATAAGGACAATTTCGGAGCAGTCCGAAAACCTTCAGGACGCGAATATGCTGATAGCGTCTATGGCTACCCAGACAAACCTGCTGGCAATGAACGCGGCGATTGAGGCAGCCCATGCAGGCGCCTACGGTAAGGGCTTCGCGGTTGTTTCAGATGAAATCAGAAAGCTGGCGGAAAATTCCGCGGAACAGTCACAGAAGATTTCAGCAAACCTCAACGCGATAAATGACATAATCAGCAAGACAGTGACTTCATCTGATATTGCTGAATCTTCATTTCACCATATGCATGAGCAGGTTGAAAAGGTGAGCCAGCTGCAGGAAGAGGTAAAACATTCCATGAAGGAGCAGAACGCGGGGACAGAGGGGATAGTCGAGGCCCTTTCCGGTATAAATGAGATTACAATAACAGTAAACAGTTTTGCGGATAAAATGGTAGGTGAGAGCAGCGGAATATATGACGGGATGCAGCAGACCAGGCAGATGACTGAAGAGGTCAATTCAGCGATGAACGAGATGTTTATAGGTGCAAGGGAAATCAATAACGCTGTTCAGGATGTCCAGGTGCTGGCGCAGGAGAACAGGGAAAGCATTGATAATCTTACAAGCAAGGTAGTAAAGTTCAGGCTTAAGGAATAAAACCGGGAGCGGCCTGCCGGTTAGTTATATCAGACATAAACCGGCAGTTTTCTCTTTCTATGAATATCCTGGTTTTCAGTAAAGTCCCTTTACTTTTCCTGTTTTTACATCAATATCTATTCTGCGGTATGCGGGATCCGAGGCTGTTCCAGGCATAAGTTTGATTTCACCCGCTATCGGAACCACAAAACCGGCTCCCCTGTAAACCATTATGTCCCTTATCGGCAGTGTCCACCCTACAGGCCTGTTCTTCAGTTCCGGGTCGTGTGAAAGGCTCAAGTGGGTTTTTACCATGCATGACGCCAGTTTCGACAGTACCGGGTCTTTTTCAATCTTTTCAGCTTTCTTTCTGGCAGTTTCTGAATATGTAACCCCGTCCGCCCCGTAAATCTCTGTAGCCACCTTGTAAACTTTTTCACGCAGGGGCGCATCATCATCATAGAGAAAAGCGAAATTCTTTTTGTCGCTGCACGCGTCTGTTACAGCGTCGGTAAGCTCAAGGGCGCCTTCACCTCCAAGCAGCCAGTGCCTGGAAACTGCGCACCGCGCACCGGCCTCACCGCATGCCTTTTTTATTGCTGCTATCTCGTCCTTGTTATCTGTCTCGAAGTGGTTTATGCAGACAACAGGAGGTATCCCGCTTTTCTTTACAGCCTCAAGATGAGCCATTAGGTTATCAATCCCTTTTTCGACAAGGGCTGTGTTTTTTTCCGTATATGCCTTGTCAAGCGGTTTGCCGGGGACAACGCGGGGGCCGCCTCCGTGCATTTTGAGCGCCCTTACAGTGCATACAAGCACTGCGCAGTCGGGGGAAAGATTTGAGAACCGGGACTTGAGATTCCAGAATTTTTCAAATCCTATATCAGCACCGAAGCCGCTTTCTGTAACATGATAATCGGCGAGCTTGAGCCCGATAAGGTCAGCGATTATTGAGGACTGCCCTATGGCGATGTTCGCGAAAGGCCCCGCGTGGACAAGGACAGGCTGCCCCTCGATTGTCTGCATAAGGTTTGGGTTTATGGCTTTTGACATTATGGCTGTCATCGCTCCGTCCACCTCAAGATCGGCAGCCGTGACAGGATCGCCTGATTTATTATATGCGATAACCATTTTTGCTATCCTGTTTCTGAGGTCTTCGAGGCTTACCGCTACTGCGAGTATTGCCATCAGTTCGGAAGAGACAGTAATCTGGAAACTGCTTTTCATCATAAGGCCGTCCATTTTACTCCCAATCCCTATTATTATCTCCCTCAGCGCCTGGGCCGAAAGATCAATTGCCCATCCCATAGCTGGATTCCGGGGATCAATATCAAGCCGCTTCAGTTTTTTGGCCGCAAGCATTTCATCCGAATAATTAAACTCGTGCTGCATTCTCGCAGTCAGGGCAACCATTGCTAGGTTATGGGCGTTGGTTATCGCGTCAATATCGCCTGTAAGCCCGAGGCTGAATTCCGTGAGCGGAATGCACTGGGCAAGACCTCCTCCTGCCGCCGAGCCCTTGATGTTGAAAGTAGGACCTCCTGAAGGCTGCCTAATGGCGCCGATTACCTTTCTGCCTCTTTTCCCGAATCCTTCAACAAGCCCCATTGTCGTTGTGGTTTTTCCTTCCCCAAGCGGTGTAGGCGTTATCGCTGTGACCTCTATGTATTTTCCGTTTTTTACATGGTTAAGCCTTTTGAGAATGCTCATATAGTCGAGTTTACCGATATAATGCCCGTATGGCAGAAGCTCCATCCTGTCAAGTTCCATTTCTTCCGCCAGCGTATACACAGTTTTCATGTTTTCAGCAGCAGCTTCCGCGATTTCCCAGTCTTTCATGCTGGCCGGGTCAAGTTTCTTCATACAACCATCACTCCTGAATGTTGCCGTTTGATGTCCGGCCGTGTATTAACATAATAGCGAGGCAATTATAATCCAACTGAAACACTTTCAACAACCGGTATTATTAAAATCAGTGTGCAGTAACTAAAATAAGTGATACTATAAAAAGTAAAAATGATCAGAAGGAATTCTCGATGAGGGAAAAAGTATTATTGGTTGTGGATGATGAAGAATCAATCTGCACTCTTTTCGAAAACAGCCTGAAAAACTGGGCAAAAACAAACAGTGTCAGAATTATCACATCCTCAACAATGAAGGGGGCATATGAGGCTTTTGAAAATGAGAGCCTTGATATCCGTGTACTGATTACTGACCAGTATATGCCTGAAATTACCGGGACTGAACTGATAAAAAGCATATCAGTGAAATATCCTGATATCGTCGATGTTTTAATGACAGGCCTGACAGGTATTGAAGACATTGAGGAGATAATTGACGCAGGTCTTTTCGCTTTTTTAAAAAAGCCGTGTGACAGAAAGAAAATAATTGATACCGCCGACAGGGCGCTTAAGTATTCACAGCTCAGGGCAGACGCGAGGGAACAGGAAAGGCTTCTTACACAGGATCTTAAGATAGCATCAGAATTTCAGCAGGTTTTCCTTAAAGTTCCCATACCTGAAAGTCCTTATATGGATGTGGAATACTTCTTTATGCTCGGGGATGTCGCGGGGCATGGGCTTAAAGCCTCATTTTTCACAGCCATACTCAAGGCAATTATATTCTCTGAATACATAAAGAACAACAAATCGGTATTGCCGTCTGATTTCCTTGAGTGGCTTAACAGGAGATTATTTACTGTCCTGCGCAATACCCCGGACCTATTTATAGCTTTTTCTGCCTGCCTCCTCAAGGCAAAAGAAAAGAAAGCCTACTTTACCAATGCGGGACAGCCTCCGTTCCTGATTGTTTCAGGAGGGAACCTTGTGAAAAAAGCCGAGACAGAAATCGCGATAGGAGTTTATGAAGAGACAATATACTCTGATACGGAAATCGTTCTTGAAAGCGGAGATCTTGTTGTAATGTGCACGGACGGCATCTATCCTGCCGGTAAAAATACAGGCAGCGGCACGGAAAAGGAGTTTGAGGACATGCTTGTGAAAAACGCGCACCTTGTTTCAGGATTTAACGAGAGACTGATGGATCATGTTTATCAGAAGGAAACGGCAGGCGGCATTTTTGATGATGACTCGACCATTATGACAATAAGAATCAGGTGAGAAAAGATCAGATAAATTCTGTTCTGTTTCTTCCTGTTTTTTTCGCGTTGTAGAGCGCAATATCGGATCTTCGTACCGGTGTCATGAAATCCTCATTTTCCCTCTGCATCGAGATACCAGCTGAAAGTGTAATTGAAATATCGTTGCAGAACTTGTGGCGCAGGACATTGATTCTGAGCCTTTCGACAATTGCGCCAGCCTCCGGGAGCGATCCGCATGAAAGTATCATAAGGAATTCTTCGCCGCCCCACCTGTAGAATATATCGCAAGTCCGAAGCGTTTCGCGTATCAATACGCACAGTTCCCTCAAGACGCAGTCTCCTGTTTCGTGGCCCCAGTTGTCATTGACCTTTTTGAAATGGTCTATGTCCAGCATGCAGAAAGCTCTTTCAGTGTCAGAAGTATCAGATGGGGAAGACTGGGAAAACTTCCGCCTGTTATATGCTCCGGTAAGCATGTCAGTATTTGCCTGCTTTTCAAGTTCGCAGGAAAGCAGTATCTCGTTCTCAATAATCTTTGTAATGAAATGCACTGTCAGTATAAACACCAGCCCGGAATAGACAGAATGATATACCTGGCTGAGCACAAAGTATGATATTTTCCCTGCCGTGAAGTAATAATGGTTGATTATGATATTTCCTGCAAACAAAAGAGCTGATGAAGCATAGATGGAATAAAGCTGGTATTTTTTTGTATGTACTGCCGCGCCTGTTATTGTTACAAGAAATATATGAACAAAAAAAAGGGTATTGTTTACAGTTATCATCAGCTCTAGTGCTTTCAGTATTCCCAGAATTGTCAGGAAGTTTATTGAGGCAGTTACATGCCCTTTTTTAAAAACTGCAAGATTAAGCGCAATAAGAGCCACAAAAGCGAGATTGATAATGAATTCAATATTGCCTGTTCCAAGGGTAATGGTTTTCAGGATTACTGATATGATAATATATGGGGTAAGTATAAGAAGAAAAAGCAGGGTATATTCTGTTTTTCTCCTGAAATAATAGTTGTCAGTTTGTAAAGCTGGTAAAAGGTGTTTAAAATATTTTTTCAAGTTGCCACACAAATCAGGTATTTGCTGAATATAATATTTTCAAAACCTGAATAAGTCAATATTCAGGTTCCCTGATATTCTGCCTGAATAAGCAAAATGGCGGCTCCGAATACGCTTGACAGCTTTGAAAAGATATTCAAGAATTGCTGTATGGGAAATACTGATTTATCTGAATCGGTAAAACAGCTTACCGGGGCACTGGCCGCAACAGACGACCCAATTCTTATCCGGGACTTTTTAAACAGCATTCTTACTCCCAATGAAATGTCGGAAGTAGCGGCAAGATGGGCTCTTGTGATGCAGATTTATGAGGGCAAAAGCCAGAGGAAGATTTCCGAGCAGCTTGGGCTGAGCCTCTGCAAGATAACAAGGGGTTCAAGAGAGCTGAAAAAAGAGAATTCTCCGTTCAGGAAAATGATTGAGAAATGGATTGAGGTTTCTGGTTAAAAAGCAGAAATATCTCCTTTCATCTCATCCCGGTAGCCGAGTCTGTCCAGTCTGATATCATTTTCACAGCTTTCTCCTGTTCAATACCTTTCAGGATCATATGCTTGCTGCTTTTAAGCATTTCAGTCTCAAGAAGGCCCTCTTTAATCTTTTTGCGTATTATATCACCGGCTTTAACAGGCACAGTCCTGTCTGATTCGGAAAGAAGGAGGAAGGTCCTGCATGTTATGAGGGAAAGCCTTCTTATTGCCTCTTTCTGCATCCTGAGAATTGAGAATGCTGCCCCGGGCCAGTCAAAAGACCAGTATTCCTGTCTGAGGTAATCCTCAAAATCATCCCTTGCCTCGGCCTTTTTTTTCCGCCTGATTTTTTTCATGAAAAGCATCAGGAGTGGGGAGAGATGTATTTTGAACCTTCTCTTGTTTGTTACAGCCGGGGCGATCAGTATTAGCGCGTCGGGTTTAAATACAGAGGCAGAAATTACCGCGAGAAGGCCGCCCATGGAAAACCCTGCAATAACCATCTTTTTGTATTTTCCGTTGAACTCGGCGCATGTGTCAAACGCCTTTCTCAGCCAGTCCCGGCTGCTTACCGTAAGAAAATCGCGCCCTGATGTCCCATGGCCTGGCAGGCGAGGCACTGATACTGTGTACCCCTTTCTGTTGAATTCACGCGCGAGGCTTATGACATC
>JADHEF010001909.1_pt1 | contig 10926 bp, 8 predicted proteins | sample 8952391 | NCBI WGS metagenome assembly JADHEF01 (sample SAMN16124439, study PRJNA663245) | bioreactor sludge metagenome | isolation source: sludge (nitrite) | place: India:Bengaluru | collected 2019-02-28
GTGCCCGTGGGTTCCACGGTCCTGGTCCGGCCGGGGGAGCGCATTCCCTTGGATGGAGTCGTCCTGGAAGGAGGGGGCTCCATCGATTCCTCCATGCTCTCAGGCGAATCCATCCCCGTTCGCGTCGCGCCCGGCGTGGAGGTCCGCTCGGGCACCACCACCATCGACGGAGTGCTCACGATTCGAACCACCCGTGTCGCCGGGGAGTCGTCGGCCGCCCGCATCATCGAGCTGGTGGAGAACGCCTCCCACGCCAAGGCCAAGACCGAGCGCTTCATCACGGTCTTTGCCCGGTACTACACGCCGGCCGTGGTCGCCGTCGCCCTCCTCGTCGCCGTCGTGCCGCCCCTCTTCGTGCCGGGCGCCCGCTTCGCCGACTGGCTGTACCGGGCTCTCATCATGCTCGTCATCTCCTGCCCCTGCGCCCTGGTCGTGAGCGTACCGCTCGGCTACTTCGGCGGCATCGGCGGCATGTCCCGCCGCGGTATCCTCGTGAAGGGAGCCGTCCACCTGGACGCCCTCGCCGCCGCGCGGCGCGTCGTTTTTGACAAGACGGGCACCCTCACCGAGGGGCGCTTCTCCCTGCGTCTGCTCCGTCCGGCCGCCGGCGTGGAAGGCGGCGACCTCCTCACCCTCGCCGCCGCGGCGGAGGCCCAGTCCAACCACCCGGTGGCGACCGCCATCGTGGCGGCCGCGAGGGACAGAGCTAACGGGAACGGCGGCGTAGCGCTCTCCGGTTCCGCCTTCCGCGAGATAGCGGGTAGGGGAGTCCAGGCGACGGTGGACGGCCGGACGGTCCTCGTCGGCAATGAACGCCACCTCGCCGACGCGGGAATCTCGGTGCCGGCCTCCCTGACGCGCACCGGCTCAGCCGCCGGCTCCGCCGCCGGCACGGCCGCCGGCACGGCCGGCGTCGCCGCGGAGGACGCCTATACCGCCTCCCACGTGGCCGCGGACGGCGCCTATCTCGGGGTTATCCTCGTCGGCGACGCGATCAAGACGACTTCGGCGGCCGCGGTGGAGAAGCTCTTCTCCCTCGGCGTCCGCGAAACGGTTATGCTGACCGGGGACGGTCAGGCCGCCGCCGCCGCGGTCTCCGGCGCGCTCGGCCTGAGCGCCTACCACGCCGGCCTCCTGCCCGAGGACAAGCTGGCCCGGCTTGAGGCCATCTCCGTCGGCGAGGGGCGCACCCTCTTCGTCGGCGACGGCATCAACGACGCGCCGGTCCTCGCCAGGTCCGACGTCGGCATCGCCATGGGGTCGGGCGCCGACGCGGCCGTGGAGGCCGCCGACGTGGTCCTCATGACCGACGATCCCCTCCGCGTGGGCGAGGCCATCGAACGGTCGCGCCGCACCCGGCGCATCGTCATGCAGAACGTCGTCTTCGCCCTCGCCTTCAAGGGCGTCTTCCTGGCCCTCGGCGCGGCGGGGCTGGCCAACATGTGGGAGGCCGTGATCGCTGACGTCGGCGTCGCCCTCGTGGCCGTCCTCAACTCCACCCGCGCCCTGAAATAAGAAGGGCGCCGGATCGGGATTCCGGAGGCTTGAGGTTCTTCTTGAATCCTTAACAAGAGATTGACATCGCCGAATACGCGATGGTAGCGTTTGCCATCGGCGTTGCCGGTAAAAAAAGGAAATGTAAAAGTAACGTGGAGCATGAAAAATGGGCTGGAAAACACGAGTTCCCTTCGTGATGGGCGCCGTATGACACCGAACGACATTTCCTATCAGTTTCTCGCGGGAGATGCGCAATGAAGAAGTTGTTGGGTGTCGGTATCGTCTGTCTTTTCTTGGCGGCTTGCGGATCAGGTATCAGCGGAACCTACTCGGATCCTTCCGGCACGGCTGAGTACACGTTCAAGTCCGGCGGCGTTGCCTCAATGTCCGCCATGGGCATCGAGGTGGAAATGAAGTACAAGGTGGAAGACGGGAAAGTGAAGCTCATTTCCCCCGAGGGCACCTTGGTCATGAAGATCCTCGACGACGGTTCCATTGAGGGACCGATGGGCGTGAAGCTGACCAAGAAAAAGTAAGCTCTGTCCCTCACCCTCGCGCCGATTCGCACGCGGGGTAGTTGATCGGGCTCCGCGATTTTTCGGAGCCGGACCGGCGCCGGTGAAGGGGCTTTCCCCGTTTTATCGCCTTCGCGTTACTAATCCTGTCCATGCGGTTGACCGCGGGGGGGAGACCGTATACATCTTCCGGGTATGGCTCAATCGGATTTCACGCAACTTACCTCCCGCGCGGCCTACCTTCCCGGCGGCACCAATATCGGGCTCATCGACGCGGACGGGGGCGCCGTCCTCGTTGACGCGGGCAACGACAAGGATTCGGCGCGCCGCATCCAGAAGGCGGCGGAGGCCTACGGGCGCGTGCCCGCGGCGGCCGTCCTCACCCACTCCAACGCCGACCACGCGGGGGGAGCCGCAGCCCTCATCGCCCGTACGGGCATGCCGATTTTCGCCCCGCGGCTTGAGGCCTCCATCTGCGCGGACCCGATAGTCGAGCCCTCCTTCCTCTGGGGCGGCTATCCGCCGGCCGAGCTCCGCGGCAGGTTCTTCATGGCGCCTTCCTGCGCGGTAACGCCCTTCCCCTTCCCCGCGGGCGACGAGGCCGAGGCGCTGACCGGTCCTCTCGCGGGCCTGCGGGCCCTACCGCTGGCCGGCCACTACTTCGCCCAGGTCGGCATCCTCGCCGACGGCGTCCTCTTCGCGGGCGACGCCGCCTTCGGCCCGGCCTCCATCGCCAAGCACCCCGTTTTCTTCGTATACGACGTCGCCGCCTTCCTCGCCTCCCTGGACCGCATCGCCGCCGCTCCCGCGGGGCTCGTGGTCCCCGCCCACGGCGAGCCGACCGAGGACGGCGCCGCCCTGGCCGCGGTCAACCGGGAAGCCGTGGAGCGCACGGCGGACGCCGTCCTCTCCGCCTGCGCCGGAGGTGCCGGCGGCACCGGTGGCGCGACCACGGAAGCCGTCCTGCGTGAGGTGGCCCGCGTCTTCTCCATCGAATTCGACTGGGCCCAGTACGCGCTCGTCGGTTCCACGGTACGGTCCTACCTGGTGTACCTGCGGGGCCTGGGGAAGGTGGAGGCGGCCTTTGAGGACGGCTACCTGCGTTGGCGGCGCACCTAAGCGCGGCGCGCGTCTCCCTGCCTAGATCTTCTGTTGGAGCGGCAGGGGATAGGCTCCGGTGCGCCATTTGGTCAGCAATGTCTGAGCCAGAGCCTCTCCGAGATTGAAGAAGGAAGGCGCGACGCAGCGCACTGGGGGCAACCCTGCGTGATGGAAAAAGTCTCCTTCGGAATCGTAGGCCAGGAAGTTGGAGGATCGCATCGTTCCCTTGTGTTTGAGGAACTGCGACGCCAGGATATAGTTTGTCGAGTAGTCGCAGGAGAACAGGGCCGTGGTGGGGGAAAGGTTGTTGAAGATTGCGTCAATTTTCCCCATGGCTTCGTAGTCCGATAAGTGGATATAGGTGACCGAGCGAGCATAGGCGCTCACGGCCTCGGAGAAACCCTGGAAACGTCGGTTCCGCTCCGGATAAAAGCCGAACACGTAGAAGTCCTTGTAGTCGTTCGCCAGAAAGAGCTCCCCGGCCTTATGGGCGTGGGTGTAGTTGTCTGTCTGTATGGCCGGGAGAATGGGCAGCTCGTCTAGGATGACATCGGAGACGATGTCGAGGCCTTCACGTAAGGCGTGGTAAAAGGGCAGGGCGGCGTTCAGGAAGGAAAGGGCGATGATCCCATCGGCGTTAAGGGAAAGAAGGTAGTCTCCGAAAGCGAGGGTGTCCGTCCGAGTCCCGGCATTGACGATCAGTTCGATGGAGACGCCGTTTCCTTCCATCCTTTTCTTCACCCCATCCAGAAAGACTTGGTAGAAGCGTCCATCCTGTTTGTTGGAGAGGACCAAGAGCCGCTTACCTTCGGTTTTTCCGCAAATGCTGAGGGATGCGACGTAGATGCCCGACTTCTTTCTGCTCTGCACGAAGCCTTCTTCCTCCAGCTGGGCGATGCCTTTCTGGGCGCTCTGGAGACTGACCCCGAAGGCGTCGGCTATCTGGCGCATCGTGAGATAGCGATCCCCAACGCGGTAGTTCGCGGCGATGTCTCTTTTTATCTCCCGTACGAGGTTCTCGCGAACTTTCTTCGGCACAACGGCTCTCCCTGATTCCCGGTAGTGTCCATTTTTCCATGGATCTATCTGATCTGTCAATTAGAAATGTTTATCTGTAATGAAAAAGCAATAAGATATGTTTAACTGTTATTAATAGATATAGATAATGCGATTAAGTGTAATTTTGTTTGACAAACAGCACAGATAGATTTACGGTATCAGAGTATTCATCCCCTAAAGGAGGAAGGTCATGAGGAAAGGAGCTTTCGCCGCTCTCGCCATCGTACTTGCCCCGGCCCTGGTTTTCGCCGCCGGAGGGAGCGAAGAGGACATCACCCTGACATGGTATCAATGGTTCGACGCGACCGCCCACGAGACGGAACTGCTGCCGACCATCGCCGAATTCCAGAAGCTCCACCCGAACGTCAAGGTGGAACTTGCGGCGATTCCGAACGACGCCTATTGGGATCGTCTAGCCCTGGATATCGCCAGCGGTGTGGAGGGCGATATCGTCACCCTCGATACCGGCGCCGGCCTCATGGGCTACTACTCCCAGCGGCCCGAGGGAGCCTTCATCCCTCTCGACAGCTACATCAAGGGCTACGTGCTTCCGGACGGGACGCGCCTTGAGAAAGACGTGCTCATGGTCGACTCGGTGAAGATCGACGGTAAAGTGGTGGCCCTTCCGTACATCATGTTCACCGCGCCCATGACAGTCTATAGAAAGTCCCTGCTCGCCAAGGCCGGCATCAAGCCGGAGGAGCTCTCCACCTGGAGCGGCTACTACAAGGCCGCGAAGGCATTGACCCAGGACGTGGACAAGGACGGCAAGATAGACGTGTACGGTTTCGGCCACCCGGTCTTCGCGGAGACTATCAGCCGCTGGTGGCATATGCATTGGCTGTGGACCGCCGGCGGCGGTATTTTTCCGAAGGAACAAGCCCCGTACACGCCGAATCGCCTGATCTTCAACAGTAAGGAGAACGTCGAGGCGGTCACGTTCCTCAAGAAGATGATCGACGAGACCGCTCCCTCGGGCCAGAAGACGGTGAGCGAACTCCACTCCATGTTCGCCAATGGCGCCCTGGCGACGGTGCAGATCGCGACCTGGACGCTCGGCAACTTCGAGTCCATGATGAGCGCGTCGGAGTACAAGGACGACATCGGCATGGTGCCTTTCCCCTCCGATGATCTGGGCGGCGCCCGCAAGAATCCCATCTACGTTTCCTGGGGTAACCCGCTGGCTATCTCCAGCAAGTCCCGACATCCCAAGGAAGCCTTCGACTTCATAGCCTTCATGCACTCCAAGGAGGCCCAAAAGCTGGCCATGCGTCGGGCGGCGCCGACGAATAAGCTGGTGTACGACGACTTTGCCGCGGTCAAGCCAAAGCAGGCCGAGTTCGTGAAGAAGTCCCAGGACTTCGAGATGAGGATCGTGCCGGACATCGTGCAGTGGAATCAGTTCGACCGTATAATTCAGGAATCCGTCAAATCGGCCCTGCTCGGGACCATGAGCGTCCAGGACGCCCTGAACCAGGGCCAGGCGGAAATGGTCAAAGCCCTTAAATAGGCCGAAGCCGCCCGGGTCCATGAGCGCACCGGACCCGGACGGCGAGGCGAAACAATTCGAGCGATGGAGCCGGTATGCGACGGATAGCGCGCGAGAATAGGGATCTGGTGATTGCGCTTCAATTCATAGTGCCGTCCGTGATCATCATGGTTTTCTTCATCCTCTTCCCGATCGCCCGCGCGATCGTGATGGCGTTTCATCAATGGCTGCTGACCTCGGCTTCCCCGACCCATCCCTTCGTAGGCTTCGCCAACTTCGCCGAGGTCTTCTCCCTGACCCACTTCGGGGCGATGGTAGCCAACACCTTTGTCTACACCTTCGCCAGCGTGGCGGGGAAGATGCTGTTGGGCCTCGGCGTCGCGCTGCTTTTGAACCGGCAGTTCATCGGTCGCCCCTTGGTACGAGGACTCATGCTCATTCCCTGGGCCATGCCGACGGTGGTGGTATGCAACATCTTCCGCATCGCCCTGGATCCGAACTACGGTATCCTCAACGCGATCATCGGAGCTTTGCCTTTCGTGGACGGGCCTGTGCAGTTTTTCTCCCAAGGACCAACCGCCCTAGCCGCGATCATCTTCATCGGGATCTGGAAGAACTTCCCCTTCGTCAGCCTGATGCTCCTGGCCGCGCTCCAGAGCATCCCCGAGGACTACTACGACGCTGCGTCCATAGACGGCGCCGGCAGGATGTCCCAATTCGTCCGGATAACCTGGCCCCTCATAAAGCCCATCTGGAACACCTTGGTCATACTGGAGATCCTCTGGACCGTGAAGGAGTTCGAGTTGATCTACCTCATCACGCAGGGAGGGCCGAACAACGGTACCAACATCATCGGCATCGACATCTACCTGAACGCCTTCAGGTTCTATAAGGTCGGCGCGGCCAACGCCGAAGGCGTCCTGCTTCTGGTTTTCTGTCTAGTCTTCGCCGCCATCTACTTCAAGAGCCTCAACGCCAAGGAGGTCGCGGGATGAACGGCAAGCGCTTCTTTTCCCGGGCGGCCCTGTACCTGATCGTCGTCGTCGTGAGTTTCCTGATCGCGATGCCCTTCGTGATCATGTTGTCCTACTCGTTCCGCGATTCAAAGGATATTTTTTCCCTGGAGATCGGACTCATCCCCAAGGCCCCGACTTTGGCGTCTTACCGGAACGCCCTCTTCCAGTACCGCTTCGGCGGCCACGGTTTCGGCCGTTGGAGTTGGAACAGCATCGTCACCTGTGGGCTGGCGACCTTCGTTTCGATCTTCTGCGCGGCGACTTCGGGTTACGCTATCAGCCGCTTCAGATTCACCGGAAAGAAGATCCTCTGGTTCGCCATCGCCCTTACCCAGACGATCCCCTGGATCATCATCCTGATACCCTATTACATCACTATCGCGGGCCTGGGGCTGGCCAACAACCTCTGGGTCCTGGGAGCTACCTACATGGCGGTTTTCCTTCCCACCAGCGCGTGGCTCTTCGTCGGCTTCTTCAACAATATTCCCTATGAGATGGAAGAGGCCGCCAAGATCGACGGCTGCTCGGCATGGGGCATCTTCTTTCGCATCATCCTCCCCCTTTCGGCAACGTCGATATCCGCGATCGCCCTGGTGGCCTTCGTGACCGGTTGGGGGGACTACCTGTTCGCGTCGGTATTCCTCAAGCGCGCGTCCCTCTGGACCCTGCCCCTGGGGCTTACGAGCTTCAAGGGCGAGCACCAGATCCAATGGTCCGAGATCATGGCCATGTCGACCATCGTGACGGTGCCGATCGTGGCGCTCTTTATCTACCTACAGAAATACCTAGTCGACCTTATGGCCGGCGGGGTCAAACAGTAACGCAACTCGTGTGGAGGAGACAGTGATGCTCAATACCGCTCTCGGAGGGCTCGGCGCCCTCGCTACCATGGTGGACGCCCGGTCCAGGTCCATCACTCCCGAGAATCCGCGGGGCGAAGTAGGCGCGGGCGGGACGGCCGCCAGCCCCCTGGGCGTGGGCCGCAAGGGCCACGCATACGTCGACCTGCCCGAAGGCGTGGAGACTGTCCTGGCCGACATCGACGGTTGCGGCTCGATCAACCACATCTGGTGCACCGTTCAGGACCGGACGAAGGTCGGCGAATTCGTGCTCCGGGACTTGGTGCTGCGAATGTACTGGGACGGAGAGACCGAGCCTTCCGTCGAGGTGCCCCTGGGCGACTTCTTCTGCAACGGCTTCGGCACCAAGTGCCAAGTCAATTCCCTTCCCATCGTCGTCGCCCCTTACGGCGGCTTCAACTCCTTTTTTCCGATGCCCTTCCGCACGGGCGCCCGGATCACCGTGACCAACGAGCACCCCGCGGAACTGCACGCATTCTTCTATACGATCAACTATTCCCTGACCGACAGCCTTCCCGATAGCCAGGCGTTCTTCCATGCCCAGTGGCGGCGCACGAATCGAGCGCCCCTCGGCGCGGACCATACGATCCTGGACGGCGTTTCCGGAAAGGGCCATTATGTGGGGACCTACTTGGCCTGGGCCGCCCTGGAGCGCTACTGGTGGGGCGAAGGGGAAATCAAGTGCTATATCGACGGCGATGGCGCGTTTCCGACCATCTGCGGTACCGGCGTGGAGGACTACGCGGGCGGGGCTTGGGGTTTCTACGAGCGCGACGAGAAGGGCGTAGTGCAGAAGCGGGAAACCACCTACTGTACGCCTTTCATGGGCTATCCCTTCCACTCCACCGTTGACGGTACCAAGGTCGATATCTACGGGTACGACGCGGTGCCCATGCACGGCCTATACCGTTGGCACGTCATGGATCCCATCCGCTTCACCAAGGACCTGCGGGTCACCATCCAACAGATCGGCCACGACGGCGGCCACCTCTTCGAGCGGGCCGACGACGTATCCTCGGTGGCCTACTGGTACCAGACGGAACCCCATGTGCCGTTTCCGGCCCTGCCGGACCGCGAAGGCCGTCGGCCCCGCTAACGTCCCGCGGGGCTCGTGGTCCCCGCCCACGGCGAGCCGACCGAGGACGGCGCCGCCCTGGCCGCGGTCAACCGGGAAGCCGTGGAGCGCACGGCGGACGCCGTCCTCTCCGCCTGCGCCGGAGGTGCCGGCGGCACCGGTGGCGCGACCACGGAAGCCGTCCTGCGTGAGGTGGCCCGCGTCTTCTCCATCGAATTCGACTGGGCCCAGTACGCGCTCGTCGGTTCCACGGTACGGTCCTACCTGGTGTACCTGCGGGGCCTGGGGAAGGTGGAGGCGGCCTTTGAGGACGGCTACCTGCGTTGGCGGCGCGCGTAGGGTCAGACCCTGCCCCGGCACCATCCGGCAAGAACGGCGCGGGGTCTGACTCCAACCCGGCAAGCGGCGGTCACTGTCCGACGGCAAAATTTGTAAACTCCCCGTGGCCGGTCTATACTTGAACCGGTTCAACCGGACCGCCGTCCAATTGCATTGATATAAAGCATTTGTTGCCTCGCCACGCTGGAGTTTCCATGAGCCGAAGAGTATGCCTACCCTGTATCGCTACCGTGATGACTATCCTCGTTATCGGTGTCTCCTGCGAAAAACGACAGCCGCTTGAAGCCGCCCCGCAACCGCGGCGGCTTGAATTCGGGATGAAGCCGACGGCGAAAATTACCTTCCTGTCCACCCAGCTCAATCCCGTGGAGGAAGCGGGAAAGATGCGGGCCTCCATCCTGGCCGACTTCCCCGGTGTGGTGGATTCCCGTCCGAACGATAATAATTGGCTGCTCAGCCAGATAGAAGCTGAACTGAAAACTGATCCTTCAGCGCCGATCCTGGTCGGCGCGCTCCACGGAGACCTCGCCAGGCTGCGCGAAGAGGGAGCGCTACGCCCTCTCGGCGATGTCTTCGTGTCCCTGGGCGGCAGGGACTTTCCGGAGACCCTCGTCGGCATGAGCAGGCTGGACGACAAGGAGCCGTACTACATACCCTGGCTTCAGGCGACCTTCGTCATGGTGGCGAATAAGAAGGCGCTTCCCTACCTCCCGAAAGACGCCGCACTTGACCGACTTACCTACGATGAACTCCTGCAGTGGGGCAAGGCGATCCAAGGGAAGACGGGCAAGAAGCTCCTCGGCTTCCCCGCGGGAGGAAAGGGCCTGCTCCACCGATTCTTCCAGGGCTATCTGTATCCGTCCTTCACGGGCGGCACGCTCCTGAAATTTCGCGGAGCGGACGCGAAAAACATGTGGACGTATTTCCGCGAACTATGGAAGGTCGTGCAGCCCGGCTCGCTCAACTACTCGACCATGTCCGAACCACTGCTCGCCGAGGACGTCTGGATCGCCTGGGACCACACCGCCAGGCTCATGAAGGTCTTTGAAGAGCGGCCGGATGACTTCGTCGCCTTTCCGGCGCCCGTCGGACCGAAGGGGCGCGGCTACATGGCCGTCATCTCGGGCTTGGCCATACCCGCGCTCGTGAAGGACGCGGAGAATCCGGCCATCCTCATCGACTACCTCACGCGGCCGGAGATCCAACTCAGGACGCTGCTGGAAGTGGGTTTCTTCCCCGTCGTCCGCCTGGAGGATGAGACGGGAATTCCCGCGAATCTCCGATCCCTGAGCCGGGCCGTGGCCGACCAGTCGGCATCCCTCAATCCTGTTCCGACTTTGCTTCCTGTCGGCCTCGGTTCCCACGCCGGAGACTTCAACGCCCTGTACACGCTGACCTTCTCGGAGATCGTGCTGGAAGAAAAAGACCTGGGCACCGTGCTGGACGCGAATGCGGCGGATCTACAGAAGCTCATCGACGCCGAGAACGCGAAGTGCTGGTTGCCGGACCGGTCGGAAGAGAGGCCGTGCAAAATTGAATGAACGGGCCCAGTTCAGGATAACGACGCTCGTTTCCCTCGTGATCATCGTGTTCTCCACGACGGTTTCGATCGTCGGCTTTTTCGCCTACGCGAATCTGGGCAGGCTCGGAATCGCCTTGCCGGTCAAGACCGTGGACCAGTTCAGGAACATCGCCAACCTCATGCCCCTCGTCTCGGAACTTTCCTCCAACATGGAGCCTTCGCTCGTGGAGAGGGGCGGCCTCAACCGACGGCAGATAGCCTTCGCGGTCAGCAAGATCAGGATCGGCAGGGAACTCGTCCACGCCGATTTCGGCGGCTCTCCCCCGGCCGATCTGGCGACGATACTGGAAGAACTGCGCCTCATAGATGCAGCCTTGTCCGCTGACCTCGAATCCGCGTCCCCGCTGACTGATAGGAACTGTCATTTCGGGTTTTTTGCGGTTTCGGGTCAAA
>JADHEF010001910.1_pt1 | contig 10911 bp, 8 predicted proteins | sample 8952391 | NCBI WGS metagenome assembly JADHEF01 (sample SAMN16124439, study PRJNA663245) | bioreactor sludge metagenome | isolation source: sludge (nitrite) | place: India:Bengaluru | collected 2019-02-28
GACGACGGGTGGTTCGCGGAGCCGGGCAGCGAGACGGCGCTCTTCGTGCCGCGGCTGCTCCCCGAGCTGGCCCTCGACACAGTGGGCCACCGCCGCCTGGTTCTGGTCGACGCGCATGTCACCGCGGAGCGCCGCCCGGTCGTCTGCGCTCGGGTGCTGCCGGAATACCGGCCGCCCGCCTTCAGCCACCAGTTGTCCCCGTCCATGTTCGTCTGGCTGGCCGCGGCCGCGCGGGGCGGCCCCCTCTCGGCATTCACCGTCTCTCTCCGGGGGCATTGCTTCGAGCTGCAGCGCGGCCTGTCGGCAGCGACTGCCGGTCTGGTCGACCCGGCAGCCGAGGCGGTGCTGCGGCTCGTCCGCCCCCGGCGCTTTCACGACCAGGTACCGTTTCGGTCACGAACCACCAAAGGAGGCCACCCATGATGCAGCCCACCCTCGGCACCCCCTATGTCCCCGGCACGTACGCCAAGAAGCGGCCTGAGGCGGAAAAGCTCGCCGCCCAGTACGTCCTGGAATGGGAAGCGCGCCGCAAGGCGAAGCCCGACTCGAAGAAGACGAAAGCGGCCGAGCTCCCCCCGTGCGTCTGCTTTTCGCGCAAGGTCGGGGTCGGCGCGCTGGAGGTCGCGGACATCCTGGCCCGCAAGCTCCACCTGCGCGTGGCCGACCGGGAGATCCTCGAGCACATGAGCGGCGAGGCCCGCCTGGACCGCGAAACCGTCAAGATCTACGACGAGCTCTACCCGGGGAAAGCGGTCGAGCTGTCCGCCCTGCTGTTCGGGAAGAAGTCCTTCCAGATGGACGACTACCTGCGCAACCTGGTCAACGCCGTCTACTCCATCGCCACCCTGGGCGCGACCGTCTTTGTCGGCCGCGGAACGCACCTGATCCTGCCCCGCGACCGGGTGCTCGCCGTGCGCCTGATCTGCTCGGACCGCTTCCGCATCTCGCGCCTGGCCTCGCTGTTGAAGGTCGATGCGGCGGAGGCGGAGAAGACGCTGGCGAAGATCGACCGGGAGCAGACGGCCTACTTCAAGAAGGCCTTCGGCAAGAAGGATGCGCCCGCCTCCGAGTTCGACCTCGTCATCAACTTCGACCACCTCGGCGACCCGAGGCTGGCGGCCGACGTGGTCGCTCGCTGCTTCCGGAAAAAATTCGACATCGAGGCCGACTGAGGGGCCCGGCCGCGCTGCGTCCGACTGCCGGCGCCGCAGCCGGCGGGGCGCGGCCTTGCGGTGTTGCCCGCCCGAAAGGTCAAACCATTACAAAATTCTTGACCTGCAACGCCACCAAACGTAAATAGCAGTTGACTTGGACACATGCTGCCTTCTTCCGGCACGCCTGCCGAGGGGGGCGGCTCAACCGCAACCCACGAAGGAGGAACTCCATGGCGCACCGCACGTCCCGCATCCGCCCCTGGCTCCTGGCCGCCCTGACCGTCGGCCTCGCACTGGCCCTCGCCGCCGGCCCGGCCATGGCCCAGGAAAAGGTCATCAAGATCGGCACGATCTTCCCGCTCACCGGGCCCGTTGCGCTGGCCGGCCAGCGCTGCCAGGCCGCCGTCCAGACCGCCGCCGAAATCATCAACAACTCCTACCCCAACATCAAGGTCCCGCTCGCGGCCCAGCAGGGCATCCTCGGCGGGCACAAGATCGTGCTCGTGCACGCCGACAGCCAGGGCAAGCCCGACGTGGGCAAGGCCGAGGCCGAGCGGCTGATCAACCAGGAGGGCGTCTACGCGCTGATCGGCTCCTACAACAGCTCGGTCAGCAAGCCGGCCAGCTTCGTGGCCGAGCGCGCCAAGAAGATCTTCATGTGCGGCGCCTCGAGCTCCGCCGCGCTGACCCAGCGCGACATGAACTTCTTCTTCCGCATGGCCCCCACCGACGAGACCGAGTCCATGGAGTTCGTCGAGGTCATGAAGTGGGCCAACAAGACCCACAACGCCAACGTGAAGACCATCGGCGTCATCTACGAGAACAGCGAGTTCGGCAAGCATGCCGCCGAGGAGGCCAAGAAGGCCGCCGCCGCGGCCGGCTTCCAGGTGACGGCCGACGTGGCCTTCAACCCCGGGGCGACCAACCTCGACAGCGAGGTGCAGACGCTCAAGTCCAAAAACCCCGACGTGATCTTCGGCGCCTGCCTCGGGGCCGACTACTCGCTGTGGGTGCGCACCATGAAGAAGATGGCCTGGATCCCCAAGATGACCCTCAACTACTGCACCGGGTACCAGGACCCCGTCATCACCAAGCAGCTCGGCCCCGACGCCGATTACTTCATGGGCTCCACCGGCTACTCGCCGCAGTTTGCCTCGCTGATGCCCGCGGTAGCCGAGGTCGAGAAGATCTTCACGGCCAAGACCGGCGTGCCCTTCGACAGCGACAGCATCCAGGAAGCGGTCGCGATGTTCGTGCTCGCCCAGGCGATCGAGAAGGCCGGAACCCTCGACTCCGAGAAGGTCGCCAAGACGCTGCGCGAGAACACCTGGGAGTCCCCGCTCTCGCTCGGCGGCAAAGTGGCCTTCGCCCCCGGCGGCCAGAACATCAAGGCCGAGAGCATCGTCACCCAGCTGCAGGGCGGCGAGTACAAGCGCGTCTTCCCCGTGGGGCTCGCCGACACCAAGCCGATCATCCCCATGAAAGCCTGGAACCAGCGGTAGGAGCACGTTCGCCCGTGGACCCGTTCGCCCGTTGGCCCGTTTAAGGAGAAGTCCTCCCGGGTCAACGGGCAAACGGGCAGACGGGAGCACGGATTCGTGCTTAACACCTATAACCTAAAACCGAACACCCTCCCCCCATGGAAACCCTGCTGCAAGTCGTGCTGGACGGCATGTTGAACGGCATGCTTTACGCCCTGGTGGCTGTCGGGCTTTGCCTGATCTGGGGCGTCATGGACGTGATCAACTTCGCCCACGGCGAGTACCTGATGACGGCCATGTACGTCAGCTACTGGCTGGGCTTCCTGGCGCAGGTCGACCCGCTGATCTCGGTCCTGGCCGGCGGCGCCTTCGTCTTCATCCTGGGGGCGCTCACCTACGCGCTGATCATCCGCCACACAATCGGCAAGCCTCCGCTCTCGGCGCTGCTCGCCACCTTCGGGCTGGCCATGCTGCTGAAGAACCTCTGCCTCAACCAGTTCACGCCCAACTTCCGCATCCTCTCCGGCACCTGGCTCGGGGACCGGACGTTCCAGCTCGGGTCGATCATCGTACCCGTCCCCCAGCTGACCGCGGCCGTTCTGGCGGTGGCCGTGGTGGGGTCGATCTACCTCATGATCCGCAGCACCCGCTTCGGCTGGGCCGTCCAGGCGACCGCCATGGACCGCGACGCGGCCGAGCTCATGGGCATCGACACCCAGCGCATCTACGTGCTCGTCTTCGGCATCGGCGGGGCGACCGTGGGCATCGCCGGCGGCATCATGCCCACCTACCTCGCCGTTCACCCGGAGGTCGGCTCGATGTTCGGGCTGATCGCCTTCGTCTGCGTCGCCATGGGCGGCTTCGGCAGCATCCCGGGCGCGCTCGTGGCCGCGGTCCTCATCGGCGTCGTGGAAGCGCTCGCCGGATACTACATCGCCCCGGTCTTCAAGTACGTGGCGGTGTTCGGACTCTACCTCGCGGTCGTGTTCCTGCGGCCCAAGGGCATTTTCGGATGGTGACCCACATGCACGCCTCTCTCCTTCGACGCACCGACCTCGCCTGGCTCGGCCTGGCGCTCGCGCTGGCCGTGCTGCCGGCGCTGCCCGCGGTGGGCGGCAACTCCTTCCGCATGCACGTGCTGATTTTGATCCTGCTGTTCGCCGGCATGGCCCAGGCCTGGAACATCATCGGCGGCTACGGCGGGCAGGTCTCCTTCGGCCACTCGGTCTTCTTCGGCATCGGCGCCTACGGCGCGGGCATGGCCGTCGTCACTTACGGCGGCAGCCCCTGGCCCGGGATCCTGGTCGGCATGGTGACGGCCGCGGTGGTCGCGGTGCTCATCAGCTACCCCTGCTTCAAGCTGAGCGGCCACTACTTCGCCATCGCCACCTTCGCCATCGTCGAGATCTTCAACCGCATGTTCCTGGTCTGGTACTGGGTGGGCGGGGCGCTCGGCCTCGACTACCCGCTCGTCAAGGAGGGGCTGGGGAACCTGATCTGGTACGACTCCAAGACCGGCTACTACTACTGCGCGCTCGCCCTCTTCGTGCTGATCTTCGGCATCGTGCGCCTCATGGAGCGCCACCGCTTCGGCTACTACCTGCGCGCCGTGCGCGAGGGCCAGGAGACGGCCGAGTCGCTCGGGGTCAACAGCACCGCCGTCAAGCTCGCCGCCATGGCGCTCTCGGCCGCGCTCGCCGCGCTCTGCGGCGCGTTCTTCGTGCAGTACAACTTCCGTGTCGACCCGCCGATGGTCATGTCGCTCGACATGTCGATGAAGTTCGTCCTGGTGACCATTCTGGGCGGGACCGGGACGCTTGCCGGCCCGCTGCTCGGCGCGGCCGTGCTGATCCCGCTGCAGGAGTATACCCGCGCGCTCTGGGGCGGTCTGGGCGCCGGGGTGGACCTGATCGTCTTCGGGCTGCTCATCATCGTGATCGTTATCAAGCAGCCCGCGGGCATCACCGGCATCGTGCGCGACGTCTCCCGCCGTCTCGCCCGGCGGCCGGCCGCCGCAAAAGGAGGGCCTTCCCTTGACCCTGCTTGACGTCCAGGAGGTGAGCAAGAAGTTCGGGGAGCTCGTGGCCAACGACCGGGTGAGCTTCACGGTCGAGCCGGGCGCCATCGTCGGGCTGATCGGTCCCAACGGCGCCGGCAAGACGACGCTCTTCAACTGCATCTCCGGCCTCTTCCCGCCGAGCGCCGGCCGGGTGGTCTTCGACGGCGCGGACGTGACCGGACTGCCGGCCTGGCGCATGGCGCGTCTGGGCGCAGTGCGAACCTTCCAGGTGGTGCGACCGCTGAAGGACATGACGGTGTTCGACAACGTGCTGGTGGGCGCCTTCCTGCGCACCCCCGACGGCAGGCGGGCCCGCGCGGCGGCCGCGGAGTGCGTCCGGCTCTGTCGCCTCGAGGAGTTCACGGCCAAGCCGGCCGGCGATCTGCCGATCGGCTGCAAGAAGCGCCTGGAGCTCGCGCGCGCGCTGGCCGCCCGGCCCAAGCTGCTGATGCTCGACGAGGTGATGGCCGGGCTGACCTCCACCGAGGTCAGGGGCGCGGTCGAGCTGATCCGGCGCATCCGCGACACCGGCGTCACGCTGCTGATCGTCGAGCACATCATGGAGGCCATCGTGCCCATCGCCGACACGCTCGTGGTGCTCGACGGCGGCGTCAAGATCGCCGAGGGCGCCCCGGCCGAAGTCACCGCCGACGAGCGGGTGATCTCGGCCTACCTGGGCGCCAAGTTCAGCCGCCGCCTGCAGGCCCGCAGGGAGGAGCGCCCCCATGCCTGAGCCGATCCTGAGCCTGTCCGACGTCCACGCCGGCTACGACGGCGTGCCTGTGGTCTTCGGGGTGTCGCTGGAGATCATGCCCGGCGAGCTGGTCGCCGTGGTGGGCGCCAACGGCGCCGGCAAGACCACGACGCTGCGCGCCGTCGCGGGCCTCACGCCGCCGCTCTCGGGATCGATCCGTTTCGAGGGCCGCGACATCCAGGGGCTGCGCGCCCACCGGACGCTCGCGCTCGGCATCAGCTACGTGCCCGAGGGGCGGCGGGTCTTCGCCAAGCTCTCGGTCGAGAAGAACCTCGCGCTCGGGGCCTACACGGAGACCTCCGAGGCCGAGGTCCAACGCCGGCTGGAGGAGATGATGGAGCTCTTCCCGGTGCTGCGCCGCCGGGCGCGGCAGACCGCCGAGACGCTGAGCGGCGGGGAGCAGCAGATGCTGGCCATCGCCCGCGGGCTCATGTCGCGGCCGAAGCTGCTGATGCTCGACGAGATGTCGCTCGGCCTGATGCCCTCGCTGGTCGAGAAGATGATGGAGACCATCGCGGCCATCAACCGCACGGGCGTTACCGTGCTGCTGGTCGAACAGATGGTCCAGGAGGCGCTCGAGATCGCCCACCGTGGCTACGTGCTCCAGACCGGCCGCATCGTCCAGTCCGGCAGCGCCCGCGAGCTCATGGACTCCGAGGAGGTCCGCCGGGCCTACATGGGGATGTGAACGCGAGGCAGGGGGGAGCGGCGTCCCGCCGCTTCAGCATCGCGGTGGACCGCCGCTCCCGTGACCCGCTCGCGTGACCGGGGCTTCAGTCGTCGTCGTCCAGGAAGGGGTCGCTCGGCAGCACGTCCTTCAGGGCGGCGGCCTTCTTGAAGTCCTTGGGCGCATCGAACAGCGCCGCGTCGGCCTTGCCCTCCCTGATGTTCTTCAGCTCGATCACCAGGTTCTCGGGCGTCTTGACCCTGAGCGGCAGGTTCAGACGGTCGGAGGACCACACGGTGCTCGTGACCGTCTTCTTGGCCTTCTTGAACTCGACCTCCTGGTCGACCTCTTTCTTGGCGCCGGGGAACCCGCTCACCGCCTCTTCGCCGGCGGCCCGCTCGGCCTTGACCGCGAGCGGCAGGCCGAACGCCTCGGCAAACGCCTTCTCGTCGAGCGGCCCCTCGAAGTAGACCTTCTTGCTCGCGTTGATCGTGACGGCCTGCTTGGCATCGCGGCGGAAGATGAAGCTCATCTTGGGGTCGGCCGGCTTGACGCGGTCCAGGCGGATCCGGTCGCCGGAGACCGTGACCTTGCTCTCCTGCTCGACCTTGCCCTTGGCGCCGGTGACGACCTGATCGGCCGTGTAGTCGGTGATCGGCTGGGCGGCCCCGGTCGACGCCCAGAAGGCGCCGGCCAAAACCAGCGCCGCGGCCATGCAGCCCCCCCTCTTCCACTTCGTCCTGCTCGTCATCATGTGCCCTGCTCCTTTCTGTCGTTAATGCCCGCAGCGCAGCTGCGGTATATAGCAATCGTCAGAATACTGTTCCAATTGCGATCGGGTTTCCGGTGTGGGAGCGGCATCTTGCCGCGATCCCGATCGAGGCGGGACGCCTCTCCCACAAGCTCATGCCGCTTCGCCCAAACGGAACATATTTCTGGCAGGCGCTTTATCATCCGGCCGGCGCGGCCGGGCCGGCCCGTACATTTCATGAAAATTTTTGTCCGGGCCAAGTCGCGGACAGCGCCCCGTTTTCGATCCCGAAAAGTTAGCAAAAATCAGGCCACCCCGTCGGGGGGCCCTCGAGGCCGGCGCCTCGCACCGCCCCGGCCGATTGCGCTTTCCCGAAAAACGGATATGATGGCCGCCGTCCCTGAAAGGCGCTTCCGCACCGGAGTCGGATGGAGATCTCCAAAGACACCCTGGCCGGCCGCACCATCGTGGCCGCCGTGTACGTGGCCGTCGTCGCGCTGCTGGCAGCCGGCATTTTCCTCGGCGTGTGGACGGCCCGCGAGATGAACGCCGTCGTGACGGACCAGTTCAACGCGCAGCAGATGGTCATCGCGCAGACGGCCAAGGCGCGGATCGAGCGCGAAATCGGCGAGATCAAGCGCGAGCTCTACGTCCAGGCGCAGGTCCTCCGGGGCCGGGAGGAGGATGCCCGCGAGCTGGCCGAACGCCTGCAGCAGAGCCTGGTGCGGCTGTCGGAGAGCGGGGTGCGCCGGGCGGAGATCGTCGACCGGGAGTCCCGCCGGGTCTTCGCGGGCAGCCTGCACGGGAGCTGGTCGGAGCGCCCGCTGCCGCGCGGCAACCCTTACGACGCTGCACGCTTCCCCTCGGCGGAAGAGCCCTCCTTCTGGGTGTCGCCGGTGCGGGAGGAGGCCCCCGGCGAGGACATCCTCATCGCCGCCCGCCTCGCGCCGAACGCCACGCGGCTGCTGGTGTTCCACCTCAACGCGCAGGCGCTGCTGACCGCCATCATCCGGCCGATCCAGTCGGGCAGGACCGGCTACGCCTGGGTGATCGACCAGTCGGGCCGCTTCGTCTACCACCCGAACCCGGACTTCCTCGGCCGGGACGCCTTCGCGGTCCGCGACGAAAAGTTCCCGGACATCTCCAACGAGCGCATCCACTTCATCCAGAAGGAGCGGATGCTCAAGGGCGAGCAGGGCACCGGCTGGTACTACTCGGCCTGGCACCGGGAGTATTCCGGCCCGACCAAGAAGCTGGTCGCCTACTGCCCGGTGCTCGCCGAGGCCCCTCCGCGCTTCTGGTCGGTGGCCGTGGTGGCGCCCCAGTCGGAGGTGGAGGATGCCCTGCGCCGCGGCTCGTTCCGGCTGCTGCTGATGCAGGGGCTGGTGGTCCTCGCGGTCATCCTCGGCGCGGGGGCCATCATCTGGCTCGAGAACCGCTGGTCGAGCCTGCTGGAGGCCCGGGTGCTCGCCAAGACGGCCGCGCTCGCCAAATCCGAGGAAAAGTACCGCTCGCTCGTCGAAAGCGCCGAGGACCTCATCTTCACCGTGGACCGCTCGGGTCGCTTCCAGTCGCTGAACACCTTCACCGCCACGTTTTTCGGCGGCGCACCGGAGTCCTTCGCCGGGCGGCACATCTCCAGCGCGTTCCCGGAGCCCAACGCCAGCTACCAGGGCCGGCTGATCGAACAGGTCTACCTCTCCGGCAAGAGCATCCGCGAGGAGTTCGAGCTGCCCATGGGCGAGCGCTCCGCCTGGGTCAGCGCCAACTTCATGCCCGTCAAGACCGAGACGGGCGAGGTGGGCACCATCCTGTGCATCGCGCGCGACATCACCGAGACCAAGAACCTGCAGCGCCACCTCGTCAACGCCGAAAAGCTCGCCAGCCTGGGGACACTCGCCGCCGGGGTCGCCCACGAGATCAACAACCCGCTCGGAGTGATCCTCGGGTTCTGCGAGCTGCTGCTGCGCAAGGCGGACCCGGGGAGCCAGGCGTACGAAGACCTCAAGACCATCGAGCGCCAGGGGCTGCTCTGCAAGGAAACCGTCGAAAACCTGCTCTCCTTCGCCCGGGCGGAAAAGCAGCGCCGGGAGTATTCCGACCTCAACGCCGGTATCGAGGACATCGCCAAGATCGTGCGCCACCTCCTCGAAAAGAACGACATCCGCCTCGTGCTGGAGCTCGACGACGGGCTGCCGCCGGTCAAAGGGGATGCCCGCCAGCTGCAGCAGGTCTTCCTCAACCTGATCACCAACGCCATGGCCGCGATGGACGGGGGCGGGACGCTGACCATCCGCAGCTTTCTCGAGCGGTCCACCCGGCGCGCGGTCGCCCAGTTCCACGACTCGGGCGCCGGCGTCCCGCCGGAGAACATCGACCACATCTTCGAGCCCTTTTTCACGACCAAGCCCGAGGGCCAGGGCACCGGCCTCGGGCTGTTCGTCAGCTACGGCATCATCTCGAGCTACGGCGGGACCATCGAGTGCGCCAGCACCCCGGCCACCGCCCTCGGCAAGCAGCCGGGGACGACCTTCACGGTCAAGCTGCCCACCGGCGTGGAAGGCAGAGAGAGTCCCCAACCGCAAGCCGGGTGCCCTCTTACGCCGCCCCATCGGGGGAATGGTGAAAAATAAATCCGAAATCCGAAGCTCGAAATCCGAAACAAATTCAAATGATCAAAATCCAAATTCCCAAACATGAGGCGCCGGGTTTTACGATTCGGCAGCCGGGGTCATTTGCTGTTTTCAGGTTTCGCGCATTTGAAAATTTGAATTTTGGGTTTGTTTCGGATTTCGATATTCGATATTCGGATTTCGACGGCTCGCGTTTACGCCAAATCGAAAGAATCTCCCCGGGACCACCAACAAGGGTGCCCCCCCGGCAACAGCCAAAGGAGACCCAATGCCCGGCCGCATCCTCATCGTGGACGACGAAAAAGACATGCTCGCCCTGCTGCGGCGGATGATTTCGGAGGAGCGGGACTACGAGGTCACGACCGAAAACGACCCCCGCCAGGCCCTCGAGCGCTTCCGCGCCGACCCGGCCGAGCTCGTCATGACCGACCTCAAGATGCCCGGCATGGACGGCATCGCGCTGCTCGAGGCCGTGAAGACCATCCAGCCGAAAACCGCCGTCATCGTACTGACCGCCTTCGCCTCCATCCCGACGGCGGTGGAGGCCACGCGCAAGGGGGCCTACGACTTCATCGAGAAACCCTTCCGCCAGGAGCGCATCCTGCTGGCCGTGGACAAAGCCATGCAGTGGCACGACATGGTGCGCGAGAACCTGGCGCTGCGCCAGGCACTGGCGGAAAAGGAGGGGTTCGCGTCGCTGATCGGCGCCTCGCCGGTCATGCGCGACATCTACGAGCGCATCCGACAGGTGGCCCCGACCATGGGGACCGTGCTGATCACCGGGCCGAGCGGCACGGGCAAGGAGCTGGTCGCCCGCGCCATCCACCAGCACAGCCTCCGCAGTGGGAACAAGATGGTCACCGTGAACTGCACGGCCATCCCGTCGGAGGTGCTCGAAAGCGAGCTCTTCGGCCACGTGAAAGGCGCCTTCACCGGCGCGTGGAAGGAGAAGAAGGGGCTGGTCGAGGAAGCCCACGAGGGGACGCTCTTCCTGGACGAGATCGGCGACCTCTCCCCGCACCTGCAGACCAAGCTGCTGCGCCTGCTGCAGGAGGGCGAATACAAGCCGGTCGGCAGCGTCGTCACCAAGCGGGCGGACCTGCGCATCATCGCCGCCACCAACCAGGACCTCAAGTCCGCCATCCGCGAGCGGCGCTTCCGCGAGGACCTCTTCTACCGGCTGAACGTCATCCAGTTCGAGCTCCCGCCACTGCGCGACCGCAAGGAGGACATCGCGCTGCTCGGCCGGCACTTCCTCGCCAAGTACGCCAGCGTCAACCGCAAGAACGTCGCGGACCTCTCGCCGGAGGCGCTGCAGGTGCTGATGGCCTACGAGTTCCCGGGCAACGTCCGCGAGCTGGAGAACATCATCGAGCGGGGGGTGATCTTCTGCCGCGGCAGCAGCCTCACGG
>JADHEF010001915.1_pt1 | contig 10901 bp, 9 predicted proteins | sample 8952391 | NCBI WGS metagenome assembly JADHEF01 (sample SAMN16124439, study PRJNA663245) | bioreactor sludge metagenome | isolation source: sludge (nitrite) | place: India:Bengaluru | collected 2019-02-28
CCGTGCACGCCATCGCCGGACGGGGGGGCTGGCCCATGAGCGTCTGGCTCACGCCGGACCTGGCGCCCTTCTATGGGGGCACCTACTTTCCGAGGGAGTCCCGCTTCGGCTTCCCGGGCTTCATCCAGGTCTTGGAGAACATCGCGGAGGCTTGGCGCGAGAAGCGTTCTGCCATCGCGGAAGACTCCCGGCGCCTGCCGGGCGAGCGTGTGTTCGAAGAGGCCCTGGATCAGCTGCGCCGCACCTTCGATCCCGAGTGGGGCGGCTTCGGCGGAGCCCCGAAGTTCCCTCCCTTCCTCTCCCTCGATCTCATCTCACGGCATGGCCACAAAGGGGACCGGAAGATGGCCCTGCGCACCCTCGACGCCATGGCGGAAGGTGGCATCTACGACCACCTGGGGGGCGGCTTCGCGCGCTACAGCGTGGATGGCCGCTGGCTGGTGCCCCACTTCGAGAAGATGCTCTACGACAACGCCCAGCTCGTGTGCACGTACCTTGCGGCCTTCCGCTCGACGGGATCGGAGAGCTACGCCCGGGTGGCGCGGGAGACGCTGGACTACCTGCTGCGCGACATGCAGGACGAGGGGGGAGGGTTCCACTCCAGCGAGGATGCGGACAGCGAAGGCGAGGAGGGGCGCTTCTACGTGTTCACCCCGGCGGAGGTGGAGGCGGTCCTCGGGGCCGAAGATGGGGCATTGTTCTGCCGAGCCTTCGGTGTCACGCCACAGGGGTGCTTCGAAGGGGGGCGCAGTGTCCTGCACCGTTTCGAAGCCCCGGAAGGGCTGCACAGGGATCCTCGGCTGGACGGGCTGCGCGCACGGATGCTGGAGGCGCGGTCCATCCGTGTCCGGCCCCGCAAGGACGACAAGGTGCTTGCCTCCTGGAATGGTCTGGCCCTCTCCGCTTTCGCAGCTGGTCACCAGACCCTCGGCGATGCGCGGTACCTCGAGGCGGCCGTGGCCTGCGCCGGGTTCCTGCAGCGGGAGATTTGGCGCGATGGCGTGCTTCTGCGCAGCTGGCGACAAGGTGTGGGGCGGGGCCCTGGCTTCCTCGAGGACGATGCCGCCGTCGCCATCGGCCTCATCGATCTCTACGAGTCGACGTTCGATGTGCGCTGGCTGGACTGGGCCGAAGAGCTGTGCGATGGCCTGCGGGGACGCTACGAGGATCCGGCGGGAGGGTTCTTCGCGACCCGTGCGGACCAACCGGATGTGATCCTCCGGCAGAAGCCTGCCCTGGACCAGTCGCTGCCCTCGGGCAACGCCCTGGCCCTGGAGGCCCTGCTCCGCGTGGGCTACCACCGGGGACGGAAGGATTTCCTGGAGAGCGCGGAGCGGGCCCTGGTGTTCTTCGCGCCCGTGATCCAGCAGGCTCCGAGGGCGACCCTGGGGCTCATGAAGGGGCTGGACCTTGCGCTTCATGGTCCCGTGGAGATCGTGGTGGCCGGGGGGGCTGAGGATATCGATACCCAGGCCCTGCTGCGGACCGCCTGGGGAAGCGCCGTGCCCCGTCGCCTCGTGGCGCTCGTGCCGCCGGGTGGCGACCGTGCCGCCCTCCAGGGCCGATCCACGGCGTACGTATGCACGAACCGCGCCTGCCTGGCTCCCGTGAATACGCCGGAAGCCTTGCAAACACTGCTCTCCGCGCGGCAGTTTTGACCTCTTGCCGGGATGTTGAGTACGCCTACCTTTGGGCTTGGGTAGAAAAAAAACACACTGTTCCACCCGAACTGGGGCCACCTTCCAACGAGCCCCTTCCGCAGCGCGGGACCTCCGGAACCTGTCGCTGGCGAGACAAACCACGAGGGCACCCTTAGGTGCCCTTTTTCGTGTCAGCTCCGGCGCGTCGCCAGCAGGTGCCCGATGGCGACGGCGGCTGCGTCCGCTGCGTCCGAGGGCAGTGGGTCCTTCAGGTTCAGCAGCACCTGGACCATCTTCCCCACCTGGCTCTTGTCCGCCCAGCCGTAGCCACTGACGGCCTTCTTCACCTGCATGGGGTTGTAGTCACCCACCGGCAGGCCGTGGATGCCCGCAGTGAGCAGGATACCGCCGCGGATCTGCCCTAGCTTGAGGGCCGTGGCCGGGTTCTTCTCCACGAAGGGGGACTCCACGGCCATGAAGGCAGGGCCATGCTTGGCGATCACCTCGCTGAGCTTGCCGTGGATGCCGAGGATGCGCTGGTCGAAATCCGCGCCCCGGGGCGAGCGGATGACGCCCGCTTCCAGGAGCTCGAGGCGTGAGCCGAAGCGGGAGACCACGGCCCATCCGCAGGCGAGGGAGCCTGGGTCCACGCCAAGGCAGATGCTGGGAGCGGCTGGGGCGGTCATCTCCTCGATTCTGTCCGAGGACAGCCAGGAAAGCTCCTCTAAGCCGCTGGAAAGTTGTAATCCGATCGACTTGAAGCCGCCCGCGGCATAAGGAGCTGTAGCGAAGCAACCTGAAAAGCGCAGGTTGCTTCGCAACAGCTCCTAAGATGGAGAACGAGGTGTGGAATGACGGATCGGGCGTGGCTCATCGGCATCGTGGGAGGTTCGGGCAGCGGGAAGACCTCCATCGCCCAGGAGCTGATCCGCCGTCTCCAGGCCCTGGATGTGCACGCGCTGCTGCTGGACATGGACACCTACTACGCGCCCCTGGAAGTGGTGCGGGCCCGCTTCGCCGGGCGGCCCATCAACTGGGACCATCCCCACGCCTTCGACCTGGAGCTCATGGCGGCGCACCTGGCGAGCCTGCGCCGCAACCAGCCCATCCGCAAGCCCATCTACGACTTCACCGTCTCCGATCGCGTGGGCTGGGAGGAGCCCATGCAGCCGGGCCGCGTGGTGATCCTGGACGGTCTGCTGCTCTTCTCCCTGCCCGAGCTGCGGGAGCAGCTCGATGCCAAGATCTTCGTGGACACCGACGCGGACATCCGCATCCTGCGCCGCATCCAGCGGGACATGAAGGAGCGGGGCCGGACCGTGGAGAGCGTCATCGACCAGTACCTGGCCTCCGTGCGGCCCATGCACCTGGAGTTCGTGGAGCCCAGCAAGCGCTGGGCGGACCTCATCGTGCCGACGGGCGTGGAGAACGAGCGCGCGCTGGAGGTGCTCATCCACCACATCCTCGGGCTGCTCCAGCGCTCCTCGGCTCCCGAGCAGGACTGATTCCGGGAGTGCTGACCATGGAAGCGCGCATCGGTTTCTACGATCGGGCCCGGCAGATCTTCGACCTGACTCTGGCCCAGCAGGCCCTCGAGTGGGACCAGGAGGTCATGATGCCGGCCCAGGGCGCGGACCAGCGGGCCCACCAGCTTGCCGCCCTCGCGACGGTCGTCCACGAGAAGCTGACGGATCCGGCCTACGGCGGGCTCATCGATGCCTTCGAGGCCTCCCGTGACCTGGACGAGCGGGCCCGCGCCGATGTGCGGGAGGCCCGTCGCGCCCGGGAGCGGGCCGTGCGGGTCCCGGGCCGGCTGGTGGCCGAGCGCACGGAAGCCTGCGCCCGCGCCCAGGCTGCCTGGCTGGAGGCGCGTCCGAGGAACGACTTCGCGGCCTTCCGTCCCCATCTCGAGCGGGTCATGGACCTCACGCGGGAGCTCGCGGAGGCCCAGGGAATGCCGAGCCCCTACGACGCCCTGCTGGACGAATACGAGCCCGGCATGACGGAGGCAAGGCTCCGGCCCCTCTTCGACGATCTGCGCAGGCGTCTGGTGCCGCTGCTGGAGCGCATCCGCGGCGCTTCGCGGCGGCCCGACCCGGCCCCCCTCGCCCGCTGCTTTCCGGTCCAGGACCAGGAGGTCTTCTGCCGCCGCCTCGTCACCGACATGGGCTTCGACCTGGATGCGGGGCGCTTCGATGTCTCGGCCCACCCCTTCACCACCGGGACGCACCGGGATGTGCGCCTCACCACCCGCTACCGCGAGGACTGGCTGCCCTGCAGCGTCTTCGGCACCATCCACGAGGGGGGCCACGGCCTCTACGAGCAGGGGCTGGATGCTAGGTTCTTCCGCGATCCTTCCGGGGGCGCCTGTTCCGCGGGTCTGCACGAGTCCCAGTCACGCCTGTGGGAGAACCTGGTCGGCCGATCGCTGCCCTTCTGGAGCCACTACTATCCGGTGCTCCAGGCCACCTTCCCGGGAGTGCTGGACGAAGTGCCGCTGGCATCGTTCCATGGGGCGGTGAACGTGGTCGAACCGAGCCTCATCCGTGTGGAGGCCGACGAGACGACCTACAACCTGCACATCCTGCTGCGCTTCGAGCTGGAGAGCGACTTGATCGCCAGGCGCATCACCGTGAAGGACCTGCCCGAGCTGTGGCGCATCAGAATGGAGCAACAGCTGGGCATCGCCCCTCCCGACGACCGCTCGGGTGTGATGCAGGACATCCACTGGGCCGTCGGCCTGGTGGGCTACTTTCCCACCTATGCCCTGGGCAATCTCTACGCGGCGCAGTTCATGGAGCGCATGCGGGAGGAGCTACGGGACCTGGACGAGCGCCTCTCCCGGGGAGAGCTGGGCGTGGTGAGGACCTGGCTCAGGGAGCGCATCCATGTCCACGGCCGGGTCTGGCCGGCCCAGGAGCTGTGCGAGCGGGCCACCGGCGCGCCGCTTTCGGTGGAGCCCCTCATGCGCCACCTTGAGGCCAAGGCCCACACCTTCTACGGAATCTGAGCAGGAGCCGCCATGCCCCGCATCACCACCCACGCCATTCCCCTCGAGACCGTGCGCCAGGCCAGCAAGGCCATGGTCGACGAGCTGGTGGCCCTGCTCCAGGTGCCGCGAGAACACTTCGCCATCGAGGTCCACGAGCATCCCTTCGTGCTGGATGGCGAGCTCGTCCGCAGCCATCCCTTCGTGGAAGTGGCCCTCTTCGACCGGGGCGCCAAGGCCGAGGAGGGGGTTGCCCGCATCATCACCCGCCACCTGCGCGAAGCGGGCTGCGCCAGTGTGGACCTTTACCTGGTGCGCCTGGAACGGCACCGCTACTTCGAGGATGGAGAGCCGTTCTAGCTATCCGCGACCAGCACCACGCGCTGGTCCGTGGCATCCAGCTCCACCTCGGCCCCGATGGGCATGGTCAGCATGGGGTGGGTGTGGCAGGTGTCGAACTCGGCCAGCACAGGGAAGTCCTTGAAAGTGCCGAAGGCGCCGGCCGCGGCCTTGGATTTGGCATGGTTGAGGAGCACCTCGTGGAGGATCTCGAAGGTCTTGCGCCCGCTCTTCTGGTCGTCGAACAGCTCGTGCTTGCCCAGGATCAGACCTCCGATGCGGTCGAAGACCCCGGCCAGGGCCAGGTGCGTGAAGCTGCGCTCCACGTCCGCGGCGGACTTCATGCTGTCCTCGATCAGCAGGATGTCACCCTGCCGGATCTCCGGCATCCAGGGTGTGCCCCAGATGCCGTGCAGCGTGTTGAGGTTGGCGGCCAGGAGACGTCCACAGACGCGCCCCGGGCGCAGCGTGAGCCATGCGTTGGGCCGGCATTCCTTGGCGCGGTCCTGCTCTTCCCAGTCGAGCCACTCGTCGGTCCAGGCTGCAGGGCGGGTGTATTCGTAGGGGCGGTCGCCAAGTCCCATGACGATGTCCGCGAAGGAGGCCCAGGTCTCCTCCACCTGGGGCGCGAACTCGCCGAAGGAGGCCGAGAGGGCAGGGCCGTAGAACGTGCCGATCCCGGTGCGGGCCTGGAGCCCGAACAGAATGGCTGTCACATCGGAGTAGCCGACCACCGGCTTCGGATCGCGGCGGAAGGCGTCGTAGTCGAGGAAGGGGAGCAGGGCATTGGAGTTGCTGCCGCCGATGGAGGACATCACGCAGCGCACATCTGGATCCCGCAGCAGCTGGTTCAGCTCCTCCGCCCGGGCTTCCGCGCTGCCCGAGCGCCAGAAATCAGCCATGCCGGTCAGGCCACCCATGCGGACCTTGAAGCCCTTCGATTCGAGGAAGTGGAGGCCGCGCTCCGTGCGCCTGGGGGCCCACGCCGTGACCGCCGAGGAGGGCGAGAAGACGCCGATGGTATCGCCGGACCTTAGGAAAGGGACGCTCATGGGCGGAGTCTAGTCGTGAAGCCGATCTTCAGGCAAGCCGGCATTTCTTGTGTTGAAGTGAAGAAATCATGCTTGTTGTCATCGAAAAATAAAAGTGGATGAGTTGGTCCGAATTTGTTTCATACTGGCGAAGTCCGCCAGTCGCATCATCATTTGGATCTCCTTCTCCGTGAACCCATGACAGCGAACCTGAGCCTGCCCAAACTGTCCTGTCTCCGCACTCGCCGAAGTGGCGTGGTATTGGTCCGACCGGGAGAGGCAACATGATTCGCACCCGCCTGATCGCCCTCCTGGGTATCGCGGCCAGCGTGCTCATCGGTGCCTTCGTCGGCTCTGGCGTCTACACGTTCGTCACGGCCCAGGGACTGTCCTACATGTCGGACGACCCGAAGGTCTGCGTGAACTGCCACATCATGCAACCCGAGTTCGACGGCTGGCAGCGCGCTTCCCATCACGCCAGCGCCACCTGCAACGATTGCCACCTGCCCCATGACAACGTCGTGAACAAGTACTTCGTGAAAGCCAGCAACGGCTACCATCACTCCAAGGCCTTCACCCTCCAGGACTTCAAGGAACCCATCCGCATCAAGCCCTCGAACGCCCAGGTGCTGGAGGCCAACTGCGTCCGCTGCCACGGAGAGTTCACCGCCGAGCTTCGAGTCCACGGAACCCTTGGAGTGCCCACGGACCCGGAGCAGGGCGCGGACCTCCTCGGATGCGTCCGGTGCCACCAGGGCGTCGGGCACGGTCCGGTGCGGTAAGCGGAATCCCAGCATGCATACCCTCTCTTTCACGATCCCAGGAGTTTCGCGATGAGCGAGAACAAGCCCTCCTTCCTTTCCAACTCCGTCCTCCGCATGGCCGTCATCGCCCTGGCCGCGGGTTTCGCCACGGTGCTGGTGCTGCTGCTCAACGCCAACATCGCGCGGCGGAAGGACGAAGCCCGACAGACCTTCGTGAAGCTGGCGGACGTCGACGAGAAGACCGTCGATCCCGCCCAGTGGGGGAAGAACTTCCCGCGCCAGTACGATGCCTATCTTCGGACATCGGAGCGGTACCAGACGAAGTACGGAGGGGCTGGCAGCGATAGCGCCCCCATCAGCAAGCTGGGCGAGGATCCTCGCCTGAAGGTCATCTTTGACGGCTATGCGTTCGCCATCGACTACAACCTGCGGCGGGGCCACGCCTACATGCTGGATGACCAGCGGACCACCAAGCGCGTCACCGAGCGCCCCCAGACCGGCGCCTGCCTCCACTGCCATGCCTCCAACACCGTGGCCTACCGTGAAGCGGGCATCAAGGGCGGCGCGCCCGGCACCCTGGACGAGGCCTTCAGCAGCCCCAATGCCCAGGCCCAGCTCATGGCGGGCTTCGAGGCCATCGGAAAGATGCCCTACAAGGACGCGACGACCCTCGTGAACCACCCGGTGTCCTGCATCGACTGCCATGACCCCAAGTCCATGCAGATCCGCGTGACCAAGCCCGGCTTCATCCGCGGCATCGTCGCCCTGGCCCAGAGCGCCGAGCCCGTCCCGCACCTGCCCTCCATCGAGAAATGGCGGAAGGGCGACCGTTCGGTGCCGTACGACGCCAACCGCGACGCCTCCCGGCAGGAGCTCCGGTCCATGGTCTGCGGACAGTGCCATGTGGAGTACTACTGCGGACCCAAGACCACCCTCTTCTTCCCCTGGAACAAGGGGATGAAGGTAGAGCAGATCGAAGCCACGTACGACGAGTACAAGTTCCCCGACGGAAAGCGCTTCGCCGACTGGAAGCACGCCCGCACCGGCGCGGAAGTGATCAAGGCCCAGCATCCCGAGTTCGAGCTGTGGAGCCAGGGCGTCCACGCGCGCAGCAACGTGTCCTGCGCGGACTGCCACATGCCCTATGTCCGCGAAGGCGCCATAAAGATCAGCGATCACCAGGTCCGCAGTCCGCTCCTGGATGTTGCACGCTCCTGCCAGACCTGCCACCGGTTCCCGGAGGCTGAGCTGAAGGCCCGGGTGGAGACCATCCAGGAGCGCACCTTCGCGCTGATGATCAGGTCCGAGGACGCGCTCGTGGCCCTCATCAACGACCTGGAAACCGCCAAGAAGGCCGGTGTTCCCGAGGACAAGCTGAAGCCCATCTTCGAACTCCAGCGCAAGTCCCAGTGGCGCGTGGACTTCATCAACGCCGAGAACTCCATGGGCTTCCACGCCCCGCAGGAGGCGGCCCGGATCCTGGGCGAGGCCATCGACTATGCGCGCCAGGGCCAGCTTGAGCTTATCAAGCTGATGGAGACGATGCCGAAGATGGCCAAGAAGTAGCTTCCAGCCGCAGTTAGTGAAGGAACCCCGCTTCGGCGGGGTTCCTTCGTTCCAGGCTTGATACCCTGGGAGGAACCGATCCACCACGACACGCCATGGAAAGGAAACTCCCGTGATGCCGAGCAATCATTTCTCTGCTTCATCCCTCGCCGCACTGGTCATGGGCTTCACCCTCAGCGCTTCCGCCGCCGACCTGCCGGGCTCCAAGGACCATCCGCTGCTCAAGCGCTTCGCCGGCTCCGAGATCGTGGCCTACGAGACCAAGCGCTTCGAGTCCTACGAGCTGCAGACCTCCACCTTCAAGAAGTACGACATCGATGCCCGGCGTCGCAGCTATGCCAACCCGCCCCTCGCGGTGGAGGGCGCCCTGACGCGCATCTGGTACGAATCCGCCGGCGAGACCAGTTCCACGGAGCTGATCCGCAACTACCAGAACGAGCTGAAGGCCTCGGGATTCCAGGTGCTCTACGACTCGACGAAGGACCCCGCCGCCAAGTCCTGGGTCAACTTCCTCTCTGCCTTCCAGGGATCGGAGATCAAGACGAGCCGGGCCTACTACATCTTCCGCGCCGCGGACGAGAAGGGCATCCGGGTCACCAGCGCCAAGCTCGCCAGGCCCGAGGGCGACGTCTACGTCTACCTCACGGCCGTCGAGTGGCCCAAGGACGACGCGACCTACAAGGCGAAGAAGGGCGCCTACATCGCCGTCGACATCGTCGAGTCCAAGGCCATGACCCAGAACATGGTGGTGGTGAGTGCCGGCGAGATGGCCAAGGCCATCACCTCCACGGGCCGCGTGGCGCTCTACGGCATCCTCTTCGACACCAACAAGGCGGAGATCAAGGCAGAGTCCAAGCCGGCCATCGAGGAGATCGCCAAGTACCTCAAGGCCAACCCCGCCATGAAGCTCCATGTGGTGGGCCACACGGACAACGTGGGCGGCCTGGCGGCCAACCTCGGCCTGTCCAGGCAGCGTGCCGACGCTGTGGTGGCGGCGCTGACGAAACAGTACGGGATTGGCACCACCCGCCTCACGTCCAACGGCGTCGCCTACCTGGCCCCCGTGGCGGTGAACACCACGGAGGATGGCCGCGCGAAGAACCGCCGCGTGGAGCTGGTCCCCCAGTAGGAAGGAGACACCGCATGGATGGGGAGGAACGGTTCGCCATCCCCGGTGCGGGCGGGCTCATCCGCACGCACCGTGAGGGCGAGGAGTGGATCCTGGTGCAGGAGCGCGACAAGCCGGGGGCGCCCTCGGAGACGGGCCTCCTCGAGATCCCCGCAGGGAAGGTCCGGGCCTTCGAGAACATCTATGACTGCCTGCGGCGCGAGATCCGCGAGGAGACGGGCTGCACGGTGACGAGGATCCACGGCGAGGAGGAGGCGGTCCAGGTACGCATGCACGGCTACCAGGTCCTGAGCTACACCCCCTACGCCAGTGCCCAGAACCTGGAGGGCACCTACCCGATCATGGTCCAGACCTTCCTGTGCGATGTGGAGGGAACGCCGGTCGGAGGGCTCGCACGCAGCGAGGAGTCCCGCCACATCCGCTGGATCCGGCGCGCCGAGCTGGCCCGGCTGGTGCGGGAGGAGCCGGAGTGCTTCTATCCCATGCACCTGGCGACGCTGGGGCGCTATCTGGCCGAGTGAACCCGGCGGAACCTGCGCCCTTCCGGTACAATCGTCGAGCCCCGAGGGGAACCCATGCGAACTGCCATCCGCCTTCTTGCCGCAGCCCTGTGCCTGATGCTGGGCGGTCCGGCTCGTGCCCAGTGGTTCGACTCCCTGATCAATCCCGATGTGGAAGTCTCCCTCGCCCACCCGCCCGGGCTGGGCATCCGCGTGCAGCGGGTGGCCTTCGCCCCTGTCCAGACCATGGCGGCGGACGAGCTGGTGTCCGCGTGCATCGCGGACCTGGCCGCCACCGGGCAGGTGGAGATCCTGGACCGGGGCAACATCGAGAAGGTCATGCGCGAGCAGAAGTTCTCCAACTCCGGGCTGGTGGACGAGGCCTCGGCCATCGAGCTGGGCCGCCTGCTGGGCTCTCCGGTCCTCGTCATGATCAGCGTCCACAACCTGAAGGTGACACGCACGCCCCACAGCACCACCAAGGCCGAGTGGAAGGACAGCAAGGGCAAGGTGCACCCCGCCGTGACCACCTACATCTCCCGGACCCAGGTGGACTACAGCGCGTCCATCCAGGCCGTGGACCTGGCCACGGGCCGGGTGTTCAGCCAGCAGCGCATCGCGGTGGCGCCCAGCCGGGAGCAGTCCTCGGAGGAGGGCCAGCCGGAGTACCCGTCGGAGACGGAGGTGCGGGAGCTGGCCATCGATCAGGCCAAGATCCAGGTCCATCGCATGCTCCTCCCCTGGGTGGAGACGCGGAAGCTGATCTTCTACGACGACCGGGAATACGGGATGAAGGACGCCTACAAGCGCCTGAAGCTGAAGGACGTGCTGGGCGCCCTCGCGGAGTCGCAGAAGGCCCTGTCCCTGGCCAAGGCGGATGCCAACGCCAAGCCCAAGTTCCTGGGCCATGCCTACTACAACGTGGGCATCTGCCACTTCATCC
>JADHEF010001912.1_pt1 | contig 10894 bp, 9 predicted proteins | sample 8952391 | NCBI WGS metagenome assembly JADHEF01 (sample SAMN16124439, study PRJNA663245) | bioreactor sludge metagenome | isolation source: sludge (nitrite) | place: India:Bengaluru | collected 2019-02-28
CACAATCACTCCATCGAATTTTCCATGAAAGAAGCTGTTGAAGGGCATGGTCATCATTTCGATTGGGTAGAGCAGGCGGGGCAGGCTGTAACGCAGTTGATGTGTGATGAAGTAGCTAGGAATGCTGTCGCTGTAGACGGACATCCGGTTGTCGCTGATGATCAGGTCGAATCTGTTCCTTTCCAGGATCACATCAAACCTTTTTTTCTCCTGGGCAATGGCCCGCAGCAGCGCTGGCAAGCCGGCAGCGAAAGCCGGCAGGAAAAATCGAGATTCGCTGTAGGGAACAGGATAATCCTTGAAGAGCAGAAAATTGCACTCAGGGCATTCTCTCTTCAAGAGGGCCAGCGCGTTGCCGCTGCTGCCGACGGTCACCTCATGCCCTCGTGATAATAGCTGCTCAATTATGGGAATATCTCTGGTGCTGTGGCCCAGGCCCCAGTTGAGCGGGCTTATGAATACGTGCCCCATTCAAGTGAATGAGAAGTCTTGTGTTTGTATAAATTGCTTGTCGTATGTGTTGAATGTATTTCCTGATCTGGTCTAATAATTGGCCCATAATAATATATTTAACTATTTTGTGATTTTATAATAAAAAGTATTTTAAAAGTATTCAAGATAGTTATCGAAAACAGAATTATCAAATGTTTAAATCTATTCATGAACAATTTTTTATTTAATCTATTTTGTTGACTTTTTGCTTTTTATAAAACATATTATGTCAGATAGATTTGATAATATTTTTAAAACTATTCTAATTAATTTACAATAAAATAGATTAATATTATATAGTTGCAGCCGTTTTTTCTTTTGATTCAGTATGGCGAAGGACGTTCGTTATAGATCAATAGATCCGGCCAGCCAGGATATGCTCGATGTCTGCCAGAGAGCTGGCCTGGAAACTGCATGGGATCGCTATGAAAAGCAACAGCCTCAATGTGGCTTTGGGGAACTTGGTCTGTGTTGCAGAAACTGCAACATGGGCCCCTGTCGCATAGATCCTTTTGGAGAGGGTGCGACCAAGGGCGTTTGCGGAGCCACTGCGGATATCATAGTTGCCAGAAACCTGCTGCGAAGCATCGCCGCCGGGGCAGCTGCTCATTCTGATCACGCTCGTGATGTGGCCCACACCTTCCGGGAGGTAGTCTATGGTCGTGCCGGCTCATACAGCATCAAAGACCAAGCCAAGATGCAGCGTCTCATGAAGGAGTACGATGTACAGACCGAGATCGCTCTGGCTGACTCAATCATGGCTGAGTTCGGCAAGCAGGATGGCCCCATCCAGTTCACACGCAGGGCGCCCGCTAAAAGACAGCAGCTGTGGGAGAAGCTTGGCATTGAGCCGCGAGGCATTGATAGGGAGATCGTGGAGTGCATGCACAGGACCCACATGGGTGTGGACAACGACTACGTGAACTTGATACTTCATGGTCTGCGCACCAGCCTGGCCGACGGCTGGGGTGGCTCTATGATCGCAACTGAGCTGCAGGATGTTCTCTTCGGCACGCCCACTCCCACATTCTCTGAGGCCAACTTAGGAGTCCTTGAGCCCAATAAGGTCAATGTGATAGTTCATGGTCACGAGCCCCTTCTCTCCGAGATGATTGTCGCTGCAGCCGCCGACCCGGAGATCGTGGAGCTGGCAAAGAAACAGGGCGCTCTTGGCATCAATGTTGCAGGAATGTGCTGCACGGGAAATGAGGTTCTCATGCGCCACGGTGTGCCAGTTGCCGGAAACTTCCTGCAGCAGGAGCTGGCAGTGGCCACAGGTGCTGTGGACGCGATGGTTGTGGATGTCCAGTGTGTGATGCCGGCGCTCGGGGCTCTTGCCGGATGCTTCCATACCCTGTTCATCTCCACTTCGCCAAAGGCGAGGTTCCCGGGCGCAGTTCACATGGAGTTTCATGAGGAGACAGCTTTGCAGACTGCGAGAGCAATCGTCTTGGAGGCTGTCAAGAACTACAGGAACAGAAATTCTGCAAGGGTTCACATCCCTAAGGAGAAGTCGAAATGCATGGTAGGCTTCTCAGTAGAGACGATTGTTGGAGCGTTAGGCGGGACGCTGGATCCGCTTCTAGGTGCCATCAAGAGCGGAGCCATCCGGGGCATCGGTGCCGTAGTCGGCTGCAACAACCCCAAGGTCGTCCAGGATTATGGCCACATCAACCTGGTAAAAGAGCTGATCAAGAACGATGTACTCGTTGTCAACACCGGCTGCAATGCTCAGGCCTGCGCCAAGGCCGGACTGCTCCTCCCAGAAGCCGCAGATATGGCTGGAGAGGGGCTGAAGGGCGTATGCAAGGCTCTCGGAATTCCTCCGGTGCTGCATATGGGCTCCTGCGTGGACATCAGCCGCATTTTAGTCGCAGCCGCAGCCATAGCCAATGCACTTGGTGTGGACATAAGCGATCTTCCTGCTGCCGGAGCCGCTCCTGAGTGGATGAGCGAGAAAGCAGTGGCTATCGGAGCCTACGTCGTGGGTTCAGGAGTGTTTACGGTTCTGGGCACTGTACCTGCCGTGCTCGGAAGCTCGGCTGTAGCCGGGCTACTAACATCTGGAGCTAAAGATGTGGTGGGTGCGACCTTTGCAGTAGAGCCGGATCCGTTCAAGGCGGCAGCGCTCATGATCGACCACATCGATAGCCAGAGAAAGAAGCTGGGCTTGCAGAGGTAGATCATGAAAAAAGAAGTCTTCGTCCGTCTGGACCGATGCATGGGCTGCAAGTCCTGCGAGATGGCCTGCGTGGTAGAGCATTCCTCCAGCAAGAACCTGTTTGCGGCAGTCTCTGAAAAGCCGGGGCCAATTCGCCGGGTTTATGTGGAGGCCGCTGAGGGACAGAGAATTCCTCTGGTCTGCAGACACTGCGAGGACGCCCCTTGCGTCGCGGTCTGCCGCACAGGAGCCATGAATCAGGACCCTGCAACGGGAATTGTCGATCGCAATGAGGAGAACTGCGTGGGCTGCTGGATGTGCGCTATGGTCTGCCCCTACGGAGTCATAGGCCAGCACACGGAGGTCAGAAAGGCAGTCAAATGCGATCGCTGCAAGAACCTGGAGGTTCCCGCCTGCGTTGCTGCCTGCCCAACTGGTACCTTGATCTTCGCCACGCAACGAGAATTCGTGGAGACGATGCGAAAAGAGGCCGCAGTCCGGCTGGCTCGTGAGGCAAAGGGCCTGGCCAAAGCCTGATCCGGCTCAAGCGCGTATAGTCGGATTTAAGTTTATTTTTGTGACTTTGTGCCTTTATGGTAACTTATCACATGCTGATCACCACAAAGTCACAAAGACACAAAGGCAACGGGACGGATTGGCTTCAGACTATGGGCGTCAGGCCGATCCTGTTCCTGTCCCCTAAGAGCATGTTGTAGGGCTCGGTTCGAGGAATGATGCCGTAAAGACATAGTCCGCCGTTCAGCTCGTTTACAAGCAGGTATGTGTCGGCTGTGTGAATGGCCATGTTAATGCTCTCCTGGCCGCTCTTTACTACTAGCATGTTGATGTCGTTGGTCTCCTTCCAGTCGCGGATCATGAGGTTAATCATGTTTAGAACCGCCTTATAGCCGAAGGCAAACTCAATGGTATCAAGGCCAATGATATTCAATATTGGCCGGCCAGTCCGCTCCCTCAGTACCTTCCACTTCTCCTGCAACTCTTCACCCCAGCTCACCGGGTCATCGCCCTTTGGCTGGGCGACGATGACATTGGAGGGAACAAATATATCGCGAGAGCTGAGCTGGTAGCCGATGCTGGGCAGTATGAAGACACCTCTGCCGTTCTTGATGGCGTTGGAGGCAAAAGCAGTCAGGATCTGGTAATATCTCTTGCCGACTCCGTGGTCTATCTCCATGACGTTGCATGAGCCGTACTTCAGCCCGCCGGTCACTGCGTCCAGGTCAGGGATGCCTGTGGAGATGCGACCCTCTTTGGGCTCGGGAATCCTCACGCCGTCACTGACAATTCTGGCGTCCTCATGCTCTCGATAGGGTGGAAAGAACCTGAACCGGCCTTTGTGAAGGGTGATGGTGTACGTCTTATTGCCGATCTCCACGCCCCGCAGCTTATCGAGCTTGATCTGGCGGACGTAACGAGTTCTCATGCTCCCCTCGGCATAACCCGGCAGATGGAACTGCTCCATAGTCACAACCCCGTCCACGATGTAGTCGAGGGGCATCACGCTCGCGAATTCTGAGACGAAGATGAGGTGGGTATCCAGATCGCGGGCGAACTCGCAGATGTTCTGCTCGAAACTGTGCTGGGCGTTGCCTATGAGGTGTGCAGTGTAGTTCAGGACTGCATCCCAGCTATCGATGATTATCATGGGATTGTCCATCTCTTCAGCCTCCTCAAAGAACACTTTGAAGAAGTCCAAGACTGCATAATAATTGGACAGATCCTTTCCTATTCCCTTAAGGCTCTCCAGGAGCTTGGTCTGGGTCGCGTTAACCACGTTCTTGGGTGGTACAACCTCCTCTATCCAGGGATTGATGGCATAGAGCCTGCGGGGATCCACGCGAGTGGATATGTACATTCCATTGCGGTCTTCGCATAGGCTGTTCATGATCTCCAGGGCTAGAGTGGTCTTTCCGGTTCCCGGCAAGCCTTTGATGAGCAGCGTCTGGCCGCTCTCAACCTTGAAAAAATCAACAAGCTCTTGTGGTATAGACATCTGCAAGCCGTTAGGCATAAATTATTCCCCAGTCAATGACCAATCAATACGTCTCCGCAGCCTTCTGGATGCATTTATTGGCGCGTTTCATGAGCGCGCATATCTGCTCCGGATCAACCCGAAATGAGAAGTAGATGGTCTTGTCGTCGCCATCGTAAAAGTCAATATCAACCATTGGGAGGGCCTCTACATTCAATGTCTTCGCTGACTCGTCTGCATGTTTCGTACTCATTCCTTTGTTTCTCCACAGCTTTGACGGACCTACCTCAACGAATTCGACCTCGCCCTCTGAGCTGAGAACTGATAGGTACTTGATGACCGTGGTCTTGCTGACACCTGCTTTCTTAGCCACATCTACAGTGGTCAAGCCCACGTCTGATTCCCCTATTACTTCCAGGATCTTCTCTTTGTATGAGGCCATTTTAGTGCCACCATCATCCGGTCATGCTTATCAGGTAAATAGTCTTGGCCTTGAGGGCAAAACTCATTGTCAAATACTGTCTATTGCATCACCCATCTATTATCCAAACTCATATTTCAATTTTTCATAAAGACCTCTGATTTTGGAAAAACAATAAATGCTGATCGGTCTCAAAGAACTATTGGAGGAGCAGTATGAGAGATACAACCAAAAAAAGAATAAAAGGCTACGAGGAGCCCTGGCCGCCTGTGCGCGGCGACTATCGGGTGTGCGATCCCGACGCGGCGGTAGCTGTGGTGACTCTGACAAGTCCGCTCGTGCTGCAAGGAGCCGCGATTTTCGGCCAGTGCAAGACTGAGAACCTGGGAGTCGAGAAGATCGTGGCAAATGTGATCTCCAACTGCAATATTCGTTTTCTCATCCTCTGCGGAGTGGAGTCGAAGGGACACCTGCCCGGCAACACCATTCTGGCTCTGCACAGAAACGGCATTGATGAGCAGGGCAGGATAATTGGGTCCGGGGGAGCCATACCGTTTATCCAGAACCTCCCGCCCGAGGCAATCAGCCGCTTCCAGGATCAGGTCGAGCTGATAGACTGCATCGGCATTGAGGATGCGGCTCAGATCGAAGAGCTGATTGTCAGGTACAGCCGCATGGCAAAGCCATATCCTGCCGAGCCATTCCAGGTGGTAAAGAGAAAAGCGGCACATCGGCTGATTGCCGCAAGAGAAGGCGATCTCTTCTTTGGTGCAGGTGTAGCTATGGATACGACTGCTTGGATTGTGATAGATGAGAGCGAAACAGAGGCCGCGATAGAGGCCGCAACAGAGGGATGAAGATTGTTCAGATTCAAACGAGAGCAGGCAATTGTGAATGTGGGCGGCGTGAGGTTTGGCGGCCAGCCCGGAGAGCTGCCTTCGGTTTTATGCGGCACCATCTTCTACCAGGGGCACAGGATCGTCGAGGATGAGGGGCGCGGCATCTTCGACAAGAAAGCAGCAAAGAGGCTGATAGACCGCCAGGCGGAGCTGTCAGCCGAGACGGGATGCCCATCGGTTTTGCATCTGTATGCAAGAAGCATTCAAGCCTTTCAAAGTTATCTCGATTTCATCGATGGCTCTGCTGATGTGGCCACTCGCGCGGCAGCCGCGGCTCTCGTCTCGGAGATCGGGTATGCAGACCGCGCGATCTACAACAGCATCAGCCTGGCAACAGATGAGGCTGAGGCCAGGTCGATTGGGGACAATGAGGTTGATACTGCCATAATCCTGGCCTACAATCCGTCTGAACCAGGAGTGGACGGCTCGCTTGCCATCCTGGAGACCGGCGGTCGGGTCAGGGCGGAGGGGCTCCTGGCAACTGCAAGGGATTTGGGTGTCACGAATTTGCTCATCGATCCGGCTGTGCTACCCCTGGGAAGTGGTGCCGGATCGGCTCTGCGTTTCTCAGTTGCGGCCAAGGCGCGCCTCGGCCTTCCTGTTGGCTCCGGGATTCACAATGCAGTATCCTCTTGGTCGTGGCTATCAAAGAGAGATAACGCTATCAGAAAGGGCTGCGATGCCTCTGCCGCGGCCATGCAGCTTCTCTCTGCTGCCGATTTCCTGCTCTACGGGCCTATCGAGATGGCCGACGTCATCTTTCCGGCTGCCGCCATGGCCGACATCCTCATTGCCGAAGCAGTACGCGACCTGGACATCGCGCCCGGAGAGGCGCATCCTCTGCATCGGTTGGTCTGATTTTATAATCTCTGCGTCAATCGAGTGGGGCCAAGATTTATAGCAAAAAGAGCCAAAGACAGCAGCCATGTACCTTTCCCGTGAGGAAGAAGGCATCTATCAGGGCGAAAAAGGCGAGACCCTGCGTCGCATGATGGAGATTCTCGTGGCTCTGGGCGACATTTACGGCGCAGAGAGGCTCGTGCCCGTTAGGTCTGTCCAGGTTGCGGGCGTCTCCTACAAGAACATTGGCGAAGCCGGTCTGGAGTGGATCTCAGATCTGGAGGGGCAGGTGGCTGTGCCGAGCATTCTCAATCCTGCCGGCATGGATCTCTGTCGCTGGAGGGAGATGGGCATCACTGAACAGTTCGCTCTCAAGCAGCAAGAGACCATCGAAGCCTACAGGAAACTTGGCGTCACCATCGACTGCACCTGCACTCCCTATCAGATTTATGACCTGGCCAGCAGGGGCGATCACCTTGCCTGGAGCGAGTCGTCAGCAGTCTCCTATGCAAATTCCGTAATCGGTGCCCGCACCAACCGGGAAGGCGGCCCCTCGGCCCTGGCTGCGGCGCTGGTCGGAAAGACTGCTCTTTACGGCTACCACCTGGATGAGTTTCGCAGGCCGACCCTCCTCGTGGAGATGGATGCCGATCTGCAGGGATCGGACTATGGCGCCCTGGGATTTTTGGTTGGCAGAATCGTCAAGGACGGGGTGCCGTTCTTCCGGCTGAGGGCTGCCCCCACTGTAGACGAGCTCAAGGCTCTTGGGGCAAGCATGGCTGCCAGCGGATCGGTGGCTCAGTACTACGTGGAGGATGTGACGCCCGCGCCTCCAGCCTGGAAGGCGGAGGAGCGGATCAGCATCGACCGAAAGGAGATTGACGAGGTTTATGCAGCAAATCCGGGTGAAGGCGCGGACGCCGTAGCTCTCGGCTGCCCGCACTGCTCCGAGGAGGAACTCGAAAAGATTGCAGGACTGCTGAAAGGCCGCAAGGTGCAAAAGACTCTGTGGGTCTGCACCGCCAGGAAGATTGCCAAAGCGCATCCAGATCTGGTGCGGACGATCGAGGAGAGCGGAGCGCGGGTCTTTTGCGACACCTGCATGGTCGTCTCCCCGGCGACGGAACGATTCTCCAAGATGATGGTCAACTCCGGCAAGGCTCTGGCATACCTGCCGGGTCTCGCGAAAGTCAAGGCGGGGCTCGGGACTATGGAAGAATGCATTAACGTTTCATTGAGGAGGCGGTGAGGATGGAGTTCAAGTGCCATAGAGTCGCCTCCGGCGTGGGCCGCGGCCCGGCTCTGGTGACAGATCAGGCCATCTCGTTTCTTGGAAACGTGGACCCTGAGACGGGAATTGTGGTTGATCCGGCGCACGATCTGTTCGGCCAGAGCATCGCAGGAAAGGTGCTCATATTCCCAGGCGGCAAGGGCTCGACTGTCGGCTCCTATGTCATCTATCAGCTCAAGAAGAAAGGGCTCGCACCGGCAGCCATGATCAACCTCTCCTCCGAGCCCATTGTGGCTGTGGGGGCCATCATCAGCGGTATTCCCCTGGTGGACAGGGTGCCTGAAGAGATCTTGCGGACGAAAAACGGCAGGCTGGTCGAGGTTGATGCTGATCATGAGTGGGTGAGGATTTCTGGAGGGGATTGAGAAACGACTCAGGTCTCCCTGAAGAGCTTCTCCCTTTTCTTTATGAATCTCTCGGCTAGGTGGTTTGTTTACAGGCTATAAGCATTTTGTTTGCGAACTGAAAACAACCCTACTGCCTAGAATAGACCAACGATACCAGGGCCGATGATTGCTATGATCTATCTGGCCTCATTCGAAGCAAAAAAAGAAAGGCTCACTGGTTTTCTATATACCGCCTGCTCCTGCAAGCTCGCAGGACTTTAACTGCCTTCATCTCTTCGAATCTGCGCTGACGCTTCATTTTTCGGTCTCTAGCTTCGCTCATTATCGCCCACCTTCACCTTCTAGCATATCTATTTTTCCGTAGGCAATTCTACTGCCATATCAGCTATGAGGTCAATGCCCATGAAGAACGCAAAAACAGTCTCACCACAACAATATTCGCCGACGATGACCAAAGATTACAGCCGGATTTCAGATACATCCCGTGCAGTGAATAGAGCGGTGCTGCCAAGGATTGCGTCTTACATCCGCCGCATATCACCGCAAGTCGCAGCCATGAAGGCCGACGATGCCTTTTTGATCGCGGATTACGGCGCAGCAGACGGCGTGAATTCAAGCGAGCTGTTTGAGAGGGTAATCAGCCAGATTCATGATGTGAATCCTACGCTTGCAATCAAGCTGTTCTACATTGACATCGCGGACCCGACGAGTTTCAGAGCGTTCTGGGCTGCATCAGAATTGGCGAAACTAGAGCACGTCGAGGCCCAGTACATCCAGCGATCTTTTTATGAGCCGTTTCCTGAGATCAGAGGCAAACTCCAGATCGGCTTTTCCTCAACTGCTCTGCACTGGATGAATGCGAAGACCGTTGGACCTGACTATTTCCTGCATCCCGTCTGCATTCAGCCAAACCAGTTGCCAGAAAGGCACCGCAGGAAGTTCGCTGAAAAGTGGATTGTTGATTGGCGGTCGTTTCTGCAAGAATGCTCGACGTCGCTGGTCGAGGGAGGAGCCCTGTTCTTTGCCAACCTTGCTAATCTGGGTGGCGAGCGGTGGCCTGCGTCGCCGGGATACAACAATCTCAAAGACATCTGCCAGGAGTTGTGTGAGGAGAATAGGATCTCCAAAGAAGAGCTAAACGCCATTTTCATTCCCGACTACTTTGCCACGCCAGTGGAAATGTCACAACCGGTCGATGAGGCCGATCTCAAGTGCTTTTCGATCAACGCCTGCGACCCATTGACAGTCCCTTGCGCCTATTTTTCCAAAGCGCAGGACATGCTGGACGACCCAGAGGAACGGCGCAAGCTTGCAGCAACCCTCGCCCATGTCGTCCGCGCCTGGAGCGAATCGTCGATGAAGATCGGACTTCGCGCAGAAAACAAAGAGCTGATCGATGAGATCTATCGACGACTGGAGGACAGGTTCTACGAAAAACCCGAGGGCCTGCCCTATCAATATTGCCTGATCGAACTGGTAAAAAAGACATGAGGAGATCTGCGGAAATTTAACTGACCGTTCTTCTTGACCGTTCACCTTTTTGTGCGCATCAAACATCCTCTAACTTGACCTCTCGAACTCCTCAACAAAGCGCTCGTTCTCCTCCGGCCTGCCTATGGTCACCCGCAGGCAGTGTTCTCCGCATCCGGGAAATGTACTGCAGTCCCGCACTAGGATTCCTTTCTGCAGCATCCTTTCCGCCACCACCTTTGATCTTTGCTGAGTTTGAATGCAGAGGAAATTGCCCTGTGATGGCTGAGCACCGGCCAGTCTCCGACTCATTCTCTCCCGTTCCAAGTTTATCTTTCTAACGCACTCTTTCATCCAGTCCAGGTCCTGGAAGGCGGCCACGCCCGCTACTAAAGAGAGGCTGCTCACGCTGAACAGGGGCGCAACGCGCCGGTACTGCTCGGCGATCCAGGGCGGTGCCACGGCATATCCGAGCCGCAAGCCCGCCAGACCAAAGGCCTTGGAGAGGGTGCGTCCTACTACGAGGTTGTCATATTCTCTCACCATGCCTATCAGGCTCTTTTCTGCAAACTCGGCATAGGCCTCATCCAAAAAGACAATCGCATCAGTCCCTTCTACAACAGCCCGCACATTTTCCTCTGTGAGGGCATTTCCCGTCGGATTGTTGGGCGAGCAGAGAAAGGCCATCTTGATGCCCCGCGGGACTTCCGGGTCTACTGCAAAGCCGGGAAGCCTCGCGGAAAATATCGGGCGTGCCCCGCACAACTGCACTGCCACTCCGTAGAAGTTGTAGGTGGGAACTGGAACGAGTGCCGAGTCGCCACAGCCTAAGAAGATCCGGCAGATGGTGGCAATGATCTCATCCATGCCGGCTCCTGAGACAAGCCACTCCTTGGGATAGCATGCGTAACTGGAGATGGCTTCCAGAAATGAGCGCGAGTCTGGATACCTATGCATCGGCACATCCTTCAGGGCGGATC
>JADHEF010001918.1_pt1 | contig 10890 bp, 13 predicted proteins | sample 8952391 | NCBI WGS metagenome assembly JADHEF01 (sample SAMN16124439, study PRJNA663245) | bioreactor sludge metagenome | isolation source: sludge (nitrite) | place: India:Bengaluru | collected 2019-02-28
CTTCCTGATCATGGCAGCGCTGATCATCGTCAGTGGCTACACCTCGATCAACGCCGTGGTCAAGGCAGAGCTGTTCCCGACGGAAATCCGCGCCCTGGGCGTGGGCCTGCCGTACGCCCTGACCGTGTCCATCTTCGGCGGCACCGCCGAATACGTGGCCCTGTGGTTCAAGAGCGCTGGCATGGAAAGCGGCTTCTACTGGTACGTCACCGCCTGCATCGCCTGTTCGCTGCTGGTATATGCAACCATGAAGGACACCAAACAGCACTCGCGGATTACTACTGAGTAATGCTGGACTGACAAGGGGCGCCTTATTGAATAGGGCGCCCTTTTTTCATTCACGAACGGCACCCGTGAGCCGATTAACAAACCTAATCGGCTCACAAGTTGAGCCGAATAGCGCTATTATTCGGCTCACTTAACGAGCCGAATAGCCGGCTTATTTGGCTCACGGGATGGATCGGCAACAATCATGAACAGCCCTTCGTGGATCTGGCAGCAACCTGCCTGGCCTCAATTTACCTGGCAAAACGAAGCCATCACCCCACTGCTGCGCAACTGCATCGACATGCAAGGCCGCCTGCTGGGCAAGATGGGCAACGTCGACGCGCTCAGCGAATGCCAGAACATGCTGGACACGCTGCTTCAGAACATCGTCACATCCTCGGCAATCGAAGGTGAAAAGCTGAATGATGGCGAAGTCCGCTCTTCCCTCGCTCGCCGACTGGGCATTGAAGAACAGGGCGCCACCAATGCTCGCAGTGAAGGACTAGCGGAGTTGATGCTGGATGCAACGCAAGGGTATGACCGACCGCTGACCCTGCAACGCCTGTTCATTTGGCACCAGTGGCTGCTCCCGGTGACGCAAGGTACCTTGAGCAAAGCGGTACTGGTTGGCCAGTTACGGGATGAATTGCCCATGCAAGTGATCTCTGGCCGCCTCGACAAGCCCACCGTGCATTTCCAGGCACCACCGCGCGATGGCCTTGAAGCTCAGCTCGCCGAATTTCTCGACTGGTTTGCCAACAGCCTCGACACTGCCAGCCTGGACCCACTGCTGCGCGCCGGTATCGCCCACTTCTGGTTCGTTACACTGCACCCATTCGACGATGGCAATGGTCGCCTGACCCGAGCAATTACCGACCTGGCGCTGGCGCAAGGTGAGCGCCAGGCCATTCGCTTCTATGCCATGTCCGCCAGTATTCTCGAAGACAGGGCCGGCTATTACCAGGTGCTGGAGCGCAGCCAGAAGGGCGGTCTGGATATCACCCTGTGGCTAAGCTGGTTTCTTGCCACACTGCTGCGTAGCCTCGAACAGGCACTGGCCAACATCGACCGGACATTGGCCAAGGCCAGGTTCTGGCAGGCGCATCGCGCAGATGGTTTGCTGCCAGAACAGGTAAAGGTACTCAACAGGTTGCTTGATGGTGGCCCCCGCGGTTTCGAGGAAGGCATCAGCGCCACTCAATATCAGGCAGTGGCGAAGGTGTCCAAGGCCACTGCGACCCGCCACCTAGCCGACCTGCTCGACAAGGCCTGCCTTGTTCGCTTGCCAGGCGGGGGCCGTAGTACGCGCTACCGCATCAATACTCAAGACATCTCCAACGCCTGACGCGGCTCACGGCGCTGGTACCAGCTGGCCATCAGCACCAGCACCAGCAACACCCCGCCCAGCACAGCCGAAGAGCCGACCGTGCCAAAGTCCAGGCCACCCTTTTCATGAGGCTTGGTCAGGACATCGCCCAGCGTGGCGCCAAACGGACGGGTAAGCACGAACGCCACCCAGAACAGCACAACACCTGGAATACGCGTCCAGTAGCGGGCCACCACTACCAAGGCAATGGCACTGCCGATCAGCAACGCGCCGCCAGCAAAACCGAGCCCCGAATCATCGGCCAGGTAATCGCCCAGGGCGGTACCAAGCGTGTTGGAAAACAGGATCGCCACCCAGTAGAACAGCTCGCCCGTGCGGTTCTTGATACGGGTGACATCCAGTGGGTTACCGCTCAGGCGCCACACCAGGAAGGTCACCAGCAGGATGCCGATGAGCAAGGCCGACCCCGTGGCATAACCCAGGCCCAGGGTGCGGTCCATGAAGTCGGACATGGTGGTGCCAGCGGTACTGGTGGAGAGGATCACCAGCCAATACAGCATCGGGTGGTAGCGGCGCGAGTAGAGTTGGCCGAGCAAGGTCAGCAGGAACACGCTGATCAGCAGCAGCGAGCTGACGGCATAGCCAACGTTCAGCGTCATCGACAGCAAATCGCCCGCCGTTTCGCCAAGGGTGGTAGCGCAGATCTTCATGACCCAGAAGGCCAAGGTGATTTGCGGGAGTTTGTTCATTGTTGTGCCGCTCCAGTTTGAGGTGCGGCGATGGTGCTGATCAGCGTTTGAAAAATCGGTTGGTGATGCATGAAAAAAGCGTTGATAGATCTTTGAAACAAGATATTTCGTTCTTAACGTCCCATTAATTCCCACCCTTCAAGCTGAAATAGCTGACAGAACGATGACGCGAGGGCATGCGGCTCCTGAGTGATACCACAGCCTGATTCACGCGAAGCGCTTCTATATGCATTGAATAATTCGATTTTTAATCGCTATTTTTTGCGCTTTTTAATCAAATTAATCGGCGTAGGATTAAACCCATAGAAACAAACAACCCCTGTAACCCTTGGAGCAACGACCATGAAAAACAAACTGATCCTTACCCTGGCCCTCTCGGTTTTCGCAGCTGGCGCTTACGCCGAAGATGGCTTCGACCGTACCAACGCCCACACGTTTGCAGCGGTACAGAGCCAGTCCGCTACCTACGCTGAAGATGGTTTCGACCGCACCGGTGGCCAACGCTTCGCCGAAGACGGTTTCGACCGCACTGGTGGCCAACGCTTCGCCGAAGACGGTTTCGACCGCACTGGTGGCCAACGCTTCGCCGAAGACGGCTTCGACCGCACCAACGCCCACCGCATCAGCTGATCCCTGATGCGTGCACCCAGCCCGGCTTTGGCCGGGCTTGATCATTTGCAGACGGGCACAGGCTTGGCACACTAGGCACCTCGCAACCCAGGAGGTGGGCCAGCAAGCCCAGCACAGATGTATTACTACGAACCCGCCAAAGGCCACGGCCTGCCCCACGACCCCTTCAACATCCCGCCAATCATCGGTTTCTGCAGTGTCGGGCGCAAAGACAGCCTGAACAACATCGAACAGACCGGCGAATTTGTCTGGAACCTGGCCACCCGCCCGCTGGCTGAGCAGATGAACCAGAGCTGCGCACCGGTTGCGGCCGAAGTAAACGAATTTGAATTGAGCGGCCTCACTGCCACGCCGTCGAGCATCGTCAACGTACCGCGCGTGGGGGAAACCCCCGTGGCCTTCGAGTGCAAGGTCAGCCAGATCGTGCAGCTCAAGCGGGCAGACCAGGCGCTGGTGCCCAGCTGGCTGATCCTGGGTGAAGTGGTGGCGGTGCACATTGCCGAGCACCTGCTGAAAAACGGCATCTACGACACCGCTGCCGCCGAACCGATCCTGCGTGGCGGTGGCCCGGCGGACTACTTCGAGCTGGGCAACCTGTTCAAGATGGCCCGCCCGCCGGCCTGATCACCAGATCAGCTCGCCCTCTTCGCTGACGCCTTGCAGGCGTTGCAGCTCGGCCGTAGCCGCTTCGTCGGCGGCCACGGCCCCCTTGAACACCTGCCCGTCCAGTACCTTGTGAAAACGCGGCGCGCCGCCCATGCCCAAGGCCTTGACCGCGATGGCCGCGTTGTAGCCGCCCCCCTCGACCGGGACCATTGCCGAAACCGCTTCGAAATGCGGGAATTCCCTACGTGCCATGTTGCTATCCACTTGGTTGAACAAGGCCGTCATTTTACCCCATCACTGATCAATCGAAGGTATGCAGGTCCAAGCTGCTGACCACCTGTGCCTGCACCAGCTCGCCAAACACCTCCAACGTTGGCGAAGCGAAGTAGCCACTCATCGCCTGCTGGTCCTGCCAGCTACCGCTGAGCAACCAAAGGTCGGCATCCGCCTGGGAGCGCTGTACCGTGAAACTCAGGCAACCTGGCGCCCGCAGCGAGGGTTCGAGCAGGTCACGCAGTCGCGCCCCCAACTCGGCCGAGCGCCCGCTGCTGGCACGGATGAAAGCAAGGTGGGTGACCGGTTGTTTTGAGGTCATTGCACAATCTCCTTGAAGCAGGCGGACGGAAAAGCCAGGCTGCCAAGGTTAGGGGCTGCCTCGCGCGACGCGTTAGGCCATTACTGCATGCCGATTGCCTAATCCTGCAGCGCGGCAGGATCAGGCAATTGACGTGCAGCTTTCGACTAGCGCCCGCCATTGCCCAAACCTATGCTGCGTCGGTCAGCAGAGGAAATCCACCATGACCACACCGACACCCATCGACCCGCCCCTGGAATTGCAGCGCCAGGAGCTTGCGGAACTGATCCGCCGCCATGCCGGCGAGCCCCACGGCCCGGCCTCGGCCATCGATGGCCTGTTCCTAGTGCGCTACACCGAGAACGTGCGCTCGGTGCCGACCCTCGCTCAACCCGCGCTGTGCATCCTGGCCCAGGGCAGCAAAAGCCTGTTTCTCGGTGACGAGCAGTACGCCTACGACCCGCTGCACTACATGGTCGTTTCGGTAACCTTGCCGCTAAGTGGTGTGAAGCTCGACGCCAGCCCCGAGCACCCTAGCCTGGGGTTGCGCATAGACCTGGACCCGGCAGAGATCAGCCAGCTGATTGCCGAGAGCGGGCCGATGCTGGTGCCCAACCGGCCTTCCGGCCGCGGTTTGTATGTGGACAAAACCGATGCGCCATTGCTTGATGCCCTGCTGAGGCTGATCCGCCTGCTGGACACACCGCGCGATATCGCGATGCTGGCGCCGTTGTTCCGCCGCGAGATTCTTTACCGTTTGTTGCGCGGGCCGCAGGGTTATCGGCTGTACGAAATTGCCTTGGCCAACAGCCAGACACACCGGGTTTGCCAGGCCATTACCTGGCTCAACAACAACTATCAACAGCCGCTGCGTATCGAGGACCTGGCCCGGGAGGTCAACCTCAGCACCTCGACCCTGCACCACCGCTTCAAGGCCGTGACGTCGATGAGCCCGTTGCAGTACCAGAAGCAGCTGCGCCTGCAGGAGGCGCGGAGGTTGATGCTCAATGACGGGCTGGAGGCGGCGGTGGCGGCTTATCGGGTGGGGTATGAGAGCCCGTCGCAGTTCAGCCGGGAGTACAGCAGGCTGTATGGAGCGCCGCCGATTCGGGATGTGGCCAGGTTGCGGGCAACAGCCGGTTGAGCTCAGTTTTTCCTGTACCGGCCTCTTCGCGGGTAAACCTGCGAAAAGGCCGGTACAGGTCAAGCACTACATTATCCCTGCACTGTTTCTTGCCACTGGTTCTGATCTACCTGAATCAAGGTCGGCCCCTTGCGTTCCACCGCCTGCCCCAGCGCCGCCTGCAACTGCGCCACATCCGCCACATTCTCCGCCGCCGCGCCCAACGCCCGCGCCACGCCGATGAAGTCCGGCGTATGAATATCCACACCAACCGGCTCGATCGCCCGGTTGACCATGTACTTCTTGATCTCCTCGTACCCCTGGTTATTCCACAGCAGCACGATCAGCGGCACCTGCGCCTCCACCGCGCTGGCCAGCTCCGGCAGGGTGAATTGCATACCACCATCGCCAATCAGGCACACCGCAGGCACACGTTGTCCGATTTGCTCCGCACTCCCGAGCCAGGCGCCCATGGCCGCAGGTAGCGCATAACCCAGGGTGCCGTAGCCGGTCGAGGCATTGAACCAGCGACGTGGCTGATCCATGTCCAGGGTCAGGTTGCCGGTGTACACCGGCTGGGTCGAATCGCCCACCAGAATGGCATTGGGCAGGCGCTCCAGGATCGCGCTCAGCAAACGCGTCTGGCTCAGTGTCGGCTGGTCCCAGCCTGCCGCCAGAGCCTGGCGCAGGTTGGCCACCCGGGCCACACCCCAGGTGCTTTCACGCACGGGTTGCGGCTGAGTCTGCAAAGCACCGAGCAGCGCTTCGGCGGCCAATTCGGCATCAGCCACCAGCGCCAGCTCCGGCAGGTAATTGCGCACGGTCTGGTCCGGGTCGATATCGATGCGCAGCAGGCTTCCCGGGATCTCGAAGCCACCCTTGAAGGTCACGTCATAATCGGTTTCAGCCAATTCGGTGCCGATCGCCAGCACCACGTCGGCCTCGGCGACGAGCGCCCGCGTGGCAGGCAACGACTGGGTCGAACCGATTTGCAGCGGATGGTTGGCCGGCAGCAAACCCTTGGCATTGATGGTCAGCGCCACCGGTGCCTTAAGGTGTTCGGCCAGGCGTGCCAAGGCAGCACCGGCTGCCAACGCGCCACCCCCTGCCAGAATCAACGGCCGCTTTGCACCGGCCAGGCGCTCGGCCATCTGTGTTACGGCTTGCGGTGCAGCCCCCGCACGGCTACCGCGCACGGGCCGGCCCGGCAGCAGGAAATCGGCCGGTTCGACCAGCACGTCGAGCGGGATTTCGATATGCACCGGGCGTGGTCGGGCGCTGTCGAACACGGCAAATGCCCGGGCCAGCACCTGCGGCAGGTCTGCAGCACTCATCAAGGTGTGGGAAAACGCTGCCACACCCGACACCAGCGCCGCCTGGTTGGGCAACTCGTGCAACTTGCCACGGCCACCGCCCAACTGGTCACGGGACTGCACGCTGGAAATCACCAGCATCGGGATCGAATCGGCATAGGCCTGGCCCATCGCCGTGGTGATGTTGGTCATGCCTGGGCCGGTGATGATGAAGCACACTCCGGGTTTACCACGGGTGCGCGCATAGCCGTCAGCCATGAACCCGGCACCCTGCTCGTGGCGCGGAGTGATGTGGCGAATGGACGAACCCGCCAGGCCGCGATAGAGCTCCACGGTATGTACACCGGGAATGCCGAAGACATGGTCCACGCCATAGCCTTCAAGGAGTTTGACCAGTACTTCGCCGCACGTTGCCATCAGGGTTCACCATGAATCTGGTTGGGTTATGTGCTTATTGGACCCAACCCACGACTACCACCACAATGCAAAAAAACACATACTAGCCATGTCCTGTAATCATGGCTTATCGCAATGAAACGCCTACCGCCCTTACCCGCCCTGCACACCTTTCTGGTGACCGCCCAGCACTGCAACTTCACCCGTGCCGGGCAACAGCTGCACATCACGCAAGGCGCCGTCAGTCGCCAGATCGCGGCCCTTGAGGAGCACCTGGGGTATGCGTTGTTCCAGCGCCAGGCCCGTGGGCTGAGCCTGACCCGTGAAGGCCAGGACTGGCTGCCACGGGTGCAGCAGGTGTTCGCACTGATCGAACAAGGCGTGAATGAGGTGGGCGGACGCAGCACGACCTTGCAGCTCAAGGCGCCCACCTGCGTGATGCGCTGGTTACTGCCACGCCTGATGGAGTGGCAAGCACTGCGCCCGGACGTGCCGGTGGAGCTGACGACCACGGTGCAGCACGGGGTGGACTTTCGCCGGGAGGGCTTCGATGCGGCAGTGGTCTATGGCGACACGCCGAACCACGGGTTACAGGTGCGCAAGTTGTTCGATGAACAGCTGACGCCGGTGTGTGCGCCATCGCTATGCGACGGGCCAATACCCTTGCGGCAGGTGGATGACCTGTCGCGGCACATGTTGCTGCACCCATCGCGGGACGAGCATGACTGGCGGTTGTGGTTGCAGGCGGCCGGGGTGACGTTGGCCGCTCATGGGCCCAAGCAGCACTTCGAGACGCTGGACATGGCAATGGCCATGGCCTCGCAGGGGACCGGAGTGGCAATTGGCGACTGGTCGCTGATTGGTGATGACCTGCGCGGGGGGCGGCTATGCATGCCGTTTGCGCTGAAGGTGATGACCGGTAAGGGGTACTACCTGGTAAGCCAGGCCAGGAGCTTGCCGCCGGGGTTGGTGGAATTGCTGGACTGGCTGGAGAGCCAGGCCAGCCTATGAAGGCCTCTTCGCGGGCGTGCCCGCGAAGAGGGCGAATCAATACCCGACGGTAAACCGCTGTCGCGAATGCGCCGGCTTTTCCAGCTCATCGATCAAGGCAATCGCAAAGTCGGCAAAGGTGATCCAACTCTTGCCATCCGCACCAATCAGCAGATGATCCTTGCCCAGCGTGTACCGCCCGCTGCGCTCACCTTCAACGAACTCCGCCGATGGGGACAGGAAGGTCCAGTCCAGGTTCGGCTCCCGCTGCAGCGCCTCCAAAAAGCGCACGCCTGCAGTGGCCTCGGCCTTGTAGGCTTCCGGAAAGTCCGGGCTGTCGATCACCCGGTGCCCCGACGGCAACAGCAGGCTGCCCGCACCGCCCACCACCAGCAAGCGCTTGACCCCGGCCCGCTTGACCGGCTCGATGATCGCGTGCGGTTCGATGGTCGAGAAATGCGCGGCGCTCAGCACGGCATCCACGCCCGCGACCGCGGCTTGCAGGGCCGCGCTGTCCTTGGCATCCAGCGCCTTGACGGTCACTCCCGCCCGGCCCTCCAGTTTCGAAGGGTCACGGGCGATGGCCAGTACACTGTGGCCACGGCGCAGGGCCTCTTCCAGCAACTGGCTGCCAGCACGGCCAGTGGCACCGATGATTGCGATCTTGCTCATGGGATACTCTCCATCAATTGAACGGAATTACCACTTCATCTCGCCCTTGGCGACCTTGGCACCCAGCTCCAGGGAGCTTTCATCGGCCAGGCCCGGGTAACGTTGCTTCATCGCCTCGATCAAGGCACCCGCGTCTTTTGCCTTGGCCGCTTGGGCATCGAAGTCACGAATGTAGTTCGCCGTGAAACGCACAGCTTCCAGCGAGCGGCTGCTGTCCCCCAGGTAATGGCCCGGGATGACCGTACGCGGCGCCAGCGCTTCGATGTGCGCCAGGGTGCCGAGCCAGTCGGCATGCGACTGGGCCGTCTGGGTATCGGCCATCCACACATGAATGTGCTCGGACACCACCACGCCGCCGACCACCGCCTTGATCGACGGGATCCACACAAAGCTGCGGTCTGGTTGCGGACCGTCAAGGCCAATCACCTCAAGGGCCTGCCCTTCCAGCGTCAATCGGTTGCCTTCCAGTACCTGTGGCAGCACCAGCCGTGCCGGTTTGTCTGCCCCCATCTGCGGGCCCCAGTACGCCAGCTTGGCGTCCATGGTCTGACGGATATGCGCGACAGTGGCGGCCGAGGCCAGCACTTTGGCGTCGGGGAAAGCGTTTGTCAGGGTGTCCAGGCCGAAGTAGTAATCCGGGTCACCGTGGCTGATATAGATGGTAGTCAGGTGCTTGCCTCCAGCTCGCAGGCGCTGCACCAGTTGCTGGGCCTGGGCCCTACCGAACTGGGCATCGACCAGCACGGCATCGTGCTCGCCACTGACAATCACCGAACTGACCGGGAAGATGGCCTCATGCCCGGGGTTGTAGACTTCCAGCTTCAAGGGTTCTGCGGCCAGCGCCGGGCCGGCCAGGGTCACGCAGGCCAGCAGCAGGCCACGCAAGGGAGTGAACAGGGACATTGGCAACGCCTTCCAGATAACGATGGCAACAGCTTAGTTGCCCGATCCATGACAAAAAATGCGATGCTCGAACATAGTTTGTTTCTGAAACCGGGCAAATCATGGACCGTCTCAACGCCATGCGCGTTTTCGTCACCGTCGTCGACTTGGGCAGCCAGTCGGCAGCGGCGGATCATTTGCAGCTATCGCGGCCGGTGGTGTCGCGCTATCTGGCAGAGCTGGAAGACTGGGTGGGCGCGCGCCTGATGCAGCGCACCACACGCAAGCTCAGCCTCACCGCCGCCGGCCAGGAAACCCTGCCACGCTGTCGGCAGTTGCTGGAGTTGGCCGGTGACCTGCAGGCTGCCGTGCAACAGCCGGATGACGCGCCCAAGGGCGCATTGCGCATCAGCGTCAGTACGTCCTTTGGCCAGGCGCAGCTGGTGGATGCGGTGGCTGCCTATGTGCGGCGCTATCCAGGCGTGAAGGTGGAACTGCAGATGCTCGACCGTACCGTCAACCTGGTGGACGAGCGTATCGACCTGGCCATCCGCACCAGCAACGACCTGGACCCCAACCTGATCGCCCGGCGCCTGAGCATATGCCGCTCGGTGGTGTGTGCGTCCCCCGCTTACCTGCTTGAGCATGGCACCCCACAGCGGGTCGAAGAACTGAGCCGGCATAACTGCCTGACCCATGCCTACTTCGGCCATAGCCTGTGGCATTTCGAGGTGGGCGGCCAACAGATCGCCGTGCCGGTGGCGGGGAACATCAGTGCCAACGAAGCCATGACATTGCAAAAGGCCGCGCTGGCTGGCGCGGGTATCGCCATGCTGCCAACCTACCAGGCCGCCGACGCCCTGCGCCGGGGCAAACTGGTGCGCCTGCTGCCCGAGGCAAAGCCCCGCGAACTGAACCTGAATGCGGTGTACACGTCACGCAAGCACATGCCGGCCACCTTGCGCAGCATGCTGGATTTTCTGGTGCAGCGGTTCAAGGACGAACCCGAGTGGGACCGGGATCTCTGATGTAACGTGAGAAATGACCTACGCTTAACGGTATCACCTGTCGCTGTAACAGGAGGTGAGTACCATGGGCATCAAATCAAGAAGAGTCGCCCTTGTCATGGCCCTGACTGCTGTCGCAGGGCTGTACGGCTCAGCCTGTTGGCGCGCCGAGCTGCTACGCAGCCAGCCCAGTGCCGCCAACAGCTGCGAGCAGGCACATTGCGTGCCTCACACCGCAACCTTGAGCGCCGTCCGTTGAGTTGACGGCGCGCCGCCGGTCACTCTTCCACGCTCATGTATTCCTTGGCCCAGCGGATGTAGTCCTCGGGCTGGGTGTAGGTGTGCGAGAGTTCG
>JADHEF010001921.1_pt1 | contig 10883 bp, 8 predicted proteins | sample 8952391 | NCBI WGS metagenome assembly JADHEF01 (sample SAMN16124439, study PRJNA663245) | bioreactor sludge metagenome | isolation source: sludge (nitrite) | place: India:Bengaluru | collected 2019-02-28
GGGCAATCTGCAGTTGGCCCTTCTCCATGGCTGTGCGCAACAAAGGCGAATTTCGTGGGGTGATCTCTTGGTTGTAAAGGGTGGCGGGCGTCGGTGCGAATACGTAATGGGTGGTGGCAGGCTTCACATCGGCACGGCGATAGAGCAGGGCGGCAGCGGGCAGCGTGGCGATCATCGCGGGGTCGTTGTAGGCGTGCCAGTTGTCCGCCGTGCGCCAGCCCGGGTTGAAGGCCTGTTGGCTGTAGGCATATTGCATCAGCGCGTCCCAGCCCTGGTGGCTGGCAGTGCCGGCCACGTATAGCGGCAGCGAGTGGCGGTCGGGCAGCGGGAAAGGCTCGGCGTTCCATTCGGTGACGGTCAGTGGTTTGCCCACGACCTGGGCGGCGGCGATCCAGTCGATCATGCCGTCGCTGGTCAACGGGTTCTTCTCCAGTTGGCCGATGGCGCCGTAGCTGTGGGCATCGACGACGTCGCCTGCGGTCAGGGCAGGCAATGCGCTCAGGCCATTGCCGCCCCAGGTGCTGGTGGTGGCGATCGGCACCTTTACCCCCACGCTGCGCAGGTGAGCGATCATGTCGGCGTTGAAGCGCTGTTCCAGGTCGTTGAGGAGCAGCTTCGACGGGCCGTGCTCCCACGCGCGCCAGGTTTGGTCGACGGGCAGGTTGTACTGCCTGGCGAAGGCTTTGGCCGCTGCCATGTAGCGCTCGCTGTGGCGCGGTACATCCTTGTTCGGCATCAGGGCGTTGCCGTAGTGTTGGGTAAGGTCGTTCTCGTTGGTGATCAGCACGGCGGCGATGGCCGGGTCGTCCTTGTAGGCAAGGCCCGTGTACGTGTTCACATGGGTCAGGTACTGCTCGGCAAAGTGCTTCATCGCCGCCTGAATACTGTTGTTCACATAGGCATAGCCCTTCAGGTCGACGCGGTCATCCTTCTTGGGCAGCTCATCGAAATCGTCAATGTTGTCGTTGGCGGTAAGTGCGCGCTGTACGTGCATGTCCAGCCAGATGTAGATGCCTTCGTCCTTGAGCGCCTTGATCCACAGGTCGAGCTTGCGCAGTGACTCGGCGCTGAGCTGCTGGGTGTCGCGCACCAGGGTACCGTCGCCGAACACGTTCGGGCTGACCCAGGGCGAGTCGTGGTGGTGCAGGCGCACCAGGTTGAACCCCAGTGCGGACAGGCGCTTGGCCTGTTGGCGAATTTCGTCGTCGGGGCTTTTGAACAGCGAATAGGCAGACAGGTTGGTGCCCCAGAAACGCACGGGGGTGTTGTCTTCGAACATCAGTTGTTCACCGACCGCCTTGACGAACCCACGCTTGCCGGCGGGCTTTTCCGCCGCGTTGAGGAACGACAGGTCCACCGGCGAGGTGCGCCAGTCCAGCTGGTCATCCGGCCAGCTGGCAGGGTCGGCCAGGCCGAAGCGCTCAGTGGGCGTGGGCCCCAGCTCGATGTCGCCGGTCACGTTGAGTACAGCCTTGAGTTGTTGCTTGCCGGCGCTGATCGGGTCTTTGTACAGGAACGCGCGCAATTCGGACGGGTTGCCACGCTCGAAATACACCTTGGCCAGTGGCGGGTCGAAGCGCATTTCGATGCGCCGGCCTTGCTCAGCCTTGCCCCAGGACCAGCCGCGGTTGTCGGCCAGCAGTTGGGGCGCACCCATATCGCCGGCGATTTGCGCCGGGTCGAACTGGAACACCATGCCGCCACCCATCACCCCGGTCTGGCGGCTATGGGCGTCCAGGTCGAAGGCCCAGCTCAGGGTTTGTGCCTGCTCTTTGCGGATATCAGCCGCCAGGTCGAAGTCCAGCTCTTTGTTCTTGCCCCGCAGTGTGTACTGATAGGGGCCATTGACCTTGAAGTCGGTATAGAAGCCGGTCCAGCTCCAGTTGGCGGCCCAGAAGTCGAACTTGGCCTGCATCACCGGGCCACCGCCGTGTGTCACGGTGGGCAGCCCATTCTGTTCGTCGACACTGACCTGCCAGCCGGAGCCCCAGCCGGCCAATGGCAGCAAGGCCAGGCCGGCGATGGCCGACAGGCGTACGATAGGACGCAGGGAAAGCACGTTCATGAACATTACCTGGGTTGTAGGCCGGGTTCGGCCAGTTCCATGGCCTGGCTATCGTGCAGCCGGCGAACCATCTGGATGTAGGCCACACCCAGCCCGGCGATGGACCAGTACACCACCGGGATGAAGGTGATGCTGCTGACGGTGAAGATGATCACCAGAATGCCGATCAGTGTCGCCAGCAACACCCGGCCGAGCTGTCGTCGTTCATCATCCTTGTCGGCGAAGCTGAGCATGGCCCTGCGGATCCCGCGCAGCACCACGGCAAAGAACGCCACGAACAGCCCGAGCCCCACCAGCCCGACCCGCAGCGCCAGGTTGATGTAGGTGTTGACGATGTCGATGATGCCTTCACCCTGGATCATCTGGATGACGATCCACGAGTTGTCCATCAGCCGCTCGCGGTAGGTGATGTTTTCTTTTTCCAGGTTGCCAATGAAGGGCAGCAGGTCCAGTACCTTTTCGCCGCCGGGCACGATGGTGAGCAAGGGCAGGGCCAGCATGCCGGCTGCGCCCAGGAGCGCCAGGCGCTTGACGGCACCCTTGCCCAGGGCAATGAACACCACCACGATGACCACGACGCCGATCCACGGGCCGCGTGACAACGGTGCGAACAGCCCGGCGGCCAGTAGCAGGGCGCCCATGGCTTTGTGCAGCGGGCGTTGCACATAGCCCTGGACGAACAGGAACAGGCCGATGGCCACACTCATCACATAGCCCAGGGCAATTGCCTGGCCGGTGGTGACGCTGGCCCGCAGCGCGCCGCCGCGGCTGAGGTAACCCGACATGCTCCAAGGCACGCCCATGGCATCGACCAGGGCGCTGTACAGCAGCCAGTGGCGTACATATTCGGCCACGGCGATCAGTGCCATGACGAAGGACGTGAGCACGAAGGCCAGCATGGCGTCCTTGAAGTCGCTTATCTGGCGCAGGCCGCGGCTGGCCACGTAATACGGCAGGAAGACGTCGACATACAAGTACAGCGCCTGGCGCAGGGTGTCGGTGGGGGTGGTTTCGCGCAAATACAGCACGCTCATCAGCACCAGGCCAGCCGCCAGCAGCTTGTCGGCCCAGGTGCGGCCAAAGCGCAGGGTGCCTGCCTGGCGGCTTAGCTGCAGCGCGGCGGGCAGCAGCACGCACAGGGTGAGCAGGCGGATGTGGTTCAGGTCGACCAGGTAGTTGACCACGCCAAATCCGGGCACCTGCACCGACGCAGGCGGGATGAGGAACAACAGCATGTAGAACAGGGCCATGGGGTTGTGTTCGCGGCGCCCGGCAATCAGCAGGATGACCGCGCCCGCACCCAGATACAGCCAGAAGCTGTGCGAGACGAAAGCCAGCACCGTCAGCAGGAACCACAAGTTGCGCCGACGCTTGAAGTCCGCGAGCGGAATCAGGTCGGTGGCAGGGCGCCGCGCAAGCAGGAAGACCACGCTCGCCAAAAACAGGATGACGATCAACGCACGAAAATGTTCAGGCATCGGCTATGTACACCTTTCCCTCGGTGGGCAACGGCTAGCATCGTGGCTAATTGAAACTATAGTGACTTTTAGCCAATCAGTCAGAGATTGAAGTCATGCCGTCGATTGATGTGTCAGCCACCGCAAGCCTGCGTCAGCGGGCCATGAGGGCCGGGTCCTGGAACCTGGTGTCGCAGGTGGCGTCACAGGTCATGCGCCTTGGCGGCAACCTGATCATGGCCCGCTTGCTGCTGCCGGAAATGTTCGGGGTGATGGTCATCGCCACAACCGTTTCGGTACTGCTGCACCTGCTGTCCGATGTCGGCCTGCGCCAGAACATCATCCAGAGCCAACGGGGTGACGACCCGGACTTTCTCAATACCGCATGGACCGTGCAGATCATCCGCGGCTTCGTACTGTTTGGCCTGACCCTGTTGCTGGCTTTGTGTGCCTGGGTGGCGCAGTTCGAAGAACTGTGGCCGGCAGACTCCACCTATGCCGCGCCCGTGTTGCCGATGGTGCTGGCGGTTACCGGGCTGTCGGCGGTCATCTGGGGGTTCCAGTCCACCAAGATAGACGTGGCGGTACGCACTTTCCAACAGAAGCGTGTGGTGCTGGTGGACCTGGCGTCCCAAGCGGCCGGCCTGGTGGTGATGCTGGTGCTGGGCTTGCTGACCCACTCCATCTGGGCCTTGGTCATTGCCGGCCTGGTGTCTGCCGTGGCCTGGACCGTGCTGGGGCACACGGCGCTGGAGGGGCCGAACAACCACCTGCGCTGGGACCGTACGGCGCTTACCGAACTGATCGTGTTTGGCCGCTGGATCCTGCTGTCGTCGATGGTGGGCGTGCTGGCCATGTACGGCGACCGCATCCTGTTTGGTGCCAGCATGTCGGCGGCGCAGCTGGGGGTGTATTCGATTGCCGTGCTGATCCTGGGCGCGGTGCAGACCGCACTGATGAAGATTGTCGGCGCCGTGGCGCTTCCTGCTTTCAGCGAAGCGGCCCGGGCCGACGACAAAGAGCGGCTGAAAGCGCTTTATCACCGCTTCCGCCTGCTGGTCGACCTGCTGGTGCTGTTCATCTGCGGTGGCTTCCTGACCGCCAGCCCCCTGCTGATCGGCTGGATGTACGATGAGCGATACAGTGAGGCAGGCTCGATGCTGGCGATTCTTTCGCTGTCCTTCATCGTATTGCGCTATACCTTGGCTCATCAGGTGTGGATCGCCTTGGGCCTGACCAAGTATCAGGCCATGGACAACATCATCCGCCTGGTCTCGCTGTGGGGGCTGCTACCGCTGCTGTTGGCGATTGGCGGTGTGGAATGGGCCATCTGGGGTGTTGCCCTGCATACCGTGCCCACGCTGGTGCTGGTTGTGTACGTGAATTGCAAGCTAGGTATCTTCAGCCTCAAACGTGAGCTGGTGGTGCTGCCGATGCTACTGGTCGGGGCACTGTGCGGGGCGCTGTTGACGGCCTTTTTCAACTGGCTGTGATGCAGCGTGCTGGGTGTAAATTCAATGGGTACAGGTCACGGGATCATGGGGAAGCTTACTTTTTGTAGTGCGCAGCTGGGGCGTAGGGGCTTTCTCCAGAGTTGTGTCTTGCTGGGCGTCGGTGGCGCCGTATTCGGCGCTTCTGCAGCCGTTGCTGGCAAACCTGTCGAAAAGCCGGGGTTCGTGGTGATCAACGGCTGGGTATTGCCGTCCCGTTACTTCCGGAACGAGCCAGCATGATCAAGGACTATCAGCAGCAGAAGGCGCTGCGCGATCATTACGATTTTTGCATCATTGGTGCCGGCCCGGCAGGTATTACCCTGGGCCTGCGCCTGGCCGCCGCGGGCTGGAGCGTGTTGCTCGCCGAGGGCGGCGGGCGTGAGTATGCGCCGCACTCGCAAGGCTTGTATGCCTGCGCGTCCACGGGCCTTGAACTGTACGCCGAGGAAACCCGCCTGCGTTACCTGGGCGGCACTTCCAACCATTGGGCTGGCCGCTGTCGTCCTTTCACGCCCTCCGACTTTTCTATCCCCCCGCCAGGCGACCTGCCTGGCTGGCCCATTGCCTATTCGGAGATCGAGGGCTACCTGCCTGCGGCCATGGATATCGTCGACTTGCCGGCCGGGTCGGATTTCCGTGCGATGAATACCGGCCTCAACGGTGGCGATTTCGAACCCGATCGTTTCCTGCTGAGCACACCCACGCGCTTTGCGCAGAAATACGCCACGGCCCTCGAACAGACCAAAGGCCTGGACGTGTTCATCAATTGCAACTGCGTGGACCTGGAGTTCGACAAGGCGTCCGGTCACCTGGCCGCCGTGATCCTGTCCGACTACGAACGCAATCGGCAGCGCCTGGTGGCAAGCAACTTCATTCTGGCCACCGGTGCCATCGAGAATGCCCGGCAGTTGCTCAACAGTGAAACGTTGGTGGGCGCGGGCGTGGTGAACAAGGACGGGCTGGTTGGCGGGTGCTTCATGGAGCACCTGAACATCGACCTGGGGACCTTCATCCTCAAGTCCGGGCAGGACCCGGAGCCACGCCAGTACTACACCACTGATGCCTTCGTCGATGAGTACAAGGCCGGCAAAGGCAACGTCACCGCCGCCTTGCTGGCCGATGTGCAAACCTATGGGCGTACCGCCGAGGTCAAACATTTTCTCGAAAACCTGGCCTGTGACTGGGGCTTCGCCAGCAAGGTAGCGTTCGTTGCCAAGTTCAGCTGCCCCGGTGATGGCGTGATCAGTACGATGATCGAGCAATTCCCCAACCTGCACAGCCGTATTTCGCTGCTGGACGAGAAGGACGCATTGGGGGTTGCCAAGGTCAATGTCAACTGGGCACTGACTGCCGATGACAGGCACACCATCAAGTGCATCGGCACCGAACTGGCCAAGCAGTTCGCCGACATGGACCTGGGCTTCGTCAAGCTCAACGACTTTGTCTACGACACGTCGATCCCGCTGAAAATGGCCCCGCATGCCCATCACATGGGCACCACGCGCATGGCCGCCTCGCCGCAGTACGGCGTGGTCGATACCCACTGCAAGGTGTTCGGTACCGAAAACCTGTACATCGCCGGCAGCAGTATTTTCGCCAAGGGCGGCGCCTCCAACCCGACCATGCCGCTGCTGCAGTTTGCCGTGCGGCTGGCCGACCACCTCAATGCCAAGATGACGGCGGCCAGAGGCGCCGTGGCGTGACACGAGTTGTACATGGGTTGAGAGCGCTGCGGTCAGCAATCAAAAGAACGAGACCGGAACGCCTCAGGAACATTCCAGACGGATTTGATTGCGAGGCCAGGCAGTATGAAGGGATGGATACGCAAGGCAGTGGCGCATTATGCCCATGCAACCGGGCGGGGCGGCACGTTCTACAGGCGGTTCTGCAGGCCTTCAGGGCTTGAATGGGGCGCCTACCTCGCCCGCTGGGGCAACTTTCACTCGGTCGGCACCAACTTCTTTGTCAATACAGGCTGCAAGTTCCTCGACCCGTCGCTGGTACGCATTGGCAACAGTGTGGGGCTTTCCGACTGCACGCTGATCGGTCATGACGGGGTGGTATTGCTGATCGAGCATCGCTTCGGCAAGCACCTGGATTCAGTCGGATTCATCGATATCAAGGACAACTGCTTCATCGGCCACGGTGCGATCATCATGCCCCGTGTGACCATCGGGCCGGAATCGATCGTGGCGGCCGGCGCGGTAGTGACCAAGGATGTACCGCCAGGCACTGTCTACGGCGGCAACCCGGCTGAATTCATCTGTACCACCGAACAGCTGATCAAACGGGTCGAAGCGCGTTGCGAAGCCTACCCGTGGATCGACCTGGTCAAGCAGCGCAATGGCGCCTACGACCCGGAAGTGGAGCCGCTGTTGATGGCGCAAAGGCGTCAGTATTTCTTCGGGGACAGCAAAAATGGCTAGCAAACCTGTGGATGTCATGGTGGTCAACTTCAATACCGCCGGGCTGCTGCAGCCGATGTTCGACGCCCTGCGCCGCGCCGACGGCGAGCGGCTGGCCCGCTACCTGGTGGTGGACAATGCATCACGCGATGACTCGGTGCAGCGCATGGCCCAGGTGTGTCCCGAAGCACTGCTGCTGAGCAACAAACAGAATGTGGGGTTCGGCCGGGCCAACAACCAGCTGCTGGCACACCTGAAGGGCAAGTACGCGTTGCTGCTCAATACCGATGCCTTTGTCGCCGCCGACTCCTTGCAGAAAACCCTCGACTACATGGAAGCCCACCCGGAGTGCGGCGTGCTGGGGGTGCGCCTTGAGGGCCGAGACGGTGACCTGCAGCCCAGTTGCCGCTACTTCCCCACGCCGCTCAATGTTTTTGTCGGGCGTACCGGGTTGGGGCGGTTTTTCCCGGGGTTGAAAATGGTCGACGAAATGAACTGGGACCACGCATCGGTTCGCGAATGTGACTGGTTGCCCGGCTGCTTCTACCTGGTACGCCGCGAAGTGCTGGACAAGGTGGGCCTGTTTGACCCTCGCTACTTCCTTTATTACGAAGAGGTGGACCACTGCAAGCGGGTGAAGGAGGCGGGCTGGAAAGTGGTGTTCTATCCGCATACAACCGTGGTGCACATCGGCGGTGAAAGCTCCAAATCGGTGGCCGAACTGGAGGCGGCAAGCCGGCAGATCTCGGCGTACCAGATCGAAAGCGAGTTGTTGTACTTCCGCAAGCACCACGGGGTGGCGGGGCTGGCCCTGCACATGTTGCTGGTCACCCTGGGTGACCTGGTGCTGGCACTCAAAGCGCTGTTGAAACGACGCGGCCGGGGCGCGATACAGGCCTGCTGGCGTCATTGCCAGGCAACCTGGTCATTGTTGTTCAAGACCCGGTACGCCAGCCAGGCGACAAGGTAGGTGGAGCCATGTTCGAGAATATTCGTGCTGACCTGCGGGCCCACGGCGGTGACTGGGGCGCCCAGGGTTTCTGGGTACTGCTGGTGTATCGCTTTGGCCGCTGGCGCTATACCGTGCGCCCGGCGCTGCTGCGCAAGCTGTGCTCGTTGATCTACAAGGTGCTGTTCAAATTCGTGCAAATCATCACCGGCATCGAACTGCCGTGCGAAGTGGTGATTGGCCGCAACTTCGTCATCGACCATTTTGGTGGCATCGTTGTCAGCGGCTATGCCCGCTTTGGCGATGACTGCCGCATCCGCAACGGCGTGGTGGTGGGCTTGAAGAATGTCGACGAGCCGATTGCCCCGGTGTTCGGCAACAACGTCGATATCGGCACCGGCGCCAAGGTGCTGGGCAGTATTCGCATAGGCAACAACGTGATCATCGGCGCCAATGCCGTGGTACTGGTGGATGTGCCGGACAACGCGTTGGCAGTAGGGGTGCCGGCCACCATCAAGACCAGGCAGCCGGCTGGCACGGCGTCCGTTGAGTGAGGCTTATGGCAACCGTAATCGGTGTGGTGGTCATCGGCCGCAACGAAGGCACACGCCTGGAGCGATGCCTGCGTTCGCTGATGCAGGGTGTGGGCAAGGTCGTGTACGTCGACTCGGGTTCCACCGACGGTTCGCCGCAGCTGGCCCGCAGCCTGGGGGTGGAGGTACTGGCGTTGGACATGCGTGTTCCGTTCACTGCCGCGCGCGCCCGCAACGAAGGTTTTAACGCCTTGCAGCGGCTGTTGCCGTCGATGCAACTGGTGCAGTTCGTCGATGGTGACTGCGAGGTGGATGCCCGCTGGCTGGCCACAGCGCAGGCTTTTCTCGATCAGCACCCTGAGGTGGCAGTGGTGTGCGGCCGCCGCCGTGAGCGCTTCCCGGAACGATCGGTGTACAACCTGTTGTGCGACTTGGAATGGGACACCCCCATCGGTGAAGCCAAGGCCTGTGGCGGCGATGCGTTGATGCGCGCAGACGCCTTCGCTGCCGCTGGCGGCTTCCGCGCTGACCTGATCGCTGGCGAGGAGCCCGAGCTGTGCGTGCGCTTGCGAGGCCATGGCTGGAAAGTCTGGCGCCTGGACGCTGAGATGACCCTGCACGACGCGGCCATGACCCGTTTCAGCCAATGGTGGCGGCGCAGCCTGCGTGCCGGCCATGCCTATGCCGAAGGGGCCTACCTGCATGGGCAGCCGCCAGAGCAGCACTGGTTACGCGAGTCACGCCGGGCCTGGTTGTGGGGCTTGGGCATTCCTGTGGTGATAGTGCTGGCTTGCCTGCTGTTGGGTGGCTGGGGCCTGTTTTTGCTATTGATTTATCCGCTGCAGGCTGTGCGCCTGGCCCGTCGTGGTGGCAAATCGGCGCGCGAGAACTGGCTGCAGGCGGTGTTCCTGGTGCTGGGCAAGTTTCCGGAAATGCTCGGCCAGCTGAAATTCATGCGCCACCGCTTCGCGGCCGGCAAATCGGCTTTGATCGAGTACAAATGAGAGAGACCCATGATGCTCGGCGCCCTCGTGAAAAGCGTGTTTACCCTGCAACCGGGCTACTCGTTGCGGGCATTGAACAACAAGTACAAGTTGACCCGAGAGATTGTCAGGCAATGGCCTGAGCTGAATGCCTTCATGCAGCGCATGACGGCGGCGCTGGGCCAGCAGGGGCTGCAGCGGCTGGGTGTGGATTGCATCGGCGTGGTGCAGTGGCCTTACCTCAGCAAATGCTGGGAGGCCCCGCAGCGCCTGGAGGTGGTGGCTTCGCACTTTGAAGTGCTGGCCGGGCAGTTTCCGGCACTGTTGCTACTGGGGAGGGACGAAAGCCTGACGCTGTGCGAACTGACCAGTTATTCGCCGGGCTGCCGCCTGGTGCTGGACCGGCCGATCTGGTTCAAGCGCGAAGGTGAACTGGTACTCAACCTGTTCCAGAGCGACCTGCGCGTGGCGTCGTTGGCGTTTACCCTGTGCCGCGATCAGGGGGGACTGTCGATGTTCATCGGTGCCGTCCAGGGCATTCACAAGGGCATCGACAGTGAAACCTCGCTGGCCATCTACCGTGACCTGACCAAGGACTTCGAGGGGCTGCGCCCGCGCAGCCTGCTGCTCGAAGCGTTGAAATGCCTGGCCCGCATGCTGGGCGTTGCGCACCTGTATGCCGTCAGCGATGCCTGCCGGCACCATCGCCACCCGTACTTTGGCAGCGACAAGGCCCAGGATCTGGCGGCCAACTACGACGTCATCTGGCAGGAAAATGGCGCTACGGCGTCGAACCGCGACGACTTCTTCACTGTCCCCCTGGCACCGGCACAACGGGCCGAGCAGGACATCCCGGCCAAAAAGCGTGCGATGTACCGCCGCCGCCAGGCGCTGCTCGACGATGTTTTTATTCGCCTGCAGGCCGCATTGCCGGGCAGCGGTCACAACCTTGGACTACAAGGAACACAGGGGGATGCATTTGCTGTGAGTGCATCGGC
>JADHEF010001916.1_pt1 | contig 10882 bp, 9 predicted proteins | sample 8952391 | NCBI WGS metagenome assembly JADHEF01 (sample SAMN16124439, study PRJNA663245) | bioreactor sludge metagenome | isolation source: sludge (nitrite) | place: India:Bengaluru | collected 2019-02-28
CGCGCATTCTACGCTTTCCTCATTTGCTGTCAAGCGTTTATTTTGAAGTTTTTTACTACCGCTTTCTTTCGAAAGCTAACAACTTCAAACACTTACTGCTTGCCCCGAAGCGTTCATCGCTGCGAGGAGGCGAATAATACGCGCTTTGAAATCAGAGTCAACACCTTGATCTGAAAAAACTTTCCGCGCGTGTTTTACCCCCACCTGGCAACTAATGAAAGCGCCACGGATCTGTAGAGAAACACCCCCACGGAGCGTAGCGGCCATGAGCGATGCGCAAAGCGAGAAAACCCCGGGCCTGTCTGCAGATGAAGAGCAGGAAGTCAGCCACAACCAGCCACCGCGGGCGGCAGTGCTGCACGAGATGATCCGCTACCAGGGCGATCAGGAACTGGAACGTACCCTCGCCGCGTTGTGGTGGTCGGCACTGGCCGCAGGCCTGTCCATGGGGCTGTCGCTGATGGCCATGGGGCTGTTCTACGCACGCCTGCCGGAAGGAGAGAGTGCCCAGGTGGTCGCCAGCATCGGCTACAGCGCCGGCTTCCTCGCCGTGATCCTGGCACGCCAGCAACTGTTTACCGAGAACACCCTCACCGCCGTGCTGCCCGTCATGACCTCCCCCACCCTGGCCAACTTCGGTCGCCTGCTGCGCCTGTGGGGTGTGGTGTTGCTCGGCAACCTGGCCGGCACCCTGCTAGTGGCCTGGGTCATGCTGGAGCTGCCGATATTCGACAGCAAGACGGACGTGGCTTTTCTGGAGGTTGGCCGCAAGGTCATGAAGAACGACCTGAGCCAGATGTTCGCCAAAGGCATCGTGTCGGGCTGGATGATCGCCACCATGGTCTGGATGATCCCGTCCATGGAGCACGCCAAGGTCTGGATCATCCTGATGATCACCTACCTGATGGCCCTCGGCGACTTCACCCATATAGTGGTGGGTTCCGTCGAAGTGTCCTATCTGGTGTGGGCCGGCGAAGAAACCTGGCGCAGCTTCTGGCTGGAATTCGCCTTGCCGACCCTGACAGGCAACATTATTGGTGGCAGCTTCATCTTCGCCCTGATCAGCCATGCCCAGGTACGCAGCGACAGTGGCAAGCCGCCCTCGCAACTGTTGAAAGACGACCAAGCCCCGCACCGGCGCAGCAAGAATGACAACAACTGAATCTCAGCGTGCCGCCATTGTGCGCTCTTTGGCGTGGCCCCGCTGACGCACAGGCCGTGGCTGCCACCAGTTCTGCCCGGCATGCGGTGAGTCAAGGCTGACCCGTTCGCCCATCTGCGGCGTGCTCAAGCGCACTTGGGCCTGGTTGGCCAGCGTCAGTATTCGCTCGAAAGGCTCCTGCCAGCCGTGGGTAGACAGGTGTTGTGAATCGGTAGCATCCAGCGCCCGCGCAAATCCAGGTGGGCCTGCAGGCTCTGCTCCGGCTGCATGTGTACGTTGGGCCAGGCGACGTTGTAGGCGCCGGTTTCGATCAAGGTCAGGTCGAACGGCCCGAAATGCTCGCCTATCTGCTTGAAACCGTCGAAGTACCCGGTATCGCCACTGAAGAACACCCGCACATCGTCATCGATGATCACCCAGGACGCCCACAGCGTCCGGTTGCTGTCCAGCAGCCCGCGCCCGGAAAAGTGCTGTGCCGGGGTGGCGACAAAGCGCACGCCCTCCACCTCGCTTTCCTGCCACCAGTCCAGTTGGCGCACCTTCGCCGGCGCCACGCCCCAGCTCATAAGCAGGTCGCCCACGCCCAGTGGGGCCAGGAATACCCCGGTGCGTGGCGCCAACTGGCGAATCGCCTGCTCGTCGAGGTGGTCGAAATGATCGTGCGACAGTACCACCGCAGCCAGTGGCGGCAACTGGTCCAGCGCCAGCGGTGGCGCATGGAAGCGCAGCGGCCCCGCCCACTGCACCGGCGAGGCGCGCTCGGCGAACACCGGGTCGGTAATAAAGAAGCGCCCGCGCAGCTTGAGCAATACTGTGGAATGGCCCAGGCGCCACACGCTGTGATCAGGGGCGTCGAGCACCTGCTCGCGGGTCATGGGCTGGAGGCTGATCGGGGTGGCCGGCCGGGTTTGCGGGGGCTTGCGCAAGAACAGGTACTTGAGCCCGATGCGCAGCTTTTTCAGCACCCCATCCTGCGGCAACGATGCCTGATTGTGAAAACGCCCATCCCGCTGTGGCGCCGGCTCGCCGGCTGCGTTGGCCAAAGGGATCATCAGCAACACTCCGAGCAACAGGAAAGCCTTCATGTTACCCCACAGTGATCAGATCAACCGTGAATTGGCTTGTAAGGTCATTTTTCGCCGATGAAACACTGTTCAACAATATTCAGGCGAGTTATGCGATAAACGGTACCCCGGTAGAATAGCGATGAACACGATGGACAACCGCAGCGGCAAAGGCCTTTCATTCGTCAAGCGCATCTATCTGCCGCGTGTCATCGGCCTGGGCATCGGTCTGTTCAGTGTCATGGCGGCCATTGCGCCGCTGTCTCCCCCCACCTGGGCATGGCTGCTGGTGCTGTTCAACGGGTTGCTGTGGCCGCACATGGCCTACCTGTGGGCAAGCCGCTCGGCGATGCCCTACCAGGCAGAACAGCGCAACCTGCTGCTGGACTCGCTGATGGGCGGGTTCTGGACTGCCGCCATGCATTTCAATCCGCTCCCCAGCGTGACGGTCCTTTCCATGATGACCATGAACAATGTCGCAGCCGGCGGCAAGCGCATGGTCTTTCGTGGGCTGCTGGCCCAGTTGGCCGGCATGCTTGTCTCCATCCTGCTGCTTGGCCCCGGCCTGCAGCTGACCGCCACCCCCCTGCAGGTGTACGCCTGCCTGCCAATGCTGACGCTGTACCCGCTGGCCCTGGGCTGGGTGTGCTACCAGTTGGCGATCAAACTGGCTGACCACAAGCGCCGGCTGAGCGCCCTGAGCCTCACCGACAGCCTGACCGGGCTGCTCAACCATGGCGCGTGGAAAGACCTGCTACTGCTGAAGTTCCAGGGCTGTAAACAACAGCAGGGGCACGCGGTCATCGCCCTGATCGACATCGACCATTTCAAGACCATCAACGATACCTTCGGCCACGTGGTCGGCGACTGTGTGCTGCGCCAGCTGAGCGCAGAACTGCGCCGTAATCTGCGCGAAGGCGACCAGGCCGGGCGTTATGGCGGCGACGAGTTTTGTGTGATGCTGCCGGACACCAGCGAGGCCCAGGCTTGCCAGGCCATGGAGCGCCTGCGCGAACGGGTCGCCAACTACCGCAACCCACAGTTGCCGCACCTGCGCATCAGCCTGAGCATCGGCCTGTCACCCTTCGAAGCCACCCTGGAGTCACCCGAGCACTGGCTCGACCAGGCAGACAAGGCGCTTTACACCGCCAAGCACGCAGGCCGCGACCAGGTCAATTTTGCCCGTGGCGAGGCTTCTACGCTCAAGCTGGCCTATCCTGATTGAACCTCCTTCCTGACTGCCTGGCGGGAGGCTGCTTGAAGGAGCCGCTCACGCATGGCCAGGACTGCCAAACTCCAACCCGCCAGCCCCACACCGCGCTTTCAGGTGCGCCGCCTGATTGCCGGTTTCAGTGCAGTTTTCGGCCTGGCCTGTCTGGTTACGCTGGGCGCACTGTTCAACATCGCCGCCACCCTTGATCACCAGGAGCGTCAGCGTAGCGCCTTCCATGCGAACCAGGCCCTGGAGCAGCGACTGATCGCCTCGCGCCAGTTCTTGTCCAGCTATGCCGTGTGGGATGCTGCCTTCGAACACCTGGCGGGCCAGGTAGACTGGAAATGGGCCTATGAAGAAAAGAACGTAGGCGAGTCGCTGTACAGCGCCAGCGGCTACGAAGGGGTGTTCGTTGTAGAGGACAGCCGCACCACCTACGCGCTATTCAAGGGACAACCCAGCCAGGCAGGCGCCAACACCTATATAGACGCACCCCTGCAGCCGATCATCGACCAGGCCCGCGCCGCGGCCGTACCACGGGAACAGACCACCCGTTACGTGCTGTTCAACGGCTGGCCGGCCGTGCTGACTGCCGCCGCTGTTCGACCGGATCGCGATGTCACCGACAGTGAGGTACGCCAGGCCCCGGTGATGCTGTTCATCGACCAGCTCACCGAAGACAAGCTGACGCGGCTGGGCACCGGCGCCGGCCTTACCGGCATGCATGTGGACAAGGACAACAGGGGGGAGCACGGCCACTTGCGCATCGAGCTGGGCGATACCGGCTACCACCTGGCCTGGAACAGCCCGCTACCGGGGCGCCAGCTGCTGTGGGCCGTCTTGCCGCCGCTGGTAGGCGCGCTGCTGATGCTTGGCTTGATCATGCTGTACCTGTTCCGCCTCACCTTGCGCAGCTCGCGGGCAATCGGCCTTACACTCACTCACCTGCAACAGAGCAACCAGGCGCTGGAAGCCAGCGAGCAGCGTTTTCGCGCAGTGGCCGAATCGGCATCCGACTGGATCTGGGAAACCGACCGGCAACAACGCCTGACCTACCTGTCGCAACGCTTTGCCAACGTCACCGGCTACCCCGTGGACGACTGGCTGGGCCAACCGCTCAACCAGTTGCTGGCCTGCGATACCACCCCGCTCTCGCCTTGGCTGGACGCCCTGACCAGCGCCGACCCACAACAGTTGGCCAATTTGCGCTGTACCTACCGCGACCAGAATGGCCAAAACCGCTACTGCAGGATTTCGGCCCGCGCCATCTGGTATGACGACAAGCCCAGCGGTTTTCGCGGCACCGCCAGCGACATCACCGACGAAGTCGACGCCCACGCGCGCATTCAGCACCTGTCGTTGCACGACCCACTGACCGGCCTGGCCAACCGCAACAAGCTCGCCAGGCACCTGGAGCAAGCCCTGCTGCGTGGCACCGACTCGCCACCCTTGAGCCTGCTGCTGCTGGACCTCGACAACTTCAAACCGATCAACGACTCGCTCGGCCATGCTGCCGGGGATGCCGTGCTGCAAGAGGTGGCGACGCGGCTGCGCGATACCACCCGCGACGGTGACCTGGTAGCGCGTCTGGGCGGCGACGAGTTCATCCTGGTGCTAAGCGGCATGGACAACCGCAACGAAATCGACCGCTTCTGCGCGCGCCTGATCAGCCTGCTGCAACAACCCATCACCTTCGACAGCCAGCCCCTGCATGTCGGTGCCAGTATTGGCGTCGCCCAAACCCGCACCCAGGGTTTCGATGCGGGCGAATTGATCCGCTGCGCCGACATAGCCCTGTACCAGGCCAAAGCCGATGGCAAGAATACCTGGCGTTACTTCGCTGCCGAGATGAACCAGCAGATCCAGTACCGCCGCCAGTTGGAAAACGACCTGCGCCGGGCCCTGCGCAACCAGGAGTTCGAACTGCATTATCAGCCGCGCTACCGCCTCAGCGACCGACGCATCGTAGCGGTCGAAGCCTTGCTGCGCTGGCAGCACCCGCAGGAAGGGTTGCTGGGGCCGGACACGTTCATCCCGCTGGCCGAGCAAAGCGACATCATCGTCGCACTGGGCCGCTGGGTGCTGCGCGAGGCTTGCCGCACAGCCCATGACTGGCCAGCCGACATTCTGGTTTCGGTGAATCTGTCGCCCGCGCAGTTCCTGCGCAGCGACGTGGTAGCCGACGTGCGTGAAATCCTGCTGGAAACCGCCTTCCCGGCCCAGCGCCTGGAGCTGGAAATTACCGAGAACGTGATGCTCAACGACATCGAAGGCGCGCTGGGCACCATGCTGTCGCTCAAGGAGCTGGGCGTGCGCCTGAACATGGATGATTTCGGCACGGGTTACTCATCGCTGGGCTACCTGCGTACCTACCCGTTCGACAGCATCAAGATAGACAAGCGCTTCATCAGTGGCCTGAACAACAACGGCGGCAGCGACCGAGCGGTGGTTCAGGCCATCATCAACCTGGGCGAAGCGATGGGGTTGACGGTGACTGCCGAAGGCGTCGAAAGCGAACAGCAGCTCAAAGCATTGGAGAAGGACCGCTGCCACGAAGTACAGGGCTATTTCATGAGCCGACCGCTAGACAGTGCCGGGCTGGAGGCGTTGTTGCACCAAACATCCCAAAGCAGCACACAGCCTCTGTAGGCGCGGGTTTACCCGCGAACACCGGCAACGCCGGTGCCATGCACCGCGTCGGATCCTTCGCGGGCAAGTCAGCTCCTGCAGGGGGCATCAGGGCTGTTGCAGGCTGCGCTCGGCCACGATCTCTGGCAGGTCCTGGCGGCGCAGGTAAGCACGCAGCGGCTCACCGATATTCAAGCGGTCATCCACATGCTGCTCCAGCAACAGCGCCAGCCGTTCACGACACAACGCCATGCGCTGCCCTTGCTCAGGCCGCCAGACAAACTCGTTGCACGGGGTAATGCTGTCGTCGGCCACGTCCATGCCGAACGAATCCTCGGAAAAACGCACAATATGGACACCGCGCTTGCCATGAAAACCGACAAAGCCCTTGAGCTGGTCGGCAGCGTTGCAGATGTCCTGGGAAGTGATGGCCATGACGTAACCTCGCAATGATATCGGAAGATACGCACGCCTGGCGGGGGATCGGTCGCCTCTACCGGGCAACTCGCAAGCCGCAGCCTAACGCAGGTGCGCATGAACGCGCCATGGTTTTCAGCGCTCACCGTTTACCGCATCGACCTGAGAGCGCAACAGCTCCGCCAGCCACTGCATGAAGGCCTGGACCCGGCGGGGCACATACCGCTGCCGTGCATACAACAAAGAGACTGGCATAGCCGGGGCCTGCCAGTTTTCGAGCACCGAAACCAGCTCACCTCGCCGCAGGTATTCGTCGACACCTACCGCCGGCACCTGGATCAGCCCCAGCCCGGCCAGGCAAGCCGCCGAATAGGCCTCGGCATTGTTGACCGTGACCCCACCGGCCATGGCCTGGTACTGCAGTTCACCGCCTTGCAGGTATTCGAAACCGGCACGGCGTGCGCCCAGGGTGCGTACGTAATGCAGCAACTGGTGCCCGGCCAGGTCTTGCAAGGTACGCGGCATGCCATAACGGGCCAGGTAGGCGGGGCTGGCACAGTTACGCATGCTCAATTGCCCGACCGGCCGTGCCACCACGTCCAGGTCATGCAAGGCGCCAATACGCATCACGCAATCGAACCCTTCGCGCAGCAGGTCAACCTGGCGGTCGGTGCAACTAAGCTCCACTTCCAGCTGGGGAAAACGCTGCATGAAAATCGGCAGCGCCGGGATGATGACCCGACGGGCCATCATGGTCGGCAGGTCGATGCGCAGTCGCCCGGCCAGCTCGGCATCATCGGCACGGAACAGGCTCTCGATCTCGTCCATGCCCGATAGCAGGTCCTTGCTACGCTCGTACAACAGGGCGCCATCCTGGGTTGCCTGCACACGCCGGGTGGTGCGGTTGAACAACTGTGTGCCCAACAAGCGTTCCAGCGCCCTCACCTGCTCCGACACGGTCGACCGTGGCAACCCCAGGCGCTCGGCGGCCAAGGTGAAACTGTTGACCTCACACACCCGCACAAAGGTGCGCAATAACTCAAGCTTGTTCACTGCGGGCCTCGACTATCCGGTTTTTGCGAACAGTATTTCCGTTTTTGCAGGATTTAACAGCCAGACAGCGACCAATAACCTGTCCTCATCCACCCACCATGAGGTTTTCACCATGACCCGCAAAATTGCCCTGATCACTGGCGCCAGCCGCGGCCTCGGCCGCAATGCTGCCGAACACCTGGCTGCACGCGGTATCGATGTCATCGGCACTTACCACAGCAAGGCGGACGAAGCCCACGCGGTGGTCGCACGGCTGGAACAGGCCGGGGTCAAGGCCGCCATGCTTCAACTGGACGTCAGCGACAGCAGCAGTTTTGCCAGTTTCGCCGAGCGTTTGGGCGTGACCCTGCAGCAGCACTTTGGCCGCGAGCGTTTCGACTTCCTGGTGAACAATGCCGGGATCGGGCTGAATGTGCCGTACGTGGATACCACCGAGGCGCAGTTCGACCAGTTGCTGAACATTCAACTGAAAGGGCCGTTCTTCCTCACCCAGCGCCTGCTGCCACTGCTGGTCGACAATGGCCGCATCATCAACATTTCCACCGGTCTGGCGCGCTTTGCGCTGCCAGGGTATGCCGCCTATGCCGCGATGAAGGGCGCAATGGAAGTGCTGACCCGCTACCAGGCCAAGGAACTGGGTGCGCGTGGCATTCGCGTGAACATTCTGGCACCGGGGGCAATCGAGACGGATTTTGGCGGCGGGGTGGTGCGGGATAACCAGCAGGTGAATGCATTCATTGCCGGCAACACGGCGCTGGGGCGCGTGGGCTTGCCAGATGACATCGGGGCGGCCATTGCGCTGTTGCTGGAAGACGGTAATGGCTGGATTACCGGGCAGCGGCTGGAGGTGTCGGGCGGGATGTTCCTCTGAGTCCGCCAGTTTGGGGCCACACAGTGGCCCCGCTTTCACTGCTCATGCACCTGCACACTGGCCGTCATCCCCGCACTCAGGGTCACCCCTTCCGGCACCTGGTCCAGGCGAATCCTTACCGGTATGCGCTGGGCCAGGCGCACCCAGTTGAAGGTAGGCTCCACTTCCGGCAGCAGTTGGCTGTCCGGGTTGCTGTTGCGGTCGGTAATACCGCGGCTGATGCTCTCCACATACCCTTGCATCGGCTCACCCGCCCCCATCAGCCAGACTTTCACGGTATCCCCCACACGAATACGTGGCAGCTTGGTTTCCTCGAAGTACGCCTGGATATAGAAGGTTGAATCATCCACCAGGGCCATGACCGCTTCCCCGGTGTTCACATAGTTGCCTTCGGCCAGACGCAGGTTGGTGATATGCCCGCTGCGCGGCGCCCGCACTTCACTGCGCGCAAGGTTGATCCTGGCCACCTGCAACTGCGCCTCGGCTTCGTGCAACTCGCCACGGGCGATGGCCGCATTGATCTGGGCGTTTTCACGCAACTCGGCACTGATCGCCTCGGGCCCCAAGGCCGTGCGCCGGGCAGCTTCGCGCTCGCGCAGGCGCAACTGCTGGGCGCGGGTCTCGGTCACGGCGCTGGCCTGGTCGAACGCGGCCTGGAAGCGCTCGCGGTCGATACTCATCAGCAGGTCGCCCGCCTTGACCTGCTGGTTGTCATGGACCTTGAGCCCGCGTACCCAGCCGGACACGTCAGGCGCAATCACCACCACATCGGCGCGCACACGGGCGTCGCGGGTCCAGGGGGTAAGCATGTAGTACTGCCACAGCTGGTAGCCGGCCAACACGGCCAAGGCCACCACACACAGCGTCACCAAGGTACGTACGGCCGCACGCATCGAAACACTCCTTCATAAAGGCCCCAGCAGGCGTACCACCAGGAACAACACACAAACGAACAGCGCCGCATCAAACAGCGCCTCATGCCATATCCAGCGCCCCAGCGGCGTGGCCTGCACCACCAGGCGCAACAGGCCGGTGAGCAGCAGCGCCAGCAACACATAAAGCAGAAACGGGCTGAGCAGCACGCCGCCCACTTCCCACTCACGCAACCCCATGGGCTTCCTCCTGCCAGCGGCACCACTTGCCCCAGCTTTTTTGCAGTTGCAGCACCGCACCTTCAGCCAGCCGCAACGGGTCGCTGGCAGGCAGCCGGCGCAGGGCCGCGATGAATTGCTCGCTGGCGGTGTCCAGGCGCTGCCCGCGCCCGGCGGCAGGCCCTTTGGCCAGTACCGCCTCCACCTGTTGCAGGTACTCGCGCTCGGCACGCCCCAAGGGGGCCTGGGCGACCGCCAGGCACATGCGCAGGTGTACCAGCTCATCACCAATGTCCAGCCCATGCAGGCCGTCGTCCCAGCGCTTGCGCTCGTCTTCCGGTAATTCACTGGCATGCCGCGCCAGTTGCATCAGGCGGTCAGCCATCCGCCCGCCAAACCAGCTGTCGGCCCCACGCAGGTCGCGCCGGGTCAGGCGCACCAGGTCGCTCTGGGTGGCTGCGCGCAGTCGCCGGCCCAGCCAGGCCGGGTGGCGGAACACCAGCAAACGGAAGGCCATGACCGCTGCAGACACTCCCACCAACATGGCCAACGCACTGTTCAGCATGGACGCCACACCGAACTGCATGGCGTTGAGCGGCGACACCAACACAATGAAGTGCAGGCAATAGGAGGTGGCTGTGGCCCCGGTACGGGGGTGGGCCATGCCCAGCGCGCCAAGAAACAGCGGCACACCCATGGCAAGGCACAGCATGGCGAAGCTGCTCCATTGCGGCAGCACAATTTGCCCGACCAGAAACGCAGCAGGTATGGCCAGGAAAATCCCGCGCAAAAAACTCAAGCCAATCTGCGCGCCGTTCTCACGGCTGGCGAACAGGCTACAGACTACGCAGGTCAGCACCAGGCCACCCGGCGCCGAAGGCCAGGCCGTGGCCAGCCAGAACCCGCTCATAACCAGAAAGGCCAGCGCACTGCGCGAACCAAACAGCAAGGCCAGCGACCAGTCGCGGTGCGCAGCCAAGCCTTGGGACACATCCTTGGGCGCCCTGCCCGCCTCCACATCCTCCAGCGCCTGGCCGGCAGCCATGGCGTAATCCAGCAGCAAGGCCATGCGCGCCAGGCAGAAGTGCTCCGCCGAACTGATCTGCTCATCGTGGGCGGCATCCCAGATACGTTGGCGCAACAGCAACAGGCCGGGCTTGTCGGGTTTGCCCAACAGTGTGCGCACGTCGTGCAACCAGGGCGCCAGGTGCTCAGCCTCCCGCTCATCCAGTTGCCGCCACTGACGGCGTACCGAACGGGAGATGCGCAACAGCACCATCAGCTTCTGGCTAAGCCCACGAATGGCACGGGCACGCTGCCGGCCACGGTTGCCTTCGAACCAGGCATGCTCGCGCTGGCTGTCGATGGCAACGATGCGCCCCA
>JADHEF010001924.1_pt1 | contig 10867 bp, 8 predicted proteins | sample 8952391 | NCBI WGS metagenome assembly JADHEF01 (sample SAMN16124439, study PRJNA663245) | bioreactor sludge metagenome | isolation source: sludge (nitrite) | place: India:Bengaluru | collected 2019-02-28
CGGCACGATCGACAGCATCTTGGCGCTGGTGCCCAGCTCCATGATCGGGAACAGATCGGTGAGGTAGTCGCGCAGCACGTTGCCGGTGACCGAGATGGTGTCCTCGCCCTTGCGGATGCGCTGCAACGAAAGCTTCATCGCCTCGACCGGCGGCAGGATGCGGATGTCCAGACCGGCGGTGTCGTGCTCCTTCAGGCAGGCCTCGACCTTGGCGATGACGTTGGCATCGTGCGCACGCTCCGGGTCGAGCCAGAACACCGCCGGCGTAGCCGACAAGCGCGCGCGGTTCACCGCCAGCTTCACCCAGTCGCGCACCGGCGCGTCCTTGGCCTGGCACATGCGCCAGATGTCGCCCGCCTCCACCGCATGCTCGAACACCACCGTGCCGGCCTCGTCGACGACCTGCACGATACCGTCATGCGGGATCTGGAAGGTCTTGTCGTGGCTGCCGTATTCCTCGGCCGCCTGTGCCATCAGGCCGACGTTGGGCACGCTGCCCATCGTGGCCGGATCGAACGCGCCGTGCGCCTTGCAGTCCTCGATCACCGCCTGGTAGATGGTGGCGTAGCAGCGGTCCGGGATCAGCGCCTTGGTGTCCTGCTGCTTGCCTTCGGCGTTCCACATCTTGCCGCCGTCGCGGATCATCGCCGGCATCGACGCATCGACGATCACGTCGCTGGGCACGTGCAGATTGGTGATGCCCTTGTCCGAATTGACCATCGCCAGCGCCGGGCGCCGGGCGTATTCGGCGGCCAGGTCGGCCTTGATCGCGTCCTGCTGTCCGGCCGACAAGGATGCGATGCGCGCGTACAGGTCACCGATGCCGTTGTTGGGGTCGAAACCGATGGCCTTCAGCGTGTCGGCATGCTTGCCCAGCACGTCCTTGTAGAACTCCGACACCGCCACGCCGAACATGATCGGGTCGGAGATCTTCATCATCGTCGCCTTCAGGTGCAGCGACAGCAGCACGCCTTCTTCCTTCGCATCGGCGATGGCATCGTCGAAGAAGCGCGCCAGCGCCCTGCGGCTCATCACCGCCGCGTCGATGATCTCGCCGGCCAACACCGGGGTCTTTTCCTTCAGCACGTGGCTGATGCCGTCCGCGCGCAGCAGCACGATCTTCACGCTGCCGGCCTGCGCCATCACCGCCGACTTCTCGCTGCCGTAGAAATCGTGGTCGGCCATGTGCGCCACGTGCGTGCGGGAATGCTTGTCCCACGCGCCCATGCGGTGCGGATGCTTGCGTGCGTAGTTCTTCACCGACAGCGGCGCGCGGCGGTCGGAGTTGCCCTCGCGCAGCACCGGGTTCACCGCGCTGCCCTTGACCTTGTCATAGCGCGCCTTGACGTCCTTCTCCGCGTCGTCCTTCGGCTCGTCCGGGTAGTCCGGCAACGGGTAGCCCTGCGCCTGCAGCTCCTTGATCGCGGCCTTCAGCTGCGGCATCGAGGCGCTGATGTTGGGCAGCTTGATGATGTTGGCTTCCGGCGTCTTGGCCAGCTCGCCCAGCTCAGCCAGATCGTCGGCCACCTTGCGCTCGCCCAGCCGCTCCGGGAAGCGGGCCAGAATGCGCGCGGCCAGCGAGATGTCGCGCGTCTCCACGGCAATGCCCGCCTGATGGGTGAAGGCCTGCACGATCGGCAGCAGCGACTGCGTGGCGAGGAACGGGGCTTCGTCGGTGAGCGTATAGAGGATCTTCGGCGTGCTGGACATGGCGACCTTCATTGGCAAGGAATTCGTCGGAATCGTCCGCGCCCGGCGGCCGCATCGGCGGCCGGGCACGTCGGGCCGCCGATTGTCGCGTTTCGCCTCGGCGAGGGCAAAGAACGCATGCACCCGCAACCGATACACGCCATTCCATCCATGCACACCGTGCACTGCAGCACGACGGCCGGCCCGCGCGCCGCGGCGGGTGGCCCATCGCCCTCCGTATACTGCGCATGACTCATCACTTTGCGGGATCACGCGTGCGCAAGGGCGGTTTCGACCCGGTACGGCTGGCTGCGGCAGGACTGGCACTGCTGGCCGTGGTCGCGGTGGTCGGCGGCAGTCTTTCACTGCGGCAGATGCCGCCGGCAACGGACGCACTGGCCGACATGCAACCTGCCGCCGCGGTCTACGTGGGCCGGAAGGGCGAGGCCGAACGCGCAGCCGACCTGCGGCATGCTTCCGAACAGGCGGCGGCAACGCCCGCCCCGGCACGCGTTGCTGCGGCCAAGCCCGCCATCGACGGCAAGGCCGTGTACGACGGCCTGTGCTTCGCCTGCCACACTTCCGGTGTCGGCAATGCGCCCATGCTGGAACGTGCGCATTGGGGCAAGCGCCTCGCGCAAGGCAAGGACGTCCTCTACCGGCACGCAATCGACGGCTACACCGGCCCCGATGGCGGGATGATGCCGCCCAAAGGCGGCAACCCCTCGCTGAGCGACGCCGAGATCCGCGCTTCGGTCGACTGGATGCTCGGCAACCTCAAGTAAGCCGGCTCACGCGGCTTCGCGATGCCGCGGCGCCGGCACGCCATACGCAGCGGGGACATGGGCGTGCGACATCCGCCGCCAGTTCCAGACGTGGGCGCTCACCAGCATCAGGCTGCCGGCCACTGTCACCGGCGTCTCCATGGCCGCATCCGGCCAGCCGAAAGCGCCTGCCAGCAGGCCGGCCAAGCCGGCCACGGCGAGCACGCGCAACGGCAGCGGCAAGGGCCGGCGCCGATGCACGCGCCACAAGGCCAAGCCGGTCAGCGGTACCGCCACCGCCGCGAACAGCAGATGCACCCATTCGGCATGCGACCACGCGCCGAGCATCGGCAGGAACGCCGCCAGCACCGGCAAGGCCAGGCAGTGCACCAGACACAGACCGGACAGGCCGATCGCGGAAAGATCGAACAACGAAACTCCACCCGTTTTTGCGGCCATGGTCAGCCCCGCTTCAATGTTGTTATAAAGTAACAATAACAGCTTGTTCCTCCCGCCTGCAGGTTTCCCCGTGCCCCAGTCATCTGCCGTTGTCGATCGCCGTCTCCCCGTCACCGTGCTGTCCGGCTTCCTCGGCGCCGGCAAGACCACCGTGCTCAATCACGTGCTGCGCAACCGCGACGGCCTGCGCGTGGCGGTGATCGTCAACGACATGAGCGAAGTCAACATCGACGCGCAGTTGGTGCGCGAGGGGGGCGCGGCCTTGCGCCGCACCGAGGAAACCCTGGTGGAGTTCTCCAACGGCTGCATCTGCTGCACGTTGCGCGAGGACTTGCTGGCCGAGGTCAAACGGCTGGCCGCCGAAGGCCGCTACGACTACCTGCTGATCGAATCGACCGGCATCGGCGAACCGATGCCGGTGGCGGCCACGTTCGCGGTGCGCGACGAGGACGGTTTCAGTCTGGCCGACGTGGCCCGGCTGGACACGATGGTCACGGTGGTGGACGGCACCGGTTTCCTGCGCGACTTCGGCTCGAGCGAGCGGTTGGCCGACCGAGGCCTGCAGGCCGGCCCGGACGATGCGCGCGGCGTGGTCAACCTGTTGGCCGAACAGATCGAATTCGCCGATGTCGTCGTGGTCAGCAAGACCGACCTGGGCAGCGCCGGCACCTTGCAGCAGATCCGCAGCGTGCTGCATGCGATGAACCCCGACGCGCGCATCGTCATGGCACGCAACGGCGACGTGCCCCTGGCCGAAATCCTCGGCACCGGCCGCTTCGATTTCATTCGCGCCCAACTGGCACCGGGCTGGATGAAGGAGCTGCGCGGCGAGCATGTGCCGGAAACCGAGGCCTACGGCATCGGCAGCTTCGTCTACCGCGCGCGGCGGCCGTTCCACCCGCGCCGGTTCGGCGCATTGCTCGCCCACGGCCTGCCCGACGTGATCCGCAGCAAGGGCTTCTTCTGGCTGGCCAGTCGCATGGATTGGGTCGGCGAGCTGTCCACCGTCGGCGGCGCGACGCAGACCGGAGCGGCCGGCTTCTGGTATGCGGCGCGCGAGCGCATCGCGCCCGGCCGCGCCATGCAGACACCATTCGACATGCCCTCGTTCCCGCCCGTGCCGATGACCGAAGCCGGCTGGCAGCGCGCACGGGCCGCACGCTGGAGCGCGGCAATGCCCTCGGCCGGGGAGGTTGGCGACCCGCGCGAACATGCGGCCATGTGCCGGCTCTGGCACCCGCTGTGGGGCGACCGCCGGCAGGAGCTGGCGGTGATCGGCATCGGACTGGACGAAGTGCGGGTGCGCGCCGAGCTCGATGCCTGCCTGCTGGACGAGGGTGAAATGGCCCTCGGCCCGGAAGCGTGGCGGCAGCTGCCCGACCCGTTCCCGCAGTGGGAGCTCTGAACAGGGCCGCCCGGGCACGCCCTGCCGCGTGCACTGCATGCGCAGCAAGCAAGTGTGGGTTGATGCGCATGGCAAGCAGCGCACGCGGACGAATGTGCGTGCACGGCAAAACCACTAACCCACTCTCAGCCGCGCACGCCCCACGCGATCAAGGCAATGGCCACCACCGCCATCGGCACGGCGATGCGGTTGATCCGCCGCAGCGGCTCGCCGAAGGCCAGCGCGCCGACCAGCGTGCCCAGCAGCACCACGCCGATGTTCATGCCGGCGAATACCACGGCCGGGCTGTCGGCCAGGGTTTGGTGTGCGCGCACGTAGAAGACGATGTTGCCGAAGTTGAGCAGGCCCAGCAGCGCGCCGGCACCGGCAGCGCGCCAGCTCAAACGCGTGCGGCCGCGCGCGATGCGCACGCCCTGCATGGCCAGCATCAGCACGAAGGCCAGCGCGAAAGCCGCCAGCAGCGAAGCCGCGAACGGCGTGCCGGCGCGGGCGACGATCTTCAACAGGATGTCCACGCTGGCGAACACCGCCAACACGGCCAATGGCAACGCCCAGCCCGCGCGCGTGTCGCCCTCGCGCGGTGCGCGCCACAACAGGCAGACGATGGCGGCCAATCCGAGCACGAGGCCGCCCAGCTTCCACGGGGTGGCGGCTTCGCCGAACCACAAAAACGCTGCCGCCAGCGACACCAGCAGGGACAGGCGCTGGGCGATGTCGCTGCGGGCGATGCCGGCCTGCCTCACCGATGCGGCCAGCACGAGGAAACCGCCTGGCAACACCGTGCCCAGCAACAGCAAGGCCGGCCATGGCGCCTCGGGACGACGCAAGGCCTCCAGCGGCGGTGCCAGCACCCACGCACACAATATCGCCGCGATCAGGTAATTCCACGTCACCATCTGTGCCGTGTCGACGCGGTGACGCGGCGCGAGCTTGAGCAGCACCGAAACCGCCACGCTGAAAAGGACGCTGAGGAACAGAAAAGCCATGTGCGGGCGATGGACGGGGATCGCGGGATGGAAACGGAGCGATTCTAGCGTTGCCGTTCGTGGGAACCGGCTGCTACCGAATCCAGCCCGTGCGGCCAGGCATCACGCTGCCCGCATGGCGGCCATACGGCATGCATGCGCAACCCTGCCGCATTGACCATCCGCCGACGCCATGGCGGACTTGCAGAAGCAGGGCGCATCCGGCCAGGCACGATGAGGGCCGTCGTGCAGGACGCCAGGACAAGAATCCATGGGATGGGCACCATGGATGCCCGCCGGGTCAGTCCTTTCTCCTTCCGGGCGCCCGACCGTGGCCCGCCGTGGCCGGCGACCGAGGCGCCTCCGCTTCCACGCGCTGGGTATCGGCATCGCCCTCGCCGAACAGCAAGGTACGGGTCACGCCACCGCGCCGCACGTTGACCTGATTCTCGATGGCGGGATAGACATCGACGAACAGCACGTCGCTGACGTCCAGTGCCGCAGCCGGCTGGTGCAGCGTGCCGACGTAGACAAGGCGCACGTCGTCACCGGCCAGATCGGTGGTCTCCAGTGCGAGCGGCACCACACCGGCCGCCGTGGCCAGGCCGAAACGCGTGCCCACGTAGCGGGTCAGCGCGGCCACCGCGTCCGGGTCGTCCAGGCTGGGCTGGGCATCGGGGGCGATGCGGGTCAGGGCCGGTTCGACATCGTGCGCGGCCAGATAATGTGTCACTCGCACCTTCCCGGCGACGTCTATTTCGACGACGCTGAGGTTGTCGTGGCCGCGGTGGGCCTGCGCCGTGCCGGCAAGCAGCATGCCCGGCAGCAGGATCGCCAAGAGGCGGGAATGCAGGTTCCTCATCGCACTCATTCCTTCGCCGCAGCCGCAGGCTGGGTGCGCAAAGCATCGGGCATCACCTTGACGTCCGAATCGCGCATCAGGTTGGGCTCCGCCGCCGGGCTGCTGATCTTCAGCGTGCGAGTGCGGATGTCGCCGGTGAACACGTTGTTGGAACGATCGGCATCGGCGGTTTCCCACAGCGGGTCGATTTCCGCGCGCACCACGGTGCGCGGCGTGACGTATTCCCACGTCACCTGCCGTGCATCCTTGCGCCAGATCTCGGCCGGAATGCGGACGGTTTCCGTGCCGCCGTCGCCGAAGTCCAGCTTGAGGATCACCGGCATCACCAGCCCGCCGACATTGCGGAAACCGAAGCGGTAGAAATTGTCCTTCACCGCCCGCGCCTCGCGCTCTTCCGGCGACAGGGCCTCGCTGGCGGAGCGGGCCTTGCGGCGTTCGGCCGGGGTCGGATCGAACTGGCCGCGGGCATCGTAGAAATCGCGCGTGGCCGGGTCGCGCTCGACCACGGTGCTGCCCGTGTTGCGGCTGGCGGTCAGCGAAACGGGCTCGCGCGCATGCTCGGCGCGGTTCCACTTGGCTTCGGCATCCGGATCGCCGCTGTCCAGGCGCCAGCGCACCACGCTGTCCAGCGCGATGTCCACGTGATCGGTGCTGTAGAACCAGCCACGCCAGAACCAGTCCAGGTCGACACCGGAGGACTCCTCCATCGTGCGGAAGAAGTCGTAGGGCGTGGGGTGCTTCATGTACCAGCGGCGGGCGTACTCGCGGAAGGCGCGGTCGAACAGCTCGCGTCCCATCACCGTCTCGCGCAGGATGGTCAGCGCGGTGGCCGGCTTGGCGTAGCCGTTCGGGCCGAACTGCAGCAGCGAGTCGGACTGGGTCATCAGCGGCACCTGGTCGCGGCTGACCATGTACTCCACGATGTCCTTGGGCTCGCCGCGGCGCGACGGGAAATCCTTGTCCCACTGTTTCTCGGCCTGGAACTGCAGGAAGGTGTTCAGGCCTTCGTCCATCCACGTCCACTGGCGCTCGTCGGAATTGACGATCATCGGGAAGTACTGGTGGCCCACTTCGTGGATCACCACGCCGATCAGCCCGTACTTGGCGCGTTCGGTGTAGGTCAGTGCGCCAGTCTTCCTGTCCTTCACCGGGCGTGGCCCGTTGAAGGTGATCATCGGGTACTCCATGCCGCCGACCGGGCCGTTGACCGACTGCGCGACCGGGTACGGATAGGCAAAAGTGAACGAGGAATACACCTTCAGCGTGTGCGCGATGGCCTTGGTGGAATAGGCATCCCACAGCGGGCGCGCTTCCTTCGGATAGAACGACATCGCCATCACCAGCGGCTGTTCTGCATTGTCCTGGCGCACGCCCATCGCGTCCCAGGCGAACTTGCGCGAGGAGGCCCAGGCGAAGTCGCGCACGCCGTTGGCCTGGAATACCCAGGTCTTCTCGCCACCGGCACGACCGCGCTCGGCGGCCTCGGCCTCGCCCGGCGTCACCACGTACACCGGCTCGGCGGCATCGCGGGCCTGGCGCAGGCGTTCGCGTTGTTTCGCATCGAGCACCTGGTCGGCGTTCTGCAGCTCGCCGGTGGCAGAGACCACGTGGTCGGAGGGCACGGTGAGCGCGACGCGGTAGTCGCCGAACTCCAGCGTGAACTCGCCCGAGCCGAGAAAGGCCTTGTTGTGCCAGCCCTCGTAGTCCGAATACACCGCCAGGCGCGGGAACCACTGTGCGCCCTCGAAGATGCAGTTGCCGTCCTCGCCGGCGGCGGTGAAGCACTCGTAACCGCTGCGCCCGCCGACGACCTTGTTCTCGATCATCGGGAAGGACCACGCGATGCGCACCTCGGTCTGGCCACCGTTGCCGGGCACGGCCTGACCCAGATCCACGCGCAGCAAGCTGTCCACCACGGTGAACGGCAACCCGTGCCCGTTTGCATCCGTCACCGAAGCGATGGTGAAGCCGCCCTCCCAGGTCTGGTAGCGCTTGGCGCGACGCACCTGGCCCAGCCCGATGCTGCCGTTGTCGCTCACCGTGGCGGCGAGATTGGCGATGGAGTCGCGCTTGAAGCGGTTCTGGTCCAGCAGCAGCCACAGGTAGGGCAAGGCATCCGGGGAGTTGTTGCGGTAACGGATGGTTTCCTCGCCGCTGACCTGCCTGCTCTTCTCGTCCAGCCGCACGCGGATGTCGTAATCGACCTTCTGCTGCCAGTACCGGTAGCCCGGCGCGCCGGAGGCGTTGCGGTAATCGGTGGGCGTGGGCCAGTCCTCGCCCTCGAGCTGGCGGAACTTGTCCTCGAACGGCGCCTTGGTCTGGCGGATGGCATCGGCCTGGACAGAGCCGGCAAACGACAACGCGAACACGGCGACGGCAAGCACGCCGCTGGGCAGTTTGATCACGACAATTTCCCCTGAAACAGACACACGTGGGTGGGACGGGCGTACCCGATGATGCCATGTCCGGGGGCCATCCACCGTGCCGCAGGTATCATGGCAGGATGTCAGCACCGCACTTCCCCGCACAATCCGCCACCGTCATGCTCGACGGCCCGGCCGGTCCGCTCGAACTGGCCGTCGAGCATCCCGACGCCGACGTGGCGGCCCTGCCGCTGGTGGCGATCGTCTGCCACCCCTTGCCCACCGAAGGCGGCACGATGCACAACAAGGTGGTGACGATGGCCGCGCGCGCGCTGCGCGAACTCGGCGCCAGCACGGTGCGCTTCAACTTCCGCGGCGTCGGCGCGTCGGCCGGCGCATTCGACGACGGCAACGGCGAAACCGACGACCTGCGCGCAGTGGCGGCCTGGGTGCGCGGCCAGCGCCCGCACGATGCGCTGTGGCTGGCCGGTTTCAGCTTCGGCGCCTACGTCTCGCTGCGCGCGTGGGATTCGATCCGGCCCGATGCGCTGATCTCCATCGCCCCGCCGGCCGGACGCGGCTGGGATTTCGACACGCTGCGCGTACCGGCGGAACACTGGCTGGTGGTGCAGGGCGAGCAGGACGAGATCGTCGATCCGCAGGCCGTGTACGGGTGGCTGGCCACGCTGGCGCAGCCGCCGGCGCTGATCCGCATGCCCGACACCAGCCACTTCTTCCACCGCAAGCTGATCGACCTGCGCGGCGCGATCCAGCACGCGGTGCGGCCGTGGCTGCCGCCGGCATGAGCACCACGCAGAACGTGCCATCGCCCACGCAGGCCTACGCGGCCGGCGTTGCCGCCGGACAGTGGCGCGACGACCCGGCCCAGCACGCGGCACTGGCCGAACTGGACCGCATCCAGGCCGCCATCCTCGACTCCGCGCAGGACGGCTGGCTGGACCGTTTCTCGGCGATGTGGAAAAAGCCCGAACCGGTGCCCGGCCTGTATTTCTGGGGCGGCGTGGGCCGCGGCAAGACCTTCCTGGTGGACCTGTTCTACGAGCACCTGCCGATAGCGCAGAAGCAGCGCACGCACTTCCACCGCTTCATGCGCGAGATCAACGAGCGCCTGCGCGGCCATGCCGGGCAGAGCGACCCGCTGGCGAAGATCGCGCGCGAATGGCGCGACAAGCTGCGCGTGCTGGTGCTGGACGAATTCTTCGTCACCGACATCGGCGACGCGATGCTGCTGGCACGCCTGCTCGAACGCCTGTTCGCCGAAGGCGTCACCCTGGTCACCACCTCCAACACCGCGCCGGAAAACCTCTACCTGCACGGCTTGCAACGCGAGAGTTTCCTGCCCGCCATCGCGCTGCTGCAGACGCATTGCCACGTGCTCTACGCCGAAGGCACCGAGGACTACCGCATGCGCGCGCTGACCCGCTCGCCGGTGTACCGCGCGCCGCTGGACGGACAGGACGATGCATGGCTTGCCGGACGCTGGAGCGAACTCACCGGCGGCGCGGCGGCGCAGGCGGGCGACATCGAGATCGAATCGCGCCCCATCCCTTACCGCGCACTCGGCGAAGGCATCGCGTGGTTCGATTTCGCCGGCGTGTGCGAAGGCCCGCGCGGGCCGAGCGACTACATCGAACTGGCCAAGCGCTTCCACACCTTGCTGGTGGGCGGCGTGCCGCACTTCGACCGAATGAACGAGGACGCCGCGCGCCGCTTCGTCAACCTGATCGACGAAATGTACGACCAGCACGTGCACCTGGTGCTCACCGCGCAGGACCCGCCGCCGCTGCTGTATTCCGGCCAGCGTCTGCAGGGCGCATTCGAGCGCACCGCCTCGCGCCTGATCGAGATGCAGAGCACCGAATACCTGACCACGCCGCACCGGGCCGATGGCACGGCGGGCCCGCCGCCCGCCGCCCGCCACGGGCTGAAGGGCTGAAGGGCTGAAGGGCTGAAGGGCCGAACGAGCCGAACGAGCCAGCGTCGGGGACAGGTCGGCCAGCACACGGCGCATTCAGCGGTCCAGCGGGCTGAGCACGCCGCGCGCACCGCGATTGAGTACATGGGTATAGATCTGCGTGGTGGCCACATCCTTGTGGCCGAGAAGCTCCTGCACGGTGCGGATGTCCGCGCCGGCCTCGAGCAGATGCGTGGCAAAGCAATGTCGCAACGTGTGCGGCGTGACCGGTTTGTCGATGCCGATGGCCTGTGCGGCCCGGCGCACGGCCGCCTGCAACACTTTTTCGTCCAGATGGTGGCGCTTGCGGATGCCGTCCAGCGGATCGACCGAGGTGCGCGTGGCGGGAAACACGTACTGCCAACCCATTTCGGCCGCGGCATTC
>JADHEF010001928.1_pt1 | contig 10851 bp, 10 predicted proteins | sample 8952391 | NCBI WGS metagenome assembly JADHEF01 (sample SAMN16124439, study PRJNA663245) | bioreactor sludge metagenome | isolation source: sludge (nitrite) | place: India:Bengaluru | collected 2019-02-28
CCCGCTCCCCCCCCCACGCGGGGATAGGCCCGCCCCGCACCCCCGCTCCTTCAGTTCAAAACTGGCTCCCCCGCACACGCGGGGATAGGCCCATCGACGGGTATCAGGTCGGCGAGGACCTTTAGGCTCCCCCGCACACGCGGGGATAGGCCCCCGACCGGCACCGTCACGGTGGCTCCAGCTGAGGCTCCCCCGCACACGCGGGGATAGGCCCACCGACAAGCAGGCGAAGTACGACCAAAGCATGGCTCCCCCGCACACGCGGGGATAGGCCCGCAGCGGCCAGCGCTTCGGCTGCAGCGTCATCGGCTCCCCCGCACACGCGGGGATAGGCCCTACGGATTCGGCGCGCAGCTTGGGTATGAGGAGGCTCCCCCGCACACGCGGGGATAGGCCCTTCGGCCGCGCGCCGGGTGACGACCTGATGGCGGCTCCCCCGCACACGCGGGGATAGGCCCGCGAAGTCACGCGGTGTCACGCAATGTCACGCAATGTCACGACGCTCCTCGCACACGCGGGGATAGGCCCAGAATCACTACAATCGAGCGGCGGCAAGCTGAAAGTGATCTGACCAGCCCTGATCGCTGAGGGCTCAGGCATGTAGGGTCAGTGCGGAGCGCGGAGACAGTAGCACCTCCTTGATGCTCGCCTTTGGAAGCCATATAAAGGCACACAGCCAGAACAGGTAGGATGAGGCGTAGAAATTGGCTTCCCTGTAGATGGGCATGTGCGCCAACCCGTTGTAGGCCACATAGAGCCCATCAACGCAGAACCACCAAGCGAACGGGATGAGCGGCATCCACAGCCACTTGCGTTGCACGAGGATTCGCGCGCACGGTGGTGCAAGTAGGTATGTCCAGAGCCCCATCAGCGTACTGTTTCCGATGTCCCAGTCCGGACAGTCAAGATTGCGTGCGCCCCAATACAGAATCGACATGCCGATGGCGAAAGTGACGAATTTCCACGGCCGAACCAGTTCTTTCATCGTCATACTCCTGTGCTGCCGCATAGAGGATCTCAGCGCCAGCTTCGGTACATCTCAGGGCGACAGTGGGCGTCAGCAATACACCAGGCAAGTCCCAGAATTAGCGGAGCGCCAAGCGCGGAAGAATTAACCCCAAGAATCCTGGCTGCGCCCAAGGAATGAGCCGAACATCAGAGTGGTACAAGGCGTCGAGCAGCGGATGGCTGATGGCGCCTGCAAAAACACCGTAGAACCATTTCTGGGGGTACGCCCGATCGGGTAGAGATCAGCGCGCCCCACGGAGTATTGCGTGAGCTTGTCGTGCGGGTTCTTACACAATCCGGCGTAGCGCTTGTAGCTTAAGCTGGCGCAGATCATCCCGATGCCAACTGGGATGTCCGCGACGACGTTGGCCAGCATGCATCCGGGCCAGCTCATACGCTTGTGGATTGGTGCGCCGACAGAGAAATAAAGTGGGGTGACGGGCATGAACTACTACTTGGCCCCGAAATTCTGCGCCTAAGCCCCGATTTCGTCTTGGGCATCTGCCGTATTCTGAGGCAAAAGACCTGCGCTCGCAGTCGGCTCACGCGGGCGTGATCGTGGAAACACGACGAGGAATGCGACGCCAACGCACCCAACCCCCGCACTCTCACCCACGATGCAATCGCGGCAGACAACCGAGATCCCAAGTCACCAGGCTAAGGACACAAGGTCGCAAGTCTCTGACAAACGGCAACCAAACGGCAACCAAAACACCCTGCGAGCGCCAAAAAGCAAAAAGCCCAGTCCGAGGACTGGGCTAAGTGCTTGAAGAAGTTGGTACACCCGGAGCGATTCGAACGCCCGACCCCCTGGTTCGTAGCCAGGTACTCTATCCAGCTGAGCTACGGGTGCAGCCGAGAAACAGAACTATAGACTACTTAATTTTGCTTTGCAAGTATTTTTTTAACACTCACAATTTTTTACTGGCGGAGAGTGAGGGATTCGAACCCTCGATACGAGTTTTAGCCCGTATGCTCCCTTAGCAGGGGAGTGCCTTCGACCTCTCGGCCAACTCTCCGCACTTAAGAGGCGCGACTATAGCTGTTTTTTACCCCCGCCGTCAATCGCGCCAGTACAACTTTAGTTCGCGTGATCGAGCTCGAAAGCCTTGTGCAGCACGCGAACAGCCAATTCCAGATACCTCTCGTCAAGCACGACAGAAATCTTGATTTCTGAAGTCGAGATCATCTGGATGTTGATACCCTCTTCCGCCAGCGTGCGGAACATCTTGCTCGCAACGCCCGGGTGCGAACGCATGCCCACACCAACGGCCGACACCTTGCAAATACCCTTATCTCCAACCACTTCGCGGGCGCCAATGTGAGCCTTGACCTCTTCGAGCACGCCACGAGCCTTGTCGAACTCGCTGCGATTGACGGTGAAGGAAAAGTCGGTCGTGCCATCGTGGCCAACGTTCTGGATGATCATGTCGACATCCAGATTCGCATCCGCGATCGGGCCGAGGATCTGGTAAGCGATACCGGGACGGTCCGGCACGCCGAGAACCGTAAGCTTCGCTTCGTCACGGTTGAACGCGATACCCGAAATGATCGGTTGTTCCATGCTGCTATCTTCCTCAACGGTAATCAACGTACCCTCTCCATCTTCCTGGAAGCTAGAGAGCACGCGCAGTTTGACTTTGTACTTGCCCGCGAATTCGACGGAGCGGATCTGCAGCACCTTGGAACCGAGGCTCGCCATCTCAAGCATCTCTTCGAAAGTGATGCGGTCGAGCTTGCGTGCTTCCGGAACGATGCGCGGATCGGTGGTGTAAACGCCATCCACGTCGGTGTAGATCTGGCATTCATCGGCGTGCAGTGCTGCCGCCAGCGCAACCCCGGTGGTATCGGAGCCACCGCGACCGAGCGTCGTGATGTTGCCGGCCTCATCGACGCCCTGGAAGCCCGCGACGACAACCACATGACCTTCATCGAGATCCTGCCGGATGCGATCCTCGTCAATCTTGAGGATGCGCGCCTTGGTGTGGGTGTTGTCGGTGAGAATGCGAACCTGCGGGCCCGTGTAGCTGCGCGCCTTGAGGCCCAACTCCATCAGGGCCATCGACAGCAAGCCGATGGTGACCTGCTCACCGGTCGACACCACCACGTCCAGCTCACGCGGATCTGGTGACGATTGAATATCCTTGGCCAGACCGATCAGGCGGTTGGTCTCTCCGGTCATCGCGGAGACAACAATCACCAGTTGGTGACCTTCCTTCTGGAAGCGGGCGATCCGCTTGGCCACGTTCTTGATACGCTCAGTGGTACCAACCGACGTGCCGCCGTACTTTTGAACAATCAGAGCCATCGTCTTATCTGTTTCGCGTAGGACTCGCGATTGTACACGAAGTACCCGGCCGCCCGCAGATCCGGGGTGACACTGTTTAACAGTTGCTCGCTCAATGGCTTGGCGTATGGAACTATGGCAATCAGATATTGATCTATAATTCGGGAACTGGACGATCAGTTTCCGGTCTTCGCAAGGCAGGCCGTTTTATGAAAACGGTCGGGGAAGCGCAAAAAAACGAAGTGAGGTTGCCATCATGAAGAGTACGAATGACAAGGTTGATGTTCGCGAGATCCGCCGCAAGCTTGGACTGAATCAATCCCAGTTCTGGTCGAAGATCGGCGTGACCCAGAGCGGCGGTTCGCGCTACGAGAGCGGTCGTAACATTCCGCGTCCGGTGCAAGCGCTGCTGCGCCTGGTGCACGTTGAGCAGGTCGATATCGGCAAGATCCGCAAGGATGATCTGGACGTAATCGAGTACCTGAAGCATGCGGACCCAGATCTGCTGAAGAACCTGAAGAAAGAAGCCAAGGCGAAGAAGAAGGCGGGCTGAGCCGTTACTTCCCGGCATAATGTTAAAAACGGCATCCTGCAGGATGCCGTTTTCTTTTGCTGATCCAGCAAGTAGGTCAGCAGCCAGCACAACCGCATACACCCGACCACAAAACATGAAGATCACCCGCCGCCTCGAATTCGACTCAGGTCATCGCATTCCACACCATGCCAGCCAGTGCAGAAACCTGCACGGCCATCGCTACACGCTGGAACTGACCTTGCAAGGTGAACCCGTCAGCGCCCGGGGATCAGCGGACGAGGGAATGCTGCTGGACTTCTCCGACGTGAAGTCTATTGCAAAGCGAGAAATTGTCGATCGCTGGGACCATGCATTCCTAGTCCATGCTGATGACACGGCGGTTCGCGCCTTCCTCGAATCGCTGCCAGGCCACAAAACAGTCGTACTGCCGCTGGTACCCACGGCAGAGAACTTGGCCCGGATCGCATTCGACACACTTTCGCCACAAATTAACCACCAATATGGCGGCAGGCTAAAGCTCGCCCGCGTACGACTATACGAAACACCGAACTGCTGGGCGGACGTAGAGGTATAGCTCGCGCTAGTTGGCGGATGGGGTGGGATTCGAACCCACGAGCCCCGCGAAGGGCCGCCGGTTTTCAAGACCGGTGCATTCAACCACTCTGCCACCCATCCTTAATTTTTGATTTTAACACGTCGAATCGAAGCTCGATCGTAGAACCATTCGATTTGCCGCTGGTCTTACTCACATCAGAAACGCTTCACAGGAGGAACTGAATGGCCCTGAACACCTACGCATCTGGCGGCATTGCTGCGTCGTCGCAGAACCGCGTGTTGCGCAACACCTACGCGCTGCTTGCGTTGTCGATGCTGCCCACCATCCTCGGTGCATTTCTAGGCGTGCAGTTCGGCTTCTCGTTCTTTGCCGGCAGCCCGATGCTGGGCTTCATGCTCTTCATGGCTGCTGCGTTCGGCTTCTTCTTCGCCATCGAAAAGTACAAGAACAGCAGCCTTGGCATGCTACTGCTTCTGGGCTTCACGTTCTTCATGGGCTTGATGCTGTCGCGCAGCCTTCAATTCACATTGGGCTACTCGAACGGTGCAAGCCTCATCGCGTTGGCCGCGGGCGGCACTGGCGTCATCTTCTTCGCGATGGCTGGGCTTGCAACCGTCGCTAAGCGTGATCTCTCGGGCATGGGCAAGTTCCTGTTCGTCGGCATGATCGTTGCGCTGATCGCAGGCGTCGCCAACATCTTCCTGCAGTTGCCGGCGCTATCGATTGTGATGGCGGTTGCGTGCCTCGGAATCTTCTCGGCGTACATTCTGTACGACGTCAACCGCATCGTAACGGGTGGCGAAACGAACTATGTCACCGCCACGCTGGCGATCTACCTCGACATCTACAACGTGTTCGTGAGCCTGCTCCAACTGCTCGGCATCTTCGGCGGCGACCGCGACTGAGATCTGCTGGCACCAGCAAAATGGGCGGCCTTGGCCGCCCATTTTGTTTTATAAGCGCTCAAACAGCGCGATCGATTCAACGTGTGAGGTGTGCGGAAACATGTTCGCCACACCCACGCCCTGCAGCCGGTAACCTTTCTCATGGACCAGCACCGCTGCATCGCGCGCAAGCGACGACGGGTTGCATGACACGTAAACCAGCCGCCGCGGCGCATCATCGCCGAGCGCCTTCACCACGGCGATAGCGCCTTCGCGCGGCGGATCAATCAGCATCTTGTCGAGGCGGCCGAGTGCGGCAAGGCTCTGCGGTGTTGCCTCGAAAAGGTTCGCCACCGAGAACGTGCTGAGCGCCGACAGTCCGTTCGCCTCAGCGTTGGCCGCAGCGCGGGCTACCAGCGCAGCACTCCCCTCCACACCAATTACATGTGCGCCCTTGCGCGCAATCGGCAGACTGAAGTTTCCGAGACCGCAGAACAGATCCGCGATGCGCTCACCCGGCTGAGGGTCCAGCAACAGCATCGCGCGGCGGATCAGCAAACGATTGATGTCGACATTGACCTGAGTGAAGTCGGTTGGGCGGAATGCAAGCCGCAGGTTAAATTCGGGAAGGGTGTAGAACAGCTCCCGCCCCTCCCCCTTTGCCAGTGGATGCACCGTATCTGGCCCGCCGGGCTGAGCCCACATGCTGAAACCGTGCGTTTCGCCGAACGCCAACAAGATCGAGACGTCGGCTGGCGTCAGCGGGACGAGATGACGCACAACAAGCACCGTACGATCCTGCGTCACCGCCACTTCGATCTGAGGAATACGGTCCGGCGCCGAGAGCTCGCCAACCAATTCGCGCAACAGCGTCAGCTTGCGACCAACTTGCGGCGGCAAGATCTCGCAGGAGTGCATGTCCGCGATATAGCTGCTCTTCTTCTCATGAAAGCCGACCAGCACACCGCCAAGTCTCGGCACCTGTCGCACACTTAGCCGGGCGCGATACCGGTAACCCCAGGTCGGCCCCTGAACCGCCGAATAGACAATCGCCGGGCGAACCCGCGCGATGTGCCAGAGGTTGTCTTCCAGCACGCGCTGCTTGGCAGCAACCTGGGCGCTCGTCTCAAGGTGTTGCATGCTACAACCGCCGCAGACACCGAAGAACTCACACCGCGGCGTAACGCGTTGTGCGCTCTGCGTAATCGCGTGCAGCATCGTCGCCTGCTCGAACTTCGGTTTTCTGCGGTAGCTTGCGTACTCGACCCGCTCGCCAGGCAACGCTCCCTCGATGAAGATCGCCTTGCCTTCCACACGCGCCACCCCACGCCCCTCGTGATCCAGTGACTCAACCTTCGCGACCGGCATTTGCAAGCCCCTTGAAGCCAAAGCAGAAAAGGGGCGAGATTGTACCAGCCAGCCTCAGAACGGTCGTCGCTATAATCCTGCGATGATCTCGACACTGCTTGGCGGCCTGAGCGCCGATGAATTCCTGCGCGACTACTGGCAACGCAAACCGCTATTGGTGCGTGGCGCGCTTCCAGGTTTCTCTGGCGTGCTCAGCAAAACCCAGCTTCTCGATCTCGCCACGCGTGACGATGTCGAATCGCGCCGTGTCTGGAATGCCGACGGCGAATGGCAACTCGAACGCGGGCCGTTCGCAAACCGCACCTGGCGGCAAAAGGGGCCATGGACGGTTCTGGTTTCTGGCACAAACCTCATATCCGACGATGCCGATACCCTGCTGCGGCAATTCGACTTCATTCCGCAGGCCCGCCTGGACGACCTGATGGTCAGCTTCGCGACCGACGGCGGCGGCGTCGGGCCACACTTCGACAACTACGACGTATTCCTGATCCAAGGGATCGGACAGCGCCGTTGGCGTATTGGCGCACAGCGCGACCTCACCGTGATCGAAGGTGCGCCGCTGCGCTTGCTGAAAGACTTCCGGCCGTCGCGTGAATGGATTGTCGAGCCGGGGGACCTGCTCTATCTGCCACCGCAATATGCACACGACGGCGTAGCGATTGGCGAGTGCATGACCTATTCGGTCGGCTTCCGGACCGCAACCAACCAGGAATTGGCCGAGGCTTTTCTCGGATACCTGCAAGAAAACGTGTCGCTGAACGGGCGCTACGCGGATCCTGGCCTGAAACGCCCGAGGAACAGCGCGGAAATCTCCAGCGAGATGGTCGAACAGGTCGCGGCCACACTTTCCCGGATCAGCTGGAACAAACAAACAGTTGCAAATTTCCTCGGCAGCTACCTCAGCGAACCCAAACCGCACGTCTTTTTTGACCCACCCGAGTCGCCGATGAGCGAGCGGAAATTCGCGTCCGCCGTTGCCCTGCGGGGCTTCCGGCTCGATATCAAGACGCAGCTACTGTTCCGCGGCAACCGGTTCTTTCTCAACGGTGAGTCGTTCGACGCCCCCCTTGAGCAACGGACCGCACTGAAGCTTTTGGCGCGCGATCGCCATCTGGGCGCAAATGCTGTCAACCCGACGCTGCTTTGTGCGTTTTATGATTGGTATTGCAGCGGCTTTGGGGCTCCGGCGTAGCAGCAGTAGCAGTTGTAGAGCGCTTGAGCTTTGAAAAACATGCTAGAATCTGAGATCGGTTAGGCGTCTAGCCGTGCCGACCAAAAGAATTTGGCGTTTGTCTTTATCGATAAGGGAAACCAACAATGAAGCAATCTCTCCTCGTCGCCGCCCTCGTGGCGCTGGCTGTTACCGCTTGTGGCAAGAAAGAAGAAGCGCCGGTTGAGCAATCCGCTCCGGTCGCTGTTGAGCAGTCCGCTCCGGCTGCTGCTGAGCAATCGGCTCCGGCCGCCGACCAGTCGGCTCCGGCTGCTGAAGCTCCGGCTGCTGAGCAATCGGCTCCGGCTGCTGACCAGTCCGCCGCTAAGTAATTCGCGCCAGCGGAAGAGAAAGCCGACCTTCGGGTCGGCTTTTTTTCGTCCTGCGCATCCTGCTCGCCCACGTAGAAGCGCCGGCAGCGGTGTCGCAAACGCGAACGACTGAGTACGCATAAAAAACGCGCCTCATAGGGCGCGTTTTTTGTCGGCAAGCTGCCAGATTATTTGAGCTGCTCGTAAAGCAGCTTGAGAATCTTGCTAGCTTCCTCACCCTTGTCGATATTCCCGTCCTTGTCGAGCACGCGCACAAGCGAACGCTTGTCATCACCCTTGACGAAGATACGGTAGGCGGCGCCCGCCTGAAGTTGCGCAGCCGGAGACACGACCGGCTCAGCGGGCGCACTGCGCCAGAACGCGAGTTTGTCGAGCCAGCCACTCTCCTGCTTCGGTTCAACCTTCGCACCGGCAACCCGGACGTCAAACAAGCCGATATCGCGATCGCGGTCTTCAACCAGCAAACCATTGCGATCCAACGCCAAACCCACCTGACGCCAAGCATCGTCGATCGAGCCCGCAAGAATCAGCGCCGCGCCGCCGTCTGCTGCGCGCTCAAAGCGCGCCCTCTCGGTGGCTGGCGAGCTGGCCATCAGCTCCCGCGAACGGTCCTCGGTGGCACCGAGCGACAGCATGAGGCGACGAAGCATCTCCGCCTCCATGCCCGGATCCGGCTTGCGCCAGGTCCATACCGAGGAATCCTTCTGCACGCCACCGGTCAGCACTTCTTCAAGGCCGCGATGGCTAATGAAGACGTCGGTTGTGCCCGCCTGGACGCCCGGCTCAATGCGGGTGCGGAAGCGGTCCTTCTCTGGCGAGCTGTACATGCCGTCGAGGAACTTACCAACCGTGTCGCGAACGATGTCTTGCTTGATCTTGGTGCGATTCTCGAGCCAATCCGTTTCGAGGATGCCAACCTCCGGGCTATCGACGACCAGCGCGTAGCCGTTCTGCAGCCAGAAAGTCTTGAGCTTCGGGTAGAGCTGCGCAGGCGTAAGCGGCACGACCAGCCAGCGCTCCGCGCCAGCGCGGCCAATCGTCATTTTCGCGACGTCCGGCACCACCTCCGGCCCACTGGCAACCCCCACGCCGCCAGCCGAAGGCTTGCGCCCGGCCTGGTATTCGGACAGCGTCGCTGCGACCGACTCACCTTCGACAGCGTAACGATCGTCGCGCCCAGGCTTGGTCAGATCGGGCGGCACATCCAGCGGTGTCGAACGCTGTTGTGCGCCAGCCTTGTAGTCGACCTTGCCCACATCCTTGGTTGAAAACGTGCACGCGCCGAGCACGACGAGCAGACACACCGGTGCAACGCTTTGCAGCTTGAACATACTGCAGACTCCTCAGGCCTCAATGCCGGCCTGACGCAGTGCGTCGAGCAGCTTGGATTCGTTTGCGACGGTAAGTCGCGTCAAGGGAAGACGGATACCCGAACCGATATGGCCCATGCGCTCAAGCGCCCACTTCGCGGGAATCGGATTGGGTTCGCAGAACAAGTGCTTGTGCAGCCCCACCAGCTTGGCGTTGATCGCGCGCGCGCGCGTCAGGTCGCCCGCCGCAGCGGCGATACACATTTCGTGCATGGCGCGCGGTGCGATGTTGGAGGTCACCGAGATCACGCCGTGCCCGCCGAGCAGCAGGAAGGCCAGCGACGTCATGTCGTCGCCGCTGTAGAGCGCGAAATCAGCCGGCGCACGCAGAATCAGGTCAAGAGCACGGTCGATCGCGCCGGTCGCATCCTTGAGGCCGACGATGTTCGGGATCTCGGCCAGACGCAATGCCGTGTCGTTCGACATATCGGCACCGGTCCGCCCCGGGACGTTGTATAGGATCACCGGGATATCGACGGCTTCAGCGATCGTTCGGAAGTGCTGGTACAGGCCCTCTTGCGTGGGCTTGTTGTAGTACGGGACCACCGACAGGATGCCGTCCGCTCCGGCAGACTTTGCAAATTGCGACAATTCAATCGCTTCTGCCGTGGAATTTGCCCCGGTTCCGGCAATCACGGGCAAACGGCCGGCGGCATGACCGACCGCAGTCCGGATTAGTTCGCAATGCTCTTCGACGTTGACGGTCGGCGATTCACCGGTCGTCCCGACGATGACGATGCCGTCGGTTCCTTCTGCGACATGCCAGTCGATGAGACTCTTGAGTCGCGCCAGGTCAAGGCTGCCATCCTCACGCATCGGCGTGACGATCGCGACAATCGAACCCTTAATCATGCGTTTGCCGCCACAAAGACAAAGCCGAGATTCTAGCGCATACGTAGAAAATCAGCGTCAAAGGTCCGCCAGCGCCTTGATGTGAGCCACCGCACTGCGCGCCAGCGCTGACAGCGCGTAGCCCCCCTCCAGCATCGACACGATGCGCCCGCTGCAGTGCTGCTCGGCGAACACACGCAATTGCTGGGTCACCCACGCATAGTCGGCTTCGACGAGGCCCAGTGAGGCCATATCGTCCTCATAGTGCGCGTCAAACCCGGCCGAGATGTAGAGCATCTCAGGCGCGAAATTGCGAAGCGCGGGCAGCCACACATCGGTGACGATGTCGCGGAATGCGTCGCCCCGCGTGCCAGCCGGCACCGGCACATTGACCATGTTCGCCGCCGGATGGTCCGCCCCGGTGGAGGGGTAGAAGGGATGCTGGAAGAAGCTGACCATCAGCACCCGCT
>JADHEF010001929.1_pt1 | contig 10847 bp, 7 predicted proteins | sample 8952391 | NCBI WGS metagenome assembly JADHEF01 (sample SAMN16124439, study PRJNA663245) | bioreactor sludge metagenome | isolation source: sludge (nitrite) | place: India:Bengaluru | collected 2019-02-28
AAGGCCAGACACTCACCGGCCATGCGCGCATGGTGTTCGGCAAGAACATCACGGACGGACAGGCTGTACAAAAGTACCAAGAGTATCTCAAAAACCTCAAGTGAGGAATATCGATGCGGAAAGGGGCCAGAGAGCCATAGACTCGTTTTTTCTGCCGTTCGTAGCCGTTGGCGAGCAGCGGGGTGTTCAACCCGCACATCGAGGCGGCCTGCCAGAGCGCCATTCGCAAGCGGGGCTATCCCGTTTGGGCATTTTGTTCGCCTTTTCCACAGCCGCTCTCACGGGGCCGGGGCTCGCAACCGGCGAAGGCGCAGATACGCTTGTCCGTGTTCCGCGGGGGTTTGCCGGACGGCGGGTTGCGGAAGCGCTACATGTCGCCGATCTCCGAAGCGATGACGCGGTAGAGGAACGGGCCGGCCCCATCCAGCGCAAAATCATGGAAGTCTTCGACCTCACGCTCCCGACACGGTTACACGCAGCGGGAAAAGAGGAGATATGCTAACGGGAGGGCAAGACGGTTCTGAAGCCATTGTTTAGGTTGACGTTAGATGGGGCGCTATTCGCTCCATAAGATACTCGGTTGCCATAAGCGGAGGCATCCCAGCTTCCGCCAAGCAGCATACGCCTTGAACCCACATACCCTGGATACCATTCAAAAACCCATTCCCATACGTTTCCGGTCATATCATAGAGCCCATAGCCATTTGGCGCAAAGGAGCCGACGGGGCTTGTGTACGGAAAGCTTCCTGTACTGTATGAAGGGTGAAAGGTCATGACGGTATAACCGCTCGTGTCATAGATCTGGGCGTTTCCGGCGTAATAATTTGCATTCGAGTGATTAATCGTATTCCCCCATGGGAACCGGTTTCCTGATTGACCCCCTCGGGCAGCTTTTTCCCATTGGACGCCTGTTGGTAACCGATAGCCGTTCGCCGCAGTGTCAATATAAGGATCAAGAACTTGCCCTGTCTTGTAAACGTGTGTAAGAGACGCGTCTGAATAATAAGCCGGAGCACGACCTTCTTTTTGTGAACGGGCATTACACCATTTAACACAATCAAACCAGTTGACTTGCTGTACGGGGTGATTTGAGGCTTTTCCTGATCCGGCATGGTCGAAACCGTATCCGTTTTCAACGGCCCAACCATAGACTTGGCCCCATTTTGCTTTTGTCACTTCGTAAACGTCGATAGAGTAGGCCTCTGTCGTAAGAACATAGGCTCCCTTGTCGGGATCGGCCCCAGCATTCATTCCTGCCGGTATGAGAGCCATCCCTTCTGAAGGTGCTCGGTCTGCGACGCGCAATGAGAGTGTTACGTTGGTGACAATCTGGCTGACATAGTCCGTCCAGTTCGATACGCCGGATAAACGTGCTGCACGTTGCACAGTGCAGGTGACGCCCTGTTTTGTAACATTAGTCCAGGTCATTGTTCCGTCAGAACCGAAAGAAGTAATGCGTGTGTTGTAGGGAGAACTGATACGGAAGAAAAAGGATCTCTGCTGTCCGTGTGAATTCTGAATCGCTAGAAAACCAAGTGCAGTCACGAACAGTGTTCTCGACGCACGATTTGACAAGTATCGCAATTCTTTACCTCCACTGTATTTGCATTGCGGATCAACACCCGCACGCGTAAGCTTCTTTTCTAAGTTGGCTGACAGTATAGCGCGTTTTTTTTGTTGCGAAAACATGAAAAGTTATGTTGTCATAGTCTCCGCGAAGAGCAAAAGGAAAGGCACGCTTTTCGAAAAGTGGAGAAAGGGCCTCTGTGTCAGACAGGGGCCTGACGCATTCTTTCTGCAGTACTTGCCCGTCGCCCTCGGATAGCGGGGCCTTTCGTTGCGGGGTCAGTGGAAAACTTATACAAAATAAATTAAATGCAGGCGGGGAGGGACGGTCATCCGAGCGCAGGCGCATAGGTGTTCCGACTTTGCGTCTTAGGTGGTGCGAAAGGATTTTTTGCGGTTGCAATATTCCTGAAACTGAGGTATTTATTAAACACATGTTGGTTATTTCGTTTGTTGCTTGATCAGTAAACGGGACACCGCTCATAGCAAGGGAAATCGAGATGAAACTTGTCAACCTGTTCAGTTACGCAGTCTTGCTGAGTGTTCTAACGCAATTGGTGTCGGCGGCGCAGCCCATTCCCGCACCTTTGGACGCACCGGTCGTGATCGGCGAGTGGCACAGCAATATCGAAGCTGCAAAAACAAAAGCGATAGAACGGGACGTACCGTTGTTGGTTATTTGGAGTTCCCAAGATTGTTCCGCCGATTTTGACACGCAACTGACTTCGACGGACTGCCGGAATTATCTGGCTGGGCGAGGCCTAGTCTTGGTGTATGAAAAGACACCTACGAACACCGCGACTGCCGTCAAAGATTGGGTAGGAGTTGGAACCAATCCAATCGCACGGGTCACTTGGTGGCAGGGTGGGGTTATCAACGTCGATCATACATGGGACAACCCCGGTACATACACAAATTTTCCGTCCGTCCTTGAGGGCCAGATCAGCGCTTACACGAATGACGCCTCAAAAGACCTTTTCGATCCGGACAACGATTCCGCCGCTGGTGCGCCAACACTGATATGGAAAGACCAAACCCAAACGGAAGTGCTGAGGATGGTAACACAAACCAACACACCCGCCTACACCGACACCAATGACTGGTTCAAATTCTCAGTCGTCAGCGGTGAGACGTATCGGGTGTCCGTTACTAATAATATCATAGGGGTAAATAGTACGAATGCTCCCCGGATCGCCATTTACGGTGACACGAACGGTACTACGGTTATAAAAGGACCGAGCGAGTTGAAGCAAGGGAGTTTCGAGTTCTCGCCGACTAATAACGCAGATGTTTTTGTGAAGGTCTGGCGGGACACCGTTACAGACACAAATATCTTATACACGTTGAATTACGGACGGCTTCCCAAACAGTCTGCCGGTTTCCGCTACTCTTCTGATGGAAGTGTTGTCACCATCACCGGATATACCGGCACTGTCGGCAGAGTTACCCTCACAAACACCATTGAAGGGTTGCCTGTTACCGGCATTGGAGATCTCGCGTTTTACAACTGCCCGGGCCTTATCGGTGTCACCATCCCCGCCAGCGTTACCAACATCGGCAACTACGCGTTCGCCGATTGCACCGGCCTGACCAGCGTCTTTTTTCCGACCAACGACCCCAGCCAAGCCCCGTGCTTAGGATCGGACGTGTTCATGAGGGACTCGAACGTGACCATCTATCGGTCGCCCGGAGCGACTGGTTGGCCTGTTGTTCCCGGAGCGTGGGGAGGCCGCCCAAGCGCCCTGTGGGGGTCTAATTACGTTTTCCTGACCGTCAACGGCGGAACAGGTGAAGGTTCGTACACGAACGGGCAGGAGGTTGCGATTGCGGCGTACACGCCGGCACCAGGGTGGACGTTCGACCAGTGGACGGGCACAACTCAGGCGACTCTATGCGTAAACAGCGTCACTTCATCGATGACCACAGTGACGATGACAAATCAAGATATCACCTTGACCGCAGCGCTCAAAGGGCTCTCCTATACCGTGACGTATGACACGCAGGGAGGACTACCCCTTGTCCCGCCGACCAACCGTGTGACGTTCGGGTTGGCGTACGGGGTGGCGCTTCGCACTCCCGAACGGGCGGGCTACACCTTCAAAGAATGGAGGACGCTGGCGGGCGGAGCGGGCACGCTGGTTACCGCAGCCACGTTGGTAACTACGGCCGCAGACCATACGCTGTTCGCGGTGTGGACTGCAAAGACGAGTCTTGTAAGGTTCCTCGATATACGGGATGGAACCACTCTGGTAGTGGCGACCAACTACGTGACATTCAACTCGACGTACGGGGGGGTGATGCCCCCCAATCCCGTCCGGGTTGGCTACACCTTCAAAGGCTGGTGGACGGAGGTGGACGGTAAGGGTAAAGAGGTAATTGCGACCACGGTAGTGGACGAAGTTAAGGAACACTCGCTGTACGCGAAGTGGAGTGCGAATTTTGTTAAGGTCACGTTCGATGCGCAGGAAGGTGTGACTCCGGACCCGGCATGGAAGATAGTCACGAACGGACTGGCTTACGGGACATTACCCATTCCCGTTCGAACGGGCTACACCTTCAGAGGCTGGTGGACGGAGAAGGCGGGTGGGGGCACGCAGGTGAACGCGGCTACAGAAGTGTCTGCGACTTCAGACCATACGCTGTTCGCGAAATGGTCTGCGAAAATTAGCACGGTAACGTTTGACGCGCAGGGAGGGACATCGCCCATGGCGACCAACCACGTGACGTTCGGTTTGGCGTACGGGGCGCTTCCCGTTCCCGTCCGGACGGGTTTCAACTTTGCGGGATGGTGGACGCTGGCGGGCGGCGCGGGCACGAAGGTGACTGCAACCACAATAGTCTCCGCGACGTCGGCTCACACGCTGTACGCGAAGTGGACTGCGATCACCTACACGGTGACGTTCGACGTGCAGGGCGGTGCGGCTCCGGCCCCAACGCCGAAGAGCGTGACGAACGGCTTGGCATACGGGACGCTGCCAACGCCTGTACGAGTAGGTTACGCGTTTAAGGGCTGGTGGACAAAGGCGGGCGGAGCGGGTGTGCGGGTGACCGCGGTTACGATCGTCTCAGCGTTGTCGAACCACACGCTGTATGCCGCATGGGCGGCGAACGAAACGGTCGACTGGACGGCCACAGTCGGTGTGGCGTTTGAAATTGCGTTGTCCGACGCCTATGAGGGAGCGGCAACAATCACGGTTAAGGGGTTGCCCCCGGGGCTAAAGTTCAGCGCCGCCGGCCGGACGGTTTCCGGCGTGCCGACGAAAGCGGGCGAGTATCCGGTGACTGTCTCCGCGCGAGACAGATCAAACCGCGTGTTCAAGATCACCGTTACGGCACTGCCCGTGTGGGCACAGGGTACTTTCAACGGTTACGTGAAAGGTGGCGGACTTGCGTCGATGACCATTTCAACGGCGGGGACCATATCCGGAAAGATCGCGATGTCTGGAACGAATTATTCGTTCAGCGCAAAGTCATACACGGCGGGGGGAGATCCGACGAACGGCGTGTCCGTCACGACAAGCGCCAAAGCAGGCAGGACCTCTCTGCCGTTGGTGGTGGTCATGAAACCGGCGACATCCCCACAAACGCTGGGCACTGGGACAGGCACTTTCGGCGGATTACCTGTGGTTCTATACCGCAACGTCTGGAAAGACTCGGGGCTGGCGTTGGTGGCCGATAAGTATGACGGCTACTACACGGTTACGCTACCGGGGAACAGTGGGTACGGCAGCGGGTATCTGATGTTCACCTTGGACAAGGTCGGCAAAGTGAAGACCGCCGGCAAATTGTCGGACGGGACTTCGGTGTCGCAATCGGGGACTCTGCTTTTGGACGCGACTGGACGTGTGTTTACGGTGGTTTATGCGGCACCGACAGCTTACAAAGGCGGATGCGTCTTTGGGCTTGCAGAGTTCGTCAACCCGGTTAAAGGTAGTGTATACCTGAACCCGCTGGACAACGCGCCCTTCCTGTGGGTGAGCCGAAACCCGCAGGCGACCTCCGATTACAGCAAGGGCGGCTTCAACCGCCAACTGGGGATCACCGGTGGCTGGTATAGCAAGACAGAGAACCTGTACGGCTACTACCGTGACGAAAAACTTGAGATCGGAACGGCTGCGGGAGTTCCGGTGCCCATGATCACTGCGGGAACGCTCCGCGAACCTTCCGACTGGTGGAATCCGGACGGGATCGCTCTGACTGTCGTGACTAACAAGGCGGGCGTGATGACGGGCATTACCGCGCCCAAAGCGGGAGTGCCGGTGAAAAACGCTAACGGTTCTTACGATTATACGACCGCGCAAAATACGCTCGGCCTGAAGTTAAGTCTGACCCTCGCCACAGGTGTTTTCAAGGGGGCTTACAAGGCGTGGTTCGATTATTCGGACAAGCACACTTCCAAGAGTATTATCTTCGAAGGTGCGCTGACGCCGGTTCGTAAGAACATGGACGACTTCGTTGGCCGCGGCTTCTTCCTATGGGCCGACAAGTCCCTGTCACCGGCATACACATTCAACTGGTCGTACGACTTCCTGTTGCTTTCGGTACCGGCTCCCTGAACGAACATCATTATCCGGATGACAACAGCCGCTTGGGTTCAGTCGTCGTGAAAGCACGCGCTTGTCCAGTTCACGATGAACCAAAACACAGGGGATCGGGTCCTCGCCGTTGGAACCACGCGATGCCGTGGGAGGACATCACAGCGCAAGGCAAAGAGACGCTCGCTCTGGTGGTGTTCGAGCCGCCCTGTGACGGGGCCGTCTATCTGCCCGGCCTCGCAACGCCGGTCAAGTCAGCCGCGCTGATGAAGGACGGCAAACCGGTCGCGGTCATCCCGGAAAAGGTCGGGCACGCCGTCAGGCTTAAACTTCTCGGGGGAATGGTTGACGGGCTGGCGAGTGTGATCCGGGTTGAACTCGCGGACGAGGCCTGCGTGGATCAAACGCTGGCCGTCCACCCGAACATCTCGAACACGCTTCTTGCGCATTTCGCCGAAGTTGCCGGGGCGGAAAAAAAGAAAGTCAGTTGGATGGAGAAGTTCGGCGAGTGGAAGCACGCCAACCAGGTCAGCCGTTGGACGCGGGAGGGCCGTGCGTGCTGGACCGTGAATGTTCTGGAACCCGGCGCATACAAAGTGTCCTTGAAATACCGGGGGAAAGGACGGCCGGTCTGGAAGATCGTCACGGATGAAGGTGCTCTCATACAGAATCAGCAGGCGGCGACATCTCAATACCAGGCATATCCCATGGGCGTTTTCGAGATCAAGAATGCGGGCGTACACCGGATCGAGGTGTCGCTGGTGGAGGGCGAGCGGGACGAGGCGAGCCTGGAAGCCTTGGTTCTGGTGCCGGTGCGGTGCTCGCCCCGGTAAGTGGGACAATGTCCGACTTCAGAGATTTCTTGAAGTTGCTGAATTTAGCCCGCGTTAAACAGGTGTTGATCGTTGTTAGTGGGGGGCCTCCGCCTCACTCCTTGTGTTCTTGATGAGCCGCGGCCGCCGTGCCGCCTCCGGCATGGTTGTGCCCGCCGGCCGAAAGGATGGCGTCGTGGACGCCTTCGACGTAGTGCATGTAGGTCACGTACGCCTCCACGAATTCCCGTCCTGCCTCGACGCTCTTGTCCTTGACCTTTCGGGCCTTGGCGACCTTATCGAAATTCTCCCGGATGGCCTCGGCCATATGGCCGCTGATCTTCCTGATCATCTCGTCGGGCGAACCGTCGTCGAGCGCCTTGTCGGCAATCGCGACGATGGGCTCGACCGGCCCTCCCTTGATGCCGGTGTAAGGCGCGCCCTCGCCCGCGCGGTGCACGCGGACCAGCGTTTCAAGGAAGTACTGGTCGGCCAGTTCCCGGGACTCCGCACCTTTGGCGCGGACGACCACCGCCTTCGCGAACGCGGCCTTGATTTCCGCCTCGTCATCCTTCTTGACCCACTTGAGGATCGGAGACACGTCGCCCTTTTCAAGCGCGGCCATGGCTTCCGGGATCACCGGCCCTGCGGCGGTATCGCAGTGCGCGAGAGCGTTGCCCGCCACGAATACCGAAACCACGCCCGCCACGATTGCCGACACCTGTGTTGTTCTGCTTGCTCTATCATTGGTCATGATCTTACCCTCTGTTTCTGGTCCGAAATCGACGACGGCCTCTGCCCAGGCGGCACCCTCCCTTCAAAGGACGGTGTTGCCCATGGACGCTTCCTGCTTCATGCTTGCGGGAAACAGGATGTTGTTTTCCAGATGGATGTGCTCGTGCAGGTCCGCCTCAAGCGCCGCCAGAGCCTCATAAAGCGCCTGGAACGTCTGGCAGGCGTCGGCAGGCGGCCGATAATTGCCGGCCAGCTCCCGCATCCGCGCCAGAACGGCGCCGGCCGCGTCATGCTCGTGTTCCATCTGCCGGATCGGGTGAGCGACGCTGCCGCAATGCACTTCGGGCCTGACGTTCCGGCCCGCCATGAAACCGTCGATGCCCTTGATGGCGGGGAACAGGATCTGCTCTTCCTTCATCAGGTGGGCTTCGAGATCGGCTTTCAAAAGGTCGAATGCGTTCCTCAGCGCGCCGAGCAGGTCTCCGTGCCTGGCGCGGTGTGCGTTCTGCACCTTCTCCAACAGCGTGTCGATCCGCCTCAGCTGCGTCTTTGTGAACACGTGATGGGCGTCAAGGATATGGTCGGCGAGCACGGAGAGCGTCACGGCGGACCAGTCGGTCGCCGCTGCGGCCGCCGGGTCCTGCGTAAGGTTCATCTCGAGGTCCGCCACCGTCGCATCCAGCTCGAGGCCGGCCGCCTTGACGGCCTCGGCCAGCGGCCTCTTTCCGCCGCAGCAGTAATCGATGCCCAACTGTTCCAGATGCGCCCGCAAGCGCGGGTATCGGGTCACCAGTTCGCCCAGCGTCTGTTGCGGCCGGATGGTTTTTCCCCGGCATCCGGTCTTCTGTTTTTCTGCTGTCGCATTCATGGTTGTCTCCTCCCGGCCGGTCCCCATCGACTGGCCTTTTCCGTACAGTAAACATCCCTTGCTGAAAGGCTTGCACAATCCCTTCAGCCTGTCGCACGTCTCTCCCTCACCGTCCAGATGCGGACATTCCCAGCTCATCAAAACACCCCTATTCCTCGATGGCTATCGCCTCAGACGGACAACCGTCGCGAGCCTCGCGGAAGCTTGCCTCGCTTTCCGCAGGCACCGGGTCTGCCTTCACCACGGCCACTTCTCTGACCATCTCGAAGACCGCCGGACATGCCGTCTCGCATAGACCGCATCCGATGCACGTTTCGCTGTTCACAGTCGCCTTTATGCTTCACTCTCCTTCCGCTTTTACCAACAAGGCTGGAAAAGCCTGGCCGCCCTTAATTGGTATTAAAGTATCATAATACCTGAATACCGTCAACACGAAAGTTCCCTTCGCGGCATTTTCTACATTTTTTGGGTGGGGGTGCGGCAAAAAAAGGAAAATCCCCGATAAAACCAGCGTTTTATCGGGGATTAAGATGGTAGGCCAGGCCGGAGTCGAACCGGCGACCCCCAGATTAGGAATCTAGTGTAAAATGAAGCTGGCATGACTATTATTGATAGACTGTAGTAAAAGTGTTGTAAGTTGAGCCCCCTTTTGATATAATACACGCCAGAAAACGAGGTGTGGCGCTAATGCGCGAAAGGGGGCATAAAATGGCGGAAAAAAAGGCAAATCCGAAGAATAAGCACCTTTTCCTGCGGGGAAATGTGTGGTGGATACAGGCCTTGCGGGACGGCGTGCGCGTGGTACAGTCCACAGGGGAGACCAGTGTCGAGGCCGCCCGGCTTGAGCGTGACCGCGTTCTGAATCCGATGAATCTGAAGGACGAAGTGGACCGCGCCCAAGCGGTGCTTGAGCGCGTGCGGACCAAGGAGGGTGCGTACAAGGAAGCGGTGGAGAAGCGGGCGGATGAGGAGACGGTTGTGTTGCTCGCTGACGCTTGGGAGCTTTACCTCCGGCAGCATAACCGGCCGGACACGGGCGCATCGACGCTGGCCGTGTATGAGGGGCAGATCAATGCGTTCGTCGCGTGGATGGGCGAAAAGTACGCGAAGGTCTTGGATCTGCGCGAGGTGACGCAAGAGCACGCGGACGAATATGCGGGGCACCTGCTCGGGAGCCTTTCCTCATCGACCTTTAACCGGCATGTGAATCTCTTGACGCTGGTTTGGAGAGTGCTGGAGAAGGCCGCGCGGTTGCGGCTGAACCCTTGGCGGACGATCGGCCGTAAACGGAGCATCGTGCATTCTCGTCGTGAGTTGACGGTTGAGGAGCTTATGCGTGTCTGTGAGGCCGCCCAAGGCGAGATGCGTGTTTTGATCGCACTGGGGATCTATTGCGGGCTTCGTCTTGGGGACGCGGCCTGTCTCGACTGGTCAAACGTCGACATGGCGCGAAGGACGATCTCGCTCGTTCCGCGAAAGACGGCACGTCGAGAGCAGAAGCGGATCACGGTGCCGATGCATCCTGTGCTTTACGGCCTGCTGGCCGAAACCTCTGCTGACCGGCGGCGTGGATTCGTCATGCCGGGACTGGAGGCCCGGTACAACAGCTTCGACGGTGCGCTGGCCAAAGATGTGGCCAGATTGTTCCTGGCGGTGGATATCAAGACGAATCCGAACAAGTTGACCAAGAGCGAGAAGGAGGCCGCGAAAGCCGCGGCGGAGGAAGAGGCCAAAAAGGGTGAGACCGGCGGGCGCAAACGGCCGAAACGGAAACAGAAGGCCAAGGTCGACCGGGTTCGGTCTGATTGCGGATTCCACTCGCTGCGGCACACGTTCGTCTCGCTGTGCGCGGCCGGAGGGGTGCCGCAGTCGGTCGTGCAGTCGCTTGTGGGCCACGGATCGCCGGCCATGACCCAGCACTATACGCACATCGCGCTGGAAACGGCCCAGAAGGCCGTGGCGACACTGCCGGACGTGACGCACGCCGAGGGGTTGCCGGAGCGGGCGAACGCGACAGAGGCCGATATGGCTGAGGTGGAGACGACGCTGGAGCGCATGACGCTGGTTCAGCTTGAGAAGGTGGCTGGAAGGTCAAGGCGCTGGCGAAGGGGTTACGGGGCCCGGCGCGTGACGCGATTGCCGTGTAGACACTAGCAGTACCCTGCCTGCCGTTCGACAGGTAAAATAAGGCGCGGCGGAGAGTCGGGCTTGACGCCCGACTGGGCAGATGCCAGACTAACTGCATGGATCAGAATTTGCATATCGGTACCTGCTCGTGGAAGTTCCCGGCGTGGCGCGGGATGGTGTATTCCGGCGGCAAGGGCGCGAACC
>JADHEF010001930.1_pt1 | contig 10846 bp, 6 predicted proteins | sample 8952391 | NCBI WGS metagenome assembly JADHEF01 (sample SAMN16124439, study PRJNA663245) | bioreactor sludge metagenome | isolation source: sludge (nitrite) | place: India:Bengaluru | collected 2019-02-28
GGTCATCATAAGGGAATATGGTGGAAACAACTTAGCAGAACTTTTATTTAATCCAAGTTCATTGATTGATTTTTCAGATTCTGAAATGAACATTTGATTGTTTGAAGTAATATCTCTTGGAGCAAACCATTGTATATCTCCATTTTCCCAATATTCTTCTTTTTTAGTTGATGGTGTTCCACCACCAGTTGTTTCAATCGATTTACCAATTTCTTCGACTTCCCAACCATTAGGTATCTCACCTAACTCAGAATCAACCATTTCTCCACCACTTGACTTGTAAGGTTTTCCTTCCTCATTGGGAAACTCAAAATGGACAAACCAGTGCTTGAAAATAGCCTGGCCAATTTCTTCCAGAGTTTGGTTCATTTTTTGGTTGAGTTCGATTTTTTTATCGAAATTATTAAGAAAATAAGCTATGGCTTTTTGTTCTTCGATTGGTGGAAGTTTGATGGGTAAATTATAAAAATCTTCTCTACTTGTTGATGGAATTGCAGATCCACTATCCATTGAGTTTATGTCATGGGTTAAAAGTTCATAATAAGCAAATAATAAATCTAAATTTTTCTCTTTTGGTTTTAAGTAAAATGCTGTGTCAATAACATAAAATGGCTTTGAAGAGTAATGTATTCCCCTATAAGCCCCTTTCCTTCCTACAATAACCCCTGGATGATCACATAATGAACTATCATTTGATCCAATTAATCCATTTGTTCCATAAACTGGAAACTGCCCTTCTTTATCTTTATAATTTTTAAGCGATTTACCATATTCCAATGTTGCTATATCTCCCCAAAAGCATTCTTTCCACTCAGAGTTCATTCACAGCACCACCCTTCTGAATGATTTTTCCATCTTTGTATAAAATCATCGTAGGGAACTCTTTATATCTGGTTTTGCCTGTGAAAAATGTAATATGAAAACCATATTCATATTTAAAATCATGTTTTTTTGAAGTGAATTTACATAGTTTCAAATGGTCTAAATCAATATTTGAATTATTTCGGAACTTTTTTGCTTCGATAACAAGTAAATTCTCTTTTCCATGTCGTTGATGGACAATAATATCTGGAAATACTGTTTTTGCATCAGTATCATAAATCGAAACTTCTTCATTTTCTAATCTTATTTTTTTAGGTTCAATGTTTTGATTTTCATTTATTTTATTGTATTCACAATCTACATTCCAGTCATCAAATTCTGATTGCAGATACTCGGCTAGTTTATGAGTTATAGATCTTTCATTAGCACTGTTTTTTAGTAAAAATGAATCAAATTCAAGCAATTTGTTCAAAGCGGTATTTAAATTTCTTTGAATAGTTTCTAAATCATAACTCATAACCCATCCCCCTAAGATTGGCCTTAATCTCATCTTCCAATCGATCAGACTCTTCAAATTGTTTAGCAAGTTCTGAAGTCAGCCTTTTCATCTTCTCCTCAAACTCTTCAGGATCCTCTTCTTCTTCTGCAAAGCCCACGTAACGACCGGGGGTGAGAATGTAATCATGTTTTTTTATTTCCTCTCTTTTCACGGACTTACAAAAGCCCCTAATATCTTCATAATCTCCAGCTTCTTCTTCCCCTCTCCAAGCATGATAAGTATTGGCAATTTGAGCTACATCTTCATCTGTCAATTCCCTATGAGTCCTGTCCGCCATGACCCCTAAATTACGTGCATCAATGAATAATACTTCACCTTCCCTGTTTCTAAAGTTACCATTCCCTTTATCCCTTGATAAAAACCATAAACAAGCAGGTATTCCTGTGTTGTAAAATAATTGAGATGGTAAAGCTACCATACAATCCACCAGATCATCTTCCACGATCTTCTGTCTGATTTTACCCTCTGCTCCCCCTGCAGACATGGAACCGTTGGCCAGTACAAAACCTGCCACCCCACTTGGTCCCAAGTGGTGAATGAAGTGTTGCACCCATGCGAAGTTAGCATTTCTGGTTGGTGGAACTCCATATTTCCACTTCACATCATCCTGAAGCTGGTCTGCCTTCCAGTCCTTATCATTGAAAGGAGGATTGGCTAAAATGTAATCCGCCCGAATATCGGGGAGTTTATCCTCAGTGAAACTGTTTCCCCACTGAATGTTAGAATCTATTCCCCTTATGGCCAGGTTTATTTTACACAACCTCCAGGTGGTCCGGTTAGATTCCTGCCCATAGACAGAAATATCATCCAGTTTACCCTCGTGAGCTTCTACAAACTTTTCACTCTGGACAAACATTCCACCAGAACCACAGCATGGGTCGTAAATTCGTCCATGGTATGGTTCAATCATTTCCACCAGAATCTTTACTATGCTTCGGGGAGTGTAAAACTGGCCTCCCTTTTTACCCTCAGCATTGGCAAACTGACCTAAGAAATACTCATAAACACGGCCTAAAATGTCTTTACTGCGGTTTTCAGCATCACCCAGACCAATTCCACTAATTAAATCTATGATTCCACCCAGGCTCTGTTTATCCAGGGCTTCTTTGGCGTATTCTTTAGGTAAAACACCTTTAAGGGCTTCGGGGTTTTCTTTTTCTATGGCATCCATAGCTTCATCTACTAAAATACCAATTTCTGGCTGTTTGGCCTTGCTTTGCAGGAAGTCCCATCTAGCTTCCGGAGGCACCCAAAACACGTTCAGAGCTTTATATTCATCTTTATCCTCAGGTTCTGCCCATTCATCCTGTTCCAGCCCAGCGTGAACTTCTAAAAAGGCATCTGAAATATATTTGAGAAAAATTAAGCCGAGTACCACATGTTTATATTCAGCAGCATCCATGTTGTTTCTGAGTTTATCTGCTGCAGCCCATAGTTTCTGTTCAAATCCCAGGTTAGCTCCGTTGTTGTTTTTTGCCAATTTTATCCCCTTTTAGCCCATATATTGTATCATTTGTTGTTAGTTGAATTTATTATCCTTTATTTATTGAGAATTTATTTCATAAGCCTGTTTAATAAGAGTCATTGCGTAATCGAAATCATCCCCGGGTTTTAAAGATAACTCATAATCCCCCAATCCATAGTGACCTACTTTAGACACATCCCTTGCATTCTGTCGGGGATCATTCAAATCTCCTTTTTTAAGATTGAGCCATATTTTAAGTTGAGATTTCTGGAATGCAATATTTACAATTTGTTTATCAATTTGAAACGCTATGGTAACTATAAATGGCTTTATTTCAATATTGCTATTTAAATTCAGAATTCTTTCCTTAATCTCATCGTATATCTCTTTGATTTCAGGATTAGCATCTTTGAAATGATCTTCTTCCGTATGAACTTTAACCTGTTCATTGACTTCATTCACCACTTTACTTTTACCACTAACCGTAGTAATGGATTCACTGGTGTTTGAAGCTTTTAACTGGTTAAAAAGAAGGGTATTATTTTCATATTTGGATACTTGCCATAATTCGATAGGTAAATCCTTGAATTCAATAGCTTGCCTTTGGTAGGTTGTAAATTGAGGTGAAACAAATATTACGCGTGACTGTGACCAGTCCACATCACTTTTACCAAGAAAATTATCTTTAACTTCATTGTATTCCAGTATAAAATCGGCTTTATTGTTTAAAAGCAAAGCAAGGTAAGCATATCCCTGATCAACTACAGAAAAGTTTGTATTTCTTTTATATTCAATAATTACAAAGGATTTAGTTATTTCATCAAAGGCCAGAGAGTCTATCCTAAGATTGTTCAGTTGAAATTCGGATTTAACAAAATCTAAACCAAAAATCAGGTTCATATTCTCTTCTGTAAGATTCTGAATGTCTCTTTCGTATCTAAAATCAACTTTATCTATACGTTCTAAATTTCCTTTACTCATGGAAAATAATGGCATTAAATCACCTTAAACTTGCAAAATTCTGCTCACAAATATCCTCTACATTACATTCCTTGCACCTATTCGGATGGCAAAAGCCATGGTTTTTAGGATCACCCTTATAAACTTCCTCTTCAACTTCCACTAATGCTGTTTTGGAGCAGAGAATAAATACCTTTATTGATTTGTCTCAGGGTGTAAGGAAGTGCTAAACTCCTTAGATACTGGACAACTTCATGTTGTTCCGGTTCCTCACATATCCCAGTAACCTTCAAAAAGCGTATATTAGAGTCATCCAATTTATAGGAATTTTTTGCAAATTCAAAGTCGTTACCCTCATCATCGAGGAGATCTCCCATTAAGAAATCGAATACATTTTCACCAATCCCCAGTAGTTCATTCCAGGGTTCAGATCTTTTAAAAGAATTCCATTCTTTCTCAGAGATATTTAAGAAATCATCGTCAGTTATGGGTTTGTTTATGGATTTAGAATATTTGAGTTTTATAAAATTAGAAAAACTAGCATTGTATTTGTGCTTCAGATCATTACAGCAGACCAGCATCCACCATAAGAGCTGATAATAACGACTTCCCTTGTTACCTTCGAAGTTACTAACCGCATTATAGAAACCTTTCCCTTCTTCTCCGGCTTTACCATTTTTAAGGTCCAGGTAGAAAGAAGATTCATAATTACCTGAAAAATCACGATTATAGGTTCTATTAAAATTGAAATGATCAAGAATACTGCCTAGTTTCTTTATAGAAAAAATATCCTCTTTGATTAGCAGTTCAGAAAATTTAGATGTGTTAAATCCTCCCTGTTCATATCCCCTTTGTATGAAAAGGTAATCAATATCTTTCCATTTGATTCCGTATTGCCTCCAAGTAGGTTCGGTAGTTTTAACAGCATTTAAAATAAGTTTACTAGCAATTTTCCGATCCAATCAAACACCCCCAATTCTCACCCAATACCTAATCAATTCATTAGGTCAATAGTCAATTTATCAAAGTTAATCTTAAAAGTTACTATTTAATCTGGAAACCCAACACTAGCCATTAAATTTATTAAATGTTACCATGGCTTTATTTCTGAATTGACTCTATTTCTGAATGTAAAAAAATAACTCCCCCCTACTTTCCCAAATGAACAATATTCAGCTTAGAATAACAAGTTTCCTTCATTTATGAAAATTGATATAAACTTTTCTATTTGTTTATGAAGTGAATACTTTATATCAATAGATAGGTTAGAATATTGTGTGTAATCTGTTTATCCAGCATAAGGGAGGTGAAACGATAAAAAAGCAAGCGATTACATATAGATACATGTTTCCTTTACTGTTTATCACATTAACGTTATTATTTTGTGTTAATACTGTTTCTGCGGCGGATGAAGCTATTTTCGTGAATGGTTCCTACGGTAATGATAACTGGGATGGTCAAACATGGCAAACAGCCAAATTAACCATCCAAAACGCAACCGGAACCGTAAGCCCCAACGGAGTGGTAACCATTGCGGATGGTGTTTACTCCGGAAATGGCAACACCAACATCGTCATTGACCGGAACATGACCATCCAGGGCCTAAGCCAGACAAAAACCATAATCAATGGAACCGACACTAACTGGATATTCACTATTCTCTCTGGTGTGAATGTCACCATCGGGAATCTGACATTTACCAATGGAAGTGGATATAGGGGTGGTGCTATCTACAATCATGGCGATTTAACCGTAGAAAATTGTACATTCACCAACAATACTGCAACAAGCTTAGAGCAAACAGGTGGAGGGGGAGGTGCTATCTGCAACTTTGCTGATGAAGGCCCGATTACAACTACTGTAACCAACTGCACATTCAACTTTAATAATGCAATGAGAGGTAGTGCAATAATGAATTACTGTGGTATCACTGATCATTACATAATTAGTACAGTGACTAACTGTAACTTCACCAATAACACCGCACAAGGCATGGGTACTATCTACAATCTTGCCGATAATGGTTATGTTAATAGTACTGTGACTAACTGTAACTTCACCACTAACACCGCACAAAGTCAGGGTGGTGGTATAGCAAATTACTGTGGTAATTCAGGTTCAATTACCAGTACGGCAATGAATTCTACCTTCAATAGTAACCATGCTAATTATGGTGGTGCTATAGCCCTTTGGCTAAATGGTGGTTTTATTAATTTTATTGCAACTAGCTGTACATTCACCCGTAACACTGCAAATTATGGTGGTGCTATTTACAGTACGATTTGGCAGGGCGGTTCTGTTAATTCAACAGCTCATTTCAACAGTTTTGTTGGAAACATCGCAAGTGCAGGTAGTGCAATATGTAGGGAAAAAGGTTCTGTGAATGCCACACTAAACTGGTGGGGATCTAATGTTGATCCAACAACAGTCACTAACCTCATATCCGGCATAGTGGATGCTAACCCCTGGGTTATTTTAACTGTCAACGCAACCCCCAGCACCATCAACAACGGTGAAACATCAGCCATTACCACTGATTTCAACCATATCAATGGTGGTGGTGATCTAGTTGGAGGACACATACCTGATGAATCTATAACCCTGGACATACCCTGGGGAAGCTTCACTAATTCTGGAATTAGTCATTCCTTTACAGGAAATACTGTTGCGGGTGCCATGTCCGCTACATTTTATGCCAGAGAAGGTGCATTGAATCCATTGTTCAATCCGGTTCAGGTCAGTGCAACTGCAGATGGATACACTACCAGTGACTCAGAGTCAGCATACATTTCAATTAACCCCGTAGCTAACCTGAACATTACCACCACAGCCAATGTGACTGCAGCCAATGTAGGGGACCTAATCAGGTATAACATCACTATAACCAACAATGGCCCTGATAATGTAACTTATATTGCACTAGAAGATATTTTACCCCTTGAAAATGGACAAGTACCAGAGTATATATTCCCACCGGCGGACAGCTTAACCTATATTCCTGAAGGTGCAAAACTTACATGGAATAACATCCTGGACTCTTTTGGTGGCATATTACTGCCAGGTCATGCTATTTCGGTTTTGATTGACGTGCGCATACCGTCTTCGGCAGCGGGCACTATCTTTACTAACATAGCAAACATCACATCCATTGTATATCCCTACTTCAACGAAACTACCACTAATGTGTATGTTAACCCGGCAACTGTGGAGTTAAACAAGACCGCTAACAACACTCGACCAAACGTTGGAGAAACAGTGCTCTTCACCATTGTAGCTAAAAACAATGGACCAAGTACTGCAAGTAACCTGATTGTCACCGACACTCTACCAGCAGGTTTAGACTTTGTAAGCTGCACTGGAGGCGGTGTTTGGGATCCAGTTACCCGTACTGTTACCTGGCCGGCTGCAATTGTGGCAAATAATGGCAACGTAACCTACTATCTCACTGCACTGGTAAATTCAACCAGTTTAGCCGGTGCCAATGTCACCAATGTGGTAAATGAAACCCATACTGAGTATCCAAATAATTCAACAGCTAACTGTACAGTCTATGTGCCTAAAGCAGACCTTTACATTCAGATAACCAGTGACAAAAACAATCCCACAGTTGGTGAAACATTCACCCTAACCTACAAACTGGGAAACAATGGACCAGATGATGCAACCAACGTGACCATAACCATTCCCTTACCCGAAGGATTCGTGATATCCAAAATTGAGGGTGATGGAAACTGGATCGTGACTGGAAACACCATAACCTGGACCATGACCAACGTAACAGTAGGCGACCCCTACCTGTACATCACAGGATGGACCACCAGAATAGGAAATTACCTATTCACCGCATCAATAAACTCAGATACCTTCAGCACCAACAGCAGAGGAGTTAACCCACTCACCCTAAACGCACAACCAACAGTAAACGCAGCAACCACAACATCTGGAAACACCGTAGGAATGCAAGGCACCGGAGCACCAATCGTGCCACTGGCCTTAGCAATCCTCAGCGTACTGGGCGGATTAGCCGCAACCCGGAAAAGACAATAAAAAAAAGGATTGATGATAAGATGTGATGAATCCTCTTTTCCCACTTTTTTTATTTTTTAGATAAAAACAATTTTCATTAGATAAACAGTTTTTAGATAAAGTAATATTTTCAATTTAGAGTTATCCGCATGAACAATATTCAGCTTATAATAACAAGTTTCCTTCATTTATGAAAATTGTTATAAACTTTTCTATTTGCTTATGAAGTGAATACTTTATATCAATAGATAGGTTAGAATATTGTGTGTAATCTGTTTATCCAGCATAAGGGAGGTGAAAAGATAAGAAAGCAAGCGATTACATGCAGATATTTAATCCCTTTACTACTCATATCCATAACTCTACTATTTTGTGCTAGTACTGCTTTTGCAACGGATGAAGCTATTTTTGTGAATGGTTTATCGGGAAACGATGCAAATGATGGTTACACTCCGGATACAGCAAAATTAACCATTAGAAACGCCACGGGAACCGTAAGTTCCAATGGAGTGATAACCATTGCTGATGGTGTTTACACCGGAACCGCTAACACCGATATTATCATTGAACGGAACATGACCATCCAGGGTCAAAGTCAGGCCGGGACCATAATATATGGAACTGGTACCAGCCGGATATTCAGTATCCCCAATGGAATCAACGTAACACTGTCCAACCTAACAATAATTAACGGGAACTCAACTAACGGTGGAGCTATCTACAATAATGGTATTCTAACTGTAACCGACACTACATTCCTCTGCAACCAGGCCACAGGTTATGGTGGGGCCATTTACAACCATCATAAGCTGACGGTAACTGACTGTACTTTCACCAGTAACAATGCCGGTAATGGTGGGGCCATCCTGAATGGGGGTGCTTCGACTGTAACCGGCTGCACCTTCACCAGCAACATAGCAACTCAAAATGATGGGGGGGCTATCACCACTGATGGTACTTTAAATTTAATTGGCAGTACCTTCACCAGCAACATAGCAACCCGTCATGGTGGGGCTATCTTCAATTATGATACTTTAAATGTAACCAGCAGTAACTTCAACAGTAACACTGCCGCTGATAACGGTGGAGCTATCTTCAACCAGGGCCGTTCAACTGTAACCAGCAGTAACTTCATCAGCAACATTGCCGCTAATAACGGTGGAGCTATCTTCAACCAGGGTACTTCAACTGTAACCGACAGTGCATTCACCGGTAATAACGCACTTAGTTTTGATGGTAGTGGTGGAGCTATCTACAATGATAGGAATTTGATTGTAAATAGCGGTACATTCACCAGTAACAGTGCAGGTTATGAAGGTGGAGCGATCTTCAACCGTGATACTGCCACTGTAACCGGCAGTACATTCACCAATAACAGCGTAACTGAGGGTAATGGTGGAGCTATCTACAATTCCGATTCCTTGACTGTAGGAGGCAGTAACTTCTCCAACAACACTGCAATTAACGGTGGTGCTATCTACAACAATAATCAGTTAATTGCCAACAACAACACATTCATCAAGAACACAGCCCATAGTGGTGGTGCTATTTCCTCTGAGGGTGATATTACCATGCATTTTAACCGAATCGTGGAAAACACCGCCCAATACGGTAGTGCTATCTACAATTCCAAGGGAGATATAAATGCCACTGATAACTGGTGGGGTTCTAATAACCCAGATTTCGGCACACTGATTGATGGAGATGCCAATTACTCCCCATGGTTGTATTTGACCTTTAGCGCAGACCCAAACACTACTCAAGGGTCCACATCCACTTTAACTGCCAGTTTCAACCAGGACACCGATGGTACTACCATCAACCAGCTGGACCCGGCCAATGACCATATACCCGATGGTACACCTGTGACCTTTACCACCACTTTAGGTAATGTGGGCAGTAAGTCCGTGGTGAAATACACCGTCAATGGTATAGCCACTGCTATTCTGCGTGCAGATGAAGCAGCAGGAAGTGCACTGGTAGGTATACTTGCTGATAGTCAATCATTAACTTCAACAGTAACCATCAACCCCGCAAGTGCAGCCACAAACACCAGGGTTAACGCCGCAAACAGCAACACCGTAGGAATGCAGAGTACTGGAGCACCACTTGTGCCCCTGGCCTTAGCAGTTCTCAGTGTACTGGGCGGATTAACTGCAGCCCGGAAAAAACAGTAAAACCTAAGGAACAATGAAAAGGATTTAATGAATCCTTTTTTTCACCCTTTTTTATTTAAAACCCTTTTTTTTATATTTTAAAATGAAGTGAATCAGATTTATTACTACCTGAATACCGAATGAGTTATTTATCCAGATTTATTATTGGCTATTTGGTTTTACGTATTATAGAACAAATTATTGTGTTATCAGAATAGTTAATCATGATTTGAATAAGGAAGGAATCGATTAGAATAAAGAATTGATCAGACCATAGAATGAATTGAAGAATTGAATAGAATAAGGAATGAACTGAGTAAAGAACTGAGTAAAATAAGGACGGATTGAAGAAGATATTGATTGAATAAGGAATTATCGTTAAAAAAAGGATTCAATTTAATTTTTTATGTGAATAGAATGGCCGGCGACGTTGTGAGCTTCCCATAGGATCCCACCCACAGTACAACACAAAAACGTAGGAGGACTTTACTTCTGGGGTCGAAACGAGTCCAGGTATGGCCCCTCCGCTATGGTCGCCGTGCCAATGAATCAACCTATGAAGTTGGTTTATAAGTTGAATTTTTAATGTGAATTTAAGGTATATATGGTTGGTTTATGAATGTATATTTGAATTGATTTACGCTACTTCATGACTTTTTTCATTCTGGAAGCACCGTAAATCAGGACACTGTATTGGGGGAATGTATGTAGTCTATTCAATGTATTGCTTAGTATATTACTGAAATTCTGTTAATGTGGTGAATATGATTGTATTTGGTTTGGATTCAGGTCTCGCCTGAATTCCGGAGTTATTTACTTATTTATTTTGCCTCGGTTAAGAGGGGGTGCCCCTCTACA
>JADHEF010001931.1_pt1 | contig 10840 bp, 9 predicted proteins | sample 8952391 | NCBI WGS metagenome assembly JADHEF01 (sample SAMN16124439, study PRJNA663245) | bioreactor sludge metagenome | isolation source: sludge (nitrite) | place: India:Bengaluru | collected 2019-02-28
CGCCCCATTTTCTGCTTGATCGCCACCAATGCCGCCTGGGCGGCGCGCTCGCCTTCGAGCATGGCATCGTTGCGCGCCGTGAAGTCCCACGACTTGACATAGGGCAGCCTGGGGCGGATCACCACATCGGCGCCCTTGAGTTCATTGGCCGCGATGGCGCCGCCCATGATGGTCGTCGTCTGCCACATGATGGCGGTCATGCTGTCGGTGGGCTGGCCTTCCGGCTTGGCCGAGATGTCGACGGCGATGACGATGTCGGCACCCATTTCACGCGCCGCCAGCACCGGTACCGGGCTGGTCAGGCCGCCGTCGACATAGCTGTGGCCGCGGAATTGCGTTGGCTGGAAAACACCCGGTACGGCCGCCGAGGCGCGCACCGCCATGCCGGTATCGCCGGTGCGGAAGACGACGCGCTCGCCGCTGTTGAGGTCGGTGGCAACGGTCGCGAAGCGGCGGTTCAGCTGTTCCAGCGGCCGGCGGTTGATGTGCTGGTTGATGAAGTCCTGCAGCGCCTCGCCCTTGAGCAGGCCGCGGCCGCCCAGCGTCCAGTCGGCAAAGATCTTCTCGTCGAGTTGGTGGGCGATCTTCTGCATGGCGAAGGCGTCGTAGCCGGCGGCGTACAGTGAGCCGACCACCGCGCCGGCGCTGGTGCCGACCACGTAATCGGGGTAGATGCCATGCGATTCGAGCATCTTGATCACGCCGATGTGGGCGAAACCGCGCGCTGCGCCGCCGCCAAGGGCGAGACCGATCTTCGGTTTCTGGGCTTGCGGTGCGGGGGCAGGAGTCGGCTTGCTGCCGAAACCTGCGCAGCCGGACAGGGCGATCAGGCTGGCGGCGAGAACAAGGCGGGTGGAAAACTGGCGGCAGGTTGAATGGAACACGATGCTGGGCAATGGCTCAAGTCGAGGACGCGAGATTCTATCCCGCCACCCCGCTACGGCAGCGTAACGAAGCGTAGCAGCGCGTTGCGCCTGGCAGCATGCAAAAGGCCGGTGGGGAGAACACCGGCCTCGGGTTTGTCAGCGCGAATCGGGGTCAGTTGGCCGGCGGCGGGTTGGCCGGGCCTTGCGGGCCAGGGCCGCGCATGCCGCCACGCGGGCCACGCTTGCCCATCTGGGTCTGCTCGTCGAAGGTCTTCTTCTGCTCCGGTGTCAGCTGGGCGTAGAAATCCTTCATGGCGGCGACGTGCTGGCTCATCGCTTCCTGATGCTGTTTCTGCATTTCCAGCATCTTCTCGGCACGTTCCGGCGCTGTCAGTTTGCTGAAGTCGATCGGCTCGGGGCGCTTGGCGTTGCCGGCAAACGGGTGGGATTCCTGGAACTTGCTCCAGGCGCCTTCCTGCTGCGGCGTCAGCTTCAGCGCATCGTGCAGGCGTTGCTGGTGCATCTTCATGCGGTCGGCAAAGCGGCCTTCGGCATAACGGCCGCCCATCGGGCCATCACCCCAGCAGCCGCCACGCTGGGCAAAGCTTGGGGCGGACATGACAGCGGCGCTGGCACCCAGCACCAGAGCGGCGATACGCAGTTTTTTGTTGTTCAACATGTTGGGCTCCTTGATTGTGAAGGCGGAACATTCCGCGCTGGAAACCATTAGAGCGCAAACATGTAATTCAGCTATTTCTGTACGGGGGGAAAGTGTTGCAAGCTGTTTCAGCTGTCGGGCTGAGAGAGTGTGAAAAACATTCACCGCCAAGGCGCGAAGACGCCAAGGAAACGCAAAGACTTATAGGTTGTTTTCTGTGCTTTTCCTTGGCGCCCCCTTTGCGCCTTCGCGCCTTGGCGGTGGGTTTGGGTTTCTTTACAGAAGCTCAGACGTCTGCCTCGACCAGTCCGCCATCCTTTTCCATCCACGCCCGGCGGCCGGAGGCTTCGCCCTTGCCCATGAGCAGGGTGAAGGTACGGTGCATCTGGGCGATGGTGTCGCGGTCGGCCTGGAAGGGCACCAGGCGGCGGGTGTCCGGGCAGAGGGTGGTTTCCCACAGCTGGTCCGGGTTCATTTCACCGAGGCCCTTGAAGCGGGAGACGGTGATCTTGTGTTCCTTGACGCCTTCTTCGGCGAGCTTGTGCAGCGTTTGCTGCTTTTCGGCTTCATCGAGGCAATAGACTTTGCGCGTGTGCCCCTTGGCCTCGACATCGACGCGGAACAGCGGCGGTTGCGCGACGTGGATGTGGCCCTTTTCGACCAGCGCCGGGAAGTGCTTGAGGAAGAGGGTGAACAGCAGCACCTGGATGTGCGAGCCATCGACGTCGGCGTCGGACATCACGATGATGCGGCCGTAGCGCAGGCCGGATACATCGACGCTGTCGATCTGGTCGATGCCGTGCGGGTCGACGCCGATGGCTACCGAAATGTCGTGCACCTCGTTGTTCTTGAACAGCTGGTCGCGCTCGACCTCCCAGGTGTTCAGCACCTTGCCGCGCAAGGGCAGAACGGCCTGGGTTTCCTTGTCGCGGCCCTGCTTGGCGGAGCCGCCGGCCGAATCGCCCTCGACCAGGAAGACTTCGTTGCGGGTGATGTCGTCCGATTCGCAGTCGGTCAGCTTGCCGGGCAGGGTGGCGATGCCGGACGATTTCTTCTTCTCGACCTTCTGGGTCGATTTCATGCGGTTCTGCGCGGCCTTGACCGCCAGTTCGGCGATCTTCTTGCCGAAATCGGCATGGCTGTTCAGCCACAGCTCGAAGGGGTCGCGCACCATCTGGGCGACCAGCTTGTAGGCGTCGCGCGACGTGAGTTTTTCCTTGGTCTGGCCCTGGAACTGCGGGTCGAGCACCTTGGCCGAGAGCAGGTAGGTCATCTTGCCGCAAACGTCTTCCTGCGCCAGCTTCACTTTCGCCGGCAGGATGGCGTGGTGTTCGGCAAAGGCCTTGACCGCTTCGAAAACGCCGGATTTCAGGCCGGCTTCGTGGGTGCCGCCGTCCAGCGTCGGGATCAGGTTGACGTAGCTTTCCGGCTTGCCGCCGCCTTCCTCGAACCAGGCCAGCGCCCAGGTGGCGCCTTCGCCGACCGAGAAGCCGTTTTCGACTGCGACATATTTTTCACCAACGAAGATCGGCGCCACCGGCTGGCCAACCATCATTTCGCTGAGGTAATCGGACATGCCGTTCTGGTAGCACCAGACTTTCTTGTCCTGCCCTTCGATGTCCAGCTCGACGGTGACGTTGGGCATCAGCACGGCCTTCGAGCGCAGCAGATGCTCCAGCTGGCCGAGATTGATCTTGGGCGAATCGAAATACTTGGGGTCGGGTGAGATGCGCACCGTCGTGCCGGTGGTGCGCGGGCCGACGTCACCGATGCGGGCCAGCGGTTCGACCACGAAACCGTCGGCGAATGCGATCTTGTGCACGCCGCCACCACGCTTGATCTCGACTTCCAGGCGGGTGGACAGCGCGTTGGTCACCGAGACGCCGACACCGTGCAGGCCGCCGGAGAAACGATAGGCGTTGCCCGATTCCTTCTTGTTGAACTTGCCGCCGGCGTGCAGCTTGCAGAAGACCAGTTCGACCGCCGGCTTGCCTTCTTCCGGGTGGATTTCCACCGGGATGCCACGGCCGTTGTCAGAAACCTCGATCACCCCATCGGCCTTGATGGCTACGGAAATCTTTTTCGCAAAACCGGCCAGCGCCTCGTCGGCGGCGTTGTCGATGACTTCCTGCACGATGTGGGTCGGGCAGGTCGTCCGGGTGTACATCCCGGGACGTTCCTTGACGGGTTCGAGGTCCTTGAGGACGCGGATTGAGGCGGCGGAGTAGTCGGACATGCGGAACTTGCTCTTGGGTGATAATGTCTGTATCGACCGCAAACGCGGCGCGGACCGCGATTCTACCCGCCGCCGTGCCCGCCGTAATCACTATTCAGCCAAGGATTTCCCGATGAACGTTGCCCAGATTGCCACCGCCCGCCGTACCTGCAAGGCCTTCGACCCCAGCCGCAAGATTCCCGAGGCCGTGATGGCCGATCTGCGCACCGTGCTGCGCTACGCCCCGGCTTCGGTCAATTCGCAGCCCTGGCATTTCGTTGTTGCCGCCAGCGATGAAGGCAAGGCAAAAATTGCGGCCACCTTGGCCGGCAACTACGCCTACAACGCGCCCAAGGTGGCCAAGTGCTCGCATGTGGTCGTCCTCTGCGCCCGAACCGATCTCGACGATGCCCATCTGGCGGCCATCCTGGGTCAGGAGGAGGCCGATGGCCGCTTCCCGACGCCGGAAGGCAAGACCATGCAAAGCAACTCGCGCGCTTTTTACGTCAAGCATCACCGTGACGACAAGCAGGATCTCGATGCCTGGGTCGATCGCCAGATCTACATCGCCCTCGGCAACCTGCTGCTGGCCGCCGGCGCCCTCGGTGTCGATGCCTGCCCGATGGAAGGCATCGACGTGCAGGCGCTGGACACGGTGCTCGGTCTGCGCGACAAGGGCTTGCGCTCGGTAGTCATGGTCGCCCTCGGCTACAGCGGTGACGACGATTTCAACGCCAAACTGCCCAAATCCCGGCTGGCCGAAGCCCACCTGTTCACCAATCTCTGATCTGCGCCCGCCCGGTTCGCCGGGCAGTCGTCCAGCATATAATCGAAGGCTTTCCGGTACAGGAGTGGCGGCCATGAACGAGAACGAAAGCAATCCGCAATGCCCCGGCTACAGGGAACGGGGCTGGGATCGTCGTTCGCGGATCAGCATCGAGCCGCCGCCCTTCCTGACGCGCAACGGTCTGGTCACGGTCGAGCGCCGCTCGCCCTTCGACCGCCGGGCCTGCTGGGTGCGCGAATTCTCTGTCGATATCGGGACTCTCCCGCACTGATCAACCCGGGCGGCCTGCGCTGCGGCGCCGCCGGCAACAAGAACGGAATACCCAATGGCTGGAGCCAGTCTGCTCGCTCTGATTGACGATATCGCCAGCGTCCTCGACGACGTTGCCGTGCTGACCAAGGTCGCTGCCAAGAAGACAGCCGGGGTGCTGGGCGATGACCTGGCCCTGAACGCCCAGCAGGTGGCCGGTGTGGCCTCCGAGCGCGAACTGCCCGTGGTCTGGGCCGTGGCGGTCGGTTCGATCAGGAACAAGCTGATTCTGGTGCCGGCCGCGCTGGCGATCAGTGCCTTCATTCCGTGGGCGGTGATGCCGCTGCTCATGCTCGGCGGTTTTTACCTCTGCCTGGAGGGCGTCGAGAAACTGGCGCACAAGTGGCTGCACAGCAAGGAAGACGATGCCGCGCAGCACGCCGAGGCGTTGGCGGCCCTGGCTGATCAGGACGTGGATATGGCGGCCTTCGAGAAAGAAAAGATCAAGGGCGCCATCCGAACCGATTTCGTGCTGTCGGCGGAAATCATCGTCATTGCCCTCGGCACCGTCGCCGACAAGCCGTTTGTGTCGCAATTGAGCGTGCTGGCCAGCATTGGCGCGATCATGACCGTTGGGGTCTACGGCATCGTCGCCGGCATCGTCAAGATGGATGATGTGGGGGCCTGGCTGCTGCAGAAAGGTTCGGGGCTGGCCAAGTGGGTGGGCAAGGGCCTGCTGCTGGCGGCACCGAAGCTGATGCGTCTGCTCGCCGTGCTCGGCACCGCCGCCATGTTCCTGGTGGGCGGCAGCATTCTGGTCCATGGCGTGCCGCCGCTGCATCACGCCATCGAACACTGGGCCGGGCTGGCCGGGCCGGCGAGCAGTGTCGCCGCCATGCTGCTCGATGCCCTGGTCGGTATTGCCGGCGGGGCGCTGGCCTTGCTCGGCGTGCAGGGCTTTGGGGCAGTTCGTAAATTGGCTGGTGGAGGCAGGGCATGAGCAAGGCGCTACGCTTGTCGGAAAAATGGTTCCGCTTCGGGCTGTGGATCGTTGCCTTTGTCTTTGCCAGTTTCCTGATCGGCCTGGGCGGCACCATTGTCGCCAACCTGCCCAAGGTCGAGCAGCGCTATACCCTGGAAGATTTCATCGACAAGCCGGCAGCCGACACGCTGCGCGGCGAACTGCGCGCGCTGCAGGAAAAGCGGCAGGTGGCGCAGGATGCCAGCGATCAGGCGCAACTGAAACTCAACGGTGCCCGCGCCAATTCATCGGCGGCGCGCGATACCTTCAACAACTGGCTGGCGACCCGCCACGCCACCAGGCGCCCGGAGCAGGACAGCGAACTGATCGAGCGCACGCAGGCGCTGGATGAACTGAAGATGATCGAGCGCAAGGCGCTGGCCGATGTCGAGCGGCAGCAGCAGGCCCTGCTCGATGCCCGCCAGGCCGAAGCGCGGGCGCAGCGCAATCTGCAGGAATTGCAGAATGCCGCCTCGGAAAAATTGAATGTCGAACTGCGCCACCAGGAATTGCGCATCTTCGGCTACCGGCTGGCCCTGACCCTGCCGCTGCTTGCCGTCGCCGGCTGGCTGTTCGCCAGGAAACGGCGCAGCACGTGGTGGCCCTTCGTGTGGGGCTTCATCTACTTCGCCCTGTTCGCCTTCTTTGTCGAACTGGTGCCCTACCTGCCGAGCTACGGCGGCTACGTGCGCTACGTGGTCGGCATTGTCATTACCGTGCTGGTCGGCCGCTATGCCATCGTTGCCCTGAACCGTTACCTGGAGAAACAGAAGCAGGCCGAGGCCATGCCGGATGTCGAGCGGCGCAAGGAACTGAGCTACGACACGGCGCTGGCGCGCCTGGCCAAGAAGGTCTGCCCGGGCTGCGAACGCCCGGTCGATCTGACCAATACCGCCATCGACTACTGCCCGCATTGCGGCATCTGCCTGTTCGACCGTTGCGGCAAGTGCACGGAGCGCAAGAGCGCCTTCGCCCGCTTCTGCCATGCTTGCGGAACGGCAAGCGGCGAAGGGCGCGCAGCTTCCTGATGGCGCTGCCGGCGACGGCAGCACACGGCCACCCCAGCCGGGCGGCTACGACTCGAACAGGTTGAGCAGCGAGTCGAGGCCGCCGAAGTTGATGGCGACATCGGCCTTGGCGCGGGTCGCCGGCTTGGCGCGAAAAGCCACCGACAGGCCGGCCTGGGCCATCATCATCAGGTCGTTCGCGCCGTCGCCGCAGGCGATGACCTGTTCCTTCTTCAGGCCCAGCTCGTCGGTCAGGCGGGCGATATGGTGGGCCTTGGCTGCGGCATCGACGATGTCGCCGACGACCTTGCCGGTCAGCTTGCCGCCGGAGATTTCCAGCTCGTTGGAGGTGGCGAAGTCGAAGCCGAGCTCGATGCGCAGGCGCTCGGTAAAGTAGGTGAAGCCACCGGACAGGATGGCGGTGCGCAGGCCGGCGTTCTGGCAGGCTTCGAGCAGTTCGCGGGCGCCGGGCGAGAGCAGCAGGCGCTCGCCGAAAACACGGGCCAGCACGCGGGCATCCAGCCCGGCGAGCAGGGCCAGGCGGCGGCGCAGGCTTTCGCGGTAGTCGATTTCGCCCCGCATGGCGGCTTCGGTCACTGCCGAGACTTCTTCCTTCTTGCCGGCGAAGTCGGCCAGCTCGTCGATGCACTCGATGGTGATCAGCGTCGAATCCATGTCGAAGCAGATCAGGCCGAAATCGGAGAGTTTTTTGCCGGGCTGGGCGAAGGCCCAGTCGAGCTTCTCGGCTTCGATGAGCGGGATCAGCGCATCGAATTCGGCCGTACGGCTGGCGCCTTTAAGGCAGACGACCTGCGGCGGGCGCGGCTCGACGGTGGTGGCGCCGGTTGCGGCAACGATGCGTTCGAGCAGGAAAGTGGGTAGGGCGCCGCCCTGGATGATGAGGTTCATGGTGTGGTTCAGCGAGGTTCATCCCGCTGCCGGATGGCCTTGCGCTGCGCCGTGTAATGCCACCACGGCCGCGCCTCGTCGCCTTCCATGAAGCGGGTGATTGAGAGGAAAACGTCGATCACACAAGGGTCCTGGCGGTACCCGGTGATCGAACAGAGCTGGTCGTAGAGCGCGAAGGCATCCCGCCCTGTCAACTGTTCCGGCGAGTCGATGCCCAAGCGGTGCAGGTCGGCGGCCACGGCGGGCCCGACATTCGGCAGGTCAGTCAGCGTCCTGATCCTGTCGCGCACAACCTTGGCCGGGTTCATCGGGCTGGAGGGGTTAGCCCAGGCGTTCCGGCAGCACGTCGCGCAGCAGCACGGCGGCGTCGCGGATGGTTTTTTCGGTGGTTTCCCAGTCGATGCAGCCGTCGGTGACCGAACAGCCGTATTTCAGCTGCTTCAGATCAGCCGGAATCGGCTGGTTGCCAGCTTCGATATTGGATTCGATCATCACGCCAAGGATCGACTTGTTGCCGGCGCGGATCTGGTTAACGACGTCGGCCATGACCAGCGGCTGCAGTTCCGGTTTCTTGGAACTGTTGGCGTGCGAGCAGTCGACGACGATATTGGCCGGCAGCTTGGCCTTGGCGATGGCGGCTTCAGCCATGGCGATCGAGACGGTGTCGTAGTTCGGGCCGGATTCACCGCCGCGCAGCACGATGTGGCCGTGCCGGTTGCCGGTCGTCCGCACGATGGCGACGCGCCCTTCGTTGTTCAGGCCAAGGAAGGAGTGCGGGCGCGAGGCGGAGAGGATGGCGTTGGTAGCCACCGTCAGGTCGCCGCTGGTCGCGTTCTTGAAGCCGACCGGGGTCGACAGGCCGGACGACATCTCGCGGTGGGTCTGCGACTCGGTGGTGCGGGCGCCGATGGCCGTCCAGGCGATGAGGTCGCCGTAGTACTGCGGGCCGTACGGGTCGAGCGCTTCGGTGCCGGCTGGCAGGCCGAGTTCATTCACTTGCAGCAGGAAGTCGCGCGCCTTCTCCATGCCCACGTTGACCTGGAAGGAGTCGTCCATGAACGGGTCGTTGATGTAGCCCTTCCAGCCGACGGTGGTGCGCGGCTTTTCGAAATAGACGCGCATGATGATCTGCAGCGTGTCGCCGACTTCATCGGCCAGCTTCTTCAGGCGATGGGCGTAATCGAGGCCGGCGACCGGGTCGTGGATGGAGCAGGGGCCGACGACGACGAACAGGCGGTGATCCTTGCGGTCGAGAATCTTGCGCAGCAGGTTGCGCCCGTGGTTGACCGTTTTGCCTGCCTTGTCGGAAATCGGCAGCTTGGCGTGGATCTCGGCCGGCGTCGGCATGTTGTCGAAGGCGGAGACGTTGATGTTTTCGAGGTTGGGGGTCGTCATTTGGTCAGCTCGCGAATCATGTCTTTCACTGCGGCAACCTTGTCATTCAAGCTTGGGCAGTGGCGTAAAAGGGAAATTTTATCCTGTCCGGCTAACTTATAGTTCCGGTTGTTCTGGATCAAATGAATAATCTTGATCGGCTCGATTGGCGGATTTTTCGAGAATTCCGGGCCAAATTGCAGCGTGATCTGGTCGGTTGCGGCATCGAGCTTCTGGATGCACAGCGGCTTGGCAACCAGGCGCAGGCGATGCGTGGCGAGCAGCGACTGGCCCTGCAGCGGCAACTCGCCAAAGCGGTCGATCAATTCTTCCTGCAGGGCGTCGATGTCTTCCGCCGTTTCGCAGTTGGCCAGGCGTTTGTACAGCGTCAGGCGCTCATGCACATCGGGGCAGTAGGCGTCGGGCAGCAGGGCCGGGGTGCGCAGGTTGATTTCGGTGCTGATGCCCAGCGGCTGGGTCAGATCGACCGTATCGATGGCCTTGCCCTGCTTGAGGTGGGCGACGGCGCGGTTGAGCATGTCGGTGAAGACGTTGAAACCGACCTCCTGCATGTCGCCGGCCTGGTTTTCGCCGAGCACCTCGCCGGCACCGCGAATTTCCAGGTCATGCATGGCCAGGAAGAAGCCTGAACCCAGTTCCTCGGACATCTGGATGGCCTCCAGCCGTTGCTTGGCCTGCTTGGTCATCGCCTTGTCGTCCTGGACCAGCAGGTAGGCATAGGCCTGGTGGTGCGAACGGCCGACACGGCCGCGCAGCTGGTGGAGCTGGGCGAGGCCGAATTTTTCCGAACGGTTGATCAGGATGGTGTTGGCGTGCGGGTTGTCGATGCCGGTTTCGATGATGGTCGTGCACAGCAGCAGGTTGGCGCGCTGCTGGGTGAAGTCGCGCATCACGCGCTCCAGTTCGCGCTCGTTCATCTGGCCATGGCCGATCACGATGCGCGCTTCCGGCACCAGCTTTTCCAGCTTTTCCCGCATGTTCTCGATGGTGTCGACCTCGTTATGCAGGAAATACACCTGCCCGCCGCGCTTCAGTTCGCGCAGCACGGCCTCGCGGATGATGCCGTCGGAGAATTTGCTGACGAAGGTCTTGATCGCCAGCCGTTTCTGCGGCGCGGTGGCGATCACCGAGAAGTCGCGCAGGCCTTCCATCGACATCGCCAGCGTGCGCGGGATCGGTGTTGCGGTCAGGGTCAGCACGTCAACCTCGGCGCGCATCGCCTTCAGTGTTTCCTTCTGGCGGACGCCGAAATGGTGCTCCTCGTCGATGACCACCAGCCCGAGGCGGTTGAACTTCACATCCTTGCCGATCAGCTTGTGGGTGCCGATGATGATGTCGATCTTGCCCTCGGCCAGTTCCTGCAAGGCTTGCGCCGATTCCTTGGCGGTCTTGAAGCGGGAGATTTCGGCAATCTTCACCGGCCAGTCGGCAAAGCGGTCGACGAAGGTCTGGTAATGCTGTTCGCAGAGCAGGGTGGTCGGGCACAGCACGGCCACCTGCTTGCCGCCGGCCACGGCACAGAAGGCGGCACGCAGCGCCACCTCGGTCTTGCCGAAGCCGACGTCGCCGCACACCAGGCGGTCCATCGGCTTGCCGGAGCGCATGTCTTCGATCACCGCAGCGATGGCCGCCGCCTGGTCGTCGGTTTCCTCGAACCCGAAACCGTCGGCGAAGGCCTCGTAGTCGTTTTCCTGGAAGCTGAAGGCGTGGCCCTGGCGGGCGGCGCGGGCGGC
>JADHEF010001932.1_pt1 | contig 10835 bp, 5 predicted proteins | sample 8952391 | NCBI WGS metagenome assembly JADHEF01 (sample SAMN16124439, study PRJNA663245) | bioreactor sludge metagenome | isolation source: sludge (nitrite) | place: India:Bengaluru | collected 2019-02-28
GGCCGCCGCGGCTCGCCCGAAGGGTGAAAATTTTTCAGCATCACCGGCCCCGAAAATCCCTACGCTCACGGGGACAAACCGGACCCGGCGCAGTCAGCCGCCTCCCGGATCACGTTGTCTGATATCGTTGCCCATCTTGTCGATGCTGAAAAATTTTCATGAAATGTTCGGGTTAACAACTTAAGCGAGATAAAACCTCCAGTACAGGGTGGAGGCCGGTTGATGGACCGCGGCAAATAGTAGCTGAAATCATTGTTTATATGAAATTTAAAAAAATGAAAATATTTTTCTTGACAAAGCCAGAATACTTTTAATAAAGTAAAAACAAACGATGAATTATCTTCTTATTATGAATTTTATTTATTTGGAGGGCTTGAATAAATCCTTTCGGCGAGCAAAAACCATTAGATTACAGACTGTTAATAATCTTTTCCGGTCTCCCCTCTCACTTCCGCTCGCCTCGCCCTCACATAAATTCACTATAGATCAACTTTCCGGTTAACTGAATCCCAAACAGAATTGCGGTAGAGCGGGCTCCTAATCCATGTGGATGCAGGTGACGGAGCGGTTCGTATAACGCTGGGCCGCCGGGCACTCCGCCCGACGCGATGCCGGCAGGGAGCGGGCTCCGGACTGAAGGACCAACACATCGTTTCAGAAAGGAGGTGCCCATACCCCACAGCATGAGGCGGGCGAATCTAACTCGAAAGCACGAAAGCATAAAGGAGGCGTGGCATGGCAGAGAAAGAGATCACCGGTTCATCGGAAGCCGAAATTGCGGTGCACTGGGGGGAGGAAGGCCTGATCCAGCCCACCACGGAATTCATCGCCCAGGCCAACATGACCGATCCCGGCATCTACAAACGGTTCAGCCTGGAAGACTTTCCCAACTGCTTCAAGGAATACGCCGAGCTGCTCGACTGGTACGAGTACTGGCACACCACCCTGGACACGAGCGACGCGCCCTGCTTCAAGTGGTTCGTCGGCGGCAAGATCAACGCGTCCTACAACTGCGTCGACCGCCACCTGAAGCGCCACAAGAACAAGACCGCTATCCACTTCGTCCCCGAACCGATCGACGAGAAGTACGAGCACATCACGTTTCAGGAACTCTACGTCCGGGTGAACGAGTTCGCTGCGCTGCTGCGGGATTTCGCCAAGCTCAAGAAGGGCGACCGCGTGACGCTGCACATGCCCATGGTGCCGGAGCTGCCGATCACCATGCTCGCCTGCGCGCGGCTGGGGGTCATCCACTCGCAGGTGTTCGGCGGGTTTTCGGGCCGGGCCTGCGCCGACCGCATCGTCGACTCGCAGAGCCGGGTGCTCATCACCATGGACGCCTACTGGCGTAACGGCACGCTCGGCGATCACAAGCAGAACGCGGAGATCGCCTGCGAGCTGGCGGGCAAAGACGGCCAGAAGGTCGACACGGTGCTCGTCTGGCAGCGGTACCCGGGCAAGGCCTCCAGCCCGACGCCCATGGTCAAGGGCCGCGATCACTTCGTGAACGACGTGCTAAAGGAGTTCTACGGGGCGCGGGTCGAGCCGGAACGGATGCCGGCCGAAGCGCCGCTCTTCCTGATGTACACCAGCGGCACCACCGGCAAGCCGAAAGGCTGCCAGCACGGCACCGGCGGATATCTCGCCTACGTCGCCGGCACCTCCAAGTACGTCCAGGACATCCACCCGGAAGACGTCTACTGGTGCATGGCCGACATCGGCTGGATCACCGGCCACAGCTACATCGTATACGGCCCGCTGGCGTTGGGAGCCTCGACGGTCGTCTACGAGGGCGTGCCGACCTTCCCGGACCCCGGCCGTGCCTGGAAGATCGCGCAGGACCTGGACGTGAACATCTTCCACACGGCTCCGACCACCATCCGGGCGCTGCGAAAGCTGGGGCCGGAGGAGCCCGCCAAATACAACTACAGCTTCAAACACATGACCACGGTCGGCGAGCCCATCGAGCCCGAGGTGTGGCGCTGGTATTACAACGTGGTCGGCAGGGGCAAGGCCGCCATCGTCGACACCTGGTGGCAGACCGAAACCGGCGGCTTTCTCTGCAGCACCATCCCGGCCATCAAACCCATGAAGGCCGGCAGCGCCGGGCCGGGCATGCCGGGCATCCACCCCATCATCTACGACGACACCGGCAACGTGGTGCCGCCGGGCGCCGGCCGGGCCGGGAACATCTGCATCCAGAACCCCTGGCCGGGCATGTTCCAGACCATCTGGGGCGACCGCGACCGCTTCGTGCGGACCTACTTCGAACGTTTCTGCAAGAACCCCAAGAGCAAGGACTGGCGGGACTGGCCGTACATCACCGGTGACGCCGCGATGGAAGCCCCGGACGGGTATTACCGCATCCTCGGCCGCGTGGACGACGTGATCAACGTCTCCGGCCACCGCCTCGGCACCAAGGAGATCGAGTCCGCGGCGCTGGTGGTGGATGAGGTGGCCGAAGCCGCGGTGGTGCCCGTGGCCCACGAGATCAAGGGCCGCGAGCCGGACCTCTACGTGGCGCTCAAGCCCGGCTTCAAAGCCAGCGTCGAGCTGGAGAAGAAAATCTCGGACGCCATTGCGCGCGAGATCGGCAAGATCGCCAAGCCCCGCAGGGTGTGGATCGTCAAGGACATGCCCAAGACGCGCTCCGGCAAGATCATGCGCCGGGTGCTGGCGGCGATCTCGAACAAAAAAGATGTCGGCGACGTCACCACCCTGGCCAACCCCGACATCGTCGAGGATATCCAGAAAATGGCCGGTTGACCCACCCCCGGCCGCTTTCCCATGAACGAAGCCGAATGCGCCCGGTTCGGAGAAAGGAGGTGACGATCCTTCGATCGGTTGGGTTCTAAATGGCCAACAGGTGTGATGGTGAAGTTCACCTACGTCGAATAAGGAGGGTTTCTCCATGAGCGGCATCACCTGGGTATACATCATGCTCGGCATCTACGTGATCTACGCGTTCTGGCAAGGCCTGCAGGGCTTTTTTGCGGAAAAAACATCGGCCGGCTACGCCATCGGCGGCCGGTCGGTGCCCTTCATCGCCTTTCTCATGGCGGCCACGGCGGCTTCGTTCTCGGGCTGGACCTTCATCGGGCACCCCGGCCTGATCTGGCGCGACGGCCTGGCCTACGCCTTCGCGTCCTTTTACGTGCTCACCATCCCCATCTCCGGAACCTTCTTCGCCAAGCGCCAATGGCTGCTCGGCAAACGCTACGGCTTCATCACCCCCGGCGACCAGTACGCCTACTACTACAACAGCGAGTTCCTGCGCTTCCTGGTGGTCGTCGTGGCCTTGTTGTATTCGCTCTTCTACTCGGCGGTGCAGATGATGGCCTCGGCCGCGCTTTTCCAGTGGGTGGCGGGCATCGACTTCGTCTGGGGCGCCTGGATCATGGCCTTCATCGTCTGGTTCTACGTCTGCACGGGCGGCATGAAGGCCAGCGCCTGGGTCGGCGTGTTCCAGTTCGTCTTCCTGGTGGGCGGCATCGTCCTGCTGGGTTATTACGTCATCAACCGGCCGGAGTTCGGCGGCTGGACGGGCTTTACGGCCGCGGTCAACAAGCTGCCCAAGAGCCTGCTAGAGGTGCCGGCCGTGATGTTCGTCACCAGCGACGCCGGCGCCTACGCCAAGGCCAACAAGACCGTCATCTGGACGGCCGTGATGGCTCTGACCTACATGTTCTCGCTGATGGGCATCCAGTCCTCCCCGGCCTTCACCATGAACTTCTTCGGGATCAAGAGCCCCAAGGTCCTGGGCTGGCAGCAGGCGTTCATGTCGACCTTCGTGGTCGGTTTCGCGCTGTTCTACTTCACCGCCATCCAGGGCATGGGCGCCAAGGTGCTGGAAGTCAGCGGCATCCTGAAGTTCACCAAGGACAGCGACGTGGTCCCGATATTGATGGCGAACTACCTGCCGCCGTTCGTCCTCGGGATCGTCTTCCTGGGGGCCATCGCCGCCATCCACTCCACGGCCGCCCCTTACATCAACACCGGCGGATCGATCCTGTTGCGCGACATCTGGTGGCGCTACATCCGCAAGCAGCAGTGCTCCCACGCCGAGCAGATCTGGATGAACCGCCTGTTCGCCACCATCCTGACCGTCGCCTCGGTCTTGATCGGATTGAACTCCAAGGCGGCCCTGGTCATCCTGGGGGCGCTCGCCACGGCCTTCGGCTTCCTCATGTACGTTCTGCTGATCGGGGTGTGCTGGGGCGTGCGCTTCCCGGCCATCGGCGCGACCATCGGCGTGTTGGCCGGCATCATAGCAGTCTACTTGACCTATGCGGTCTTTCCGAACCTTTTGACCATGCACTGCGCCTTCTGGGGCGTCTTCGTCGGCCTGGTGGTGGCCTATGCCTGCAAGGGCCTGGGCATGAAGGACAGCGAGGAGACCATCAAGCGCCAGAACGAGGTGCGCGCCTTCCTGGACAGCATCGACCCGCCGAGCGAGTCGGCCAAGAAGTGGCGCGGAGTCATGAAGATCGGCACCCCGCTCTGGTATTTCTTCGCCATCGGCCCGGCCTGCATCATGGGCAACTACGCCTTCTCCTTCGCCGGGTTCCCGCCGCTGTGGTCCTGGCAGATCGCCTGGTGGATCCTCGGCATCGTCATGATGTGGGCGCTGTGCTTCAAGTGCGAGCTGTCGACCACCAGTGCGGTGCAGCTCGAGCGCGCGGAAAAAGAGAAGATGCTCGTGGTCAAGGAAGCCTGACGTGACGGGATGACATCCCTTTTCCGGAAAGGAGACACCGAACGATGAAACCCGAAGACCTGTGGATGATCGGCATCGTGGCCTTCTGCATCCTCTTCACCGCCAGTTTCGGCATCGGCCTGTGGGGTTGACGCCGCAAGGGTTGAGGTTGCATCGATATTCATCGCCAATCTAGACCGTGTGCCCAGCTTCCCTCTCCCCGGCCCTTCCCGGCACCAGGGGGGAGGGGGGCTGGGCGGCGGTCGGCAACGCCTTGTTTTCGCCTTGGCCGCAGGGGCGGTTCTTCAGCGGCACCCCGCTTCCCGTTGGGCATAGCGGCCGGAAAGCCGCACCCCCACAAGCGGCGGCTTTAAATTACGGTTTCACTGAGAAGACAATCCTGATCCCGGCGCAGCCCGGCCGTCGAGGCTATCCCCAGAGCCGTGATGCATTGCCGTTGGTGTTGAACTCACAAACTCCAAGGAGGCTTACCCATGACCAACCCGTACGAAATCGCTCATGGTCAGTCGATCCAGGACCCCAACGGCTTCTGGGGCAAGGTGGCCGAAGACTGCCACTGGTACAAGCGGTGGGACAAGGTGCTGGACGACTCCCGCAAGCCGTTCTACCGGTGGTTCACCGGGGGCGAGCTGAACACCTGCTACAACGCCCTCGACCTGCACGTCGACAGAGGCCGCGGCGATCAGCCGGCCCTGGTCTATGACAGCCCGGTCACTCAGACCCTGCAGCCATTCACGTACTCGCGGCTGCGCGACGAGGTGGCCCGGTTTGCCGGTGCGCTGGCCGCCCAGGGGGTGGGCAAGGGCGACCGGGTGATCGTCTACATGCCCATGATCCCCGAGGCCGTCATCGCCATGCTCGCCTGCGCCCGCCTGGGAGCGGTGCACTCGGTGGTGTTCGGCGGTTTTGCCGCGCCGGAGCTGGCCGTGCGCATCAACGACGCCAAGCCCAAGCTCATCGTGTCGGCCTCCTGCGGCATCGAAATCAACCGGGTCATCCCCTACAAGCCGCTCCTGGACGGGGCCATCGAGCTGGCGTCCCATAAGCCCCAGCGCTGCATCATCGTGCAGCGGCCGATGCAGAAGGCCGAGATGACGCCCGGCCGCGACCTGGACTGGAACGAGGTCATGGCCGCGGCCAAACCGCATGAATGCGTGCCGGTGCAGGCAACCGACCCGCTCTACATCCTGTACACCTCGGGCACCACCGGCATCCCCAAGGGGGTCGTGCGCGACAACGGGGGCCACGTGGTGGCGCTGAAATACACGATGAAGGCCATCTACAACGTGGACGCCGGCGACGTGTACTGGGCCGCTTCGGACGTGGGGTGGGTGGTGGGGCACTCCTACATCGTCTACGGACCGCTGTTCAAAGGCTGCACCAGCATCCTCTACGAGGGCAAGCCGGTGGGGACGCCGGACGCCGGCGCGTTCTGGCGCGTGATATCGCAGCACGGCGTCAAGTGCCTCTTCACGGCGCCCACGGCCTTCCGGGCCATCAAGCGCGAGGACCCGAACGCCGAGCACCTGAAAAAATACGATCTGTCCAAATTCAAGACCCTGTTCCTGGCAGGGGAGCGGCTCGACCCGGACACCCTGCGCTGGGCCCAAACGAAGCTGAACGTCCCGGTGATCGACCACTGGTGGCAGACCGAGACCGGCTCGGCGATTGCCGGAAACTGTTTTGGGCTGCACCCGTTTCCGGTGAAGGAGGGGTCGGCCACCAAAGCCGCTCCCGGTTGGAACCTGCAGGTCCTCAACTCCGAAAAAGAACCGGCCCATGCCGGAGAGATCGGCGCACTGGTGGCCAAGCTGCCCATGCCGCCCGGCACGCTGCCCACCCTCTGGAACAACGATCAGGGGTTTTTGAAGTCCTACCTGGAGGAGTTCCCGGGCTATTACAAGACAGCCGATGCCGGGTTCATCGACGAAGACGGTTACGTGTTCGTGATGTCGCGCACCGACGACATCATCAACGTGGCCGGCCACCGGCTGTCGACCGGCGCCATGGAGGAGATTCTGGCCGATCACCAGGATGTCGCCGAGTGCGCCGTGCTGGGGGTGGAAGACGCTCTAAAAGGTCAGGTGCCGATCGGCTTCATCGTCTTGAAAGCCGGAGTCACCCGGGCCCACGCCGAGATCATCACCGACGTGGTTCGGATGGTGCGCGAGCGCATCGGCCCGGTCGCCTCCTTCAAAACTGCCACGATCGTGAAGCGCCTCCCGAAAACCCGTTCGGGGAAGATCCTGCGCGGCACGATCCAGAAGATCGCCGATGACAAGGAGTGGAAGATGCCGGCGACCATCGACGACCCGGCGATCCTGGACGAAATCACGGATGCGCTCCAGACGGTCGGGTACGCCCGGAAGCGCCACACCTGAACGGGTGCTTCCCCGGAGCCCCCGCCGGCCGCCAAGGGGGTACCCCCGTTGCGGTCTGCGGTGGAGCGAAGCTGCGCGCCATGCCGGGGAAGAGGGACCGGGTTCTATGCATCGACACGCGCAACCATCCGCGAGGTGAGCGATGTCCAGGAAAATCCTCATCGTCGATGAAGACACCGGCATCATGGTGGCACTGAAATTCCTGCTCGAGCAGAACGGGTATGACACCCTGATCGCGTTCAGCGGGGAGGACGCGATGGAGGTGGTCGAGCGCCACCACCCGGATCTGATCCTGCTGGACGTCCTGCTGCCGGTGGTGGACGGGTTCGAGGTCTGCCAGCGGGTGCGCGAGAACCCCGACTTCAACGACATCCGGATTGTATTGGTCACGGCGCTGGGCAGCGAGGCAAATGTGGTCAAAGGCCTGGACCTCGGGGCCGACGCATACGTGGTCAAGCCGTTCTCGAACGCTGCGCTCATGGCCAAGGTGAGAGAGTTGCTTGAATGTTCCGGTTGATCCCGCGCAGTGCCTTTTGGCGCTTCGTCCTGGTATGCGTGCTCTATCCCGTCGGGGTGGTCCTTGGTCTTTCGCTCCTGTTCTGGCGCGATTTGAGTTTAGACGAGCGCGGCCTTCTGCAGGAGCTGATCCGGCCCAACGCCGGGTATGGCCTCGCCGGCGGTCTGCTCCTGCTTGCCGGTGCCGGCCTGGCGATCGAGTGGGTCTTCAGGCGCTACGTCTTTCCGATCGGGCGGATTGCGGAAGAGATCGGGATCATGCACGGCGTTCACCCGGGCCGCCGCATCCGCATCGAAGGCAGTCCGGAGATTCTGGGCCTGGCCGCGGCCGTCAATGCATCGGCCGATGCCTATGAAGCGCTGCAGCACTCCGTCGAGGAACGCATCTCCGAGGCAGGCTCCCGCCTCGAAGAAGAGAAGAACATCCTGTCCGTCATCCTGGCCGAATTGCCGCAGGGAGTGCTGGTCTGTGATCCCGAAGGGCGTATCATCCTCTACAACCACCGCGCCCGCCACCTGCTGGAATCCACCGGAGAGCCGCCGCTCGGCGGCTGGCTCGACGACACCGACGGGCTGGTCGGACTGAATCGCTCCATTTTCAACGTGATCGACAAGCCGATCGTTACCTGCGCGCTGGATGAGATCGGCGCCGCCGGCCGCCGGGGCGGGCCATCACTCTGCAGCTCGGCCGTGATCGCCGGGCGGAGCGGGCGCCTCCTGCAGGTGACGACGGTCCCGATCATGGGGGCGTTGCGGAAGATGAACGGCTTCGTCCTGATTCTCACCGACGCCACTGAACAGATGGAGGAGTCTCGCAGAGCGGAGTCACTTCTGCAGTCCTACATGGTCGACATGCGCCGGGCGCTCGCACGCATCCGCACGGCGGTGGAGCTGATTCGCGGTACCCCGGATCTTGCGCCCGCCGCCGCCGAGCGGTTCCACTGCATCATTCACGAAGGAACACTCAGTGCGGGTGAGGCGACCCGGCGTGCCGCCTCCGACTATGCCGCCTCTCGACCTCCCGGCTCGCTGGTGAGCACGCCGGCCCATGACCTCATGGAGGCAGTCCGCCGGCGAGTCGGCGACCGACCCGATCTCAGGATGCAATTGGAATCCGGCGAGGAGCCCCTGTGGATCCGGGCCGACGGCACCGCCATGGCGCTGGCGCTGGAGTCTCTCCTGGAGCGCCTTCGTGCAGAATTCGGAATAGCCGATGTGCGCGGCCGGGTGGGGGGCAACAGCGGGTTCGTGCAGATGGATTTCGTCTGGGCCGGCCCGTCGCTGGATCCCGCGACGCTGCGGCGCTGGGCGCTTCAGCCGGTGACGGTTGCGGGGCATAGCCTGCGGTCGACCCTCAAAGAAATTCTGGCGCGCCACCAGGCGGAGCTGTGGTCGCGACCGCTGGCGGGATCCGGCGATGCCTGCCTTCGCCTGCTGGTGCCATGCGCGGAGCCGGCGGATCTCGTTCCGCTGCGGCGCCACACCCTATTGCCAGCGGCGCGGCCGGTCTACTATGATTTCGACCTGTTCCGGCAGCCGGGACGATCGTTCGAACTCGACACGCCGCTCGGGGGGGCGACGTTCACGGTGTTCGACACCGAGACCACCGGCCTGAACCCAAGCGCCGGCGACGAGATCATCGCCATCGGCGCGGTGCGGATTGTCAACGGCCGGCTGCTGGAATCCGAGCGATTCGACCGGCTGGTCAAACCCGGGAGCGCTCTCAGCCTGGAATCGATCTGCATCCACGGCATCCGGCCTGAAATGCTCGATGGACAGCCGGACGCTCGCCAGGTGCTGCCGCTGTTTCAGCGCTTTGCGGAAGGGACGATCCTGGTGGCGCACAACGCCGCCTTCGATATGCGTCTGCTGCAGCTCCAGGGGGAGCGCGTGGGAGTCCGGTTCGACAACCCCGTGCTCGACACCATGCTGCTGTCCGCGGTCGTTCATCCGGCGCACCTCCGCCACAGCCTGGAGGCGATGGCCGAGCGATTGGGGGTCACCATCGTGAGCCGTCACACGGCCCTGGGAGACGCTATGGCGGCGGCTGAAATCTTCCTCAAGCTGCTGCCGTTGCTCGCGTCGGCGGGTATCCTCACTTTTAAGCAGGCGATGGAGGCATCCCGCAATACGTATGATGCGCGGTTGACATACTAGAACCCGTCTCAAAAATGCATCTGGCGGCCGCCTCAACCTGTTCACAGACTTTATTGTATGCTGCGCGGTTTCGGCGACCGGCGCCTTGCCTGCGACCGTGATCTGCTATTTTTGAGATGGGGTCTAAGGCGCATGGATCGGGATGGGTTTGGCCGTTGCAGAAGCGCGTCGGGCCCCAGGGGTCTCGAACACGGGGGCCGGCATCTGGAGGAATCATGGCATCCGAGACGCTGCAAATGCAGAACGAGAGCCAAGCCGCGGCCATCGGCGCTTCCCAGCTGGTGCACTTCCTGTGCCGATACCCGCCGTTTTCATTCCTGCCCGAAGACGAGTTGCGCGCGCTCACGCCGCACATCAGCCGCGTCGCATTCCCTGCCGATACCGTGGTGTTCACGCAGGGCGAATCGCAAGTCGACGGCCTGTATGTCATCCAGAGCGGCGCCGCCGAGCGCTACTTCGAACAGAACCGGGTCAAGACCCTGCTGGGTGTGATCGGCGAGGGCGAGATGTTCGGCGGCATTTCCATGCTGGTCAACGGCATGCGTGCGGTGCGGACGCTGCGGACCGTCGAGGAGACGGTCTTCTGCAAGCTCGACCATGCGGTGTTCTTCGACGTGTGCCGCCGCCACGACGCCTTCCGCGAGTTTTTCACCGACGCGTTCGGCAAACGCATGCTGGACCGCAGCTATGCAGCCATCCTGGCAAAAGATGCCGTGCCACGAGTGGACTCGACGGCGTTCTACAACCAGGTGGCCTACGACGTGTGCACGCGTTCGCTGGTGTCGTGCGGTGGCGACCTGCCCGTCCAGCGGGCCGCCGAGATGATGAGCCGGCGGCGCTGCAGCAGCATCCTTGTGCGCGACGCGGCAGGCGCCATCGTCGGAATCGTCACCGACAGCGATTTGCGCCGGAAGGTGATCGCCGAAGGCCGCAGCGCCCTGCTGCCCCTGTCCGAAATCATGTCCGCCCCCCTGAAAACCATTGCCTCGACCGCTCCGGTGTTCGAAGCGCTCATGGCCATGATCCAAGAGCGCATCAAGCACCTCGCCGTGACGGACGACCAG
>JADHEF010001933.1_pt1 | contig 10833 bp, 9 predicted proteins | sample 8952391 | NCBI WGS metagenome assembly JADHEF01 (sample SAMN16124439, study PRJNA663245) | bioreactor sludge metagenome | isolation source: sludge (nitrite) | place: India:Bengaluru | collected 2019-02-28
AGGGGTGGCAGGATTCGGAGGTGTACCTGCGCAGCCTGCTGTCCGATCTGAGGAAAGGCGTGAACAGGTTCGGGGACGGCGGAGGAGGGACGCCGCGCTATTCGGCGGGCGCGGGCCGCGCGGGCACGGGCCGCACGGGAACGGGAGCCGGCACGGCCGGGGGCGGGTACGTCAATTACGGGATCTGAGAGGCGGGATTATGACGGAACACGCGTGCAAACAGGTGGAGAACATCAGGGCCGCGGCGGCCCAGTCCGACCGCGTCGAGAAAGAGCTTTACGTGGGGCGCGAGGGGCGTCAGCCCGTGCTGGTGCGGATCGACCGCTGCGAGCGGATCGTGAACGCGCTGACCTACGTCTCGACCGCGCTGCTGATTTCCGTGCTCGTGGCGGCCGGTTCGCTGTTGTGGCAGACGGTCGTGCGGACCGCCTGCGATGTTGGAAAATGAGAAAGGGAAAGGTGACCGTGAATATGCTGACGAGTGTGCTGATCAAGCTGGGGCTGGCCGTTTTCGCGGCCTTGCCGGTCGAGCGGATCGTGGCGATCCTGCTGAACAGGTGGCTGGACAGGATCGACGCGGCGAACATGGGCAAGGCGGTGAAGACCGCCGGGCACCTGAACGAGCTGGCGGCGTTGTTCACGGACATTCTCGCGGACAAGCAATTGACCGAAGGCGAGGTGGCCGGGGCGCGCGACGCCGTGCTGCGGGCCCGCACGCTGCTCATGGGGCTGTGGGCGAAAGGCGAACAAGCCAAAAGCGTCCAGACGGAACTGGGAAGGGCCGGCGTGGGGTCGGCCTATGCCGAGCCGCTTCCGGCGGATGAAGGGAAGGAAGTGAAGCATGAATAAGCCGAAGGTCTGTAAGGGATGCCGCGCTTCGGCGCGGGAGAAACGCGCGGCGGTCCGCAAGGCCGCGGACGGGAAGCGCGTCGCGGTGCGCGGCAAGGTCCGCGGTGCCGTCGTCGGGGTGTTGGCGTGCGTGGCGCTCGGGATCGTGGCCGGATGCAACACGGCGACGCCCGCGAGCAAGAGCGCGTCGACCAAGGCGTGCGACAACGTTACGACGGTCAACAACTACATCGGGCTACTCCCCTACCCTGCCACCAACGGCGCGGCATTTCCGTCCGGTGCGGTTGCGTTGGGTGCTGGCGGCCTGACGATCAGCGTGTCGGATCTGAACGGCACGATCGCGCAGAGCGCGGACACCGAGGGCGGCGACCGGACCGACCTGACGGCCAACCCGTCGATGGCGGCCGGTATCACGGGCGACGCGCCGATCAAGGCGATCACCGATGCGGTGGCCGCATTCGCCTCGCCGCAGGACGCGCTGGGCGCGACTTTGTCGGCCATGGCGCAAAAATACGGGTGGGCCTCTGCGACAAACGCGCTGGCGTCGGCAGCGTCCAGTTGCGCCGACGGTTCCTGCAGCGCGAAATAAACATTCCGTCTTATAAAATGAACAGCCGGTTTCCACCTCGGAACCGGCTGTGCCTTTTTTTTGGGTACAGTCTTGGGTACAGTCATGGGGTTCATTTTTGGTTACAGTGCCCGGTAACCGACCTACGGATATTAGATCCGCAGGCCAAAAGACTGTACCCAAATTGTACCCAAAAAGTACAGAATAAGGGCAGAAATTAGGGTACAGCAAGGGAAACGGCCAATTGCCAATAGAAGCCAGAAAATGAAAAAAACCCAATAAAACCGAGGTTTTATGGGCTTTTAAACTGGTGGCGGGTGAGGGTCACGATCCCCCGACCTGCGGATTATGATTCCGACGCTCTACCAACTGAGCTAACCCGCCGCTAAAGGAGTTGATAATTTACAGAAATCCATCGGCGGTGTCAACGTCAACGCCGAAACATTTTTTTCAGGCACTTTCAGGCGGTTCAATCAGACGCCCAGCACGCGGCGTCAAACGCTTCCCATGCCTGACGGAATCCGGATCACCGTCGGTCAGCCGCCTGTCACGCCAGGTCATACCATTTCGGGTCGCGCGTCGGTCCACGCAAGCGACGGAACCATGACACCCCCCGCTTTTCTTGATCGTCCTCAGCATCCGCAAAGGGGTTGTCCGTATTGAAGACCTCGCTAAAGTCCTCGTCGATCTTTTCGGGGTCCTCGCCCGCCTCGATGCGGGCCATGGCCTCCCGCACCTCTTTTTTGTAGCGCAGCCCGCCGGCTTCAGACAGCTCCCTCATGACGCGCACGGCCTCGCGCGGGTCGGCATCGTCGTCGTCAAGCGCCTGTAAACGCTCGCCCAACTGTGCTGCAGCCTGCTCCATACGGTCCGCACTACCCAGATCTTCAGCGTCGGACGCCTTCACGGAACCCCTCATGATATGCGCGAACGAAGAGACCTCCCGCTTCAACGCGTTGCCGCAGCGCGGACACACGGGCACGGTCACGGTATCGACGCGTGCGGACCGGAAGGTGAATACGGTGTGGCACGGCTCACAGTAGAATTCGTATAGAGGCATTCTCGCGCCCTCCTTCTTATGCCGGCGAATTATACCGAAACGCCTCCCATTTTCCTATTCGTATTAGGCGGCCTCTTGGCCTATACTCTTCCTTTGACCAGCGACTATGGAGACCCCTGTGACAGCCTTATCGCAACACGCTTTTTTTCTGAACGTCGACGGGCGCATGCTATCGGCCACCTGTTTTCTTCCCGCCAAGGTCCGCGGCGCCGTACTTTTCGTGCCGCCCTTCGTTGAGGAGCGTAAAGGCGCGCTTCCCGTCTTTGTGCAGACGGCCCGCGCATTCGGCGAGGACGGGATTGCCTCTCTGCTTTTCGACTTCAGCGGCAGCGGCGATTCGGAGGGCGCGTTCGAAGACACGCGGCCTGAATTTTTCGAGGCGGAGTGTGAAGCCGCCTGGGACTGGCTCAAGCGGACCTTTCCCGCAGCACCTTGCGGGCTTATCGGCGTCCGGACCGGCGCCTTGCTTGCGAACCGACTGGCGGCTCACCATCCGGAGGCCGCCGCGCTCGTTTTGTGGGCGCCTGTGAGCGGGGCCGACCTGATCCGCCAGCTCTTGCAGCGCCGCATGGTCAATGACATGGTCGCTTACGGGAAAGCACGGGAAAGCCGCGCCGCACTCGAAGCAAGGTTAAGCCAGGGCGAGACTGTTGACCTGGACGGCTATCCGGTGACCGGCGCGTTCTTCGCTTGGCTGCAAAAGCTTGTTCCGCAACCGGTCGGCGTGCCCACCTGTGTCAGCTCCGGGGGACACGACGGGAAAACCGCTGCCGCCTGTGCGACCCACGGCGCTGAATCGACAGCCCTTTCCCTGCGCTTCCCGCCCTTCTGGAACACCGTGGGGCATGTCGATCTTTCGCAGGTCATCGGGGAAACAAAGGCGTGGCTTGCCGCGCGCCTGAACGGCACGCCGCAGCCCGCATCCGCCCCGGCGCCACTTGCCGCAACGGCATCCTTCGGCGAATTCCTGACGCTCGGCTCCTCTGCGGCGATACGGGCCATCTTCGACACACCTTCCGGAACGCCGCAGGCGGGCGTCCTTTTCCTGCATGGCTGGTCAGGCGATCGCACAGGTCCGCATCGTTTATTCACCCAATTCGGGCGACGGCTCGCGCAGCGCGGGCACCTCAGCCTGCGTCCGGACTTCGCCGGACGCGGGCTGAGCGATGGCGAGGCAGGCGAAGCTTCCATCGCCCGCATGGCCGAAAACGCGCAAACCGCGTTGGCGGCGCTTCGGGAGCGGTTGCCGAGCGGTGCGCCCGTGGCCGTCATCGGGATCTGTTCGGGGTGTAAAGTCGCCATCACCCTCGCCGCAAACAACCCGGACCTATCCAAGCTCTTACTCTGGTCCCCCGAGTCCATGGGCGCGCTGCGCAGTTCCACCACAGGTGTCCGAAAGACAGCGAGCGCTCTCGTCACTTACGCGCGAAAGCTGGCGCGCCCCGAAACCTGGAAGAAGATCCTGAGCGGCAACGTCCAAACCGACCTGGTGACCAAGGCGCTCGTGAAGCAAGAAACCCGCAGCGCCGAAGAGGCCGCATGGGAAGACGGCGTGCTCAAGCGGTTCCGCGCTTTCCGCAACCCGGTGTGCTGCCTATTCGGCGGCTCCGACCCCGATGCGCCGGGCTCAAACCGCGCCTACACGCGGTATTGCCGCACGCACCGCATTCAGCAGGCAAGCAGCACGATTCCGCATGCGGGCCACAGCTTCTACAGCGACGCCTGGACGCGCGACCTTTTCGACATCAGCCTCCGCTTTCTGACCTGAGCCCACGGGCTTAGAACCCGAGGTTGAAGCCGATCAGGAAGCGGTGGTCGATGTAATCGCGCAGGGCAATGACACTGCCATCCACAAACAGGTCACAGTATTTAAAGAGGCGCTTGTTGTATGTGGACGACACTCCCCACGCCAGCTCCCAGTCGGCTCCGCCGCCGAGGCCGGCATCCTCTTCTCTGCGCAACGGACGGCCTTCCTCACGCTGTAACCCCCCGAGGAAATCGACCCGGAACATATAGCCTTGCCACGCCTGAAGATATCGGAGCACACCCATCAAACGCTGATCCCAATACGGCGTCCAATAGTAATCGCTCGGATCACTGGAGGAAATGGTCGAGAGGTCGGTGCCCAGCCAGATTCCCATATCGTTGATCATCTCCCAGAAGGACTCGGACTGGATATAGAACAAGGAGTTGTCATCCTCATAACTCCAATATTGGCTGCGCAGGGTCATATTCCAGGTGTCCGACGGCTTCCACCGGCCAACGACCCCTACCGAATCGGAATCAATCTGTTTGACGGCCGAGGTCACGAGATCCCTCGCATAAAACACATACATGTTCAGATTGTCGCGCGGCGACCAGTTTGCGGACAAGTCACCGATGATCGACATATCCTCGTCAGAGGAGGAGAACATTCCGCTTCCGACGTCATCTTCGAAGACGTCTTCGGGATCATCACCGGTCGGCTCAAGATCCAGCTCCGCCACGCCCAATGATCCCGAGAGCACGGCCCCGCTTCCCGTGCGGTAGGACAACCGACCGCGCCCCTCGCGCTTCAAGGCTTTAAAGCGGTACGTCGTCAAATCCGTGGAATCGTACCAGACCGAATTCCAGCGAGGACGAATCTCCTGATCAATATGGGACTCAAAATATTCGCCCGAGAGCTGCAGATTCTTATTCAGGTTTAACCCGGCTCTGCCACCGTAACGCAGGATTTCAAACTGATCGTTGGCTTTGCTGTGAGATATCTCGCCACCGACAAACGGGTGCGAGATATACACCCAGGGATCGACCGTCCCCTCCTGATAGGTACCCACCCGTTCAAAGTCCGTCACATCCGATTTCTCGCCCTGAACCGCCTCACGCGCCGTAGGATCGACGGGAGACGGCACCGACTTGTCGGCCTGCAAAGTCTGCATGTTGTGGGTCGGAGCATTCTGTCCACCGCCCGCCGTACTATCAACCGCGACAGAGGAGGAAGCAACCAGCGGCCGCACGTCGCGATTCGGACGGTTCCGGAACTGCGCACGCACTTCGATTGTGATTTTGCGGCACAGGTCTTCCGGATACCCGTCGCGCTTCAAGAGATTCAGCATTTCCTCGGCCAAATGCGGCATGTTCATGAGAAACGCGATTTCGACGCGCGTGCGACGAGCCATGAACAACGGATGGTACTCGTACGCTTGATTGACCACGTCAGCGCCTTCATCGAACCAGTTCGGCTCATACCTTCGGGTCATCAGCAGGTCGTCCCCTGACGTCGTATACCCGCTCTGCCCCTGCAAAAAGCCAACCTGATAATTGCGGCCGGCCTCCGAGACGATGCTTTGCGACGGATTGCGCAACAGCGACAGGTTACAGGCGGTCTCCTGCCCGATATCCCCATACGGATAAGCGACCATCGCCACTTTGCTGTCTTGCTCCCCGAGCTTCTCACGCATGATTTTGCGACTCAGCCGGAACTCGTTGCGCATCCGCTTATCCCATTCGTTCATCGATTCGAGACGATCCTTCTCCGGCAACCAGATCCGGTTCGGCAAATTCCAGCGGAGATCCTTAAGCTCTTTGTCCACGGCGCACTCATCATGCGCTCCGTAAAGATGGCTCCCGATCACCCACGTGCCGTTCGCCACATACTCCGCCATCTCATTCCACCCCGCCACGGAGGGCTGGTAATCCTTCGGCGTCTTGGTAATCGCAAACATGCCGAACGGCACGCCGATCTCTTCAGCCACAGACGCGCCCAAGGTGAAGGCCGACCGCAGCGCATCATCGAACGTCACGGCGACGACCTTCATGGGACGCGCATATTCTTTCTTTTTCTTTCCGAACTTGAACTTGCGCTCACCGGTAATGCCATAACGAATGTTGTCGACCAGCAAGGCGGTCCACGGCACAGAAGGGTCTTCCGGCTCAGGATCCTGACGATTCACGCCGGGCTTTAAACCGATAACAGACGGGATATCGGCCGGGGAGATGAAGGTGAACCCCTCCTGCCTCAACGCATTCAGATGTTCATACAGGCGACGCACGGATGTTATGGGCATCCAGTCGCTTTCCGTCAAATCATGGTACAGTAGTGTAAACACGCAGCCTTGCTCAGCCGCCGCCTCCATGCGGTCGACACATTGCAACGCCTCGTTATAAGCCCCCCGCATCATATTCAAACGGGCCTCGTAAAAGTACCGCATCGGGTCCGTCGAATCATAGTTCGAAAACCGGTCATGCAACACCTGCTCGGCATCGTCATACCGGTGTTCTACAAGGGCCAATTCGAACAGGATGGCTTTTGCCCGGATATTATGCCGATTGTGCTTCTCCAGCACATCAATCGCCCACGGCTTGCACTCCTCGTACCTCTTAGCGACCAACAAACGTTCGGCGTACAGCACATGCGCGCCCACATCCGCAGGGTTCTCATTGATCGCCTCATGAATCTGACCCAGAATATACGAGGTGGCATAAAGTCCCGGCTTGCGCTTATTAAGCACCGTACACCGGTTGGCCAAACGCAACCTCGCACGACTGCGCAGAATCGGATCTTCCGTCGCATCGATCAGCTTTTCGAGCCGCTCGACGCTCAGTTCGGTCATGTCGCCGATCTCCGCGATATCGGCACGCAACGTCATGGCCCGCATATTGTTCGTTTCGATCGCCATGGTGTCGAGGCACAACTGATCGGCGGCCTTCAACTCTCCGACGCGCACCTCCAGCACGGCCTGATCCATCAAGAAGTTGGGATTGCCGGGCAACTCAGCGTTAACATGCCGCCAGATCGAAACGGATTCATCGTACTCGAGACGGTGAGTCAACAGATTGGCCAAATTGATCTGAATGTCCAGCCGGTCCGGCTCTTCTTTAATCAACTCCCGAAACAACCGCTCGGCCTCTTTAGGCTGCCCCAAACGCAGAAGGTTTTGCGCATACCAGAAACGCAAATCAAAATGGTCGGGCTTCAGCTGCAGCGCCTTGCGGAAGTGCCGGTCGGCCGTTTCCCAGTCATGCTTCATGATGGCGGTTTGCGCCAACAGGTTATACGGCTGCCAGGCATCCGGCATCAGCTCCCGAAAGTAATCCCACAACCGCCAAGCCCTTTCCTCATTTTCCGTGCGGATATAGGCCCAGCCCAACCCTTCCCATCCAGCCGTAAGGGAAGGGTCCAACCTCAAAGACTCCTCCAGGAACGGGATGCATTCCTTGTATTTCTCCTCTTGAAACAGCGCCAGCCCTTGATAAAGCAAGGCAGCAGGGACGGTCGTATTGACATCCGTGGCGCGGGCGGTTGCGATGGCTTCGTCCATCGCCGCCTGATCCAAGGGGGCCGTGCGCTCAGACAACGGAAAACCTTCGCTCTTTGCGGAAGGCGCATTGGTTTGACCCAACGCACACGTTGCCAAAAAAACACACGCAGACAACCGCCGACCGAACTGACAGTAGCTTTTTGTCATTGCGCCCCCTTACGAATCACCGGCCGTTTCATTTCCAATAGGTCTTTACGATCGACTGCGCCACGCGCTGCGCTCCCGGGGTTGTCAGGTGGATACCGTCGGCGTCGCGAACCGTGAGCGCAGCTCCGTTAGGAGCCATGATATAGAGCGAGAACGTGCCGGGCTTGCGCGTCAGCAGGGGACGCGGATCAAACAGAACCACTTTCTCTTTGCGCGACTCGGCGGCCACCAACGTGGCAAAAATGGCATTCACGGACTGCGCATATTCCTGTTGCACAGGCTCCTTCATGTCGGGCAGAAGCAGCCACACAATACGGGTGGCGCCACCTTTAAGGAGGTCATCCATAATGCGCCCGACACGCAGGGAATACTCTTTACTCCATTCGGGCGTGCCGAAGGGCACCACGCGTCCGGCGGTGTCTTTCAGCGACTGCCGGTCATTCGCCCCAAGCGTCACGACCACCGTCGCAGGCTTATGCTCTTTCATCAAGGCGTCGACCTTGGCGAACCAGTCGAAGGCGTCCATTCGGGCAAGTCCAGAAGCCAGCGAAGAAAAACTGGCGGCGGGCTGTATCCCATTGGCTTTCAGCTCCTTTTCCATAGCGACTCCCAGAAGCCGCATCATTGAATCGCCGATCATCAGAACCGGCGCGCCTTCGGCCGCCCGTGACCCCTGCGGAACAAAAGCGAAAGCACACGCAACCATCATAGCAAAGACAACACTTCTTTTCATTTTTCTCCTATTCTTTAGACGTTTTGTTCAACCAATTCCCGATGTTTTCTTGCGTCACATGCCGCACATAAAACAGGCCGGACATTCTTGACAAACGCTCAACCGGACGTAAGACCGCCACCCAGAAATCGCGCGTCGGTCCGTACTCCAGTTTTGTCGCGCTCTCAAACATTGCAACGCCATTAAAGAGTACCATAAAGGTGAAAAATACGGCCACCAAAAAACACGCTCTGCCGGCAACAATTCCAAGCGGTTGCGACGCATCCCGCTCTTCCTTTACGTGACACATAACAAAGCTCCTCTAAAACTGAAAATAGATGAACGGCGCCACGCCCGTGGGGCCCACGCCCAAAATCAGCGTCAAAATAACGGCAGCAAGCAGGCCTTGCAACCACGCCGGCCACCGGTTAACCGCATCCCAGACAGGACGCGGCCGCCGGCCATCCAGAAACTGCAAAAGGAATCCGACTATCAGCACCAATATGGCGGTGCCTGTCAACAACTCACTGCGCCCGCCCCATTTGCCCAGACTTTTCAAAATATCACCCACCACAATCAAGTTTGTGGACCGGAACAGGATCCACGAGAAACAGACAACGTGAAAAATCCAAATTCTCCCTAAGAGCCCCAAGACAAACGTGGTGTCCGCCGAGGGCTTTTCAGGCAACCCCAGCCACTTTCTAACCAAACGTTCCAGAGAGAGATACGCTCCATGGAAAGCGCCCCACAGGACAAACGTCCAGCCTGCGCCATGCCACAATCCTCCGAGCAGAAAGGTCAAAAAGAGATTGCAGCGCGTCCGCATTGAACCCGCCCGCGAACCTCCCAAAGGAATATACAGATAGTCACGCAGCCATGTTGAAAGAGAAATGTGCCAGCGCCGCCAGAACTCTTGCAGCGTCACCGCAAAATAGGGCGCGTTGAAGTTAATCGAGAAGTGGAACCCGAACAACAGCGCACAGCCAATCGCAATATCAGAATACGCCGAGAAATCGCAGTAGATCTGCAACGCATACGCGTAAACGCCGAGGAGGGTGTCGAGGCCCCCGTACGATTCCGGCATGGCGAAAACCGGATCCGCCAGATGCTGAGACAGCCAATTGGCGACCACCATCTTCTTGAACAGCCCCCCCAAGATCAGCGTCGTGGCCCGCCCGGTGTCCAAGCGTACCGAGCGGTCCGGGAAAACCGCCATCTGCGGCAAAAGGTCGGCAGCACGCACAATGGGACCCGCGACCAGCTGAGGAAAGAAGGCGAGATAATTCGCGAAATCCAACCCCGACCGAGCGACCGGCGAAGTGCGCCAATAGACATCCACCACATAGCTGAGCGCCTGAAACGTGTAGAAGGATATACCCACCGGAAGAACGATCTTCTCGATAAAGGGCAAAACCTGCTCTTGCAAGGCAATCAACTGGTCCGTGGTGCCCAGACGGGCGCAGATCGGAACAGCCAGGGGCACCAACAGCCGGGTAAACAGAAAACCGGTATACTTGAAGATCCCCAATACCAGGATATTGGCCGTCACGGTCAGCGCAATCATACGCCGTCTTGCCTTTTCATCGCTCGACCGGTCGATCCAAACAGCCGCAGCATGATTCAGCAATGCCGAGGAGAGAAGCATCAGGGCAAACTTCCAACTCCAATACCCATAGAAAAAGAGACTGGCGGCAAGCAACACCCATTTACGTGCGAGGGGAAAACGCACCAGGCCCCAATGCAACGTAAACACAATCGCAAAAAAGAGCGCGAAAACAGTGGTTGGGAAAAGCATTTTCTATTTCTCTACTTGAGGAGCGGCTCGGGCTTTGCTTCCGGGACTGTTTCTTTCCCCTGTTCACCCGATCCCATTTTCGAACGCAACTTATGCCACAGCGTTTCCCGAGGCGGAGCGACCCCTTCTTTGGACACGGCAGGCACGACTCCATTCGTACCCACTTCCACGCTTGCAGCCGCCTGTGAAACCCCATTCGAAACCTGCCCTTCAAGCACCATCATCCGGTTGGTCGAAGCGCTCTCCTTTACGGCCGCGATCACCCCATTTGTGCCACTTACGGCTAGGACGACACGATTGGTCGAAACATCGACACTTACCGAGCGGTTGGTCGCAGACTCCCCGGTTTCCAACTGGTTTGTCACCGGCTGAACGACAGGCTCTACGGCCGGAGGTTTAAGC
>JADHEF010001934.1_pt1 | contig 10814 bp, 13 predicted proteins | sample 8952391 | NCBI WGS metagenome assembly JADHEF01 (sample SAMN16124439, study PRJNA663245) | bioreactor sludge metagenome | isolation source: sludge (nitrite) | place: India:Bengaluru | collected 2019-02-28
TGGCGGACTTCACCCAGCAGCTCACGCAGGAGGTCCAGGGGCGCCGCATCCTGCTGGAGGCGGAGAACGGCAGTCTGCACGTGGACTCCCAGGACACGGAACTGGATGAGGTCCTGGAGAGCCTGGGCGCCTTCTTCCGGAATCACGATGCCGCCTACAAGCGGAGCCTGCATGTGTGCCCGCACAACCCGGAGCGCTTCAGGACCGATCCAGCCTTGCTTCTGCGGATCCTCGTGGACCTGGTCATGAACGCGCTGGAAGCCACTCCCTTGGGGGGGATCGTGACCCTGGAATACGAGCGGAGCCCGCAGGAGCGCTTCTTCCATGTGCGGAATCCGGGCGTCATCCCATCCGACGTCGCCTCCCGGATCTTCCAGCGCTCCTTCAGCTCCAAGCCGAGCGGTGGCCGGGGCCTCGGCACCTTCGGGCTGCGCCTCCTGGCGGAGCGCTACCTGGGCGGCCAGGTCGACTTCACCACGAGCACAGCCATGGGCACCTGTTTCACTCTGCGGCTGCCGGCCCCGGAGCCCATGCCCAAGGCTGAGCCCCGCGCGATCCCTGGCGAAAGCACGCTGTCCCAGACCGGTTCGGCTCCGGATGACATGAAGGCAGGGACCGTTCTCGTGGTGGATGACACGAGGGTGACCCGGCACCTGATGCACTCCATCCTCTCCAGGGACTTCCGGGTCATCCAGGCCGAAAGCGGGCCGGAAGCGATCGCCCAGTGCGCGGAGGAGAAGCCGGACCTCATCGTGCTGGACGTGGTCATGCCGGAGATGGACGGGTACGCCGTCTGTCGCCAGCTCAAGGCGAATCCGGCGACCGAGAGCATCCCCATCATCTTCCTCACGGCCCTGACCGGAAAGACCTACGAGACCCAGGCCCTCGAGGCGGGAGCCATCGACTTCATCACCAAGCCCATCAATCCCGATGTGGTCCACGCCCGCGTGAGGAACCACCTCGAGATGAAGCGGACCCAGGACCACCTGAAGGACCTCACGCTGCTGGATGGACTGACGGGCATCGCCAACCGCCGCGCCTTCGACCGGGCCATCGACTACGAGTGGCGCCGGGGTATCCGCAGCCGCAAGCCCCTCTCCGTCATCATGGGTGATGTGGACTTCTTCAAGCGCTACAACGACAGCCTGGGGCACCAGCAGGGTGACGCTTGCCTCAAGGCCGTTGCAGAGGTCTTCGCCAAGGCCGTGCACCGGCCCAGCGACACCTCTGCGCGTTACGGGGGAGAGGAGTTCGCATGCGTGCTGGGCGACACCGACGCACACGGCGCCCTCCTGGTGGCGGAAAAGATCCGCGCAAGCGTGGAGCGGCTCGGCCTGCTCCACCCCGACTCGGATGCCAAGCCCTGCGTGACCATCAGCCTGGGCATCGCCACCATGGTCCCCGACCACCAGACCGGGTTCCTGGCCCTGGTGGAGGAGGCGGACCGTCGGCTCTACGAGGCCAAACGCGGCGGAAGGAACCGGGTGGTCACCGCCTGATCCGATGCTGCGTTCAGCCAGCAAAGAATGCAATCGCAACCGGCCTTTGTTGATGGCCTTGGCGGAGCTCCTGGTGAGCCTGATGGTAGTTGGCTTATCTTTTTGAATGCGACTCCGCCTGAAGTCTCAGCGCGCCGCCACCTCTACCTTCCGGCTGAACTCCGCGAAGGCCATGTCCTGGACCAGGACGTGCTCCCGGAACCACTCGAAGAGGCGCATGGAGGTCTCCAGGGACACGCTGGCCGTCCCGTCCTGGTAGCGGCTCTTGAGGTCGTGCAGGCGGAGCTGGAAGCCCCGGTGCTCGGCCCGGTGGGCGGACAGGTCCGGGAAGTCCGCCCTCTGCATGAGGGTCTCCTCGTCCGTGAAGTGGATGCGGGCGTACTTCTCCAGGAAATCCAGGACCACGCCGACCTCGGCCTGCACCGACCCCTCCGAGACGGCCTCGTTGAGGTAGCGCAGAGCCTTGAAGAGGCTCTGATGCTGGCAGTCGATGGCGGGGATGCCCGTCTCGTAGGCGGCTCCCCAGTTCATCGCGCAGCTCGGGTCGGACATCGGTGTTCCTGTTCCTCGATCAGGAACGATTATTGATCCCGGGCCACCAGGAAAATCCTCACACTTTCATACACTTTCACAGGGCCCCGACCTCGTCGAGGAAGGCGTAACCCCGCCCGTGCCGGGCACGCACGGGGACCGGCTCGCCGGGGCTGGCCTTCTGCACCTTGGCCCGCAGCCGGCTCACCATCGTCTCCATGCGCCGCACCGCGTACATGTCGAACCGTTGATCCAAGGCCTCCAGCAGGACCTCCCGTTCCACCACCTCCCCGGGCCGCTCCAGGAGGGGGGACAGGAACCGCAGCTCGTTGTCCGTCAGCTCGACGACCACGCCGGAAGGGGTCACGAGGCTGGCGTGCGTGACATCCAGGCGCCAGCGGGAGGCCGAGACCGGCGCTGGGCCGGGAACGGACAGGCGACGGTAGAGGCTGCCGATGGCCGAGGCCAGCTCCCGGAGATCCACGGGCTTGGCAAAGTAGAGATCTGCACCGCAGTCCAGCCCCCGGACTCGGTCATCCAGCTGGTCCCGGGCCGTGAGCATGATGATGCCCACCCTGGGGCGTTCCCTGCGCAGACGCTCGGCGATGGAATAACCGTCCTCCCCCGGCAGGCCGATGTCGAGGATGACGATGTCCGGCACCTGGCGCGCCATCGACTCGTCCAGCGCGGGCCCGCTGGGAACGCCTTCCACCGCGATGCCATGGCGCTCCAGCCCCAGTGTGATGTATTCCCGCATGAGTCGCGAGTCCTCGCAGGCGACGATCTTCGCCCTCCGGAGGTCGATGCACTTCGGCGGAGGCGGGGCCTCGGGGAGCTCCTCTGCGGGATTCGAATCCATGGCTGTCCAGGCTGTCTGCGAAAAGGTGGCGGGCGGGCCGCCCTCCCCCTGATGTCTAGTCAGACACAACTATCATGGATCACGGATATTCGGGACCCCCCGGGTCCAGATCCCAGAGACATCACCGCCGCTGGATCACGTCCTCAAGGGGGAAACGGACCTTGGGAAGGGTGGCGTAACCATCGTCCCCGGAGCGGTAGCCCGCGGGACAGGCGGCCAGAACCCGATAGTCCGTGCCAGCCAGCCCGAGGATCTCGTCGTACCGGGCCGGATCGAGGCCTTCCATGGGGCAGGCATCGATCCCCAGGACCGCCGCGGAGGCGAGGAACTGGCCCAAGGCGATGTAGACCTGACGGGCGGCCCATCCCGCGGCCCCATCCGGGCGAGCCTCCCCCAGGAGGCTGCCGGTCATCATGTCCCGGTACCCCGACAGGGAAGCCGGAGGTACACCGCGCACCGCTGCGATCCGGTCGATCAGGCGGTCGATATCCTTCCCTTCGATGGAGCGCCGGGCGGCGAAGACCACCAGATGCGAGCAGTCCTCCACCTGTGACTGCCCCCAGGAGACCTCACGGAGGCGGGCCTTGAGGACCGGGTCGGTCACCACCAGGAACATCCACGGTTGCAGACCGAAGGCGCTGGGTGTCAGCACCAGCGATTCCTCGAGGGTGCTCCAGACCGGGTCTGGGATCTTCCGGGTGGGATCGAAGCGCTTGGTCGCGTACCGCCAGTTCAGTGCTTCGAGCAGTACCGATGGCTCCAGCGTGGGCTGGACCGGGTCCATCACCAGGTTCGTCATCTCCGTACTCGTCATGTCAGGCGCCCTTCCGCCAGCGTTCCGCCGCCTTGGCGACCCGTCTCCCCAAGGCCTCGCCCGTGGCCTGGTCCGCCGGCCCCGGCTCCTGTTCGGGAGGCACATTGCCCGCCTGGGTCATGGCGCCCAGATAGCTGGACAGGCGGTTCACGCCGTCCGGCTGGACCATCTCGCCCAGTCCCACCCAGATCATGCCCTGCTGGGCGGCGAAGATGGCGAGCGTCTGCAGGGTGTTGAGCTTGTCGCCGCTCATGCCCATGGAGTTGGTGAACCCCGCGGCCAGCTTGTCCTTCCACTTCTGTTCGAACCAGGCCTTGGACGAGGCGTCCATGAAGGCCTTGAACGGCGCGCTCACGGTGCCCATGTAGGTGGGGGTGCCGAAGACGATGGCGTCCGAGGCGTCCAGCGTCTCCCAGTGCCGATCGATCTCCTCCACGGAGACCAGCTCCACCTGGGCGCCCGCCACGGACCTGGCTCCGCGGACGACGGCCTCGGCGATGACCTTGGTGTGGCCGTAGCCGCTGTGATAGACGACGGAAATCTTTGCCATTGGTGCTCCTTTGGGGGTTGCCGTTCCCACGGCTTGAACCCAAGATTGTGTCGGTTGCTTTCGTCTGGGAAGAAGGCACCTTTTCGGGAGATACAGACCAAATGGTGCGTATGAAGTACGACCCCAACGTCCTCAGCGCCATGTGCCCCACGCGCAAGGCCCTGGACCTCATCGCCGACAAGTGGACCACCCTGGTGATCTACCTGCTGGCCGACGGGACCGCCCGCTACAGTGACCTCCACCGCTCCATCGACGGCATCTCCCAGAAGATGCTCACGCAGACCCTGCGCGACCTGGAGCGGAACGGCCTGGTGCACCGGAAGGTCTATCCCGAGGTGCCGCCCCGCACGGAGTACACCCTCACCCCCCTCGGACAGACCCTCATCCAGCCCCTCTCCGCGCTGTGCGTCTGGGCCGAGAAGCACATGCCGGAGCTCGAGAAGGCGCGCCAGCGGTTCGACCTCAGGGGCAAGTCCGCCACGGCCTGAGGATCAGGTGTCCGCCACCGAGGGCGGCCGCTCCTGCCGGTACTCGGCGTCGAGGATCATGCCCTTGAGGAAGGGATCCTGGAACTGGCACGCTTCCGCGATGCCCCACTCACTGTCCTGCAACACCAGCAGCGGGCCGTCGGATGTCATCCGAATGGCGAGGGTCGTCATGGAATCCTCCTCGCCCATCTGATGAAGGCAGGGGAGCCCGCGTTTCACCCCAGCAACCGGGCCAGGTCCTCGGGGTGGTCGATGTCGAGGGCACCGTCCGGGAAAGGCACGGCCAGCACCCCTTCCGCCTGCAAGAGGCCCCGGGCCCCCCGGTCTCCCCGGAGGTCCAGCAGGGCATCGAAGTCGGCCCGCGGCAGCAGGGCCGGGATGCCCAGGGTGCCGGAGTAGGCGCAGGCCACCCGCCGGGAGGGGTGCGCGTGATGCAGGTCCAGCATCGCGTTCAGCAGGGCGCGGTCCACCGCGGGCTGGTCGCAGACCAGCAGCAGGGCTGCCCGGGCGTCCAGGGGCAGCGCCGAGACGGCCGTGCGGAGCGAGCTGGCCATGCCCTCTTCCCACTCCAGGTTGCGCAGGCAGCAGACGGGAAGGTCGGAGAGCGCCCCCTTGACCAGCTCCCACTCGGAACCCACCACCACCAGCACGGGGTCGCATGCTTCCAGGGCGACCCGCGCGGTGCGGTGAACCAGTGTCTCCCCCCCCAGGCACACCAGCTGCTTGGGCTCCCCCAGCCGACGGGAGGCCCCGGCGGCGAGAATGACGGCCGGAATCTTCATGCGGGCTCCACGCTAACATGAACCCCTTGCCGGGAGCACGACGAGCATGGCGACGAAGTGGCGCAGGAATGCGTGGTTGTGGACGGCATTCTGTCTCCCGCCGCTCTTCGCCTCCCAGCCGGTGATCCCGGTCGATGCGGATGGCGTGGCGCGCCTCTTCCCCTCGGCGCCCGGAGTCTCCTTCCACCTGGGCGCTTCCGATCCCAACGATGCCGGGGCCTTCGTCATCGAGAAGGGAACCCCCGCCCGGGCGAACCGCGAGGGGAACTGGCGCTTCTGGAACCTCCCGTCCCACCCCCTCGCCTACGCGAGCGGGGGCGAGGGCTGGACCAGCCGTCTGCACATCCAGGCTCGCGGCGGCCAGCGCTACACCTGGAAGGATCGGCAAGGCTTCCTCTCCAGCCCCGACGACATCCGCAACATGGAGTTCACGGCCTATGTCCGGGTGCATGGGATCCTGGATCCCCGGCGGGCCGCCATCAGCCTGAAGGTGCGCGGCGGGCGCCACACGGCGACCCGGCCCGACCTGGCCTCCTGCGCCATGCTGACCTTCGGCCCGGAGCGCCGGGGCGTCGTCTCGCGGTTCGGGAAGGAGCTGACGCACCCGCTCTACGACTACGTTCCGCTGACCACGTTGTTTCCATTGGCCCTGGAGGAGAACGCCTGGTACGGCCTCAAGCTCGTCTGCTGGGACGAGATCGGATCACCGGCGCGGACCATCTTCCGCCTCTACGTGGATGCGGGTCCCGTCGAGACGACCACGGGCCGTCCCGCCAACCACTGGAGGCTGCTCAGCGAGTTCGTGGACGAGGAAGGAAAGTCCACCGGCCGCTACGCGACGCGCGTGGGCTGGGGCGGCTGGCAGACCACCCTGCGCACCGACGGTTTCCACGACATCGATTTCGCGCTGATTTCGCTCCGGGAGATCATGCCGCCCTGAGGATGAGACTGAAGTCCCGTGGCACGAACGTCGCCCTGGCTCCGACGGGTGTCGGGAGTCCGTCGTGTTCCGAAGCGTGTTGTTATCTCTGGGATTGCTGCTCTGGCCGGGCGTCTTCGCCCTGGGCCAGGCGCCTGCGCCAACCTCTTCGGAGCAGGAGCTCCAGGCCCCCCTGAACCTGGGAGACGAAAAACCGACGCCCGGCGCCGCCACCGGATCCGAACCCTCGGGCTGGCGCGCCTTCGGCTCCGTGGTCCTGGTGCTCGGCCTGGCGGGCGGCGGCCTGTGGGCCTTCCGGAAGTGGGGAGCCAAGCGCATGCCCGGCAGCGGCGGCGGCCGCCTGCGGGTGGAGGAGACCCTGAGCCTGGGGGACCGGCGCTTCGTGTCCATCCTCCGGGCCGATGACGAGAAGTTCCTCATCGCCCTCAGCCCCCAGGGCATCACCCTGCTCTCCCGCATGGACAGCTTCGAGCCCGGCGAGGCCACCACGCCCTTCGGCAGCGCCCTTGAGCAGCAGATGGAGCTGAACCGCCCCATGCCGGTGAAGGACGTGGAAGCCATGATCAACGGTGGTCGCCCATGAAACGCTGGCTCTGGCGCCTCCTGCCCGTCCTCCTCCTCTTCGCCGTGGGAACGGTCCTGCGGGCCGAACCGGCTCCCGCCGCCCTCCCCACGGTCACCATCGACTTCGGCAAGACGCCCCAGGGTCCCGGCCTCAGCTCCACCCTGCAGGCCGTGCTGGTCCTCACGGTCCTGACCCTGGCTCCCGCCCTCCTGGTGACCACCACCTGCTTCACCCGCATCGCCGTGGTGCTCCAGTTCCTGCGCCAGGGCATGGGCACCCAGCAGGCCCCGTCGAACCAGGTGCTCATCAGCCTGGCCTTGGTGCTCACCTTCTTCGTGATGGCGCCCGTGGGCCGGGAGATCAATACCACGGTGCTCCAACCCCTGAACCGCAACGAGCTCACGGTGGACCAGGCCATGACCAAGGCCGCGGCGCCCCTCAAGGTCTTCATGCTCAAGCACACGCGCAAGAAGGACCTCTCGCTCTTCCTCAAGATCTCCAGGACCCCGCCCCCCCAGACCAAGGCCGACGTGCCTCTGGAAGCCCTCGTGCCGGCCTTCCTCATCAGCGAGCTGAAGACCGCCTTCGAGATCGGCTTCCTGATCTTCCTGCCCTTCCTCATCGTGGACATGGTGGTGGCCAGCGTGCTGCTCAGCATGGGCATGATGATGCTCCCGCCCGTGACCATCTCCCTGCCATTCAAGGTGCTGCTCTTCGTGCTGGTGGACGGCTGGTACCTCATCGTCGGCTCCCTCGTAAGGGGGTACACCGGATGAAACTAAAGGAGATCTGCACCACGGAGTCACGGAGAGCGCGGAGGAACAGAACGAGGAGAGGCGCAGACAGTCTTTCCCTTCTTTTCTCTTCGTGTCCTCCGTGCCTCCGCGGTGAATCCAGGAGGCTCCCATGAACGAACTCGTCGTCGTCGGCCTGGCCCGGGATGCCCTGAAGACCGCGCTCTACGTGGCGGCCCCGGCCCTGATCGTCTCCATGATCGTGGGCCTGGCCATCTCCATCTTCCAGGTGGTGACCAGTCTCCAGGATCCCACCGTGGCTTTCGTGCCCAAGGTGCTGGCCGTCATGGTCGTGGTCGTGCTCAGCTTCCCCTGGATGATGCGCGTGATGGGGGCCTTCGCCACCCGCATGTTCTCGGACTTCAACACCATCGTGCGCCAGCTGCCATAGCGCAGTTGTCTGTTGCCAGTAGCCGGTTGCCAGTTGGTCGCGGACGAACACTCCACCCAAACCCACCGACCCCTGACCACTCACCACTGAACACTGAACAACACCCAATGCCTTCCATCCTCCTGGACCCCGCATTCTGGACCCTGACCCAGGGGAAGGTGCTCCTCTGGCTCATCGTCGTCACCCGGCTCTCGGGGCTCATGGCCACGTTCCCGGGGCTGGGACAGGAGCGGATCCCGCTGCCCGTCCGGGCCTCGACCACGATCCTCATCTCCCTCGTCATCGCGCCGGCGGTACCGCCGCCCGCCCAGGTCCCGTCGGGGATCTGGGACCTGCTGGGACTGCTGGTCATCGAGCTGGCCGCGGGACTCCTGCTGGGGATCCTGGTCATGTGGATCGTGGAAGCGGTGGCCTTCGCGGGGCAGCTCATGGACTTCCAGATGGGCTTCTCCTTCGTGCAGTTCATCGACCCGGCCACCTCGCACCCCGTCTCCATCTCGGGCTCCATCCTGGGCCAGCTGGTGATCCTCTTCCTGTTCATCTCCAACCTTCACCACCACATGATCCTGGCCCTGGTGGAGAGCTTCCGCATCATGCCCATCGGCCATGGCTTCTCGGGGGCACCGCTGGGGGTCGTGGTCATGGTGGGCCAGCTCATGCTGCGGGGCCTGCAGCTCGCCTTCCCCATCATGGTGGCGCTCTTCTTCGTGGACGTCATCGAGGGCATCTCGGCCAAGTTCATGCCCCAGCTCCAGCTCATCCAGCTGGCCTTCCCCATCAAGATCACCATCGGGCTGGTGATCCTGGGCTTCGTCATCCGCGAGTTCCCGGCGTGGATCTCACCCATCCTGCAATCGGCGCCCCGAGAGGCGCTGCGGCTTCTGAGGTAGGCAATGGCCCAGGATCCCGCACGCACCGAGAAGGCGACCCCCAAGCGGAGGGAAAAGCTTCGCAAGGAGGGGAGCGTTCTCCGTACGCCCGACCTGGACGCGGCCATCCTGCTGTGGGGCAACTTCTTCCTCTTTCTGGCGGCCTGGAGCGCCACCTTCACGCTGCTGGCTCAGCAAGTCGCCTACTTCCTGAAGACCACGGCCACCGCCGGGAACTTGGATCATGTTGACCTCCAGGGCCTCGCTTTGAATGTGTTCCTGATCATCGCAAAGATCCTGCTGCCGTACTATGCCGTCAACTTCCTGGTGGCCCTGGCCAACCAGTTCCGGCAGCACGGCTTCAAGCCTTACTTCTCCCTGGTCCTGCCGAAGTTCGAGCGGCTCAATCCCATCCCGGGCTTCCGCCGGCTCTTCTCCGCGCGCTCCTTCATGGAGATCATCAAGAGCCTGGCCAAGTTCGGCATCCTGGCCTGGGTGGCTTACGTGGTGCTCGCGCCGCGGATCCCGGTGCTGCTCACCACGCTGAACCTGCCCCTGGGCCAAAGCTTGCAGTACATGCAGGAGACGCTCTTCATCTTCTACCGCAACGTCATGATCGCCATGCTGGTGCTGGCCCTGGCGGACTTCCTCTACCAGCGGCACGCCTTCGAGAAGGGCATGCGCATGACCAAGCAGGAAGTGAAGGACGAGGCGAAGGACGCGGAGGGGAATCCTGAGATCAAGCGGGCACAGAAGTCGCAGATGTTCCAGTCCCTGCTGAGGAGGATCATCTCGCAGGTGCCCAAGGCCTCCGTGGTCATCACCAATCCCACGCACTTCGCCGTGGCCCTGCGGTACGACGAGAAGACAGCGGCCCCCGTCTGCGTGGCGAAGGGCATCGATCACCTGGCCCTGAAGATCCGCGAGCGCGCAACCGTCTCCGGTGTGGCCATCGTGGAGAACCCCCCCCTGGCGCGATCCCTCTACCGCAGCGTGGAGCTGGACCAGCCCATCCCTCCGGAGCTCTACCAGGCGGTGGCCCAGGTACTGGCCTACGTCTACCGGCTAAAGGGTGCGGCCTGAACCACTCGGGCAATTTCGGCACACCCTTTGCTGCCTGCAGATGTACTTTCGATTAACGCTCCTTCGGCCTCCGGCCGAAAGGTTCCTCTAGTGCCCCGGAATCGCTGTGCCTCCACGACCCATCGTCCCTCCCCACCTGCCTCCCCACCGGCTCCTGCTGGTGGACGACGATCCCATCCTCCGGGAGACCCTGACGGATCTGTTGCAGAATGAAGGGTTCAGGGTCACCACCGCTGCTTCGGGGGAAGAGGCCGAGGTGACCCTCGCGGCCACCAAGCCCCCCTTCGACCTGGTGCTTACGGACCTGGTGATGCCGGGCAAATCCGGCATGGACGTGCTGCAGACAGCCCTGCAGATCAACCCAAGCTGCACGGTGCTGGTGCTGACGGGCTTCGGCAGCGTGCGCGAGGCCACGGAGGCCATGGACCTGGGTGCCTACGGCCTCGTGAACAAGCCCCTCCAGCTCGATCAGTTCCGCAACACCCTGCGCCGGCTCATGGAGCGCATCGAGCTGGTGACCGAGCGCAACGAGCTGCGCGCCAAGGTCAAGTCGCTGCAGCTGCGGGTGGATGCCCTGGAAGCCACCAAGGGCCGCATGGAGATGCTGGCGGGGCGCATCTCAGCCTCCTCGGAAGGCCCCTCCGAGTCC
>JADHEF010001914.1_pt1 | contig 10805 bp, 8 predicted proteins | sample 8952391 | NCBI WGS metagenome assembly JADHEF01 (sample SAMN16124439, study PRJNA663245) | bioreactor sludge metagenome | isolation source: sludge (nitrite) | place: India:Bengaluru | collected 2019-02-28
CCTGCTCTTAAGCTGGGGCCTTTCAAAACCGTGGCTAAAAGGAATTCTCGCAGGTGCCTCAACAAAAAGACAGCTCGAAGAATCAATTAATGCACTTGGAACGCAAATTGAAATTCCGATAATTGAAAAACTTGAAAATCTATCAATTATATGTGATAATATAGATGATACTCAGAATATTTTTTCCCATAACATAATTAGCAATTGATGAGTAAGGTTCTATATGTTAGTTTGTTTACATATAGAATTAATATCTTTTTCACTTGGGAGGTATTTTATGAAAAGCTTTTCGCAAAAGGCTTTAATTTGCCTGATTACCATAGAGCTCCTGCTTCTTCCTGTAATATCATGCAGTAAATCAGATTCAGCTGCCCAGCAGACAATTGCAAAAGAAGAAACAGCAATTGTACAGGTTAATGAAGTGGTCAAGGAAATGGAAGTGCTGACACCAGTTGAGCAGCCTGAATACAAGGAAGGAATTATAACCTTTTTTTCAGGAGAGGTTTCCATTTTTGACTCAGGCTCATGGTATGATGTGGAAATCGGAGACTTTGTAACTGAGAAAAATTCAATTAAAGTAGCTTCCGACTCATACTGCGAAGTACAGTTCGGCGAAACAGCTGTTATCAAAATACAGGAAAACTCCGAAATCGACCTTTCTGTAGTCAGCCTTAAACCAGGCGAGGCAAATGTTAACCTTGATATGAAACTGGGGAATGTCCTCTGTAAAGTGCAGAAGCTTGCATCTGAAGAGACTTTCAAGGTTAAGACACAGACTGCTGTCTGCGGTGTCAGGGGAACAGAATTCTCTGTTGCGACACAGCAGGGGAAAGATACAGTCCTTGCAGTAAAAGAAGGGGCTGTAACAGTACTTCCCAAATCAGTCGATGTAGATCAGCTCAAGGAAAAGGTAGCGGACAAGGGAGATGAAGTCCTGAAAGCAATCGAGAAAATTGAGCAGGAAGCCCCGGTTGTTAAGGCAAATGAGGAAATAGCAATAAATGAAAAACTTGTTGCCGATACCAAAAAAACAGCTGAAAAAGTAGAAACAATTGTAAATGAAATAGCTAAAGAACAGGCTCCCGCTGCAAAAGAGGAATCCATAAAAAAGCTTGAAACAGCTATCGTTGAGCAGCAGAAAGCAGTAACAAAAACAGTTGAACCTCCAAAAGAAATGACTGTCCAGAATGCTGAAAACCTCAAACAGATCAACGATATGAAGCTTATTGCGATTACAATGCCTGCCCCTGTGGTTGCAGCTGAAACAGAAGCAGCCCAGAAAAGCGATGTTCCGCCCGCTCCCGTTATAAAGCTCCATAAGGTTTCTGTTGAATCCATCGTTGAAGATGCCTTTATTGAAGCAAATGGGCGGCTGGTTGGAAGAAGCAAATTCTCTGGCATTTATCCCGAAGGAGAGCTCATAAGCTTCAACATCAACAGATCAGGATATGAACCCTATATACTTCAATTCAAGGTTTCAGAATCTACAGCAAGACTTTACAAAATAGAGCTCAAGAAACTGCCTGAACCTGAAGTTCCCCCAAGAAATATCTCAATCAGGACAATACCAGCGGACGCGGAAATCATTATAGACAACCAGATTGCCGGAAAGGGAACCTATAACTCATCCTATAAAATCGGGACAGATATCTCTTTTACTGTTTCAAAAACAGGTTATGCATCACAGACTACTAATCTGAAAATTGATGAAAAGACACCTGAGAGCATTGACCTGCAGGCGATTACCTCTTCTTCACAGGCGCGAAAGAAATGCTTGTTCTTGAATCAGCAACAGGCGCAATATATACACAAAATAAGCTTGATCCCAATTCCGCGCATATGTTCGGAAGGTATATTGTTCCTTTCAATGACAGATTCATTTATCCCCGAAATAATTCACTTCTTTTAAGCACATTCAAAAAAGGCGCGCAGGAAGACATCATAAATCTTCCCGTTGAATCAGGAATGACTCCTGCTGTCTGGAAAGGTCAGATTGTGATTGCAGATATCGAAGGCACAGTCAATATAATCGATCCTTCAACAAAGACAGTAACCGCGAAAATCCCGACCGCGGCAGTGCAGCCAATAGCTCTCAGTATGGCAATTTATGGAGATACAGGATTCTTCGCCAACAGAAAAGGGAACATCGCAGCAGTTGACCTCAGAAACAGGAAGGTTGTCTGGGAATACCAGCTGACAGATACCAAAGTCAATATTTTTACTAATCCGTGCTATGGCGGAGGAAATTTCTTCATCTTTACAGGCAGCAAGATATTTGCGCTGGATATGCTTAAGGGAAAAGAGGCCTTCCCCCCTGTTGCTTCAACATGCACACCTAACTGCAGCAGCGGAAAACTCTATTACGGCACAGCTGACGGAAGCCTGGTTGAGGCAAACGCGGAAACAGGGCAGATCATCAAAACGGTGAAAATGAATAACGGCAGTATTTCCTCACAGCCGGTTTTTGCGGAAAACAAGATCATTGTAGGAACAACCACCGGAAAAATTGTAGTGTTAAATCCTGCTGGATTCTAGGATTATTTGAAATTATAATGTTAAAATGGCTGTGCAGGGATTTTCTGTACAGCCATTTTTATGCCAAAACCGGGTTTCCTTCTCCCTTTTTATGACCTTCCGTATCCTTGAAATTGTTTATTTTAAATTCAATAATCAGTACATGAAGATGAAAAATGCTCTACTACTGGCCTTTATTCTGTTTCTACCGGTTATTGACACAGCCTTTACAGGGGAAACCATTCCGGCCCCAAAACTTGTAATAAGTTTTCCCCCTTCACTTATTGAATACAACCCTCTATATACATATTCATCTACTGAAGCTCAGATATATTCGGCTATTTATGAAGGCCTTGTTTCCTATGATCCATATACTCTTCAGCCAGTTCCGGCTGTCGCAGAAAAGTGGGAAATCAGCAGCGACAGAAAAGAATTTACCTTTACATTAAGAAAAAACGCCTATTACTGGGACGGCATCAATGTAACAGCAGAGCATTTCCGCAACAGCTGGCTTAAGATCCTTTCTCCGGAAAAAAATGGAGAATACGCATTTCTTCTTGATATAATCAGGGGAGCAGAAGATTATCGGAAAGGTAAAACAGCAGATACCACGGAAATCGGCATAAACATCATTGATAAATTTACACTTAAAGTAACATTAAACACACCGGCAGAGCATTTTCTTAAAATCCTCTGCCACCACAGTTTTGTGCCAGTTCATCCAGGCTTTCTGGATAAAAAAGACTGGACAGACCTTCCGTCAGCGCCAGGAAACGGTCCTTATTATGTGTTGAAAAAAACAGAGGATAACATAAATCTCGTAAAAAACGTCCTTTACTGGGATGAAGAAAACGTGGAAATTCCGGAAATAGACATCAGATTTATTAACAATCCTGAAACAACAACAATCCTCTTCAACAATGGGGAAATCCACTGGGCAACCGGTAATTTCATGAGTGATGCAGTAGCTGAAAAGAAAAACATAGTATTCAATCCATCATTTGCCACAAACTATTTCTTTTTCAACTGCAAGTCAAAATCATGGGACAATGAGAAACTAAGGAAATCCTTTTTGCTTGCAGCGCCAATCGAGGGAATAAGAAACAAAAGTTTTGTTTTTTATCCTGCGTCTTCCCTTGTTCCTCCCATTCCTGATTATCCGCAGGTCTCTTTATTTGAAAAACAGGACAAGGAGAAGGCAGCTTTGCTGCTTCAGGAAGCCGGAATAGAAGTCCCGGAAGAGATTATAATCAAGATACCTGATTCCATGGAAAGCGCAAGAGTTGCGTCACTGCTTAAGGAAACATGGGAAGAGTTCTTTAATACAACTGTAAAAATCATTATTACAGATTATCAGAGTTACTATCAGGAACTTAAGAAAGATGATTATACTCTGGGAACCATATCATGGATAGGTGATTTTCCCGACCCCCTTACATTTCTGCAGATGTGGACAACAGGAAGCAATCTTAACGATTCCGGGTTCAGCAGCCAGTCGTTTGACGATGAGATAACAGCATCCCTCTCTCTTTCAGGCAAAAAAAGGTACGAATTCCTTTCAGAGGCGGAAAAAAAGCTTCTTGATTCTGCTGTTTTAATACCTGTAAGCTATTCGCCCTCAATTAATCTTGTAAATACATCGGTGATTTCAGGATGGTATCCAAATCCCATTGATATCCATCCCATGAAATATTTTAAATTCAAAAAAAAATTCATCCACCCTGGATTGGTAAAATATAGTTATTAAACAATTACTCAGCCTTCTTCCCTTTGACTATAACGGGCTTTTTCGATATACTTCCTGCTATGTGCGAAATTTCCGATTACTCTGAAAATAAAACAGATTTTAAACCAGACCAGCATATTGTTTACCCTATTCAAGGTGTCGGTCAGATAAAATCAATAGAAAAAAAATCCTTCAAAAACAAAGATATACTTTATTATATAATTTATTTTGAAGTATCAGATATGACAGTTATGGTTCCTGTTGATAAAGCCATGCAGATAGGCATCAGAAAGATTGTTGCCAAGGAAGAATCGGAAATAGCGTTGAAAATTATTTCCGAAAAAGATGAGCCTCTGACTACTGACTGGAAACTACGCTATCAAATCAACCTTGAGCTGCTCAAAAAGGGAACAATCGCCGATATTGCCAAAGTTGTAAGATCTCTTTATCACAGAAGCAAGCAGAAAGAACTTCCAATTCTTGAAAGAAAATTATTTGATAACGCCATTAAGCTTCTTATTGACGAAATATCATATTCCCTTAACAAATCAAAAAGCGAAAGTGAACAGCTTATTTTCAGTAAGCTTGAAATTGAATAAAGGGAAATGAATAATTCAATATTCGCCCTGATTACAGCCGCCGGGAAAAGCAGCAGAATGGGCGGGATAAAAAAAGAATTAATCAGGATAAACAATAAGCCCTTAATCTATCATTCAGTGCTTTCATTTATTAAAACCGGAATGTTTAAATCTATATTCATAACGTGCCAGCCAGAAATGGAAAATCTTTTTTCAGAGGCACTGTCAGATATAGAGATGACATATAAATCCATGATCAGGTATATCCGCGGCGGGGAAACCAGGCAGGCTTCCGTTTTTGAGGGGCTTAAGGCAATGAAGAGCTTTAATCCCGGATTTGTCCTGATACATGATGGGGCACGGCCGTTTGTTTCTCAAAAGATTATCATGGATGTTATCAACGGGACACTTAAACACGGAGCATGCGCTCCTGTGGTTCCTGTCGTTGATTCAATTAAAATTGTGAAAAACGATTTAATAATGAGCCATCCAGACAGGTCAAACTACAAGGCAATCCAGACACCTCAGGGGTTTGGCTACCAGGCTATTCTGGAATCGCATCTGAAAGCATCCGGGCAGGACTTAACTTATAATGATGACACAGAAATATTTTCCATTTATAACGGTAGTGTTTTCACCATACACGGTTCAGCCGAAAATGTAAAAATCACATATCCCGATGACTTAAAGAACATTTCCGGATATAAAGGCAGTGATAGCATGGACAAGGTAAGTGGAATCAGGACAGGACAGGGATATGATATTCACAGACTGTCAGAAGGAAGACCCCTTATAATAGGAGGAGTAAGCATAGAGTCAGAAAAAGGCGCTGTTGCACACTCAGACGGTGATGTACTTTATCATGCAATCATTGACTCATTGTTCGGGGCTGTTTCTGATGGTGATATTGGATCCCATTTCCCTCCGTCAAACCCTGTTTACAAGAATATCCGCAGCGAAGAACTTTTAAGAAAAACATACTCAGTAATCAAAGAAAAAGGATATTCAATTCTTAACATCGATACAACAGTCATACTTGAAAAACCCAGGCTTCGTGAATATATCGATTTGATGAGAAAAAACATCTCAGATATTCTGGAAACAGATATTGATTCCATATCTGTCAAAGCAAAAACAAAAGAAAAATGTGATGCATCCGGAGAAGGAAACGCAGTTGAAGCTTATTCCTCAGCCCTGTTAATAAAAAAAGCCGCCCACTGACAAGTCGGCGGGCAGCCATTTCATTATCCATATTAAATTATTCCTGTCATACATCCACAATCAACAGAGTTTTGGGATCAAGGTAAAGATGCACATCAAGATCATTTTGATTGTCATGATCTTTAATTATATCCATTCGGATATTCTGTTCCTCGTACTTCAATGTCATGAGAACATCAATCCCATCGGAAAGTTCCTTAAGCTCATACGGGAACCCTTTTTCATCAAATATCGGATCATCCTTTTTTAGCGATGCGCTTATCCATATTTCCAGATCGAGCAACCTTGCGAATTCCCTGACCTTTTTCAGCCCTTCAACGCTCATCTGCTCTATTTCAAACCCATCAATGATTATGGCATCCGCCTTGAAATTGCCGTTTACAATCATCGCTTCCAGACTTTTAAGTATCTGTGAAACATCAATGTTTTTCTGGCTGAAATTCATTATAACCCGCTTGCGTATAATTTCATCGTGAATCGCAAGAGCGTTTTCAAGATTCAGCTTCCTGGATATTTCATTAAAAATGTCCTCATACCAGCTGATAATGTGATCAGTCCTTTTTGAAAAAGAAACATGAATTACATGCCTTTCCCGGAAGAGTTTATCTGTAGCAATGTGCACAAGACATGCTGTTTTGCCCACACCTTTTTTCGAAGCAATAACACCAATATTGCCTTTTCCTACTCCGCCATTTATGGATTTTTCCAGTATCCTCAATGGACTTCTCTGTATAAGTTCTGACTTAAACATTTAGCTCTCCTCAGTTTAAATAATACTACATTAACAATGTGCTGACCATATTTATTTCTTTTCCTGAAACTTCTTGATCAGCTCTTCAGCTACGTTTTTTGGAACGCGCCCGTATTTCAGGAATTCCATTGTAAACTCAGCTTTACCCTGAGTAAGAGATCTTAATGTTGTTGAATAACCGAACATCTCAGAGAGAGGAACTTCAGCTTCAACCTGCGAATAATTTCCCTCTTCGACAGAACTGACTATTACACCCCTTCTCTGATTAAGGCTTCCGAAAATATTACCCTGAAATTCCGTAGGGCCTTCAACAGAGACTTTCATGACAGGCTCAAGAATTTCCGGGGCAGCCTTGGGATAGGCCTGCCTGAATGCACCTATTGCCGCAGACTGGAAAGCCATGTCTGAAGAGTCAACAGAATGTGATTGTCCGTCATTTATCCTTACCTTGACACCCACAATGGGAAATCCGATGAGAGTTCCTTTTTTAATGGCAGTCTGGAAGCCTTTATCGCAGGCTGGTATATATTCGGTAGGAATCTTACCGCCTTTGACTTCATTTACAAACTCGTATACGCCTTCGGAAAGCGGTTCAATAGAGCCCACAACCTTACCATACTGCCCTGATCCACCAGTCTGTTTTTTATGTGTATAATCAAAGTCAGCTTTCTTTGAAATGGTTTCCCTGTAGGCAACCTGTGGCATACCAGTTTTAACTTCCGCTTTATATTCCCTTTTCATTCTTTCAACATAAACATCAAGATGGAGTTCGCCCATCCCCTGAATGATAGTCTGATTGGACTCATCATCCACATAAGCCCTGAATGTCGGGTCTTCTTTTGTAAACCGGTTCAGCGCCTTGGACATGTTATCTGAAGACTTTTTATCTACAGCCTCAATCGCGAGTGAAATAACAGGTTCAGGAACATACATCGAAGTCAGCGAATAATTATATCCAGGCCTTGTAAAGGTATCACCGGAAGCACAATCAATGCCGAAAAGGGCGACAATGTCTCCACAGTCAGCTTCGCTTATATCTTCCATGGTATTCGAATGCATTCTGATAAGCCTTCCTACCTTGAACTTCCTTCTTGTACGTATATTATAAAGCTCATCGCCCTTTTTTATTGAACCCTGGTATATCCTGATATAAGTAAGCTGTCCGTACTGTCCGTCTTCCAGCTTAAAAGCAAGAATGACAGGAACAGCAGCCGGATCAGATTTCAGCTGCACTTCCTTTTCGTTTTGGTCAAGATCAAGGGCAAAATTATCTACATCAACAGGTGCCGGCAGGTACTTTAAAACAGCATCAAGCAGCGGCTGAACACCCTTGTTTTTATAGGCAGAACCAATAAAGACAGGAACAATCTCTCTTGATATAACTCCTTTTCTCAGAGCGGAATGGATCATATCCTCAGGTATTTCCTTTCCTTCAAGATATTTCTCGGCAAGTTCATCCGAGAACATTGATACAGCTTCAAGGAGTTCTTCCCTTTTTGATGCAGCTTCGTCTTTTAGGTTGTCCGGTATTTCCCTTTCTGCTACTTCAAGTCCGTCATCACCTTCAAAATACAGCGCCTTCATTCTGACAAGGTCGACAACTCCAACATGTTTGTCCTCAAGACCTATAGGTATCTGCGCAAGTACAGCATTGAGGCCAAGCTTTTCAACAAGCTGATCCTTGACCCTGTACGGGTTCGCACCGGTTCTGTCACATTTATTAACAAAGGCAAGCCTTGGAACCTTATATCGCTTCAGCTGCCTGTCTACGGTAATTGACTGGGACTGTACCCCGCCGACAGAACAAAGAACAAGTATGGCACCGTCCAGTACACGCAGCGACCTTTCAACTTCAACCGTAAAGTCAACGTGTCCCGGAGTATCAATAAGGTTGATGGGTGTTCCTTTCCATTCAACATTTGTTGCGGCAGATGCAATTGTTATTCCCCTTTCCTTTTCAAGCTCCATTGAATCCATTGTAGCACCGACACCGTCTTTACCCCGTACTTCATGAATCGCGTGTATCTTGTTGCAATAAAAAAGAATTCTCTCTGAAAGAGTTGTTTTTCCTGAATCAATATGCGCACTAATACCGATATTTCTTAATCTTTTTTCCAAACTCATTTGAAAATACCTCTCGTTTCCATATAAAAAATATATTTTCCCCCGTTAAACGGAATTTATTTCACACAAACATCCAGTTTATCATGCGTCCGATTAATAAATAAGTTTATAGACTTATTTCTACTGTCAGATATGACAATCAAGGCTCGCTGCAGATTTACAGTTAGAGATGATATATTTTTTTTAGTTAAATTTCAATACCATGCCGTGTATTGAATACATATTTTCTAGTAAACACCAAAATATGTGTTCAATATAAGCGCTGTCTTTCCCCTGGTTATTTTTATCCCTTTTGCCACTGCTTCCGCATATACTTCTTCAAGGGTTGCAGAAGGCTTTGCTGTCTTGATTTCAAGTACTGCGTTGATGTCTTTCTGCGGAATAGGGATTTTCTTACCATATATTCCATTCTTTGTCACAGCTACATAGGCATATCTCAGGGCTTCGAAATCATTCCGTAATTTTTCAAGCTCTTTTTTAAGCTGCGCGATTTCTCCATCCTGTTTTGTATCTTTAACATTTATTTCAGAAATCTGCTTAACCATAAATTCAGGATCATGAACTGCTATATATTTCACAGGGTCTGCAACAGCTTCTTCCATTCTCCCAAGAAGAACATCTGATCCGTAATATTGACCCCTTATTCTTATGAAATAATTATCCTTTACAAGCCTGAAATCATACATTGTATAATCGGTATGGATAAACGTAATTCCCGCGGGAAGATATGAAGTATATTCAGTTTCCTTATACATGAGCTTCATCGGGATTACATTTATCTCTACAGCTTCCTTCCTGAAAATCAGCTTTACTGATTTTGCAACAAGAGTCGGCCAGGTTAATATTTCTTTTGCAAATATTCTTACAGTTTCTTTTTCTTTATCGCCGGGAACACCTTCACACATTATTGAGATATCAGTTTCGCCCTGATATATTACTTTGTAGACATTAAAAATACCTTCAGTTCCGGTTTGAGTAAAAGATATATCCTGAAAATCGTTTTTAACTTCCTGCTGCTCCTGCGCGAATGCAAAAACTGCTCCAAGTAAAAACAATGACAATACTATTATTCTTCCACGTCTCAACATAATATAAACTCCTGTTCTGCCGGCTTGCTATGCAATCTATACAAAAACTATTGAATTTTTACCAAGATCCTGTCAAAAGGCTGTATAGACTTTTTCTCATCGCCTGCCGTTTCGGATATTGTTTCCCTGGCATAAAGAGTCTCATTCATATAATAGAACTCAATTTCACCGATTGGCTCATTATCACTCCGGAATACATATGCCTTGTCTCCGGTTTTTATTTCAAGTATCCTGTTCATGAATACTGTAATTTTTTCACTGCCTACAGTATCAAGAACATATCCGCTTACACCGGTATCCTGAATATGATAATTAAAAGCATTGCTGAAATGCTTTATCTGGTTGTTTTTGGCTTCAATCGCAGTTGCGCTGTTCTGCCATATTGATTCATATCCTTTCCTGATATAGTGCTCTTTTTCATTTATCCTTTTAACAGCATCCGCAACTGAATTCTCATAGGGAACCTGGGTCAGCTGTTTAACCAGGGCAGACATTTTTGCCGATTCTTCACGTATTGAAGCTATTGCCCCTTCCCCTGAGGCATTGTTTTTCTCAAGTATTACGACCGAACTATCTCCTGCCGGAACAGGAGCAGACATTTCCTTCTTGTCAGAGAGTATCTTCCTGATATTTTCCAGTTTAAAAACCGGGTCCAGTTTGTTTTTTAAAACTTCAACAAGTTTGGCATTGTCACGCTTTATCGATGATATTTCGGTTTCATACTTTGCGGTCAGGGTCTTTATCCTGTCTTCGTATGAATTTACAAGTTCCTGCTGCTGAAGCTCAGCCATGCGCCTCTGGTT
>JADHEF010001935.1_pt1 | contig 10803 bp, 9 predicted proteins | sample 8952391 | NCBI WGS metagenome assembly JADHEF01 (sample SAMN16124439, study PRJNA663245) | bioreactor sludge metagenome | isolation source: sludge (nitrite) | place: India:Bengaluru | collected 2019-02-28
GCTGGTCATATCCGCGGTGCTAGAGCGCGACTCGCCCTACGATATTCTCCTCAATAGAGGCGGGGGGAGGGAGGGAATCGAGGGGCTGCGAGAGGGGGCGGCTGTGGGCACCTCCAGCATGCGCCGGGGGGCGCAGCTTCGCCGGGCCAGGCCCGATCTGCAGATATTGAGCCTGCGGGGAAACCTGCAGACCCGGCTGGCCAAGCTGGATCGGGGCGACTATGATGCCATTGTTCTGGCTGAGGCAGGCCTCGAGAGGATGGGCCTCGAGATGGACTATGCCCGGCTGGATGCGGAGCGGTTTGTTCCCTCCGCCAATCAGGGAACCATAATCGTGGTGGCCGGGAAGGGGACGGCAGCCGAGCAGCATTCCCGGGCCCTGGACCATGCCCCCACCAGGACGGAGACCATGATCGAGCGGCGAATACTGGAGACGGTAGGGGGCGGCTGCGTGGTGCCCATGGCCGTGCATGCCTGCGTATCGGGCCGCAGTGCCCGGGTCCTGGCCGAGGTTTTATCCCTGGATGGAGGCAGGTTCGTCCGGCTGGATGAGGAGATATCTCTGGACGACCAGCCACTGGACCGGGCGGAGGATATGGGGCAAAGGCTGATGAAGATGGGGGGAAGAGAACTGGTGGATGAGGCGGTGAAGAAGTTTGGCGCGCGGTAAGGTTTATCTGGTGGGAGCGGGGCCCGGCGATCCCGAGCTCATGACCCTCAAAGCCAGGAGGCTCCTGGAGCAGGCGGATGTGGTCCTATTCGACCGGCTGCTCGATCCCAGGATGATGGAGGGAATCAGGGCTGAGAGAATCGATGTGGGCAAAAATGCCGGCCGGCATAAGCTCTCCCAGGAGGAGATCAACCAGCTCCTCATCGAGAAAGCGGAGGCTGGGGCCACGGTGGTGAGGCTGAAGGGAGGAGACCCCTATCTCTTTGGCCGGGGCGGCGAGGAGGGTCTGGCATTGCAGGAGAAGGGCATATTCTTTGAGGTGGTTCCAGGCGTGACCTCATCCATAGCCGCTCCTGCTCTGGCCGGAATTCCTGTGACCCATCGAGGGGTGGCCTCATCTCTGACCATAGTCACCGGCCATGAGGAGCCGGGCAAGGAGGCTCCACTGGACTGGAAGGCCATCGCCGGCCTGGAGGGAACCCTGGTGGTGCTCATGGGCGTCTCCCGTCTAAGGCAGAATGCTGCTGCCCTTATAGCAGCCGGAAAACCGCCTGAAACCCCGGCGGCCATGGTGGAGAAGGGCGGCTGGAAGGGGCAGAGGCTGATCACCGCCACCCTGGGAACCATAGCGGAGAAGGCGGAAGTGAGCCGGATCGAGTCTCCGGCTATACTGGTGGTGGGGGATGTGGTGCGTCTATCGGACAAGCTCGGCAAGAAGCGAATCGCCATCCTCCGGCCTGCCCACCAGCAGGCCGAGTCGGCTGCCCTGGCTGAGGAGTATGGCTTTTCTCCTATAGCTGCTCCGGCCATAGCCCTGGAGGAGAAAACCCTACCGTCTGACATTTTACAGCGCATCGCCAATGTAGAGTGTGTGGCCTTCACCAGCGCCAATGGGGTGAAGATAGCCCTGAAGGTCCCCGGCCTCCTGGCGGAGCTGGCGGAAAAGAGCATTGTAGCCATCGGACCCAAGACCAGGCAGGCTCTGGCGGATAAGGGTCTGGATGCCCTGGTTCCGGAGGAGTACAGCTCGGCGGGCCTGGAGAGGATGCTGCGGGGAAGATGCAGCAGCATCTTATTTTTGCGCAGCGCCCAGGGAAGCCAGTATCTATCTCAGGGACTTAAGGAGGCGGGGCTTTTTGTGGACGACATACCCCTCTACGACACCATTCCCTCAGACGATCCCCGCCTGGATGAGATGATCATGATGATCAGAAGCGTGGATATATTCGCCTTCACCAGCTCCTCTACAGCCCGCTTTCTGGTAGAGCGGGCCGAGGCACTGAGCCAGAGAGAGGAGCTATACCAGGCTCTGGCGGCGGGAACTGTAGCTGCTATTGGCCTGCCCACCGCCCAGGAGCTGGAGCGGCTGGGGATCAATGTCGATCTCATGCCGGAGAAGTTCACCTTCCAGGCCGTGCTCGCCCTTTTAAAAGAGAGGTTGGAGAGATGATAATATTCTCCAAAGCCCTGGCAGACCAGGCCACAGTATGGGAGGCACTTCGAGCCTCCCAGCACTGCCAGAATCTGCCCCCGGATCTGCTGCGCTTCTCAGCTCAGAAGAGGCCGGTGGTGATGTGGAATCTGACAGAGCAATGCAATCTCTCCTGCCAGCACTGCTACATGGATGCTCAGAAGAAGGGGAGAGAGGAGCTGACCCTGGAAGAGGGCATATCTCTGGTGGACCAGCTCGCCGAGCTGAAGGTGCCCATAGTGATATTCACCGGCGGCGAGCCTCTTCTAAGCCGCAACTTCTATGCTCTGGCCTTTCATGCCCGGGAGGTTGGCCTGCGGGCGGTCATCTCTACCAATGGAACCCTGATCACCCCCCAGGTGGCCCGGCTGCTGGCGGAGGCCAAGATCGGTTATGTGGGGGTGAGCCTGGACTCCGCTGATCCGGAAAGGCACGACGCCTTCCGCGGTGTCCCCGGCGCTCATGCCCGGGCCCTGCAGGGTCTGCGAAATGCCCGGGATGCCGGCCTGAAGACGGGCCTTCGCATCACCCTGACAAAAGACAACTGGCAGGACGTCCCCGCTCTGCTCAGCCTGGCCCTGGAGGAGTCCATTCCCCGCTTCTGCCTCTACCACCTGGTTCCCACAGGCCGGGGGGCGGGCATAGCCGATCGCGATGTCACCGCCGAGCAAAGGCGCAGCGTCATACGCCTGCTGGCGGAGGCGGCGGAGGAGCTGAAGGGCCAGAACATAGAGATACTGACCACGGACTCGCCCATGGACGGTGCCTTCCTCATGGAGATCTTGAAGGATGATCCCCGAAGGGAGGAGGTGCGAAAGCTGCTGACCAATGCAGGCGGCTGCTCCACAGGGGTGAAGGTGGCCAACATCAATCACAGGGGGGATGTTCATCCCTGCCACTTCATGCCCCAGGTGGTGGTGGGAAATATCCGGGAGCGCTCCTTCCGGGACATCTGGATCGACAATCCGTCCCCCGAGCTGCTGGCTATTCGAGAGATCAGATCCAGCCTCACCGGTGCCTGCGGCAGCTGCGAGTATCTGGAGCTGTGCGGAGGATGCCGCCAGAAGGCCTTCTACTATCGCGGAGATTTAAAGGCGGAGGATCCGACCTGCATATTGCAGACTCAAGCACCTTAAGCAACCTTTTTCCATCCGTACCCATAGGGCGTCTCATCCGGATCGATGGCAGAGAGTAAAGACTATGGGAAAGAGAGGAGGTGCAGATCATCCTCTGCATCAATCCTTATTTTTTTAGTGATTACATAAATAATATAAAACATTGCTTGATAAGGAGAAAGATTAATAACTGATAATGTTTATCATTATTTGGAGCGTGAAAAAAAATGACCCACCACGAGGAGAAGAAGGAAAAGGCTGAGGCAAAGGAAGCAAAGGTCGAACCCATCAAGCCCGGCGACAAGAGGGGTGGCAAGAAGAAGGGGCTTCTCGATACCTGCCAGTAAGCATATTTTTATTTTTTATATTTATAAATAATTTAGATCATTCACTATCTTCTGGGGCTAGTACGCCATCTGTATCTCCTGATATTCTGTTCAGTAATCAGTATTTTGTTATGTTTTTTTATGAGTAATTCATATGCAGTATGATATGAATAATTATGATCAATTCTCAAAAATAACTAAGTAAGGGCCGACCATAATTGATTACCAGGTGATAGGAAGATGAAAGCTGTTGGTTGGACCACCTGGCAGAGATATATGCCTTCGACAAAGCTGCAGAGCAGAACAGGAACTGCCGCACTGTGCCTCAAGCCCTGGGATCATATTCTGCCGGAAGAGGGGGTGCAGGAAAGGCTGGCCGGTGAGAGAATGTTTTGGAGGTCCTGGGAGAAATATCTGCCCCTGGAAAAGGAAGAAACTCTTCTGGCCCGGTTGAATATAGAAATGGCGGAAAGAGCTTTGATTTAACTCCGATTATTTTTTCCTAAGAAGAATGAATTATCAGATTATCCCTGCGTCTCCGGCATACCATGTCATGGACGCTTATCGCCATGAGGCCGAGGCCATACTGGATGCCTTGATCACTGTAAGCGTTTAAGGGCGGGCATCAGTTATTCTTGATGCCCTGCTCCAATAGCTGGATCAGTTCCCCGATATCATATTGGGAGATCAGATCCAATAGACGATCTAGATGCTGGTAGCAGCTTCTTGCCTGGCGGACTCTCTCGGTTGTCTGATCGGATGGGCTGGGATATGACTTGAGATCTTCATCGGTCCGGTTAATGGCGGCGATGACAAGCTGTATCTCCTGCCTCATATTGATTATCATCTCTTTTTTCAGAGAATCAGGATCAGAAACAGCAATATAATAATATCTCTTGTCCCCCGGCACTATCACCCTCTTGGCCAGGCCCTGCCGCTCCAGAGTGCTCATATTGGCGCTGACTGTGGACTTGCTATATCCGGTCTCCTCCACCAGCTCGTCCATGGATACCGGCCCCTCCGCCAGAATGAGAGCGCCACGAAGGACTCCCACGGCATCAGAGCAGCCGGAGCTATTGGCTACCTTGACGCAGGCATCGACCATATGCCTTTTTAAGATCTCCCTCTCCTCTTGCTGCATCGCTATTTATTGAGACCATAACTTTTAACTACTTTTAGCATGTTGCGGACGTTTGGCAATTTCAGAACGGAGAGGTTGTGAGCAAATGAATCAGACGGAGAGGCTGGGCCGTTGGATTGCAGAAAATCCCTTCTTGATCCTGGCCGGGGCGCTGCTTCTGACCATAGCCTCCTTTCATTATGCTCAGCAGATCGAGATGCAAGGCATGACCACGGAGAGCATGGTGGGCAAGGACTCTCCCCTCTACCAGCTTTACGACCACCTTTACGCCGAGAAGTTTGCCACCGAGTCCATAGCATTGATCATCGAATCAGATGATATCGCCAAGCCGGAAATACTGAGGGCCATGGATCGGCTTTCCCAAAAGATGCGCCAGGTGCCCGATGTGCTGGCGGTGACCAGCATTGCCGATATCGTTCTGGAAGCAGAGGAAAAGGACAGCGGCCTGGCCACAATACCGGATCAGAAGGAGAGGGTGGACTGGATCCTCTCTTCTGCCGACGGTCAGCCGGTGGTATCTGCGATGATGCCGGACAAAAAGCATACCCTGCTCTCCATTGATCTGCCGGTGACATTAACCGAGGCCGAGCTTCGGGAGATCTATGCCGAGACATCCGGCCAGGTGAGGATGGCCGAGTTTCCTCCCGATGTGCGGGTCACGGTAACCGGCGAGCCTGCTCTGATGCAGTCCATCACCGATGAGATGGCCAAGAGCAACGGCCCCATCCTGCTCCTGGCCGGACTGCTGATGATCCTGGCCTTGCTCATAACCTTCAGCCATGTGAGGTGGTCCCTTCTTCCCATTGCCATCGTGTTTCTGGGAATATTCTGGACCTTTGGGGCCATGGGACTATTGCATATACCCTTCACCATGATCTCCATGTCCGCCTTTCCGGTGATGATAGGCATTGGGATAGATTATGCCATTCAGTTTCAAAACCGGATCGATGAGGAGTTCAAAAAAGGCAGCTCTCCCGAGGCAGCGGTGATAGAAACGGTGGGCCATATATCTCTGCCGGTGATGATCGCATTGATCATAACTGCCATGGGATTTGTATCCCTGCTCACCTCATCCGTTCCCCTGACCAGGGACTTTGGCCTGCTCTGCCTGGTGGGCCTCTTTCTCTGCTATCTATCGGCTCTTTTTGTGGGGACTACCCTACTCTATATCATTGAGAGGAGGAGGCCAGCCGGTGCGGCGTCCAAATCCCATGACTCGGCAGACGATCTGCCAAAGGACACCGCCATCGGTGGCATCATCGAGAGAGTCTCGGAGATCTGCATAGAGAGATGGCATCTGGTGCTGGCAGCCGCCCTCTTTCTCTCCCTGGCCGGCATCTATGCCGACACCCTGGTTCAGGTAGACACCGATTTCAAGAATTATGTACCACAGGACCTTCCTCCGCTGGTTGATTTCATTCATCTGAGCGACATATTCGGGGGCACAGATACTCTGGACCTCATTGTTCAGGCCGATGACATCACCGATCCAGACACCATGCACTGGATGGATGATTTTTGCATTTACCTCCAGAATTCGCGAGATCAGGTGCGGGGCTACGATTGCATCTCGTCCACTATCAAGCAGGCCAGCGGGGGAGATATCCCCTGGTCTCAGACGGAGATCAGAGCACTGATAGAGGCCCTTCCTGCCTCCATGGTATCCCGACAACTGGATGGCCAGGATACAGCATTGATCAAGCTGAATGTGGGAAAAGAGCTGACCAACCTCGGTGCGGAGGGCACAGACCGGCTGATAAAGGAGATAGACAAAGACATATCCTGGCACCCGCCACCCCCCGGGGTCTCGGTGCGGGAGACGGGGGATGCAGTGGTCATGACCACCCTCATCACTGCTCTAACTAAAGGCAGAACGGAGATGACCCTCTTAGGACTGGTGCTGATATTCGCCGTTCTGCTTTTAATCTACCGCGATCTGATAAAGGCTCTGCTTCCTGTGCTGCCCATGCTGGTAGTGATCGGCTGGATGGGAGGAGTGATGTATATTGCGGACATGAAATATACGCCCCTCACTGCGACCCTTGGCGCTCTGATCCTGGGAGTGGGATCAGAGTACGCCATACTGATGATGGAGCGATTTTATGAGGAGCTGGCCCGAATGGGAGAGCCCCTGGAGGCCCTCAAAATCACCGCCCGGCGCATAGGATCGGCTCTCATGGCATCTGGCCTCACCACTGTATTTGGATTTGCCGCTCTGATCTCCTCTCCCTTTCTTATCACCAACAATTTCGGGAGCGTCACCGTCCTGGCCATAATATTCGCTCTTCTCACCACATTTACCGTCTTCATAGTGCTGATGTACCGCATGGAGACCCGACGCTCGGTGGTGGAAAATGCCAAGTATGAGCTGAAAAAAGCCCTCCGGCTGATGGCAAAAGCAGGGTGATGGAGGGGATCTGTGGCGAGATTATTCAGTCGAGATTCAGTTTAGAGAAAACCAATAAAGGAGTTCGATTTAATATCATCGGTTCTGCTTCTCCGCCACCAGATCCTCGAACTCGCGGGTGGCATCAATCTCCTCCAGCTCCCTCTTCTCGATCAATGCCGTCTCCTCGATGCACTCGATCTTGGTCTCCCCATCCACAATGACTACGGACTTGGCCCTGGCCACGGCGGAGAGGCTGCTCATGAGCCTGGCCCTTTTGAGCATGCTGGATGAGAACTTGCTTACCCCGGTAAGAACCACAAGGTCCCGGTTTCGGGTGATGGCATTGAAGGGAGCCTGAGCGGTGGGAACCACCTCAAAGCCGATATCCAAGAGCAAACGCAGGATATCGTCCGTCACCAGCCCCTTATCCTCTACTGGAGGCCCGGCGTGGAACGGATCCACGGGCTGGATCAGCTCCGCTCTGAAGATCTCCTCCAGCTTGAGAGCCACGTCCACCGATGTATCCATATCCTCCACCTCGTATTTGCTGATGGTACGGCGGGATACGCCCAATTCAGAGGCCAGAGCTCCCAGGGATATGCCCCTCTCCAGGCGCATCTCCCTCATCCTGGCCCCGTTGATGCGCACATAAAGCCCTCCATGGGCGGCATAAACCAGGGGCAGAGCATCGTCAATAAGGCAGTCGGCCAGGGTGTTCAGGCTGAGGGTGGGAATGCCATACCTGAAATACACTGCACCCCGTTCCAGGTACTGATCCCGGCTCTTCTCTCCCACCAGTATGGGGCTGGCGAAGAGGTGCATGGCCAGGCGGCGCACCTCGGTAGCCGTCTGCTCGTTCAGGCCGTCTATGTTGGTGAGGACCTTGAGCAGCAGGAAAAGATCCCCCTTTCGGGCGGCAAGGTCAAAGCTCCTGGGACGGAGATAGCAGCGATCCGATGTGCTGAATCCGGCCTGCCTTAGAACCTCCTCCACCTGCTCGGCGAGAAGTTCTTTATCCATCATTATATATCTCGGTTTGACCGCTATTTAAGGTTGACCATGTTCATTGGAATTGATGATACCGATTCTGAAAGAGGGCTTTGCACCACCTACCTCGCCGCAGTGCTCATGGAGAGGCTGCAGCCTCTGGGAGAGATTGTGGGCCGGCCCAGGCTGATCCGGCTCAACCCCTGCGCAAGGTTTAAGACTCGGGGCAATGCTGCCCTGGCCTTCCAGATAGAGAGCCAGCGGGCCGGTGAGGTGAAGGATACGGCTCTTAAAACCCTTCTCCAGCTCTCCGATTTCTCCGGAGCCAATACCAATCCTGGCCTGGTCATAGCCGATGAGGTGACGGATGAGATGGCCGCCTTCTACCGCCGGGCAGTCACCGAGATCCTGGAGATAGATGAGGCCAGAGGTCTGCTGGATGAAGAAGGGGTCTGGTACCGGGGCTTCAAGAAGGGGCGGGGACTGATAGGAGCTCTAGCAGCTGTGGGTGCCGATCTGCCCGATTTCACTTATGAGCTGATCGCCTACCGGGAGAGGCAGCGCTGGGGCAGGCCTCGCCGGATCGATAGAGCCTCGGTCTGGAGGGCGGATGCCCTTACTTACCCCCGCACCTGGGATAGCGTGGACCATCACAATGATCGGATCGTATTTGCCCCCCACTCAGCCGATCCGGTCTTGTTCGGGATCCGTGGCTCGGACATACCGGCAATAGAGGAGGCATTTCAATGCATAGAGTCCGAGCCGGCGGAGAGGAGCGTCCTATTCCAAACCAACCAGGGCACCGACGCCCACATCCTGGAAGGCCCCATAGGGCAGGTACGGGACAGCCAGAGCTATAGGCTTCGTGGAACGGTAACGGAGCCGGCCCGCCCCATCGCCGGAGGCCATCTCTTCTTTCCCCTGGAAAAAAGCTCAGAGAGAATCAACTGCGCTGCCTTCGAGCCCACCAAGAACTTCCGCTCCACTATCAGAGAGCTTGCACCAGGAGATGAGTTAGAAGTCTTCGGGTCGGTGCGGGATGGCACCCTCAATCTGGAGAAGATCAACATCCTCCACCTCTCAGAGAGAAAGAGCCTTGCTGCACCTCCCTGCCCCCTGTGCGGCAAAAGGATGGAGTCGGCGGGGCGCGGCCAGGGCTACCGCTGCCGCCGCTGCAAGACCCGGGCAACGGGGCCTGTAAGCCAGAGCACGCCCTGCCGCCTGGAGCCGGGCTACTATGAGGTGCCGCCCTGCGCGAGAAGTCATCTCTCCAAGCCACTGGTGAGGATGTATGTAGAGAGGGTGCATCCTTCCAGGTAGTACAGAAGCTTCCAGGTAGTACGGACGATGGCAGGCTAAAAAAAACAGCGGAAAAGAGAATGGCATAGGCCATCCTTTTCTTCTTCCGGAGTATCTATTTCTTGAAAGCGCCTTCCAGGGGCGGGATGACCTGCTTTTTGCGGGAGAGGCACTTCTCCTTGTAGATGGAGCTATTGGCCAGCTTTCCGCCGAAGGCCTTCTCAAATCCCGCCGCAGCGGCATCATTTCCTACGAACAAGAGATCGCTGGCCTCCTTCATCACATCGGTGAGCATGAGCACGATCATGTCCAGCTTCTCCGCCTCTTTCATCTTGTTCATCTCATCGAGAATGGCCGCCCTCTTGGCTGCCAGATCGGCCAGATCCATGACCTCCACCTGGCCCACGCCGGCTTTGGTGCCGGAGAAGTCGAACTTCTTGAAGTCGCCCAAAAGGATCTCCTTGGCCGATTTGGCGGACATGTTGCTCTTGGCTTTTAAGAGCTCCATGCCGAAGGACATGGGGTCCACTGCAGCGATCTTGGCCAGCTTCTCCACGGATGCCTTGTCGCGAGGGGTGCAGGTGGGAGACTTGAAGAGCACAGTATCGGAGAGTATGGCGGACATCATCAGCCCGGCCATCTCCCGGCTGATGGCAATGCCATTCTGCTCATAGAGGTTCGCGATGATGCCGCCGGTTGCGCCCACCGGCTCATTGAGGAAGAATATGGGCTTGCCTGTGGCTATGCCGCCGATCTTGTGGTGGTCCACGATCTCCACAATGTTCTCCGGATTGAGCTTGTCCACCGCCTGAGCCATCTCATTGTGATCTACCAATATGACCTGCTTGTCTGTGGCATCGGTGAGCGTCTCTGGGTAGGGAACCTTGAAGTAGTCCAGCAGGAACCGGGTCTCGCCATTGAGCTCTCCCGCCGCTGCCGGCACGGCCTCTTTCATGCCCATGGCATTCTTTAGATTGGCATAGGCTATTGCGGATGTTACGGAGTCGGTATCAGGGCTCTTGTGCCCAACCACATAGATCTTGTCGGTCAAATGAAGCACCTCAGCATTGTTAATGTACGACTTCGACTTAAAGCTTACTAGGGTGGCGCGCTGTCCCCCGGAAACAGCTATCTCACGCCAGGAAAACTTTTTAAGTCAGGGCATCATTTAAATGCCGTCCCTTTAGAGGGCTGGCACGAGCTTGGAACTATATTTCTGCGGTGAATGCCGGTGCAAGAAGGGGACTACAGGCCGCGTTGATAGGTCCTTATGGTAGGATAATGACTGTCGTCTACCGGTGACCATGAGACAACCCAGATGCGGTACAGACGCCCGTTGCGAGGGTTACTGGACTGACTGCGGATACCCATCGGATGATGTGCCAGAGTTAGTATCGGGCGACAA